>Ga0123355_10000062_pt1 | contig 114407 bp, 109 predicted proteins | sample TergutEmb28metaG_3_FD_89872 | JGI IMG/M metagenome (GOLD analysis project Ga0123355, IMG submission 89872) | Embiratermes neotenicus P1 segment gut microbial communities from Petit-Saut dam, French Guiana - Emb289 P1 | ecosystem: Host-associated > Arthropoda: Insects > Digestive system > Gut ...
GACTTGGGGGTGTGGGGTTTGTTCTTGATGGCTTTGACAAAAAATCACAAGTATTTCGTGTTTCTTATCCCGATAACACTCATGTTATAACAGTTCTGTATAGATATGTAATTGCTACTTATGATGTGCAGCCTCAGTTGCGTGTAAATCCACGGATAAGCCTATCATTCCGTTTTCTTGAAGATGTTACTCTACAGAAATATGAACCTGAATTTTTGGCCGCATTGGACTGTGCTTCTGAAAAGTTGCGTGAAATACAATTATGGCTTTATGAGGAAGCCGCAAAATGCGGATACCACATTGATGTGAATGACCCGATGGAAGCGTGTGGCGATGCGTTTGGTGCGTTAGGATGGGGCATAGGCTGCATAATCTACAAAAAAAGCCCGACGAAAAACGCCAAGCGGTTTTTAGTAGTGGGTGATTTTGAAAAAGACGGCAAGACATCTGTTTTCGCCAGAGTTGTATTCAATAATGCGCTTCACTTTGAAAATGAAATGGTAAAAAAACTCCGAAACAAATTTCCTAACGCATTTTCGTTTTATTATTGCGGCTGTATTCATCCATGTAACTACAGCCATCGCACATCTTTTAACGCAGAAGGTACGCAGTACGAAAATTGTTCGTCCAGCGGCACATGGTTTGAGGACATCGGTTTGGATGATGCAAAGGATATTTTAGCGTTGTTTAAGTTTGATAAGAAAATAAAATAATAATTTATTGCAGGAGGAAGAAAAATGCACATCACAATTGAAAAAGCAATAAATGACCACCTCAAGGGTGAAGCACAGAAAAATGCACATGATTTTATCGCGTACTTAAAGGCAAACGATGTTGCCTTTCACAAGTCGGATAATAATTTTTGGCATCCCACATACAAAGGCAAGGATTTGTTTACCTTAAACATTGAAGTCAATGATAATGGGGGAGCAAGTTTCGATGCTTTAATCAATGTTTTGCCAAGTGTATGGGAAGATGAATCGTTCCCCATGGACGAGCGTACCAAGGAAATTATATGGAAAAACGTGCGCCCCTGCGAAATAACTGGTTGTGGTGACTGTAGCCCCGGAATTAGCAAGAATATTTTCGGCAAGACATTTAATAACCTTTGTGGCTGTTTTTTGGGGATTTATGACCCAGATGCTGAAACATACAACTGCCTAAAAAAAATGTTTGATGGAATCAAAAATGATATTGATGTAAGACAAGCAGGGGTATAGCGAATAGTTACAATAAAAGTTGCAATAAAAAATTTGTATTTGCCACAATTAATTGGGGGTAATGACGTTAAGCATGATACAATTGCACGATATCAAACGCCTTTTTATTTTAAGATGCTTAATACAGGCAGATATGCTATTGTTGTGAGGCGTTGCGAAAAAAATTTATATTTGTAGAGGTTGAAAGCGAATGCGAAAAATTAAACAATCAAACGAAAATGAAATGGTTTATGAATTTTTGAAAAGTGAAATGGATTCAAGCCGCCATAAAGAAAGGATTGAATCAATATTAAACGATATGCAGATAAGCAATGAGGTAATTAATAACGGGGATATTTCGTCTGAACAAGAGAATGTTTTGAGAGCAGAAATTTTAGGAAAATTTAGAGGCTATAAAAAGCATAACGAGGATATGTTTGGAAACTTTCCGTCAAATATCAATTGGTTTTGGGTTGAACTTGATAGAGCAGATATATTAAAGGTTATATACACAGAATATAGTTATTGGAATGAATTGTCGAATTATACAGGTTCGCCTCTTGAAGCGGCGAAGTTTATATTAACAGGAAAGTGTGTTTTCGGAACAATGCCGACAAATCATTATATTGATATTGCGCAAAAATTGATTGAAGGGCATAATTTCCCACCGTTAATACTTTTGACGGACAAAAGTGAAAAACAATACTTCCTACTTGAAGGCCATGTGAGAATGACGGCATACAGTCTTGTGCCTGTGTTGTTTCAAAAGGTATCTGTGTTGCTTGGGTATTGTAACAGCGATGAATTGGATAAATGGTATGGGGAAATGCCTGAACGCACCTAATAAACGTTTCTTCAGAAACCAGAACATCAACACGAAACAAAGAAACGTGTTTACGTTGGAAGTATCGTGTTCTACATTGTTTTGTGGGTGCATTGAAAAAGTAGCTGTTGTGTGAAAAATTGCCGCACATAAGTGCATAGTCAAGCAAAACAAATGTTGCACAAGTCGAAAAGCCTGCCAAATCAGGGCTTCAAAGGTTCTTGGCAATTGTATCAATGTCAACGTCAATACGGGGGTTTGAATGGTGAGGATGATACAATAACATGATATTAAATGTCTCTGTAGGTTTTGTATTCATATTTTATACTATGTTACAATTGTAATGTTAAGTTGCAAAGAAAATTTATGTTTTGAAAGGTGATAATGGAATGGGCGATACGAATAGGGAGTCATGGAATTTGCACGCACAACGCTTCTACGTTGAGGGCTATTTGTCGTTAGACGATATTGACTTTGGTAGTTATGAATATCCCACCGATAAAGATTTGAATATTATCGGCAATGTTAAAGGCCTTAACGCTCTCGAAATTGGTTCGGGTTCATGCAATTGTGGAATTGCATTAGCGCGAAAAGGTGCGAATGTAATTTGCTCCGACATATCGCAGGAGCAGTTAAATATCGGAAAACAAGTTGCTAAAAAAGCTGGAGTAAACATTGAGTTTAAATGCTCAGATATGACAGATTTGTCATTTGTTGAATCAGGCGTTATGGATTTAATAATTTCAATGTCGGCATTAGATTATGTAGAGGATTTTCATAAAGTTTGTTCCGAAGTCAGCAGGGTTTTGAAAAAAGGTGGGCGATTTATTTTCTGTTGTACTCATCCAATGATGTTTTGCGTTGGAGCTACTGAACTATGGCCAGAAGAAAAAGCAAACCCCAATTATAACTACAGAGGTTCAGTTGAATGGAAATGGAAAAAAGAAGACTCGTATGTTTTTACAACATACCGTCGGCAGTTAAGCGATTATATAAACGGCTTAGCCATTAATCGCCTTCATGCAAAACGCATGGAAGAATTATTTCCCATCACTCCATTGCCCGATGACCACGATTTTGATGAAAATGAATTAAAAATAAGGACACGTTATCCATCGATTTTAGTTGTTGAGTCAATAAAGATAGCTGAATAGTATAAACCGTTTATTATATATCTGAACCTTAACACGAAACCTTTGCAAAACCGTGTGAAAGTTCTGGTTTCGTGTTCAAGTGCCGTATAAGAGGTGCAAACGAAGGCGAGATATTTGCATTAAGGTATCGTTTTGTTATACAGATTTATGTAAAACAATAGCCTTACAGCGTAGAAAGCTGGGAACATAGGCTGTTCAAGGCTCCTTAGCCTTGTATCAAAGTTGACGTTGAACCGGGGGGGGGTGGATGGTGGGGTTGATACAACATTTCAAATGCCCTCTTGTTTTAGATGTATTGTGTACGTTGATATGCTATTGTTTTGTAAGGAGTTACGGAGAAATTTTATATTAATGGGGGTATTGCTATGTTACAGTGCAAATACTGCGATTCGCTGGATATAAAAAAAGCGGGTAAACGAAATGACGTACAACGATATAGATGCAAAGAATGCGCCCGTTATTTCATGGAAGATTATACGCCATCGAAAAAGCAAACGATTGAAGAATGTTGTGAGCAATATTTGTCCGACCCATCATTGAAAGAAGGTTTGGTCGGCATATTGTCAATATTTAATGGCATGAAAATAAAACCCACTTGGTATCATTCAAGGTCATATATAATCCGTTACAAACGAAATCGGGTCATATACATTGGTATTGATACAAACTGGTTGAAGATGAAGGTTTGCACAACAGACGATATGTACAATGACAATGGAAAAATGAATGCTTATTTACAAATGGTACCTGCTGACGTGAAAGATGAATTTATGAGGCATTTGAAACCATGTACAATTTGCAATAACAATGAAAATACATGTGGTGGCAAGGATATAGTGTTATCGGATAAAACGATTGTTAATGTCTGTCAGCACAGTTGTTATTATACAGTTATCAATCCTACACAAGAACAAATTGAATGGATAAAGAAATTTATATACTCTCGGATTGAATATATAAAACACGATATAATAAGCATTTGCAGAGAGTGAAAGCGGATACTTCCCACATGAAGTTTTGATTATGAGCGTTGTAGAGCAGCTCTATGGAGCATTTATAAATTGGTTTTTTTCTTTTCTGGCATGACTGGGCCAATCCCTTCATATATATTCCAAGTGAAGGAGGTGGCATCATTAACAGTAAACGAATTTTAACCGGTGCGTTAATTCTTACACTTGCAGGTGTGGCGACTCGTATTTTAGGCTTTGTGTACCGCATATATATGTCTAACTTAATGGGGGCAGAAGGCATGGGGCTGTACCAGTTAATCATGCCTGTGTATGCCCTGGCCTGGAGTATTTCCTGTGCCGGGTTTAATACTACTGTGTCTAAGCTAACGGCCCAAGAGCGGGCAAAAGGCGAATACGGCAACATGTCCCGGATGCTAAGACAGTCTGTTGCAATTACAACCATGCTTGGTATTGCTTTGTCTGCGGCACTTTATTTTGTGGCAGAACTTTTGGCGTTATATTTCTTTAATGATATGCGTACAATACTGCCCCTTAGGATATTGTCCTTCGCATTCCCGTTTATGGCGGCTGGAACTTGTATGCGCGGATACTTTATTGGCTTGCAAGAAACCAAGATACCGGCGATAAACCAAGTGTTGGAGCAAATTGTGCGAATGGTGATAGTCTATCTTTTGGCGGCGCAGTTTGTGCCCCGAGGGCTGGAGTATGCCGCTGCTGTCGCCCTATTTGCAATTGTAGTGGAAGAGATATTTTCCTGTGCATTTGTCTTTGTGGCCTATAAAAGGCATAGAAAAAAGAGGCCGATAAAAAATCGCACCACACTTTCATCTTTGCAAATTTTTACGTTAATCATGTGTATGGCCTTGCCCCTTACGGGTAACCGTGTTGCAGGGTCACTGCTTTCTGCTTGGGAAAATGTTTTGATTCCAAGCCGCTTGCAGATGTTCGGGCTTTCTGCCGCAGAAGCTATTAGCGAATTTGGGCGCATAACAGGTATGGCAATGCCGCTGATATTCTTTCCTACTGCGGTGCTTACGGCCTTAAGTGTTACCCTGGTACCGGCTGTGTCGGAAGCCGTGGCCTCTAAGGACTTGCAAGGGGTTTCCGTAATAGCTTCCAAGTCTTTACTTTTTGCGGCGGTAACCGGAATGGGAGCATCGGCATTGTTTATATTTTTCCCCCATGAGCTGGGGATGGCAATTTACAACCAGCCAATAGGGTTGATGTTAAAACTTTTGGGCATAATGTGCCCGTTTATATATATGCAAATTGTAATATCCGGGGTGCTTAACGGCCTGGGATGCCAGATGTTTATTTTTCGTAACAGTTTACTGTCGTCGGCTATAAGTATCGGGTTTATATATGTATTTGTGCCACAGTTTGGGCTGACGGGTTATATTTTTGGCTGGCTTGTAAGCCTATTGGTGGTTATTGCACTGGGGCTTTTTAAAGTGCGTCAGTTTATGCCCCTGGAAATGGAATTTACAAAATGGATGCTAAAGCCCCTGCTTGCCGCCGTTGCCGCAGGCCTGGTTGCGCGGCTTGCGGCAACTCGTTGGCTTTTGGAAATGGCAGGACTTCGCATGGGGCTTGTACTTAGCATCGCAATATTAATGGTGATATATTTGTTTGGGGTATTGCTTACAGGCTGTATTACAAGGGATGAGATACGGCGGTTACATAGTTAATCTATTAGTAAAATGCCTCTGGAATTGCGTGAAAACCTGCCAATAGATTCATGGTCGTGTATGCCTTTTATCGCCTTACTAAACAGTTCCGCAACAGAAAGCCGTACAATTTTAGGGTGGCGTTTTTCTGGCGGGATTTCAATAGTATCCAGCACAATAACTTCGGAAATTGGTGACTCTACTATAGTTTGAACCGCATTGGCCGAAAGCATAGGGTGGATTACGCAGGCGTAAACTGAATCGGCACCTTCTTGCATCAATTTTTTTGCAACCTCTTTTAAAGAGTTACCGCTGGTTAATACATCGTCGATTAGTATAACTTTTTTCCCGGTAACATCGCCTATAAAAGTTGCAACTCTGGGTTTGCCTGTCTCGGCATCACGGCGTTTTTCTGCTATGGCAAGGGGTATACCCAATGCTTCTGCAAAAATATTACAGCGGGCCACACTGCCAAAGTCTGGGGCTACCACAACATAATCTTTGCTTAAGTCATATCCTTTATCACGGTAGTAATTTATGAATGTATGCACGCCGGATAAATGGTCGAAGGGGATATTGAAAAAACCTTGTACCTGCGGCGAATGTAAATCCATAGTCAGAACCCGGTCTGCCCCTGCTTTTGTTATCATATCTGCAACAAGCTTTGCACTTATTGGGGCATGGGAGCGGTCTCTGCGGTCTTGCCTTGCGTAGCCAAAGTATGGCATTACCGCCGTAATTCTACCGGCGGATGAACGGCGCATTGCGTCTATCATAATAAGAAGTTCCATCAAGTGGTCGTTGACTGTTCCAAGTGGTGTAGCGGTGGTAGACTGTACAATAAAAATGTCTTTACCACGTACGGTTTCATTTATTCGAATGTCCCATTCGCTATCTTCAAACCTTTGGGATAAAGATTTGCCCATTTCTAAACCAAGATGGTTTACTATGGATTTTGCTAACTGTTGGTTTGCATTTGCCGCAAATACTTTTATATCGCCAATCCCACTATGCATGTTAATCTACTCCTCCAATTATTCGTCAAAGTCCGTATCTAGGATTTCAATTTCCAAGGTGTCGTCAAAATCTTCTGTTGCCAGTGCCACTGTATCTACAGGAATGAAATTGTCAGGTGCTGCCAAGGCTTCTAGGGGCTTCATTCCGTAATGTTCACGGGCTTTACTTTCTATTTCGTGGGCGATTTCTGGGTTGTCACGCAAATATTGCTTTGCATTTTCCCTACCTTGCCCAAGGCGGACTTCCCCATAAGAGAACCATGCACCACTTTTATTAACAAAGTTAAGCTGGGCACCAAGGTCTAGCAAGTCCCCCAGTTTAGAGATACCCTCGCCATACATGATATCAACTTCGCAATTTCTAAAGGGCGGGGCTACTTTGTTTTTGGTGATTTTTATTTTTGTACGGTTGCCCACAGTGTTTTCGGAAATTTTTATGGCCTCTGCTCGGCGGATATCCACACGTATAGATGAGTAGAACTTTAGTGCGCGGCCACCGGTGGTAGTTTCCGGGCTGCCGTAAGTTACGCCAATTTTATCACGCAACTGGTTAATGAATATAACGATACAATTGGTCTTATGGGTAATACCCGTAAGTTTGCGCAATGCCTGTGACATAAGCCTGGCTTGTACACCAACAGAGCTTTGTCCCATTTCCCCTTCAATTTCCGAACGGGGGACAAGTGCCGCAACAGAGTCTACAACTACAATGTCTATTGCCGCAGAGCGCACCATTGCCTCGCAAATTTCCAGTGCCTGTTCGCCGTCGTCCGGCTGAGAAATATACAATTCATCTATATTAACACCAAGCTTTTTTGCATAAACCGGGTCTAAGGCATGTTCTGCGTCTACATAGCCGGCAATGCCGCCAAGTTTTTGCACTTCTGCAACTATATGAAGGGCGAGAGTCGTTTTACCGGAAGATTCCGGGCCGTAAATTTCTACAATGCGCCCCTTGGGAACACCGCCAACGCCCAGTGCAAGGTCTATACTTAGTATACCCGTTGTGACTACAGGTATAGTAGTGTCGCCCATCTTCTCTCCCATTTTCATAACGGCACCCTTGCCAAACTGCTTCTCTATGTTAGACAAGGCGTTATGTAACGCTTCTTCTCTGGCTGCTGCGGTATCATGTACCAGGCTTTCCTTAGGTTTCTTTTCTGACTTTGCCGCTTTTTTTGGCATTTTTGTGGCTCCCTTCAGGGTAGTGACATTTTTTATAACATGTCTATTGTAGTATATATTTTGTTTTTGGGGAAGGGGCAAATCTTAGGAGTAATATATCACCCCAATGCCTTCCTTAACATATCCATTGTCAAATTTGCGGCACGAAGGCGCACTTCGTTACGGTTGCCTGTAATGTTGAATTTTGCCGTCTCTGTTTTGCCATTTATACATAAACCCACATAAACCAACCCTGCGGGTTTTTCTGCCGTGCCACCATCTGGCCCTGCAATACCCGTTGTGGATAGTCCAATAGTGGTGCCTGCGGTTTTGGCTGCGCCCTCTGCCATAGCAGCGGCAACTTCTGGGCTAACTGCGCCATGTTTTTTAATTAAACCAGCACACACTCCAAGACGTGCGGTTTTTGCATCGTTAGAGTATGTGCATAAACCTTCCAAAAACACAGATGAACAGCCTGCAACGGACACTAATTCGGACATGATTAGCCCGCCCGTGCAGGATTCCGCAACAGCAAGAGTATGGCTTTGGGAGCCAAGGAGCTGAACCACTACTTCCGGCAATGTTGCACCATTATCGCTGTAGATATGCGATTCAAGCCGCTTGTAAATTTCTGTGGCAATGGGGGCGATTAGGCTTTCCGCCTCGGCCTCACTTTGGGCAGATGCCGTAAGACGCACATGAACATCCCCAACTTTTGCATACGGTGCGATTGTGGGGTTGGTTTGAGCGGTTATTAAATCCATTAGCATAGATTCTACCTGGCTTTCGCCAATGCCAATTATTTTAAGTGTGCGGGACACAAATACCTTGCCGCTTTTTTGCTGCAAAAATGGAGCTGTGTAATTTGAGAACATGGGCATCATTTCCCCGGGGGGGCCGGGTAAAAGAATAAGAATTTTGCCGTTTTCTTCGATTATTACCCCCGGTGCGCTGCCATTGTCGTTGGGCAGCACAATAGACCCTTCCGGAATTATTGCGTTACGGTTTGTGTTGGTTGGCAGTTCGCGCCCCCGTGATGCAAAGCGGGTTTTTATCCGCTGTAAAGACTCTTCGTGAAGGAATAGCTCCCGCCCGAAATATTCTGCCGCAACTTCCTTTGTTATATCGTCTTGTGTGGGGCCAAGCCCGCCTGAAATTATAACTATATCCGCATTTTGGAATGCATTTTCCAGGGCAGCAAAAAGCCGCTTATGATTATCGCCAACTGTGGTTTGACGGAAAACTGAAACGCCAAGCCCTGCCAGTTCCTGTGATAAAAAAGCGGCATTTGTATCTACAATGTTGCCAAGCAGCAGTTCTGTGCCAACGCTTAATATTTCGGCTATCATTACAAACTCCTTTAATTACCTTTGTTTTTGAAAACATGTAAGTTTTTAACCGTATAATCCAGCCCCGACCATAAGGTAAACACAACGGCAGTAATAATTAATGCAAATGTGACCGGCGCGAAAACAAAGAAATCGAAAGGCCAAGGAAGCAGAATATACACAATTAATGTAATTTGAAATATAGTTTTCAATTTTCCAAGCCCTGTTGCCGCCATAACTAAGTTTTGTTCAAGAGCAAGCTGTCTGAAGCCGGAAATATAGAACTCACGGGCTATTATCAAAATTGTTGCCCAGGCAGGCACCGCACCTGTTGCTGTAAATGCCACAAGCACAGAACATACCAGTAATTTGTCTGCCAATGGGTCTATCAGCTTGCCAAAGTTGGAAACCAAATTCATGCGGCGTGCCAAGTAGCCGTCCAAAGCGTCTGTACTGGCGGCGGTAACAAATAGTACCAGTGCAACCCATGCGTTTGCAAGTTCGCCAAATGGCTGCACTAAATACACAACCAAAAATGCGGGAATAAGAAGTACTCTGGCAAGTGTAATTTTATTCGGTAAGTTCATGTCGGCCCCTTTGTCTAATTGGGATTATCATATATTCCTACAAGGTCGTATTGGTTGCTGTCAAGTATCAGCACTTGATATACATTGCCCTGTATCAGTTTTTCGTCAGATGTAAATGTTACGGTTGCGTCTACTTCGTGCGCATCCCATTGGGTACGCCCTGTATATTCGCCAGTTTGTTCTTGTGTGTCTACCATTACCGGTAATGTTTTACCCACATGGGATTTTTGCTTTTCGAAATGAATCTCCTGCTGCAATTCCATAATGCGCCCCAAGCGGGCAAGTTTTGTACTTTCTCTAACTTGTTTGGGCATGGTAGCGGCAGGTGTGCCTTCTTCACGGGAGTAGGGGAATACTCCAAGTCGGTCAAATTTAGTATCACTTACAAACTTGTACATGTTGTTAAAGTTAGCCAATGTCTCCCCGGGGAAGCCCACAATTAACGTGGTGCGAATGGCAATGTCCGGCATTTTTTTTCGTAGCTTGCCAATTAATTTTGCTAATTCGCTTTTTGTGCCTTTGCGCCCCATTCGCTTTATAATTGCATTTTCGCTGTGCTGAATGGGCATATCTATATATTTACATACCTGCGGCAGTTCCGCCATGGCATCTATTAGTTCCTGGGTTATATGTTCCGGGTATGCGTACATAAGGCGGATCCATGTTGCGCCGGATTTTTCTGCAAGTTTATGCAACAATTCCGGCAGCTTTTTTTCGCCGTAAATATCTGTGCCGTAAAGTGCTGTGTCTTGGGCTACCAATACTAATTCCCTTGCGCCTGATGCTACAAGTTGGCGGCATTCTTCCAATATACTTTCCATAGTACGGCTTTTATAAGCACCGCGAATAGACGGAATTGTACAGTAGGTGCAGTGGTTATCGCAGCCTTCGGATATTTTTACATATGCAATATGAGGGGTAATATCGTCGGAACGGGCCGCCAAGCGAGCCATCCCGGGATCACTTTTATTTTTCCCGATTACCGGCGCGCCAATTAGGTTTGCTACTGCATTGGCTATATTTTCGTATTCCCCTACGCCAATTATTACATCGGCTTCCGGGATGGATTCCTGTATTTCTGCTTTATAGCGTTGGGCCATACAGCCTACAATTATTAGCGCTCGGCAAAAGCCATGGGTTTTATACTCGGAAAGTTCTAAAATAAGGTCGATACTTTCTTGCACCGCATCCTTTATAAACCCGCAGGTGTTTACAATTATAGCTTGGGCGGCCTCCGGGTCGTTAATTACAGAATACCCCGCCATACGTAAAGTACCAATCATTGTTTCGCCGTCTACGCGGTTTTTGTCACAGCCCAGGGAAACCAAATATATATTTGACATATTCATATTACTTGTTCCCATAAATCTCTTGGTACTCCTCACGGGTAATGGTAACTTTACGTGGCTTTACGCCATCTTCCGGGCCGACAATGCCCCGTGTTTCCAAATCCTCCATAAGGCGGGAAGCACGGTTATATCCAATGCGGAATTGGCGTTGCAACATACTTGTAGATGCTTTGCCTTTTACAAGCAAAAACTCTACTGCATCATGGAAAAATTCGTCTACGTCCCCTTCGATATTAGCTTTGCCGGGCATTGTTATTTGCTGGATCATTTCAGTTGTATGAGCTACCGGTGCCTGGGCTTTTAAAAACGCCACTAAGTTTTCAACTTCCTTGTCGGAAATAAAGCCGCCCTGCACACGAATAGGTTTGTTTTGGCCCCTTGGCAGGAATAGCATGTCGCCTCTGCCGAGTAGTTTTTCTGCCCCTTGCATATCCAAAACTGTGCGGCTGTCTGTGCCAGAGGATACTGCAAATGCCAAACGTGATGGGATATTCGCCTTTATTAAGCCTGTAATAACATCTACAGAAGGGCGTTGTGTGGCAACAATCAAATGAATACCGGCTGCACGAGCCTTTTGAGCAAGACGGCAAATGGCTTCTTCAACTTCCCCTTTACAGGTCATCATTAAATCTGCAAGCTCGTCTATAATAATAACAATTTGAGGAAGTGATGGCCCTCCGTCATTTTCTATCAAGTAGCGGTTATAGCCTTTTAAATCCCTACATCCTGTTTCTGCAAAGGCATTGTAGCGGCTTTCCATTTCCTGAACTGCCCAGTTTAGTGCGCCGGATGCCTTTTTCGGGTCTGTTACAACGGGTATTAACAAATGTGGGATACCATTGTAAACGCTAAGTTCTACAACTTTGGGGTCTATCATTAAAAGTTTAACCTGATCTGGGCGGGCTTTATACAGTAAGCTGGCTATAAGCGTGTTAATACATACACTTTTACCTGCACCTGTTGCGCCTGCAATAAGCAAGTGGGGCATGTCTGCAACGTCGGCAACTACGGGGTTACCGGCAATGTCCTTACCAACGGCAAATGCAAGCTTAGACGAAAAATTCTTAAAACGGTCGCTTTCTAATATCTCTCGAAGGAGAACCCCTTGTGGTTCTTTATTCGGTATTTCTATTCCCACTGCAGACTTGCCCGGGATAGGTGCTTCTATACGTATCCCTTGAGCTGCAAGGCTAAGTGCCAAGTCGTTAGACAAGTTGGCAATAGAACTTACCTTTACACCCGGCCCCGGTGCAAGGTCGTAACGTGTAACTGTTGGGCCAACGCTTACTTCAACTACTTCCGCCTCTACACGGAAGCTGCGCAAAGTCTCTTCCAGTATACGTGAGTTTTGCATAACTTGCGTACGCGATTCTGCACTGGAGGCAGGTTTTTCGTTTTTTGCAAGTAGAAATAACGATGGAAGCTCAAAATTTTCATATGTTGGTTGTGCCGGTTGAGGTGTAGAAGTTGTTGGTGCAGGGTTTGCAGGTGCCGGGCTTGCCGGGCGGCTTACATGGGCATATTCGTCATATTCCGCAGGGTCGGTTTCTTCGTCGTATTCGAACAATGGCGGGATTGACGGCGCAGCATCGTCTACCATCCCCTTAACTACAAAGCCAGAATTGGCCTCTTCTTCCACAACCGGTTCTATTCGGGAGCCGCCATGTTCATGTCCATCTTTTTCCCGGGATGTTACAGGTTCGTAAATAAAATCTACGGTAATGTCTTCCTGGTTTATGCCTGTCTGATGCACAGGTTTTGCTGGGCCAGGTTGTGCAATGGGCTCTTCTTGTAAATCTTCATCTTCATTATCGTAGAATGTTAAGATTTTAGGCTTTGTCTCGGCTTTAGGAGATTTAGCCGCTTGTATAAACGAGGGAACTTCCCGTGTTGGCTTTGCCGCTTGTTTATCCAATTCTTCTTGCACCAGTTAAACGGTATAGTCTTCATCTTCGTGTTCATTTTCCGGGTCGATATCAATTAGTGCTGCTTTTGTGCCGGCATTTTTTGCACCGGAACCCGTGTGGTTAGACATAGGCTTTAACCGCAACGGTGCCTTTTTACGTACAATTTTTGCGGCAGGTTTTGGTTTTTGTATCTCCGGCTCGGGTTCTTCGTAGTCGTCATAATCGTCTTCTTCATCGTCTTCATATCGGCGTGCAGCTCTTTCTTCGTAGATAATACGGGCTTTGTCTACCCCGCCTTCTACAAGTTTTACAAAGGAACTGTTAGTTATCCACACAAGCAAAATTATAATTAGCAGACTAAAAATAATAATTGCACCGGCTCTTGCGGCTACGGTTTGAACAACACTTCCCAAAAGCGACCCAATAACTCCTCCGGCTGCTAAATGACCGCTTCTGTACACGGCTCTAAGATATTCGAAAGCGGTGTAATTATTTTCGCCAATTGGGGCAACAATAACATACAACCATGCCAGTACAACCCATGCCAAAATTATGCTGCGCCATATAGGGATGCGGATTTCTTTAGAAACCAGCCCTAAGACAGCAAAGCAAGTAACTGCAATAGGTAGCAGAATACCCCCAAAGCCAAACAACCCCAGGAGTAAATTACGGAAAAACGGACCGGCAAACCCAAGGGCTCCCGGTATTAATACGGCAATTAGTAAAAGGATACCAAACCCCGCTAATGCGATAAGTTTTATTTCTTTTTTAATTCCTGGCCCCGACGTATTTTTTGCACTTCGTCCTCTTTTTGGGGCAGATTTTGGTTTATCTGTATTGGGCATAGAAAACACCTTCACATGACATATTCTTATATGTGAAAAGTATAACATCAAACATCAAGCATGACAAATGTTTGATACGATTCTTCTTTTTGCATAGGTTAGTAAAGTACAAATTGTAGAGTCGAATTTTGTCTCATTTTGAGACTTCCCGATATGTGGTTGTGCAATTAAACTACAAAAAGTTTCAAAAAAAACGTTCTGTTAGGGAGGATTTATAATGGAAAGAGGAAGAATGCGTAATGATAAAGTCCGCTTGGACAAAAGGGTTGGCGGTAACATACGCAGGGAACGTGAGCTTAGAAAAATAACAAGAGATGAGCTTGCCGAAGTTATAGACTTAACAACTTCTCACCTTGGGTTAATTGAAAGGGGCGAAAGGGGAGCAACATCTGTAACCTTGGAAAAAATAGTTAGAGCCTTTGGTGTTTCTATAGACAGCCTTTTTGCCGAACCCAGCAAGGCATTGTATGCCCGGGAAAAACGCCAAGCCGGAGTTTTCCGCAAAAAAGTTAACGCACTAATTTCCCATCTTACAGAAGCTGAACTAAAGCTTTTAACCCACACAATTAAAGGGATAGTAGACATGCGTAAGTCCGGCAATTCGTCAGATGAAAACTCGTTGGACGAGATTTTTGACGAGGATGATTTATAAGTACGGGGGTTGGCTTTGGCACAAATTTAAACAGCTTCCGGGTACATAATCATCGATTGATTTTGGAGCGTAAGGGTAGTGCCTTTTTTTGTGTCACGGGATAGGTATAAAGGAGTAGATATCTGCCATAAGACTATCGTGACTACCGCAATAGCGAAGATGGTGTATATACAACAGAGATATTATTGCCACAGTAAAAAGCAAAAAGTCCCGCCAGGCTCTTAACCCGGCGGGACTTTTCTTAATTAATTATAGAGAGCTTTGACCGCCGGCCATTTGTCTTTCTTGGGCTTCGATCATTTTCTTTACCATGTAGCCGCCAACATATCCTGCTTGTGCGCTTGTAAGGTCGCCATTGTAACCTTGTTTCAAAGGTACGCCAATTTCGTTGGCAACTTCGTATTTAAATCTGTTAAGTGCCTCTTTTGCTTGAGGTACTGCTGCTTGGTTAGAACTTGATGTTGTATTCATTATTTTTTTCTCCTTTATACTTTGGGTTGATTTGATAGCATGGTGTCTAATTGCATTCACCATTCTATTACGAGCCTAGTATTTGCGGGAGAGTTTTTTTTATGCCAAATTTTTTAGCCAATTTTTGGGCTGACATAAAATTAATTTTTATGACGTTTTACGTTTGTATAATTGCACTGCTAAAGTAAATGCAACTGCTGTTATGCCGATACTCCATGCAAATGCAAGTACCATTGTGTTTCCGTTAATAGGAATACCCAGCATCAACCCGCGCAAACTGTCGATAATGGGGGTCATTGGTTGATTAGCTATGAACCAGCGCAGCCAGCGAGAGTCAACTGCTTCAACAGGTACAAAACCGGAGCTTAGGTACGGCAGAACAAACAATAGGAATAGTTTACCCTGGACACTTTCTGCATTTGCCGCAGTTAATCCGCCAATTACAGAAAGCCATGTTAGTGCAAACATAATTAACAGCAAAATACCTGCAACAACAAGCCATTCTATAAAACTTGCTTGTGGCCTAAAACCGATAAGCAGTGCAACTCCAATGGTTATTGTAACCGTAATAATATTTCTTACAACAGAAGCGATTACATGGCCTGTTAACACGGCAGACTTTGAAATTGGCATGGAGCGGAAACGATCCATAATGCCTTTAGTCATATCGTTGTTTATGCTTATCCCTGTAGAAATTGAACCTTGCCCCAGTGTTTGCAGAATAAGACCTGGCACAATAAAATTTATAACGCTGTAAGACCCAAAGTCCATGATATTGCTAAAGACAACCCCAAACAACCACATTACAATAGCCGGAATGATTATAGCTGTAGCAAAAGCATCCGGGCTTCTGAATGACGTGCGTAGACAACGCCCACTCATTGCCAAAGAATCTAAAACCAGTCTTTTCATAAATTAATTATCTCCTTTTTCGCCAATTAAAGTTAGAAATACATCTTCCAATGTTGGTAATTTTTGAGCAAAGCGCGCCATGGCAATTCCTGCCATATCAAGTTTTGTTAGTACATCTGCAAACTGGGTAGAGCTGCCGTCTGTGGTAACGTCGATTGTCTTTGCTTTTTCTCTGTTTATGCTATAACCTGACAAGATATTGCCGGCTTTATCCGCATCTTCTTTAGTATCAAAATCCAATACAACTCCGCCCCGTGGCAGCACTGCTTTAAGCTCTTTGGCAGAGCCTTCTGCGGTGATTACGCCTTTGTGCAAAATAGCGATATGATCTGCCAGATATTCGGCTTCTTCTAAGTATTGCGTGGTAAGAAGCACTGTTGTACCGTTGTCTGCAAGCTCACGTACCATATCCCACATTGCAATGCGGTTTTGCGGGTCTAGGCCTGTGGTTGGTTCATCCAGGAAAATTACTTGAGGGTTGCCTACCAGGCTCATTGCAATATCCAATCTGCGGCGCATACCACCGGAATATGTGGCTGCTAACCTGCCTGCAGCATCTTCTAGGCGGAAGGTCGCAAGAAGCTCATCGGCTTTTCTCTTAGGGTTTGATAAATGTCGAAGTTTGCTTATAAGTTGAAGGTTCTCTCTGCCTGTTAACGATTCGTCTACAGCGGCGTATTGCCCTGTTAGGCTGATGCTCTCCCGTACTTTCTCTGGCTGCCGGGCAACATCATAGCCGCAAATTGTGGCTGTGCCCCCATCTGCCTTTGACAAGGTAGAAAGAATTTTTACGGCAGTTGTTTTTCCTGCGCCGTTTGACCCAAGTAGTGCGAAAATACTTCCCTTACGAATGGTAAAGTTCACATCTTTCAATACATGGTTGCTTTTGAAAGATTTTTTTAACGATGTTACCTTTACGATGTTTTCCATTGTGCTCTCCTTTTTATATATACATGCTGGATGTACGTATGTTGTCCAAAAAATATTGCCTGTTATAGACAATCCACTAGGATTGTTATAAGGCAAGTCTAATCAAATGGACTTTATATTATACATGATGAATGTACGTATGTTGGTTAAAAAAGTTTGCCCAAAAGGGCAAAATTTTTTTTTGATTAAAAATACACTGTTCACAATGCACGGCAAAGCTGCTTTATTTATAGATTCTAAGAATTACTATCCCGCATTACAGCATTAAATACCTTCATGAATATTTCTTCTATTTCGTTATCTATAATATGGAGACCAAGGTTATTTAGGATTTCTATAATAACGTCAGCCTTAGCAAAAGTCTCTTCAGGTTCGCAGGGGAAAATGGAGGGCATCATCCAAAAATTAACCAACAGCATAAATAATTCTGCCAGAATCTTTGGGTTGCCGGGGCTTATAGAGCCATCTGCCATGCCTTCTTCAATCATAGGCGCAAGATAAGTAGCTGTTTCCATATCGCCTTTAAGCTTTTCTACCAAAAAGCGTGGGTTGGTCATTGAGGAGACTGCTAAATACGAAAGGGTGGTCTGTTTTTCGTCCGAGATATTTGCTAATAAAGCATTCTTTAATGCCAGCCTTACACGTTCTAACCCATTGGACACTTTTGCGTGCTTTGCCTTTTCAAAAGGATTATCTTCGCTATTGTTTTCCCGATAAATTGCCTCCAGCACCTCTTCCTTAGACTTGAAATGGTGATAGAATGCACCCCTGGTTAGCCCCCCCAGGTTTGCCACAATGTCAAGCACCGTAGTTTGCTCATAGCCTTTTTCCGCAAACAATTTAAGGGATGTTTCTAAGATTTTTTTTACTGTTTCTTCCGGATACTTGTTTCTTGGCAAACTTACCACCCTTTCACATGTGAGTTTTCGCTAGTGGAATAAAAACATACATTCATCGTGTATCTATTATGCCAGTGTGATTTGTTTTTGTCAACACTTTTATGTGAAATAAAAAAACTGCGCATTTGCGCAGTTTAACAGTTATGCAAGTATCGTATCTATAATTTCCAGCACATCTTTAGTCAAGCCTATCAATTTTGCATCTGGTTGTGTAGTACCTTCCGGTAGTTTTGTACCAAAGTAAATTTTGATTTTAGGCTCTGTGCCGGAAGGGCGCACACATGCCCAAGAGTTGTCTGCCATGGCATAATACAAGACATCGGATATAGGTAATCCTGTTGGCGTGGTTTGCCCGGTTGCCAAATCTTTAACTACTCCGTTTTTGTAATCCCTAGCTTCCGTAACCATAGCGTCCCCTAAAGCTTTCGGCGGGTTTTTTCGCAAGGCAGACATTATTTTCTTTATGTTTTCCACACCGTCTACACCTTTTAATGTTATGGACTCTATAGATTCCCGGTACATGCCATATTTCTTATATAATTGGGCCAGTGCATCACAAAGAGACAACCCTTGATTCCTATAGTAAGCGGCGGCTTCGCAAAGTAGCAAAGTGGCACCTACGGCATCTTTATCACGGGCATAAGTGCCCGCTAAGTAGCCGTAACTTTCCTCAAAGCCAAAAATATAATTATGGCTGCCTGTTTCTTCAAACTCTTTAATTTTTTCACCAATGTATTTGAAGCCTGTTAAAACTTCCATGTAAACAAGACCATAAGCCTCTGCAATAGCCCGGGCCATGTTTGTAGAAACTATTGTGGAAATTATTGTGCCATTGGCGGAAAGTTTGCCTTTGGCTTGCATTTGTGTAATCAAATATTCTGTCAAAAGCACACCTGTCATGTTGCCGTTTAGTAGCGTATAGCCGCTGCCGTCTTTTACGGCAACACCAACACGGTCGCAGTCTGGGTCCGTTGCTACTACAATATCGGCATCTTTTTCTTTTGCCAGGTTAATGCCGCAAGTAAAGGCCCTCATGTCTTCCGGGTTGGGGTAGTCTACCGTGGGGAAGTTACCGTCGGGCTGCTCTTGTTCCTTTACTACGTATACATTTTTAAAGCCCATTTCCTTAAGGGCACGCTGAACACTTACGTTTCCAGCCCCATGCAAAGGCGTAAATACAATTTTTATGTCAGACTCGGGGATTATATCCGGGTTTAAGCATTGGGCTTTAACATTGGTAATAAACGCATCGTCTACAGATGGGCTTGCTATATTAAACAACCCTTTTGCCTTGGCCTGGCTAAGAGGCATAGTTTTGACCATGGTAAAATCTTTGACTTTTTGTACCTCTTGTATAATTTCCTCGTCCCGGGGGTAAGGGCATTGCCCGCCATCTGACCAATACACCTTGTAGCCGTTATACTCCGGCGGGTTGTGGCTTGCGGTTATTACAATGCCCGCCACGCAGCCAAGATGACGCACCGCAAATGAAAGTAGGGGAGTGGGGCGCAAGCTGTCGAAAGTGTAGGTTGTTATGCCGTTTGCGTTTAATACTAACGCCGCTTCTGTAGAAAATTCCGGCGACATGCGGCGGCTATCGTGTGCTATTGCAACTCCCATCCCCGGTGTGTATGCATCGCTTGCCAAAATATAGTTTGCCAAGCCCTGAGTAGCTTTGCGAATTGTATAGATATTTAGGCGGTTTGTGCCTGCACCCAATACGCCGCGCAACCCGCCTGTGCCAAATTCCAGTTCCTTATAAAAACGGTCTTCAATTTCTTTGGGGTCATTTGCAATGTTTATAAGCTCCGCTTTTGTTGCTTCGTCAATTACGGGATCTTTAAGCCAATTCTTATATGCTAATTGATAGTCCAATGCAGTACACCTACTTTCTGAACCGTGATAAAAATCCTTTACTTTCTGTGCCGGTTGCATCGCTTTTGCGGCGCGAATTGCGTAATTCTGCCATTTCCATTTTTGTTTTCATGCCCTTCATACCTACAATGTATGCCCCTGCAACTTCCACAGTTACGGTTTTTTTCAAGGGCAAGGCATCATAAACAGCGGCTTCGCAAACAAATGTCATTATCTGCGGGCCAATTTTTGCTTTTACCAGCGGCGTTTTCATAATTTTTGCCATGCGCGGGATTTGATCCGCCACAGCTTTGGGGAAACCGGCATTCGTAATTTTGTCTTTCTTTTTGTCAATTACATAAATGGATACAGTTTGCTTGTGTTGCGCTACCATGTCTTGTTGTGCAGCGGCCTTTTTCCCCGCCCATTTATTTATGAAGTAAAAAACCGCTACCACAACTACGGCAAGTATGGCTACTACCATTGCTACAGCCCAAATCCAGTCCAAAATGTGTTGCCTCCTTTGTTTTTAACTGCGAATGATATTATATTAGTAATTTGTCCAAGAATCAACGCCGGATATAATAGACTTCGTAGATAGCTGTAATTTCTAATTATACTGGAAAAGGGAGTCGCATAATTTTCTCTTATTCGGTAATCCAGCCCATTTCATATAACAGGTCATATACTTCTCGGGGAATATCGTCAATACTGCCTGTTTCAATTAACATATAACTGTAAACAAATGCTTGCTGTGGAAACGAATCCAATATTATACCAGGGTAGCTAACCATTATCTTATACCCGGTTTGTAAGTTTTCAAACAAGTTTTCTATTCCAGAGTTGTTGCCCATAATAACTGGCGACCCATCGGAAAGAACTAGAATATAGCCATTATTTGAAGCAATAAAGCGGCCTGTTAAAGATGGATGAGGAGGATCCTTATCAATTCCGTGGAGAGGGCCTTCTATAATAAGGTTTAACTCATTTGCTATCAGCTCATCTATTGTAACCTTTTGTTGGTCAAGGGCTTCCCTTAAGGATATTCGTGTTCCGTCTTCAAAAGTTAACATAATGACACCGGAGCGTATAGATGACAAATAATATCTTGTTCCGAATTTGTCAACATATATTAGTTCTAATGCTGCCGGGGTTGGGCCGTCATATTCTTCTATTGTAAAAATTGCACTTGGCTGTGGGGATGTAATTAATACGGTTCTTGTTGCGCCGTCCCAATCCAAAGTATATCCGACACTTTCCAAAACAGCACGCAAGGGCAACATTGTTCTGCCACCAATAAGTTGTGCAGGGACGTCCAAATCATGAAGGACACCATGACCTGGGAATGGTGAAGCCGGGTCATAGATAAATACTTTAAAAAATGGCTGGTCAATTGTGATTCCAATATTAACATGCCCGCGATTAAGAAGTGCTGTAGACGTATCCCTATCCCAATTTACTCTCCAGCCCAATGCTTCAAATACGCCACGTACCGGCACAAGAGTATTGCCATCGATAATAATTGGGTTTTGATCCGGGAAATATACTTCATGCCCGTCAATTGTTACTTTGATAGTATCGTTTACATTAGCACTTACGGCGAGGGGAATTAGCATTATCATCATACTAACAAATATTACGGCGAAATACTTTTTGCTGGTTTTTTTCATATAAAGCTCCATTCTGCCGCATGCGGCTGTTTATCAAAAAAACATAGTATGGGTGGTTTCTTCCCATGTATTACATATAACACTGGAAGATATAGAAATATTACAGTTATGCAAGAAGTCTAATATCAATAATTGTATCGTAGTAATATCATGAACGCAAATGTTTATGCATGATTCCAAAAACCTATTGAGCGGTTAAAAGTGATGAAGTCACTTAACTTTTGCTTGACAAGAAACGTGAAAATGTTATATATTTATATCATTAAGAGAAAAATATATAACGTGAGGAGGTTTTCATGAAAAATAAATTAGCATATTTAGGGTTTTTGGGGCTACTTGGCTTTGCTGGTTTTTTTAGTACACCTCTTGCGTTTGCCTTCTTCGCCAACCTCATTTTCTTCCAGTATATAAAGATAGTGCCGGACGAATTGTTTTGGGCAAATGTACGCACTTGTGCAACACGCGGTTTTTTTGTCTTTTTCATACCGTCCCAACTCATTATCGTTATCACCGTGTTATTGCAATCAAGCGATACTTTTTACAGTCATGCACCAGTATTTGCTATCGGAGGGTTTGCGCTAACAATGGCGGTTAGTGACTTCATTTTTTGTATCAGCCTAAGTCGTCTCGAAGCAAAGGAAAGGCATAGTAAAGATGAAGACTGTGGTTAAGACGAGAATCAAAGAATTTCGTGCAAAACACAACATGAAACAAGATGAATTGGCAAACATAGTTGGTGTACGCCGTGAAACAATTTATCATCTTGAGAAAGGGAGGTATAACCCATCTCTTGTACTGGCGCATTCCATTGCAAAAGTATTTGGGGTAATGATAGAGGAAATCTTTGAAATAGAAGAAGAGTAAACCCTTAAAATGGAGGATGTTATGGAAAAGGAAAACAAGCCAAGTGTACATCAATTATCAGAAAATGGAGCAAAGAAACCAAGTGTGTTAAGAAACATAGTTGTAGTAATTATATTTATTCTCGTAAGCATGGGAATGAGTGTAAGTATTCACGATTATGCCTTTAGTAACTTTATTGATAATACCTTTATCAGTGTGGCATTAAGTATCTTATGCGGTATTGGATTTTCGTATTTATTCATGACATTTATTACGAAAACCAGTATCATAAAAAAATAATACTTTAATATTCCATTGCAAACATCTCTGTTCAACAAAGAATAATAAATACTCAACGCTCAGTATATTACGATATGCTGGGCGTTTTATACTGTTTGGTACTTTGGTACAGGGTATATATAGATAATTATCGTTCCAACGTCCCAAAGCCTTATAAACTGGTTTCCTGGCGGGCAAACAAAAAGTGGCATTCGCCACTTTTTGTTTGCCTATTAAATCGCATTGTGTGTGAAACTTACAATCTTGCAGATAGGAATTTCTGTAACGCTGCCAAGCCAGTTCCAGCCCCAGCCGCGCCCGCGCCCGCGTCCACGTCCGCAGTGGTTACGTGCGCACATGCCATGACCAAAGCCGCGTCCGCCTTCTATGCCTACTTCACCTTCAAAGTGAGGGAAGCCGCCGCAGCATGAACTTCCAACAGGGCAAGATGGTGGTGCGCCAATATCTGTTATCAGCCTAACGCAGCCGTTGCAGATACCAGCTAAAACTCCGGTGAAACCGCTGCCTGACAGCCCGCCGCTGGTTGTAAAAATAGTTACTGTTTGCCCCAAATAACGAGACATGCTTTCAACTAAGAATTCACCCATGGGAATCCTCCTTTTAAGAAAATACTGTTGCTGTTCCGTTTTAAACTAAGCTTTAGGCTGCGTAAAAGTGTGCGCATAAAGCCGCACGCATTTTACTTGCTTCGGCTTGTTTTTAATCGGAACGCTTATATATAGACAATCGAGTTGACGCCAGGCGGGCAAATCGCAAAAGCCATCCAATACAGACAGCCCTTAGACATTGCCCGGCCTGCGCCTAATCTATATAAAGGAACTCGAGTTCCTGGTACATACTATGTAGTGTTGTCCTGTTGTGTTACAAGCTTAAAAATTTATGGTATACTTCATTTCGGAACCAAGTTACGGAAGGTGAGACAATGCTATCTGACATAAACCTAGGCAAGAATATGGACAAAAAGGAATACAAAGAGACTTTAGTCCAAATGGAAGAGACCTTAGCACAGTTACAGCAGAAAGTGCGGGAAGCTAATTTGCCCGTAATATTAGTTTTTGAAGGTTGGGGGGCGTCGGGCAAAGGGACACATATATCCCGGGTAACCAACCCGCTTGACCCGCGCTATTTCGATGTGCGCACAAGCGGTAAACTTACCGAGGACAAAATAATGCGCCCATTTCTATGGAGTTTTTGGACATATTTGCCTGCAAGAGGGCAAATTGTTATAATGGACAAAAGCTGGCACAGGATAATTTTACCCGGTGTTCGTGAAGAATGGCAACTTTCCAGCATGGAGTCTCATGGTTTTTATTTCGATGTAAATGCCTTTGAACGTCAGCTTACAGAGGATGGTTATTTAATTATAAAATTCTTTCTGCATATAGGTAAGGACGAGCAGCGTCGCCGTTTTAAAAAATTAGATAAAGACCCAAACACATCTTGGCGTGTACGCCCTCACGACTGGGCACAAAATGATAATTACGAACATCACCTGCATCTTTTCGAAAAAGCTTTAAAAATGACATCTACAGAGGAGAACCCTTGGCATATAATTGAAGCAGAGGATAAACGTTTCGCCACTTGCAAAATAATGGGTACTATAATTGATGCGATAACAACAAAATTAGAACAGCGCAATAAGCCCGAAATTATCCCTGCAATGCCGGCAGTTTTTCAAAACTTCCCGCGCACATTGCAAAACATTACCCCGGACGAAAATATCAGCGACGCAGAATATAAAGACCAACTCGAATATTATCAGGAACGTATGCGAAAGCTTTGCAATAAAATGTATGTTTCCCGCCGTTCGACAGTTGTGGTTTTCGAAGGCTGGGATGCCGCTGGTAAAGGTGGCAATATCAAAAGGCTAACATCGGAAATAGACCCCCGGTGCTACGCCGTTGTTCCTGTAGGGCCCCCAACATCCCATGAACTGGCACGGCATTATCTGTGGCGGTTCATGGTAAAAATGCCAAAGGACGGGCATCTTACAATATTCGACCGTTCTTGGTATGGGCGCGTGCTAATAGAACGTGTAGACAAACTAACCCCAGAGCATATTTGGCGGCGGGCCTACCAGGAAATTAACGAAATGGAACAGCACTTAGTTAGCCACGGTATTATTATACTAAAATTTTGGCTGCATATAGACAAAAACGAACAGCTACTCCGCTTCGAAGGGCGGCAAAACGACCCAATGAAGCAGCATAAAATTACCGATGCCGATTGGAACAACAGGTCTAACTGGGAAGAGTACGAAGTTGCCGTGGACGAAATGCTTGCACGTACCCATACTTCACATGCACCATGGATAATTGTGGAGTCTAACAACAAAAAATATTCTCGAATAAAAGTGCTTAAAACTGTAACTGATGCTTTAGATGATGCTATGCGGTGATATTATGTCTGATAAAAACACGAATGAAAAAAATTTACACATAGACCACCGTAAACGTATGCGTGAGCGGTACCGTGATCATGGTCTTGAGAATTTTCACGACCATGAAGTCTTAGAAATGCTGCTGTATTATTGCTATCCGCGGTGCGATACCAATAAAATAGCCCATAAAATGATAAATGAATTTCAGTCCTTACCAAATTTATTTGATGCAGATATCGAAACGTTAATGGCAAGGCTTGGCTGTACAGAAAAGATTGCCATGCTTATAAATCTTATGCCGGCGATTGCAAAACGTTATTTAAACAAAAAGTGGGGTAAAAAAGTAACTATTAGCGACTCACAAATTGCCGGAGAGTACGCAATAAGCTTGTTTGTAGGCGAACAAGTGGAAAGTTTTTATGTATTGTGTTTAAATTCTCAACTGCAGCTTAACCAAGCAGTATTGATAGCAAAAGGGACAATAGATGAAGTCCCCATATTTACGCGGGAGTTGGTGCGTGCAGCATTGCAATATCAGTCGGCTAATGTAATTTTAGCTCATAATCACCCGGGCGGCGTAATGGTGCCATCCCACGAGGACAATGTCGTTACCACAAGAGTAAAAGAGGCATTGGCACTAATAGATGTTGCTGTAATTGACCATATTATAGTTGCGGGGGATAAATATTTTAGCTATGCACAAAGATACCATAGGCATGTAGTGGGGTATTAACAGACAAATATATGTTAGAAGCGTATATTATTACAAGAAGGAGTGATATTTATGAAAAGACTTTGCAAATCCAGCACAAATAAAGTTATTAGCGGAGTATGCGGCGGTGTGGCCGAATACCTGAATGTAGATCCTACCCTTGTTCGTATAATTTGGGCGTTATTTACTTTTGCAGGCGGGTCGGGGATAATTTTGTATATTATTTGCGCAGTTGTTATGCCCAATGCAACTATCAATCCGCCTTACGATTATCCAGACCACACGAATCATTCAGACCGTTCTAACTAGGAATATAAATGGCGTATTTTGCTGTGCAAAGTACAGCCCTAGTTGTACGAGGTGATTACATGCTTACATTTGAAGAGGCTCAATACGCATTGGATGAATTAGTTAATGCTCTTCCCCCGGCTATATTTAAAGATTTGAATTGCGGTGTTTCTCTTGTGGAGGGCACACTTTACGATGGCAACGGCCTGTTAGTACTTGGGCAGTATCATGTACAACCTCATGGCCTGGGCAGGTACGTAACAATTTATTATGGCTCTATCATGTTAGCCCATGGGCATCTTCCTCCAGACATGTTTAAGGAAAAACTTAAATATGTATTGCATCATGAGCTTACCCACCACTTGGAAAGTTTGGCAGGGGATCGTTCCCTGGAAATTAAAGATGCACACGATGTAAGAAGAATGCTTTCGTGGCAGCACTTAGGATAACAATATATGTAAAAGCCCTCGCAATGGCGAGGGCTTTTACATATATTACAGCATTATTCCTCTTCGTTATCCTCACTAATAGTAGATATGTCCTTGTTGCGGCGTTCCTCTGCTTTTTTTGCTTCAATTTCCTGTATTTCAAGCATAGGGTCTTTGTCCATTTCCGGGCGGTATTTTCTGAATACTCGCATTATCATATAGGAAGAAATCATGGCGTAAACCCCGGGTACGGCAAACAATAAAACCGGTACCATTTGAACTCCTAATACTATAGCAGCCATTAAGGCAGTGCAGGTAATAGATGTAAAAATGTGGCGGTTTGCCATAAAAAAGCTGCTTTTGATAGTTTGCCTTACGCCCATATCAAACCTGGCGGTTAAGGGGAACAGGTAAATGCAGATAAACCACAGCTGTATAAAAAATATTAATTGTGCTATTAGTATAAACGGAGCCATCCCTCCAATATTTTCCACGTTTAAAATGTTAAAAACCAATATTAGCCCCACAACAAACACCATTAGCCACAGCTTGGTGCCCTTTTTAAAGTTTAATTTAAAGGCATGCCAAAAATCGCTGGTGATATAACCTTCCCGTTCTGCAATGCGCCTTGTTGATACATAAAACAGTGCAGATGTAGATGCCCCAATAGTGAAAATAGGAATGCTGAATAATATCCACATAAAGCTTAGTATAAGTGTGTCTGCAATATAGCTGCCAAACTTGTTAAAGGGGCCCTCTAGGCTAAAAAAGTCACGCATTAAAAACTTCCTCTCGTAGTTTGCCTTTGCTTGTTGTGCATATTATACCACCATGCATGTCTTATGGGCAAATTGGGAATACTTATAGTAAAAAAAGAGAGGAAACCCTATTATGCAAAATTGTAAAAAATATAAGCCCGGCTCGGTATCGGAGGTAAGCCACCACCGCAACCCCAAAGGGGATTGCAAGGATTGCGTGTACTTTTCTAAGTTTAATTGCGGTACTCATATGCAACTAGATGAAGCACTTATTTAGGGGATTTCCGGAGCAATAAAAAAAATAGTAACCGGCTAACATAACCATAAAAAATATAGCCGATTCCGTTATGGATTCGGCTTTTTCCTTGCATTTTTTAATGGGTTTGCTATAATCTATAGAAACTGTCATAGACACGAGGATATAATAAGGTGCACAAAAAAATCTTTATTTCTTTATTTATAATTATACTTTTGATATCGCCACTAAATATCTATGCACAAAATCAGTTGCCGCTGCAAGCATCGGCAGCTATTTTAATCGAGCAAACTACGGGGCAGGTCTTGTATTCCAGGAACGCCCACGCACGCATGTACCCAGCCAGCACAACAAAACTGTTAACCGCCCTTTTGGTTGTGCAGCACTTAGATTTAGACACAATTGTTGTTGTAGGACCAGAAATACGTGGTATGCCCGCAGGTTTTGCCACCAACCTTCATGCGGAAGGGGAGACAATAACCGTCCGTGTGTTGTTAAAGGCCCTGTTAATACGCTCCAGCAATGAAGCGGGCAGAATATTGGCCCTTGAAGTAGTGCGTACTGTTGATGCCCGCAGAAATATCCCTTATACAGATGCAAAAACCAGGTTTTCTCAGTTGATGAACAGCAAAGCACGTTCCCTTGGGGCAGAAAACAGTAATTTTAATAACCCTTACGGGCTCCACAGCGAGTCCCATTTTACTACCGCTTACGACATGGCACTTATTGGGCGCGCTTTTATGGATGTTCCTGTGCTTATGGAAATAGCGGCAATGCGGGAGTTCGTCGGGGATAGTTTGGGCGGGCGTTACCATGCTGGTGCCAATGTGCGGCAGTATTCGTGGACAAATACAAATTTGATGCTGCCGGGGGCAACTTTTGGACACCCGTACATTGTAGGCGGCAGGACAGGGTTTACAACCCCCGCCGGGCACTGCTTTGTTGGTATGGCTTACCATAACGGTTTGGCCTTGGTATCTGTAGTATTGTATTCCGTAGAGCCGGATCGCTGGCAGGATACCCGGGTTCTTATAGATTATGGCTTTATAAATTTCGATTTTAGAGAAATTGCCACTCAGGGCCAGTTACTGGACACAGTAACCATAGAAAATCCCCGTTTAGGTGACATAAACACACTTGATATACTTTTGTCGGAAGGGTATACTGCATTATTAAGCCGTACAGATTATGCTGCTATCCGGCGTGAAATTATTTTTGACTCGCTGCTGGTGGTAGACCATGACGGCGAATATACGCTTTTGCGTGCGCCAATTGAAAATGATGAAACTGGCGTGGCTATTGTGGGTACAGCAGTGTATAAAGTCGGTAGCGAAATTATATTTTCGGCACCGGTAATAGCGGCTCGCCAAGTATACGAGCGCAACTTTGACAGCGATATGGACTACTACATCGACATGATTTTAGATAATATTTTTACTCTTCGTGCCTTGCCCTATTGGTTTGGAGTTTTTGGTACAATATTTGGCATTGCAGGCATTAGTATGGCTATTTCTATAAGCCGAAAAGTACGAAGAATGAACCGTTGGTAAATATTAGTGCTCCATAAACAAAATCGCGCGAAGCGCGACTTTGCGCATGGTATAATATAGCAGTTTCCTAGAGGATAAAATAAGCGGCTCTGCCGCTTCCCGGAGGCGGAGCCCCATTAAGAAGGAGGTTTTATGCCAAAGAGTATGACAGGTTTTGGCAGAGGCGAGTGTATTCGTTACGACAGGCGCATTAAAGTTGAAATAAAAGCAGTCAACCACCGTTATAACGATGTAGCAATTAAATTCCCGCGCTTTTTAAATCATTTAGAAGAAAGAATACGGCGGCGTCTAGCACAGGATGTTATTCGCGGCAAGGTAGATATGTGGATAAACTTTGAAAGTTTTGCACAAAAAGATGCCGTGGTAAAAGTAGACAAAACCCTTGCGGATGCCTATGTCGAAGTTTTGACAGAGTTAAGTGCCCGTTATAATTGGGGGCCGTTACAATCCAGCCCGGCATTGGAATTATTGGCAAGAAACCCCGATATAATCACGTTGGACAAGTTTGACTTCTCTGCCAGTACGGAAACAGATATAGAAGAAATTTGGGAAGCGTTGAGTCAAGCCCTTGAAACCGCTCTTTTAGAGTTTAACCATATGCGTGCTGTAGAAGGGTTAGCCATGGTGCGTGACATAGAAGATAACCGCATTGCTGCTGTAAAAGTAGTTGAAGAAATTGCGGCTCGTGCTCCACAGGCCTTAAAAGAGCAAGCCATAAGAATGCGCGAACGCTTGACAGAAGTAGTACTGAAATTGGAGCAAAGACCCGATGATGGCCGGCTTATAACGGAAATGGCAATACTTGCGGATAAAGGGTGCATAAGCGAAGAGATTACCCGCTTGCAAAGCCATTTGTCGCAACTGTCCACTATGCTGCAAGAAAATGACGCAATAGGGCGCAAGCTAGACTTTTGGGTACAAGAGCTAAACCGTGAAGCAAATACGATAGGTTCGAAGTCGGGGGATGTTGGCATTACAACATTAGTTGTTGAGCTTAAAAGTTTGATAGAAAAAATGCGCGAACAGGCTCAAAACATAGAATAGACAGGACGTAACGCCAACAAAGGAGGCTCTAAATTATGGTAAATATGCGGTTAAAACTAATTAATGTGGGGTTTGGCAATACGGTACCGGCAGCAAGAATTATAGCTATTGTGGGCAATGATTCTTTGCCAGTGAAGCGCAGTATTGGCGACGCAAAGGAGCGGAAGCTTCTAATTGATGCGACACAGGGGCGCAAAACCCGTGCTGTGGTTTTTACGGACAGCGGGCATATTGTGCTTAGTGCCCTTCAGCCGGAAACTATAGCAAATCGTTTTACAAGTTCGCCGGAAGAACAGGCAATAGCAAGCCGCATAGTAGGCTCAACCGATGAGCCGGAAGAATCGTAACTGCTTATGGGAGGGCTACTAATTGTGATTTCTGGGCCGTCCGGCGCAGGTAAGGGAACCGTTGTTAAGCAGTTGATACAGGATGATACCTATGCCCTATCAATTTCAGTTACTACACGCCAGCCCCGCACGGGCGAAGAAAACGGGAAGGAATACTTTTTTACCACAAGGGAAGACTTTGAAAAGCTCATAAGTGAAAACAACTTACTTGAACATGCCACATATGTGAATAATTATTATGGCACTCCCCGAAAATATGTAGAAGAGCAAATTGCCATGGGTAAAGTTGTACTTTTGGAAATTGAAGTAGAAGGTGCGCTGCAAGTGAAAGAAAAATTTCCCGATGCAGTACTGATATTCATAGCCCCGCCATCCCTGGAGGAACTGGAACGCCGTCTTGTTGGGCGCAACACGGAAGATGCCAAAGTTGTGGCCTACCGCCTAGAAAAAGCGAGAATAGAACTGGGCTTAGTAAACCACTACGATTACATTGTTGTAAATGACCAAGTGAACTTGGCAGTAGACAAAATAAATGCAATAGCAACGGTAGAGCGGCTAAAGCCGACCCGTTTTACTTGTGGAAAAAGTGAAATTCTGTTTCCAACAATTTAATGTGTTGCCGTAGGCTGGGCTTTGCCAGGCCGCAAGGCATAGAAAGAGGTATTATGTTAACACCATCTTATTCAGAACTTATGGATGTCATTAGACAAAGCGGTAACTTAGACCCTCGTGTAGCCAGTCGCTACACAGTAGTTTTGGCGGCGGCAAAACGTGCGCGCCAACTTACAGAAGGCGCAGAGCCTTTGACATACGCACCAACAGATCGTGCAGTTTCTATTGCAGTAAAGGAAATGAACGAGGGCAAACTTCGTGTAAAAGTTCAAGAAGAGCTTATGGACGGCAACCAGGAGCGCATGATAAAAGACCAGTACAAATATCGTGTAATAACTGCATTATCCAAGGATGATTTGCGTGAAGATTTAAAAGACGACTATACTCCAACCCGCCCGTATACTATAGAAGAGGACGACGATGTAACAGGCAACGACCTTTTCCAAGATACGCCGTTTGTGAGTGTAGATGATACAGAAGATGATATTGATGTTGACGATGCAAAAGATGAATTTACTGTATACGAAGACGTTGATGAAGAGTTGGATTTAGAGGAAAATTTTGACGAGTAATAATACTTTTGCCCTGGTTTGCGTAGATGTTTTGCACGGCGATGTAGACCGCTTGTTTCACTACTCCATCCCGGTAGGGATGCAAGTTACAAATGGAATGCGTGTGCGTGTACCATTTGGCAGGGGCAATAAGCCTATCTTCGGCTATGTAATAGAGGTTTTATGTGAGCCGCCCAGCGACAGCGAAGTTGCCCCGGATAAAATAAAGGCGATAGAATCAGTTGCAGACGGTTTTTCTCTGTTTACAAAAGATACCCTTGCCCTTGCTCTTTGGATGAAAGAAAAATATTATTGCACCTTGGCGGCAACTCTAAGGTGTATTTCACCCAGCGCGAAAGCAGATGGGCGCTTCCCCATGACTCGGCGTAAAAGGGCGGCGGGGTTATCAATTACAGAACAGGATATAAAGCTTACACCGGAACAGGAATTTGCCGTTGACAAAATTATAAACAGCAATTTACCGGGTAAGACTTTTTTGCTTCATGGTGTAACCGGCAGCGGAAAAACAGAAGTTTATTTGCACGCCATTGAAAATATACTTGAACAAGGGCGGCAGGCAATTGTGCTTGTGCCGGAAATTGCTTTAACCCCTCAAATGGTTAGCCTGTTTACGGCCCGTTTTGGTTCCCGTGTAGCAGTAACCCATAGCAGATTAACCGCCGGCGAGCGTTTTCAAATATGGAAACTGGCCCTGGATGGCGAAATTGGTCTGGTAATTGGCCCACGGTCTGCCGTGTTTACGCCCTTTGCAAATTTGGGGCTTATTGTAATAGATGAAGAACACGAGCATACCTATCATTCCGAAACTACGCCAAAATATGATGCCCGAGAAGTTGCTATAAAACGGGCGGAATTAACAAATGCCACAGTAGTACTAGGCTCTGCAACCCCTAGTTTGGAAAGCTACTTCTGTACCCAGGATGAATATAAAAAATACGAGTTGCTGGAACTGCCGGAACGTGTAAACAAGACCAACCCGGATGTAACAGTTCTTGATATGCGCAAAGAAATTGCACAGGGTAATACTTCTTTGTTTGCCTTGGAGTTTCAAGCGGCCCTTGCAGAAACAATCGAATCTGGCAAGCAGGCAATTTTATTTTTAAACCGACGGGGTCATTCTTCCTTTGTGTCTTGCAGATGGTGTGGGTTTGTTCTTGCTTGCGCTCAGTGCCGGGTTAACCATACATACCATGCGGACAAAAACCGTATGTTGTGTCACTATTGCGGAACAGGCACTACCCTTCCCACAGATTGCCCTGCCTGTGGGTCTAAACATATAAAATTGTACGGGATGGGCACACAAAAAATTGAAGAAGAAGTAAAAATGCTTTTCCCGGACGTAGGCGTTTTGCGGATGGACATGGACACAACGCGAGGCAAATTTGGTCACGCAAAAGTACTTGAAGCGTTCCGGCAAGGGGAAGCGCAAATTCTTATTGGCACACAAATGGTCGCAAAAGGGTTAGACTTCCCACAAGTGACAATGGTTGGCGTTGTTGCGGCAGATTTATCCTTGCATACGGGAGATTTTCGGGCAGGAGAATACACATTTCAGCTTCTTACACAGGTATCCGGGCGGGCGGGGCGGGCCATAAATGCGCCAAACGCATCCCATTCCGGCAAAGTTTTTCTACAAACTTACAGCCCGGAACATTATGCCATAACCTTCGCCAAAGAAGCAGACTATAAAAAATTTTACACTCACGAAATGGCTATACGCCGCGCAATGGTGTATCCGCCATTTTCACATGTGTTTTCAATAATGTTTTCCAGCGGGTCGGAAAAGGAAGTTATTCTGGCGTTGCAAAAGCTTGTGGCAATTATGGAATATTGCAATACCCGTGACGGTCGTAACCGGTTTTCTATAATAGGTATTTCCCCGGCATTTGTGTCAAAAATAAAAAATCAGTTTCGTTGGAAACTGCTTGTAAAATGCGAAGAAGAGGAACCTCTTAAAGCATTTGTACTATATTGTATGAAGAAGCTTAGGCAAAACGACCCTCTTTCGGGAATAACTGTTCACCTAACACTAGACCCAATTATGATGGAGTGATATGAATGGGATTAAAGCAGATTCGTCAGCAGGACGATGCAATTTTAACTAAGAAAGCAAAAATTGTAAAAGAGATAACCCCCAGCATCTTAACACTTTTAGATGACATGAAAGAAACCATGGATTCTGTAAACGGCGTGGGCATTGCCGCCCCCCAGGTAGGAATATTAAAACGCCTTGTAGTTATTGCAAGCGAAGACGAATTTTACGAGCTGATAAACCCGGAAATTTTAGAGTCCGAAGGCACACAAACATGTAACGAGGCATGTTTGTCTATAGCCGGGCTTTGCGGCGATGTAGAGCGGCCTATGAAGGTTACAGTAAAAGCCACTAACCGCCAAGGCGAAGAGTTTACGGTTGTAGCAGAAGAATATATGGCATCAGTATTTTGTCATGAGTTGGATCATTTAGACGGCATATTGTATATAGACAAGGCCACAAACGTCAAACCATTAGACGAAGAGGAAAGAGAAGAGCGAAGGGAACGCCGTAGAGAGCAGCGCAGAAAGGCGCATGAGCAATGAAAATAATATACATGGGCACTCCGGCTTTTGCGGTACCGTCTTTAGAGGCCTTGGTCAAGCATCATCAGGTTCTTGCTGTATGTACACAGCCGGACCGCCCTGCGGGGCGTGGGTATAAGCTTGCACCAAGCCCGGTAAAAGTAAAAGCTGTAGAATATGATTTGCCGGTTTTACAGCCGGAAACTTTGCGCATTACCGAATCAAAAGAAACCCGCACTCGGTTAAAAGCTTACGGTGCGGATATCTTTGTAGTTGCAGCTTATGGGATTATTCTGCCAAAGGGCATATTAAACATGCCGCCCCTTGGTTGCATTAATGTTCATGCTTCTTTACTGCCAAAATACCGTGGTTCGTCTCCAATACATGGGGCATTATTAAATGGCGAAGAAAAGTCCGGCATAACAATAATCCATATGGATACAGGAATAGACACCGGGGACATGATCATAAAAAAAGAGCTTGAAATATCCCCGGAAGAGCGGTTCCCAAGCCTGCACGACCGTATGGCGGTTTTAGGATCAGAGGCATTGTTGGAAGCACTTACATTGTTGGAAAAGGGCATTGCCCCCCGTATTCCCCAGGACGATACTCTTTCATGTTATGCACCTATGTTGCAAAAAACAGATGCATTAATCAATTGGGAATGGGAAACCGCAAGAATTATAAATTTAACCCGTGCTTTAGACCCATGGCCCGGCCCATATACTATGCATGATGGCAAGCCCCTAAAAATATGGAGGCTTGAACCGGCAGAAATTTGGAACGGCAGTGGCAAGCCCGGTACCGTTTTGGCAGTTGACCCCAAAAAAGGCCTACTTATAAAAACAGGAGACTCTGCCGCATGGGCAACGGAATTGCAAGGTGACGGTAGCAAAAGAATGCTTGCCCCGGATTATCTAAGAGGGCGTAAAATAGAAATTGGGGCGGAGCTATCTAAATAAACCGCCTGTTTTTACATACTTAAGCTTTTTTATCCGCAATACATTAAGTAAAACAGACACAGAGCTAAAACTCATAGCTAGGGCGGCAATCATTGGGTTAAGCAGCGGCCCGCCAAAGATATAAAGCAGTCCTGCTGCAATGGGAATGCCAGCTATATTATAGGAAAATGCCCAAAATAAATTTTGCCTGATATTTCTCATAGTGCGCTTGCTTAAATATATTGCTCCTGCAACACCATGTAAATCCCCACGCATTAGCACTATTTCGGCAGATTCTATAGCAACGTCTGTGCCGCTGCCTATAGCAATGCCAATGTCTGCCTGGGCAAGGGCGGGGGCGTCGTTAATGCCATCGCCAACCATGGCTACCTTATGCCCCTCTTCTTGCAGAAGTTTTATATTTTCTGCTTTGTCTTGGGGCATAACTTCCGCAAAAACTTTGCTAATTCCCGCAGCCCTCGCAATGGCTTCTGCAGTACGTTTATTATCCCCTGTTATCATAACTATATCTATGCCCATGCTGTAAAGCTGCCGAATAGCCGCCTTGCTCGTGGGCTTTATTATATCTGCTACGGCAATTATGGCTTCTAACTTGTCATCTATTGCCACATACATAGGAGTTTTGCCATCCTGGGCCAATTGGTCGCTGTCTTGGGAATAGTCTGTTGTATCGATGTTACTGCTCTCCATCAACCCTTTGTTGCCTATTTTAACATTATACTGCTTATCTTGAAGCTCGGCTTCTATCCCTTGTCCTGTAATAGACTTAAAATGCTCCACTTCAACCAGATTACCAAATTTTGCAACACCATGGTTTACAATTGCCTGCCCCAAAGGATGTTCCGATTGCTTTTCTGCAGAAGCCGCCAAAAGCAAAATATCATCTGCACTGTACTCGCCCTTTGTTACAATGTCGGTTACGTGGGGCTTGCCTTCTGTTATGGTTCCTGTCTTGTCAAGTACTACTGTTGTAATTTCATGTGCCTTTTCAAGGGATTCGCCCCCTTTGATAAGAATGCCGTTTTCCGCACCTTTTCCCGTGCCTACCATGATTGCAGTTGGGGTAGCAAGCCCCAAGGCACAAGGACAGGCAATAACTAAAATAGAAACAACTATCACCATTGCAAATACAAAATCGTAACCTGCAATAAGCCAAGCTCCACCTGCAAAAATAGCAATGGCAAGTACGGCATAGGCAAAATACCCGGAAATAATATCTGCAACCCGCGCAATAGGTGCCTTAGAATTTTGCGCATCTTCCACAAGTTTAACTATCTGTGCGAGTACGGTATCTTTGCCCACTTTTGTTGCCCTGTATTTGATAGAACCATTACCGTTTATGCTTGCCCCAATAATGCTGTCGCCTTCTTGCTTTGCCACGGGCATACTTTCTCCGGTAAGCATAGACTCATCTACGCTTGTGGCCCCATGTACAACAATGCCGTCTACGGGTATTTTATCCCCTGGGCGCACAAGAATAATATCGTCTACGGCAACTTCTTCTATTGAGACTTCCATTTCTATACCGCCCCGCTGAATGGTAGCTGTCTTTGGTGCAAGACCCATTAGCTTTTTTATCGCTTCTGATGTTCCGCCCTTTGTTTTTGCCTCTAGGTATTTCCCAAGGACAATTAGTGTAAGAATAACGGCTACTGTTTCGAAATAAAACTGATTACGCCCCATGAAAATCATTTCTTCCATAGTGACATGGAGCGCAGTGCCAAACAGGAAAAAATTTTCTATGGTAATATACAGGCTAAATAAAAAGGCTACCATAGTGCCTTTCGCAATTAACGAATCCATATTTGCGGCTCCGGTAAAAAAATTTGCAAAGCCTCTGCGAAAAATATTTCTGTTTAACCACATGACAGGCATTGTAAAAACTAGCTGAATTAGACCATTGTAGTGAGGGAACATCATAGGGTCCAGGTTGTGGGGTAGCACGTTTATGTTTAAGCTGTAAAAAACCATGGGCAACATAGAAAAAATGAACAACGGTACCGTGATAATAAGGGACCATTTGAATGTATGCCGCAGTCTTTCCATTTCGCTTGCTTTGCGCCTGGATGTTGCTGCATCGTCGTCCTTTTCCGGTAGATGTAGTGTGAAGCCTGCCCTTTCTACTACAGCGGAAATTTTGTCATAAGATATAATGTTTTCGTTAAATTCCAGGTTCAGTTTTTCTGCGGCATAATTAACTTGCCCCAGCAAAATACCTTCCTGTTTGTTTACCACACGCTCGATATTTCTTGCGCAAGCGGCACATGTCATGCCAGATATATTTACTGTTAAAGTTGTCATATGTTTTGCTCCCATTATAATAATCTGCCTACTGTTTTTATTAACTCGTCCACTACGGCATCATCCCCACTTTTAAGCTTATGGATAACGCAGGTACGCATATGGCTTTCCAGCAAAATTTTTGCAACAGACGACATTGCAGATTGAGCTGCTGCAATTTGCGTTAATATATCATCGCAGTATACCCCCCGGTCTATCATGGATTTTATGCCCTTGACCTGCCCTTCTATACGGTTAAGACGGGTAGTAAGGTTATTAGTAATGATCATATATATTTTCCTTTCACAGTTTTATTTGTAAGGATAGTAATATACCCCCACGGGGTATGTCAAGTAAAAGCAAAAAAATTTCATTCATCCCTTGACATTTTACGGTAAACACATCACCATAGTTATATAGTCGAATAAGCCATATAGTTAGCAAAGTTTAAACATCACCGGAGGCAAAAATGCAATATGTACTATTATTTCTGGAAGGCATCATAACTTTTATATCCCCCTGTTTACTGCCAATGTTGCCGGTTTATATATCATATTTTGCCGGAAAAGATGAAAAAAAACCCCTGGCTAACTCAATAGGTTTTGTGGCGGGGTTCACATTAATTTTTGTAGCTTTAGGGGCCTTTGCCGGGGCTATAGGCAGCTTTTTACTGGAGCACGGCACCATTGTAAATATTGCAGTAGGCCTGTTTATTGTCATGCTTGGGCTTAACTATTTAGGAGTTTTACGTTTACCTGCATTTTATGCCCAAAAAGGCAAGAGGCTACAATCGGCAATCGCATCGCCTTTGACATTTACATCTTCAATACTGTTTGGTATGATGTTTGCTATTGCATGGACACCATGTGTCAGTGCCTTTTTGGGAGCGGCTCTTTTACGGGCGTCTTTGCAAGGGTCAATAGCAGAGGGAATGTTTATGCTTTTTGTGTTCTCCATGGGGTTGGGTCTGCCATTTATCGCAAGTGCTGTATTAATCAACCGGCTTAAATATGCTTTCGATTTCATAAAAAAACATTACCGGATAGTTAATGCCATTGCCGGTGGAATGCTTATATTGGTAGGCATACTTATTATGACCGGGCTTTTTGGGCGTTATCTTGCATTTTTTGCTATTTAGGAGGAGTTTACATGAACCAAAAACAAAAAACGTTATTCGGGCTTGTGGTATTTGGTGTATTGCTTGCCGGGGCGGTATTTGCTTATAACATACTGCAAGATAGTAGTGTGCCGGACAATATTGTAATGTTAGATATTGCCGATTCGCAAGATGCACAAGCAGCCCATGCAGAGCAAAAGCCAGAAGATGAACAAAAGGATGCAGAACCAGAAGAAGAGAGTGAGCAGTTACAACAAGCCCCCAATTTTACTATGCTTGATGCCTATGGCAATGAATTACAATTGTCCGATTTTTTTGGTAAGCCCATTGTGCTTAATTTTTGGACAACATGGTGCCCCTCATGTGTGCGGGAATCGCCTTATTTCGAGAACTTGTATCAAGAACTTGGCAACGAGGTTCACATTATTAAAGTAAACTTACTGGATGGCAGACGCGAAACTCGGGCCGCTGTAGACAATTTTATGTACGAAAATGGTTACACCTTTCCATTATATTTTGATATAGACGGTGCGGCTGCATTTGGCGTTAGGTTTATACCAATGACATTTTTTATTTGCGAAAATGGGTATTTGACGGCAATGGCACAAGGGGCGGTAAATGATGAGTCTTTAAGGCAGGGGTTGGGCTCTGTTAGACCCTTTTTATCGTGAGGGTTTTATAGTAAGCTCTGTTATAAACATGGATGAGTTAGAGGCTATTTTGCAGTTCACGTAAAACAAATAAATCACGTTCTACCCAAGGTATGCCGGGGACATTTATTAGTTTTGCGTTTTGTTCAATGGCTTCGGCAAGTGAAGCATAAACAAGATCATATTTATATTCCATTTCATATCCATCATCTAATTTAATAGAAGATTTCACACCAGTGTTAATGTCGCATGTGTAATAAAAAGACTCCTGCTCAAATATCTCGTTGGAGTTTAGACCTTTGCAAACGACAAGGGTTTTCCCATACTCGACAACAGACGAGGGGATAATGTGCAATCCAGTTTCTTCTTTTGTTTCTCTAAATAGTGTGTCCAAATGCGATTCCCCGGCTTCTATTCCACCGCCGGGGAATTTATATTCGCCAAATTTTTCACTTTTTATCATTGCTAATTTATTATTGCAAAAAATAATAGCCCTGACAGAGTCTCTTTTATGTTTTACCCAATTATTTGAGTAGTTTTTGCTGTCGAATACTTTAATTATTCTCATAAGATGTGCCACCGCCTGGTGAGTAATTTTGTCCTTACTGCCAATTAACTATACCACATAGCACTGCCCAAATTCTATCTTCATTTTTATTACCGCCCCTTCCATTCACATGCATATTCACTTACAGCTTGTCATATATTTTCTCATATGACATTGACAAGTGTATTGTCATGCAACCTTCACATTATACAAAGGCGGTGTTTTCATGCTATTAAGAATTGCTGGGGCACTAGCAGTAATGCTTGGCTGTGCCGGACTTGGGCTGTATTATTCTTCTAAAGAAGGCTTCCGCATTGGGGAATTGCAAGAGCTTAAAAAGGCATTGCTTATACTTTCTTCAGAAATAGAATTTATGCGTGCGCCCCTTAACATTGCTTGTGCCAACATAGCAAAGCGTACAGAGTCAAACATAAGCACGCTGTTTTTGCAGTTTTCCAAGTTACTGGTAACCGGCGAAGGGGAAACGGCCTATCAACTTTGGGCAACGGCAATGGATGGCATAAAGGGGGGGACATTTATGACAGATGAAGATTTATCGGTTTTAGATGGCTTTGGCAAAACACTAGGGTATTTGGACAAGCACATGCAGCAAAACGCCATAAATTATGCGGTTAATTATATAGATGATAAAGTTACCGTGCTGCAAACTCAAGGTGATAAAAACAAGCGTATGTACCGTAGCCTTGGGGTAATTTGCGGCTTACTGATAACGGTGGTGCTATGGTAGGAAGGGTAGGATTGGTACCTTTCTTAGACAAGGAGTGGTCATGGATATGGACATAGGTGCGTTGTTTCAAATTGCGGCGGTGGGCATTTTGGTTGCGGTGTTAAATCAGGTGCTTATCCGGGCGGGGCGCGAAGAACAAGCCATGATGATTAGCCTTGCCGGCATAGTACTTGTACTGTTTTGGGTTATACAATATGTTAATGAACTTTTTACGGAAGTGCAGACGATTTTTAATTTGTAACAGAATTATGGGTTCAAGTATTCTAGGAGCTTCCTACAATTAATTTGCGTTTAGCATAGCTGCAATCTCATCCCGGAAGTATGCCAGCAGCAAATCTACAACTCTGCCGTAACTTTGCACACCATCCTCTTGGCGCTGGGCACGTAAATAGGCATCGTTTGCCGCTTGGGAAATTTCTGCAAGGGGCCCTTCAAATTGCTGCCAGTATTCCCAGTTTGCGTGGCGGTCTATTCGTGCATAGATACAAAGCCCTGCCATTATGCGGGTGTGTTCCTCCCGGTTGACCCGGTGTAGCTGCCCTGCTGTATGGGATAGGGCAAGCATTATACCGGAGTACATAAAATCCGGATGCCCGCTGTGGTGGCCTACCAGCCAGGCAATAAAGTTGGCTTCGTCTTCCCGCATTATTCCTCTAAAGTGGGCCAGTTCATGAACCATAGTTGCGGGAATGTGATAGTCCATAACATGTACGTTTACATGGGGTTCCAGGGTCCATGGTACGAAAACCCCGGTAATTCTAAGACGTGACATGAACCGGGAATACAAAATGGGCTTTGTATGAGGAACAAACCCGCGCAAAACGGGAAAATCTTCACTTGCGTTACGGAAAACTTCCCGTGCTTCCCGGGAAAGGGCAAATGTACTGCCCGCAGATATTACCATGTGTCCATGTTCGTTGCGCTGTACCTGGGTGGAAAGGTCGTTTGCATGGCTTACCAGTATTTCCATTAGCGCAGCCAGTTCCGCCACAGAAGAGTGTCGGATTTCCAGTCCTATAGTCTCGCCAAACTCTACACGGGCGTAGTTTAATCCTACCCCAAGAGTAAACATAAACCATATAATACCTACCATAAATGCGCTGTTTGCAACTAGACGAAGGGCGTGTTTTTTGTGTGTGTCACTTTTTCTTATAATGCAATAAACTTCATAAATTACATAGACAAGTGCGCCAATTGGAAACAATATAATTAAAAATTGAAATACAGAAAAGGGCAGATACCCAAACACTCTGCCATAGGTTTCTGTCCAAAAGCGGTAAATGCCAAGGGAAAACCAGCGTTCTGTGGCGGCAGGGTTGCTGTGGGCCAGCCGTGTTAGTAATATAGAAAATGGTATGAGTAACACACACCAAAAACGTTTTATACGAAACAGCATTTTGCAAACCTCCTTGTTTAATAAGAAGTATACACAAAAAACGCTGCTTTTACGATTGGCAATTAAAAAAATGGAGTGTTTGAAAAGAATAAATTTCGTTTATAAATCATTTTTTCCATTGCGAAAAAAAAGTTTTGGTGTATACTATTACTCGTTGTAGTATGCTTAATAGTAAAATTTAAAAATAAAAAATTTTCTTTACAAAATCATCCAGATAATTCAAAGTGTAGAATTTTCTGTAGGAATGGAAATTTGGAGGTAAATTCCCCTCATGATAAAAATACCCGAGTATATGCGTAGTGCCTTTATAGCAAACAACGTACCCTTTGATAATCTACTGTTTGCAGTGCATACAGATATGACCCTTGAAGGAAATTTCTCTGACGCATATGTTGCAATAGACAAAGAAAATCTGTACATACTGTACGGGATTGAGGAAGTAGTTAAAATCGAGGGTGCCCGGCGGATAGTTCCCCAATACACAACTCATGAAGTTGTGACTCACAGCCTTAAAGATTTGGGCGAGCTAAAAACCGAAACCCTTCTTTCTACCTGTCGTATGGTTGCCACAAAAGATGGCGAACAACGGCTTGTTTTGCTGTTTTCATTAGGGTATCAAGCCTTTGTGGACCGCATGATTAAGGTCGTAAAAAATATAGAAGAGAGCAACGACCCCCACCATGATATCCGCGCAGAGGATGAACTTTTCTGCCCTAAGTGCGGCACACGCTTTCCCGAGCCGGAACGTGGCCTGTGCCCAAAATGTACCGACAAAATGGGTATATTCTTTAGGCTTTTAGGCTTTTTTAAATATTATAAGGGTAAGGTGGCAGCCTGTACAATCGTCATGATTTTAATAACGCTTACGTCTATATTTGCGCCGTATGTTAGTACGCGCATGCTATTTGACGATGTTCTTATGCCGCCAGGCCCGGTAGTTTTAGACGTTAGTGAAGAATATATTCTAAATGAATACGGCGAATATGTTTTGACAGAAATTAATGAGTATGAGCTGGATGCCTACGGGAATCCCGTTTATGCTGGTGGACGTTTTTACCGTATGGTAGGGGCCATTATCCTGGTGATTATTGGCGTGCGCATTTTTGGCACACTGCTAAATATGACATATAGCTTTGTATTGGCTAAAACCATGCCATGGATAATATATGATTTACAACTCCATATTTTCCAAGCAATGCAAAGGCTGTCTGTATCTTTTTACACATCTAAACGTACAGGCTCCCTAATGAACAGGGTAGGGCGTGACTCCAGGAATATTTATTGGTTTTTTGTAGACGGTTTGCCTTTTGTATTGGTAAACGCCGTAACTTTTATTGGTGTTACTATAGTAATGTTTGTCTTGGAATGGCGAATGGCATTAATTGTTGTGGCAGTAATCCCTGTTGCCGGGGTAATGTTTAGGGTCCTTAGGACTATATTCAGGCGGTATCATCATAAGTTTTGGGTATTAAACTCCCAGTTAAACAACATGGTTTCCGACGCTGTAAATGGCCAGCGTGTAATAAAGGCCTTTGCCAGGGAAGGTGAAGAATCTAACCGCTTTAGAGAAACAGGCAACAAACAAGCTGCAGTTGAGACAGCCAGTGCAAACCTGGGAGCAACCGCATTCCCCATGATATGGCTTTTCATGGCCTTAGGGGAAATTGCAATCCTTGCCGTTGGTGGTATGATGGTTATCCGTGGGCAGATTACATTAGGTGTTTTACTTGCCTTTCAGGCGTATATGTCTATGTTAATAGGGCCGTTGCAGTTTATGTCTACCGTAAGTACCTGGTGGGCCCGCTGTGTGGATGCCGCCCAGCGCGTGTTTGAAGTAATAGATGCAAAAGCCGATATCGAAGAGCCGGAAAGCCCCGTGGTGTTGGAAAATATCCAGGGCGAAATAACCGTAAAAAATGCTTGGTTCCAATACGAACCGGCAAAACCCATACTAAAAGGCATGGACTTGCATATACCGGCAGGGCAAACACTTGGGCTGGTAGGCAAAACGGGGGCGGGTAAATCTACTCTTGCAAACTTGATTGCACGCCTTTACGACCCAACCGAGGGCGAAGTATTTGTAGACGGGGTAAATGTAAAGGAGCTTAGCCTGCAGCAACTCCGCACCAGCATAGGTATAGTATCCCAGGATATTTACCTGTTTATTGGAAGCATTGCAGACAACATCCGCTACGCACGCCCAGATGCCACAATAGAAGAAGTAATGTGGGCGGCTAAAATGGCTTCTGCTCACGACTTTATTGCAAAACTGCCCGACGCTTACGAAACCCGTGTGGGTGCGGGTGGGCAAGACTTGTCAGGCGGGGAACGCCAAAGGCTTTCCATTGCCAGGACAATTATACAAAACCCAAAAATTCTAATATTGGACGAAGCCACCGCCGCAATGGACACTGAAACAGAAGGCAAAATTCAAGACGCATTGTACAAATTGCAAGCAGACAGAACTACCATAGCAATTGCTCATAGGTTGTCTACTTTGAAGGATGCCCACAGGCTTGCGGTAATTAACGATGGCAAAATAGTGGAAAACGGAACACACGAAGAATTAATGAGGCTTAAAGGCGAGTATCACAAGCTTTACACGATACAAATGGAAGGCCTGAAAGTTATAAGTATGGATTAAGGAGAAGAAAATGGACTCAATACAAATGGACTTGGGAATATTAGACCTGAATGAAACCGAGTTTTACGCTACGGAAGGTGGCTTTGTAGGCATGAAATACAAGGGCAAGGACCATGCTCATGTAATACTGCGTCGCATAATGCCATTACAGCAGCCAATGGAGTACATTTCTGTAGCAGATCCGGAAAACAACGAAATAGGCATACTAAAAGCAATATCAGATTTGCCAAAAAACCAGCAGGACATAGTAGTCAACGAGCTTGATAACCGTTACTATGCCCCGGAAGTGGTGGAAGTTGTTTCTGTCCAGGATAAACTGGGCTATGTATATATGGAATTGCGGCTTAAAAACAAGCAAGGCAAAGAGTATACTAAAAATTGTGCTGTAAAAGATGTAAGCCGCAATATCCGCATGATTACTAATACGCAGGTGCTAATATTTGATGTGGACGGTAACCGCTACGTAATTTCTGACGTTAGCAACTTAAACCGCCTAAGTATGCGTAAGCTGGACGCATACCTGTTTTAATCCGAAGCATCGGGCCACCCGGCCGGTGGACGGAGTCCACGGGAGGGTATACACCGATGAAGTCGGCGATGCGAAGCATCGGGCCACCCGGCCAGTGGACGGAGTCCACGAGAGGGTTTGGGGCAGTGCCCCATTTCGATAGGAGATTTTGTTTATGAAACAATTCGTTTTTGAATATGACCTTGGGCTAGACATGACCCATTCTGCTGGGAAGCTTATTTTTTCCGAAGATGGCATAGTTACCTGTGAGGAAAACGGTCAGGTCAATTTCAGCTTTTCTGCTGCCGATGTAAAAGAAGCATTGGTAAAGGCCGGTGTTGGCTGCGGCCTAATTTACGTAAAGTACGAAAATGCCCCAGATAAGGTTTTGTGCCGCTTTACCATGAGCGGGCTTAAACCGGCAGGGGAATTTTGTAAACTTATAAATTTCTATAAGTTGACGGGGAAGGCAGCTATCCCCCAGGAAGTAGAAAAACGCCTTTGTGAAAAATGCAACCGACCAATGATGGCGGAGCTTAGTGTTTGCGTATTTTGCTACAGCAAATTAACAGTTATAAAGCGTGCATTTGGTTTTTTTAGACCCTATGCAAAAACAATAACAACATCGCAATTATTTGCAATGCTTGCGTTTTTGGCATTATTAACTTTTCCAATATTTACTCGCATGCTTATAGACCGCCACATAGAACCCCAGGTGGGTACATGGGCAGATGTTCTTGCAATCATAGGCGTAATGGTGTTTATCCGCCTAGCCGGTGAAGCTACCCTTATTATAACCGGCAGGGTATTTAACAAAGCGACCATTGCCATTTCCAACGACATACGCTCTACGGCGTATAGCAAAGTGCAAAGCCACTCTATGACACTGTTTGCGAAGCGGACACCTGGTGATTTAATACGCCGTGTTATGGATGATACCAGCAATGTAAGTGACTTTATCAACTCTATGGGCCGCTGGATTATAGAAATGATTGTAATGTTTATAATTGCCATAACAATTTTATTTATCCTAAATTGGCAATTGACTCTTTGGGTTTTGCTGCCTGTTCCTATTGTTGTGATACTCTTGCATTCTTTTAACACGTTCATCCGGGCCAGGTTCGAGCGGGAATGGCGCAGAAGTTCGAGGGTAAACTCCATCTTGCATGATATTATTAAAGGTATTCGCACGGTTAAGTCCTTTGGTAACGAAAAACGGGAAATTCAAAAGTTCTCTGATGCAACTTTCGAACTTGCGACAATGTCGTCAAAAAATGAGGCTCTATGGGGGCTACTGTTTCAACCAATTGGGTTTTTGGTGGGCGCAGGAGAATTTTTAGTTTTGCTCATTGGCGGCTGGATGGTGCTTAACGGTACTTTATCCCTGGGCGGGCTTATACAGTTTACTATGTATCTATGGGCAATTTTTGGCCCTCTTCGTTGGCTTGTTAACTTGCCACGCTGGTTTGCAAGTGCTACTACCAGTATGGTTAAAGTGTTCGAACTTTTTGACGATGAATCGGAAATTGCGTCGCCGCCATCCCCGCAAAATGTGCCAATTGCCGGGGGCGTGGCCTTTGATAATGTATACTTTGGCTATAAATCTTACGAGCCTGTTTTAAAGGGCGTCAGTCTGGAAATTAAGCCGGGTGAAATGATTGGTCTTGTTGGAAAATCCGGTGTTGGTAAATCGACCCTTATAAACCTTGCGATGCGTCTGTACGACCCAAACAATGGGACAATTACTATCAACGAAACAGACCTGCGCGCAATGGAGACTAACCACTTGCACGAAAATATGGGCGTGGTGTTCCAAGACAGTTTCCTTTTTGCAGGTACATTTTTAGAAAATATCGCATATGGCAAACCCGGTGCGACTGTTGAAGAGGTTGTGGCAGCCGCCAAAGCCGCAGAGGCTCACGATTTTATAATGAAAAGCCCGGACGGCTACAACACTCCAATAGGCGAGGGTGGTCAGTCCTTATCCGGCGGCGAACGCCAGCGTTTGTCCATTGCCAGAGCTATAATCAAAAACCCGGAAATTCTTATCCTAGACGAAGCAACAAGTTCCCTGGACGTGGAAACAGAATCCTTAATTCAAGAAAGCTTAAACCGTATAACTAAAGGGCGCACGACAATTGCAATTGCTCACCGCCTGTCTACCCTGCGTAATGCAGACCGCTTGGTCGTACTTAAAGAGGGTGGAGTTGCAGAAATTGGCACTCATGCGGAACTATTAAAGCAAAAAGGCATTTATTACGATTTAGTAATGGCCCAAAGGCAAAACAGTCGCAAAGCAGAACCAGTTACAAATTAGAGGCTTTTACATTTGTCTCTAAAAGGTATATAAACTAAAACGCCCGGCAGACGTATGGAATCTGACGGGCGTTTTGCGTAAGGAACATATTTGTTGAATGCGTTAGTAATTATAGTATCTAAAAATACTGCATAGGGTTCACCGGAATCCCATTGCGCCTAATTTCAAAATGTAAGTGATTGCCTGTGGATACCCCTGTTGTACCAACATCTGCAATGTGCTGACCACGGTTTACCCGCTGTCCTACCGATACTCTGTTACGGGAGTTGTGGGCATACAGTGTGCTGTAGCCATTGCCATGGTCTATTATAACAGTAAGGCCAAAGCCGCCATGCCATGCTGCAAGGCGTACATAACCATCTGCTGCAGCAACTATGCGGGTACCCCCCGGGGCAGGTATGTCGATACCTGTGTGATGTTCCGGAGTGCGGCGAATAGGGTGGGTACGGCTGCCAAAAGGGCTTGATATCTCTCTATGTGTTGGCACAGGCCAGGCAAAATTTCTGGAAGGGTCATCTAAGTGAGCTAGGTTGACACGAGGCCTTTCGGCATTGCGGGCACGCAAAGCCGCCGCTTGACGTTCCGCTTCCTCTCTGTTTTCTTGTTCACGCCATTGGCGTTCTACTATTTCAAATTCTTCGTTTATGGCTTGTAAGGTTGCTGCTTCAAGTTCTGCAAGCAGGGCAGCTTGGGCCTCATTTTCCTGTAAAGACACCAGGAAAATTGTATTTGCTTCTATGGCATCATCTAATGCAAGGATCGCATCTTGCTGCTGGAGATGCATGTATTCGAAAAGGATGTTAAGGCGGGTTAAATCATCCACATGATTTGCTACGCGTTCTTCTGCTTTTTCCATACCTACAAGCACTTCCTGGTCAAATTGCGAAATGGTGCGAACATGCTCTAACCTTACTAAAAAATCTGAAAAGCTTGTGGCTTGGAATAAAACATCTAAGTACCCGGCAGTGCCTCGCTCGTGCATGGCGCGAAGCCTGTCCCTAAATAATTTTTCTTGTCTGTCCCGGTCTATGCGGGCTTGTACAAGTTCTTCTTCCGCATATATCCTGTTTAGCTCGGTATCTAGTAGGACAAGCTCTATTTCTTCTAGGTCTGCATGGGCATCTATCATCCGCTGGGAATAATCCCGCATTACTTCCAAAAGCTCTTCAATTTCTGCACGAAAACCAGTAAGTAAATTTTCAGTTTCACGCACTTGATTTCTTGCATGATCGCGCTGCTGCTCTATCTGCCGTAGCCTTTCTCGTAATTGTGCCGCAGAGCCGGAAATTTCTACAGTTGGGATAAATGCAATTACGATTGCAAGAATCATAAAAAGTGAAAGGTGCTTCTTTTTACGCATACAACAAAAACCTCCTTACCTGCAGGGTTACACTTTCAAGTGCCGTCTTACAGACACTCCGGAACCAATAAGTCCGATTACTGTACCAAGCAGTAATGCAAATGGCAGCAATTGCGAGAAAATTATGTTTCTTGGCAAAAATTGAATAAATGCAAGTTCTTGTATATCGGCTAGTGCGCCAATTGCGCTATCATGTCCAAACCAAGTAATAGCCGCCGGAATAGAGCCTCCAATAAGCCCAATAAGCACACCTTCTATAATAAATGGCCAGCGAATAAACCAGTCCGTTGCGCCAACATATTTCATAATGTTAATTTCTGTACGGCGGGCATTTACAGTAATGTTTATAGTATTGGTTATAATAACAATTGCTACGCCGCCCAAAACAACAATTAGTATTACTGATATAATTCCTACTACGTCTGACAAAGTGGTTAATATGCGCCCTAATTCTGCATCCTGGCTTATATTCCCAATGCCGTATGGTATTAGGTTTTCCAAAGCGTGACGTACTTGGTCTTGATATGCAACATCTGTTAGTTCTAACTCGAAGGATGCCCGTAAGGGGTTATTATAATCTAACCCGTCTAAAATAGATGGGTCGTCCATCCACTCCCGAAAATCCAGAAGTGCCTGCTCGGAAGAAACATATCTGACAGAAGCCACATGTGGGATAGCAAGAATTTGTCTTTCCAGCCGGGCAGTTTCTACCTCGGTCGTGCCTTCTTCAATAAAAACGACAAGCCCTAAGGAATCCCCCAATTGTTGTACAAAATATGACACATGGGAACCCAAAATAAAAAAGACAGACACAATAAATATGCAAGAAGCTACTGTAAATATCGAAGCTACAGACATTAGCCTGTTTATGATAATGCTCCTAAAAGCCTCGCGAATGTAGTAGCGAATTGTTCTAATCTTCATTATAGTCCTCCGCTTCGCCTTCAGGATGAGATTCCGAATAGCCGCCTCTTTCGATATCACGCACAATTAAGCCATTTTGAAGGGCAATAACTCGCTTTTGCATGTCGTCTACAATGTCGTGAGCATGAGTTGCCACAAGTACAGTTGTGCCACGGTCGTTGATATCTTCCAGTAGGGTCATAATTTCCCATGCGGTACTTGGGTCTAAGTTACCCGTTGGTTCGTCGGCAATTAATAATGGTGGCCTGTTTACAATGGCACGGGCAAGTGCTGTGCGCTGTTGCTCGCCGCCAGAAAGTTGGCTTGGGTAGGCTTTGGCTTTTCTTGCCAAGCCAACAAGCGCAAGTACCTGGGGCACTGTGCGCCTTATTTCGCGGTTTGTGGCCTCTACAATTTGCATCGCATAGGCTACATTATCAAAAACGGTTTTATTTTTTAACAGACGAAAGTCTTGAAACACAACGCCCATTTTGCGACGATAGTATGGCAGTTGCTTACGGGTTATTTTGCTTATATCCTCGCCGTCTACACGAATTCTGCCGCTTGTAAGCTCAATTTCTTTCATTAAAAGCCTGATAAGGCTGGTTTTACCGGAACCACTAGACCCCACAACAAAGGCAAATTCGCCTTTTTCTATGTGCAAATCTATTCCTTCAAGCCCCTTTGCGCCGTTTTCGTATATTTTTACTGCCTTTTTTACTTCAATCATGAAAAACTCCTAAAATTATTGCCCTTAGTTTGTGTTAACCTTGCTGCTTTTCGCGATACTGTAAATAGCGGTTTACCATTAGTGTAATCTTGAAAGTTATGGCGTCTGTAAACTTACGAAGGTCCAGTTTGGTCATTTTTTGCAATTTATCCAGCCTGTATACTAAAGTGTTGCGGTGTATAAACAACTCTCTGGATGTTTCTGAAACATTAAGATCGTTTTCAAAAAACTTAGTTACTGTGGTAAACATTTCTTCGTCGATATCATCTATGCTAAAGCCCTGTAGCATTTCATTTATAAATATGCGGCAAAGGGGCAGCGGCAATTGATATATAAGTCTGCCGATGCCAAGCCGTTCGTAGTTAACAATTTGCTTTTCGGACTCGAAAATTTTGCCCACTTCTTGGGCAAGGCGTGCTTCTTTAAAAGAAGAAGATACATTTTTTAGGTCGCTAACCGTTCCGCCAATGGCTACATAAACCTGGCTCATGGCTTCACTTGTTAAAGTGTCTAAAATCGCACTTGCAATTTCTTCTATTTCATCGGTGCCATCCCGCTCTGTAAGTTCTTTTACCAGAATGATACTTTTTTCGTCTATGGCGGTTACAAAATCTCTTTGACGCTCGGGGAATAAGTTGCGCAAAATTTCTACTGCATTTAATTCTGGGTCTACTGCGGTTTCTACCAAAAAGACTATGCGTTTTATTCCATTTTCTATACGGAGTCTATTTGCGCGGCTGTATATGTCAACTAGTAAAAGATTATCCAGCAAAAGATTTTTTATAAAATTGTCCCGGTCATATCGCTCTTTGTAAGCCATCATTAAGGCTTGGATATGAAATGCTACCAGCCTTCCCAGACGAAAGGCATCTTCGTCATCCCCTTTTACTATTAAAACGTATTCTGTTATACCATTGTCTAAGACTTTAAAATATTGGCTTCCCTGAATCAGTTGATTTTCTGCAGGCGATTGTAACACAATGTCTATAAAGGACAGTGGAACTTGACTTATGTCAGCTTCTGTAGTGGCGGCAACTTTGCCTTCCCTGTCTATAATATTGATATCTCTGCGGATAATGTTTTTCAAGCCGTCAACTGTGCTTTGTAAGATTTGATTAGAAATCATTTGCGGGACGCCTCCTTTATTAACATGGGGCTTTGCCCCAAACCTTCTTCTATTGTATCACATATTTTAATTGTTTACACTGTTTTTTGACATTTTTATATTGGCAAGCCAGTAAATTGTACCTATGAAAAAAACGTGTTGCCACAAGTAATTATAGTGGAAACACGTTTAATTCAGTTTTAATTAACTATAACCATATTTTATCTTGACTACATATTGCGTGGCATAGATACTGATACTACTCCGCCGCCGTTTACCCCCCTCTCTATTTGTAATTTGCCACCCAATTGTTCTGTTAACCAATAACAAATTCCTAAGCCCATTCCATTGCCATGTGGTTTTGATTGCGGATTGTCCATGCAGTCCCCATTGTTGTGAATTGCTGCGTGTAAATATTTACCGGACTCTGTTGCGTAAACCGTAACGTACCCGGATGGGTTGGCGACATAAGCAGCTTCCGCCGCATTTTTTAGCAAGTTAGAAAATATTAACCGTACATGCTGCTCGTTTGCGTAGCATGTTAGCGGAACCCCGGCGTTTAGGGCAAAAGAAATACCGGGCATTGCCGCCTGGTATTCCTTTAACATTTCTGTAAGTATTTCTGTAATATCTATAACACATGGGATTGTTTTCTGATGTGTGACGGATAGCAACTCTTGTACTAAATCGCTAATGTCTAACAAGGCTTGCTGAATATAGTTGCAATACTCGCTTACCTCTGGGGATATACTTGCTTGCCGGATTAGACCAACATATGCCATTGCCAGTGCCGCCGGGTTTTTTATTTCGTGTGCCAGCACTGTTGCCATCATATTCGAATGTGATACCGTCATTGCATTTATCTTTGGGGCAGGGCTATTGTTCTGCCTGCTATAATATGGTCCGGGTTTTCTATGCCGTTTAGTGCTAAAATTTCTTCTACCATTCCTATGTCACCAAAGAAATGCAAACTTATCGCAAGCAGACTGTCACCGGGTTGAATGGTGTATGTTGCCGGAATGGCTGGGATAAATGCTTCTTGTTCATTATTGGCTTCTGGCTGCGGCACGTAAGATACTACCGGAGCTGCAGCTTCCGGTTCCGGTTCTGGTTGGGGCACAGCAGGTTGGTATGCTGGCTCTGGTTGTTCTGCCTGGGTTGGCGGCTCATCATAGGTTTCTGGTATACTGTCATACACATGGGATTCAAAATGCGCCCCGTAATCCGACATGGTTGGGGTTGCCTCGGCAAAAGCAGGGGTAAATGCCATGTTAGACATTTGGGCAAATAAATCTCTGTGAGCGGTGAATAATTGGCGGATTTGGGCTTCCATTTGATCTATGCGGTCTTGGCTGCGTATCAGCCCTACCCCCATTACAAATGACACCACAAATAACACTGCGCATAAACTGGCAAGTAGACTGGATGCACGCTTTTGCCCAACTCTTGAACCCCGCCGCTTAAGACGCTTCGCTTGATGGCGGCGTATGACTTCTTCCGGGTTGGCAATATGGTGTGTGGTTTTGTCGTTAAAATCCTCTTCATGTGTGTAACTGTCGTGAATTTCGTTGTCGTATTCACCCTCTTCGCTTTCTACCGGGGTAAGTTCTATAAAAGTTGGAGGTACTGCGTAATCTACCGTTTTATTGGTAAGCATATATTCATGCATGTTTACATTTTTTTCGTAATATATAAAGTATCCGCCAGCATCTGTGACTCTGTCTGCTGGGGTAATGGCATTTGGGTTTGCCATGTAAAAGGCGTTTACCCGCTCCAGCGGATCCATTACAAACAAAACCTGATATGGTTTTGTAAATTGGCGCAAGTGGTACGCGCCATAGTGTTGATTTAAGTATGTTCCGTAACTTGGCTGGGACTGCATCCAGCCTACAATCTCTTGCCCAGGGAAATGTTCTTCCAGCATTGCTTCGGCATATTCGGCACTTTTTTGAGAAAAACGTAAATAGCCTTCAGTTTGTTCCGTATACATGCCATACATCGCTCCCGATATAAATAGGAAGGATTGACCGTCTATCAGCATGTGCCGCCCAACTAAGTATGCAAGCCTCTCGTCGTAGCCCCCGGACGATGCATACTGATGAAGAAATGTGCATACGTAGTCTTCCATATAAATACGTAGCCCACTTCCAATACTGCCTATTTGCTTTATATTGGCAGGTAATGTAAAATCCTTCATATCCCTCGCTCCTTTAGTGAAGAGTTTTTGGTATTCTTAGTTGGTACAAGCGTACCACACAAAAAAGTAAATAATTGGTAAAACGTGCAGTCGAAAAAAAGTTTCCATCTCCATTCAGCGACTTTAAGCGACAAATAATAGGAGGGCTGTTATGAACGAATTCTATCGCCAGCATAAGCAACGCATAGACCGCGCCGCATTTCTGTTACTAATTACAATTGTGGTTTATGTGTTTTTTACAGTGTTGTTTGCGTACCTTGCACCGTTTTTCTTTGGGCTGTTAATTGCTTTGTTAATGGAGCCGTTGGTACGCATTATTGTAAACAAAACAAAATGGAAGCGATGGGTAGCATCCCTTATTTGCCTGTTGGTTTTTATAGCTTTAATCAGCAGCCTTGGTGCATGGCTGGTTACAACGCTTATACGTCAGGTAGCGGCATTTGTGGAATCTGCACCTGCTCATGTAAGTGAGCTTGGGGAGTGGCTTGACGACTTTAATTTACGCCTGCAGCGTTTTGAGGATGCCTTGCCGGATAACTGGGAAATTCCAAACATTGAAGAAATTTTGCTAACAGCTGTAACTGTTATTTTGGGGGAAGGCGTCCGAGACCAAGGGGTGCGCCTTGCAACGGTAATACCAAATTTTTTCTTAAATACACTTCTTACACTTATTAGTGCGCACTTCTTCATTTCCGACAGGGATGGTATTTTTAACGCAGTAAAGAAAGCCTGCCCGGAATGGATATCCAAGCAAATGCGCCAGACAAAAAAAGGATTGTCAAGGGCAATGGGGGGATACTTCCGTGCCCAGTATATCCTCATGTTAGTTGTGGGCATTATCAGCATTGTAGGTTTATTAATTTTGGGCAACCAATATGCATTACTATTAGGCTTGCTACTTGCGGTTTTAGATTTTTTGCCAATTGTTGGTACAGGTGCTATTTTTATACCCTGGGCACTGATTAGTGTAGCTATGGGCAACTTCCACCAGGCAATTGGGCTTGCAGTTATTTATGGTGTTATAACCATTACCCGTCAAGTGATGCAGCCCAAAATCTTGGGCGACCAAATGGGGGCACACCCCTTGGCATCGCTAATGTCGATATTTATAGGCTTTCGTATATTTGGGCTTTTGGGGCTGGTAATTGGCCCGTCACTGCTAATGATTTTTATTGCCATATACGAAACAGGGCCCGGGGCAAAAAATAAGGAAGCCATTTGAAAGGAATAGTTTTATGTATGATACAGCAGATCGAAAAGAAAGATTTATTCTTATTGCCGTGGAAAAAGACGGCACAGACAGCGAAACTAATTTAAATGAGTTAAGCTTGCTTGTAGAAACCGCCGGTGCAGAAGAAGTAGGGCGGATAATACAAAAACGGGACACGGTACATTCCGGGCATTATCTTGGTAAAGGTAAGTTGGAGGAAGTCATGGCTCTTGTAGACGCCATGGATGCAGATGCCGTAGTTGCCGACGATGAACTTACCGCAAGCCAGCAGCGCAACCTTGCCCAGCGTCTTAATGTAAAAGTTCTGGACCGCACAATGGTGATATTAGACATATTTGCCCAGCGTGCCCAAACTGCCGAGGGTAAAGCCCAAGTAGAACTTGCACAGTTAAAGTACAGTCTTTCCCATTTGATAGGGCTTGGGGTATCGCTATCTCGCCAAGGTGCAGTTGCTGCCCATGGCGGCGTGGGCAACCGTGGCCCTGGTGAAAAAAAGCTGGAGCTTGACCGTCGCCATATTCGCAACCGCATAGACCAGCTTAACAAGGAATTAAAAGAACTGCGGGAAAACCGCGCCCTTTTGCGTAAAAAACGCACAAAACAGGAAATACCTGTAGTGGCTCTTGTAGGTTACACCAACGCAGGAAAATCTACACTATTAAATGCCCTAACAGGGGCAGGTGTTTTGGCAGAAAACAAGTTGTTTGCCACTTTAGACACAACAACACGCAAAATGGACTTGCCCGGCGGTGCAGAAATATTGCTTTCCGACACAGTTGGTTTTATTAACAAATTACCTCACCATTTAATACAGGCTTTCCGTGCTACATTGGAAGAAACGCGCTTTGCAGACATTTTGCTGCATGTAGTAGATGTATCTTCGCCGCAAAACAAACAACAAATAGAAACTGTATACGAAACACTAAAGGGTCTGGAATGCTTGGACAAGCCTATTGTTACTGCTTTTAACAAAATGGACGTATTAGAAGATGCGACGCAAATACCCACAGACCCAAGGGCAATGTATGTAACGCCAATTTCTGCCCAAGAGGGTGTAAACATTCCCGTGCTTTTAAAGGCAATAGAAAATGTTATAGACTCTACTCGAAGCAAAATATCCGTGCTAATTCCATATACTCAAGGCGGACTTGTTAGTCAAATTCATGCAAGCTGTAAAGTGCTTGCTACAGAAAACCGTGAAGATGGCACATTTATAGAGCTGTATGCCACAGATGAAATTTTATCAAGGGCAAGGGAATATGTGGTTTAAAGTTTATAGCAAAGTCACTGGGCAACATAACAGTAAAACGCAATAAAAAAGACGCTGATTTATTTTTATCAGCGTCTTAATTCTTGTCTGTTTTCGTATAATACATCAATTGTTTCTGTGTAATATGCCATTATTCGTTTGTGTTGTGCTTCAAGATTTGTCATGTATTCTTTCATTTGTTTTTCGGCATCTTCCAGCTTTTCATCTACATATGCAGATGCGCCTGCCCTAAGGTCTCTGGCACCTTTCTTCGCTTCTTCTATTATTTCTGTAGCTTGCTCCGACGCACGCTTAAATAACTCATGACTGTTTGTCATAAGCTTTGCTTCAGCTTCTGCCGCCTCTAGAATACCAATTGCTTTGTGTTCGGCATCAGCCAAAATTTTGTCATGGTCGTTAAGAATCCGCTGTGCTTGGCGAATATCTTCGGGTAGATGAAGCCTTATTTCGCTTAGAATGTCTAAAATACGAGCCTTATCCACAGATATCTTACCAGTGAAAGGAAGAGTCTTACTTGTTTCCAGCACCTCTTCGATTTCATCTAAATAGTCAAGCAGTGCATCCATGTTAAATCTTCACCCTATCTAATGCCGTCTTGCGGCGTAATAGAACTCTTGTATAGCTTTTTTAATGCATTCAATACATTCATGGTTACCATATTGCATAATACAGATTCATTTAAGCTATTGGTACTTATATGAAACGCCGCTTCACGAACTATACTGCTTGATATATATGAAAGCGACGGGCTTGCTGGAAGTAATATTGTTTCAATATCATTTGAAAGCATGCGGTTATATACAGAATAACGTGCTTCACTTTCAAAGTCTGTTGGGGTTCTTGCCCCCCGGAGTATTGCCGTTGCGGATTTTAACTTTGCATATTCTGCCAAAAGCCCGGAGAAGGAATCTATTTGGATATTGCTTATATGACCCAGGGCATCTTGCAAAAAAGCGATTCTTTCATCAGTAGAGAAAAGGGGTTTCTTGTTGGTGTTATCAAGTACGGCTACTATAAGGTGGCTGGCTATTTTTGCGCCCCGTGTGGCAATGTCTATATGCCCTAATGTTACAGGGTCAAAACTGCCCGGGTAGATTAATGTCATGGGTTTGCCCCCAATGCTTAGTATATCTTATAAAACAAAAAGCAAGTGCGCCCATAGATTCGTGTATTTATCAGCTCCAATTCTTTTGGTGTAAGAATTGGGTTCTCTGCGTTAATTTTTGAATCTGTTTCCGCTATTAGTATGCCTGTCTTTGATAATAAGTTTGTTTTGGCAAGATGGTTTAATGTTTGTGTTAGCAAGTTTGTATCGTAGGGCGGATCCAGAAAAATGATGTCGAAAGAGCGACCCCGGGCTGCTAGTTTATCTATGGCCTTTGCTGCGGGCATCTGCAAAAGTTCTGCAAATGGTGCAAGTTTTGTTTTTTCCACATTTTGCATTGTGGCTGCAATTGCGGGCCTAGAACTTTCTACAAATACAGCTTCTTTTGCACCTCTGCTTAATGCTTCCAAGCCAATGGCACCGCTTCCGCAAAACAAATCTAGAAAATGCGTATCGCGTATATCTGTTGATATAATGTTAAACAGACTTTCTTTTGCCATGTCAGCAGTAGGGCGGGTGTTTAGCCCTTTGGGTGCTATTAGGCTTGTTCCTTTGGCACGGCCTGCAATTATACGCATATTAGGTACTTAAAATGGATGGAAGCCCACATTGTAAAACCTCTGACAGATAAAAATTAAACAAACCAGTAAAGGTTGACACAAACAAACCGCACTTTTTGTCGGTTTAAACAATTATATTCAAAATTCACAAATATAGCAAACTATTTCGAGAAATTTTATTATTAAAATTTCGTTAAATTTCAACACCTCTGTTTATTGTACCACGTTTTTGCCAATAGGCAATGGTGAAAAGCATGTTTCACCATTTTTACAACTTAGGCATACACTACCACATGCCTGTGTAGACAATTTACTAAATTGCTACCACTTGGGAGATGTGAGGGCTATGCGTCAATACCGTATCCGCGGTGGACATCGGATTACGGGCGAGCTTTGTGTGGGAGGGGCAAAAAATGCCGTTCTGCCCATACTTGCCGCCGTATGCTTAAACGAAAGCGAAAGTGAAATACACAATTGCCCCCCCATTGCAGATACTTTTGCTTCCATTGACATACTGGAAAGTATTGGCTGTAAGGTGAAATTCGAAGGCACAACCCTAAAAGTGGATTCCTCCGGGGTATTGTCGCAGGAAATACCCGAAGAAATTGTTGGCAAAATGCGGTCCTCTATATTGTTTATGGGGGCAATGCTTGGGCGTCAGGGCAAAGTAAACATTGCAATGCCCGGGGGTTGTAAACTTGGTGCCCGGGCCATAGACATGCACATTTCGGGGCTTGCGGCAATGGGGGCAACCATTTGCATAGAGGGTGACAAACTACGGTGTGAAGTTAAAGAGCTAAAAGGGGCAAAAATCCGCCTGCATACTGCCAGTGTTGGTGCCACGGAAAATTTGATGTTGGCAGCGGTAAAAGCCACCGGCGAAACCATAATAAAAAATGCCGCCCGTGAGCCAGAGATTGTTGACCTTGCAAATTTCCTGAATGGTATGGGGGCGATAATTAAAGGGGCGGGGACAGATACAATTTCCATAAATGGCGTAAGTAGCTTACATGCAGGCAAGCCTCATACCATTATGCCCGACCGCATAGTTGCCGGAACCTACCTGGTTGCCACAGCAATGACAGGAGGATGCATAACATTACATGACGTTTGCCCTCCGGATTTAGCTCCCGTTACTGCTATGCTTAAGGAAATGGGATGTCATATCCACAGCGGCAGACACTGCATAACTTTGGCAGCCCCCAAGCGGTTAACAGCCCTGCCACATTTGATAACAGAGGTGCATCCCGGCTTCCCAACAGACATGCAAGCTCAATTTGTGGCAGCCCTAGCTATTGCCAAAGGCACAAGTACTGTAACAGAAACCATTTTTGAAAGCCGCCATGCCCATGCTTGTGACATAAATAACATGGGTGCTAAGATAACGATATCAAAAGATTCCAGGACTTTTACAATTACGGGACAGGAATCTTTGCACGGTGCAACTGTAGCGGCCCAGGATTTACGCGGCGGTGCCGCATTGGTACTTGCCGGACTGGCTGCAAAAGACGAAACCGTAGTGCAAAACGCCCACTATGTAGAGCGGGGTTATGCCTGCATAGAAAAAGATTTACGTAGTTTGGGTGCAGATATCATATTGGAAGAAGTATAGAAGAATTTGAAAAGGGCGGCATAGCCGTCTTACATAACACGAATATAAATGATAAACTGTATATAAGTCCTTTGAAAGGAAAACTCTTATGATAACTATAGCAACCTTAAACCCCTGTATAGACTGGCAATACAGTGTTCCCGCATTTTGTTATGGGGGAATGAACCGTGTACGGCACACCTATCAATCTGCCGCAAGCAAAGGCACAAACGTAGCTATTGTGCTAAAAAACTTGGGACAAGCTCCCCATTGTATAGGTTTTAACTTTGCAGAAGGGGGCGATAAAGTTGCAGCTAAATTTGATGCCTTTAATATTACTCACGATTTCGAAACCATAGCCGGTGCAGTGCGCATAAACATAAAACTTTATGAAGAATCTACCGGCGTAATGACAGAGCTAAATCAGCCGGGAGCATTTGTGCCTGAAATACATGTAAAAAATTTTGAAACAAAGATAGCCCAATTTGCACAGAAAAGCGGAGAGAATGGCATATTGGTACTTAGTGGGAGCTTGCCCGCCGGTGTACCGGCAGATATTTACGCAAAGTTAACCGACCTGTGGCCCGGTAAAGTATTTTTGGATGCAGAGGGTGATACATTGCGCTTGGCTTTGCAAGGTCAAACCCTGCCTTATGCCATAAAGCCTAACCTTTTCGAGCTGGAGAGTACCTTTGGTGTAAGGCTTACTTCGCCAATGGAAATAGCGGATTTTTGCCGGGAAAATATTACAGTAAAAGGGGTAAAGCTTGTTTGCGTATCCATGGGAGCAGACGGTGCGGTTCTTATAACCCCGAGTACTGCTTATTTTTGCCCGCCACCGGATATTGCTGTGTGTGGTGTACAAGGGGCAGGGGATTCTATGGTTGCGGGGTTGATACATGGTGTGCTGACCCATGCCACAGATGCAGACCTGTTGCGTTATGGGGTAGCGGCGGCATCGGCATCTGTAATACGTGAAGGTACGGATTTATGTACACGGGAAGATTTTTACGCAATGCTTAATATAGTACCGCCTTTAAGTACGATTAGCATAGATTTAGGAGGCCCACCATGTCAGACGAAACCATGCCACGCCTACTACTGGTAGAAGACGACCCAATAATATCGTCGGGGCTAATTTATGCATTCCAGCAAGCGGGGTATCATGCTACTCATGCCAAGGATATCCTAACGGCTAAAGCTTTGCCGGCTTCCTTCGATTTGGCAATTTTGGACATAGGCCTGCCTGACGGCTCTGGTTTTGACCTGGTGGAAAACTTAAAATCTAATCGGGTTTCTTTAATTTTTCTTACTGCAATTGACGAAGAAGGCCATATTATCCGTGCTTTTGAAGTGGGCGCAGAGGATTATATAACAAAGCCCTTTCGCATGGGGGAATTAATGGCTCGGGTTAAAGCTGCCCTTCGCCGTAGGGGTGGACTGGGGGATGTTTTGACTCTTGGGACCATAAGGATACACACAACGGAAGGCAAGGCATTCCTGAACGATACCCCTTTGGATTTAACCGCCCTGGAGTATCGCTTGCTTTTGACATTTGCCGCCAACAAGGGGCAAGTTATAAGCCGCAGCCAAATTTTGAACCACTTATGGGATGCCGCTGGGCAATTTGTAGAAGATAACACCTTAACCGTATATATAAAACGCTTGCGTGCAAAAATAGGCGACGGGGCAAATATTGAAACAGTAAAAGGGATGGGATACCGTGCCAATGATAATTAGCCGAAAGGAAGTAGAGGAACTGTCCGCAGATGTACGCCGCATAGTAGATGGGCATGCTCTTGACTTGCGCGACAACTTGGAGGGGCGGCTTTCCATTTTAAAGAACGATATACACACTTTAGCCCGCCGCCTTAATAATCAAGCCACAAATTTACAGGAAGACAAGGCTCGCCTTGCGAATACTCTTGCGGATATTTCTCACCAACTAAAAACACCTCTTACGGCAATGATGGTAATGGTGGATTTGCTGGAAGATGCACCGCCTCAAAAACAAGGGGAGTTTATAGCCAACATACAGCAGGGGCTTGCCCAAACGAACTGGCTTGTAAATTCTTTGCTTAAAATGGCGAAGCTGGAGTCGGGTACGGTTGCCTTTAACCCTGTGGAAATATCTGCCCAAAGGCTTATTGACCTTGCGGTGTCCCCGTTAAAAATAATACTGGATATCAAAAGCCAGCAAATTGAAATATCGGGCGGTACAGATATTTACTGCGATGCAAACTGGACGGCAGAAGCCCTGACGAATATAATCAAAAATGCGTCGGAACATTCGCCCAATGGCAGTACTATCCGCATATCTACCGGGGAAAACCCCATATGTAAATTTATATCTGTAACAGATTGCGGCGAGGGTATTCCACTTACAAAAGTTAAAAGTTTGTTTCAGCGGTATAACGGCAACTCCCAGGGTACGGGGATAGGTTTGCCTTTGGCAAAAGCAATTATGCGCGGGCAACAGGGGGAAATTGGAGTTGACGGCGGCGGCAAAGGGTTGGGTGCGACGTTTATACTAAAGTTTTTGTAGGTCCCGGATTGGTGTGGCCTACATTGACAAAAATGGGCATGCCATGATAGGATTACTTCAACAAAAGTGAATAAAAAAGGAGATGTTTAAATGTCTAAGATTTGCAAAAAAATTGGTGCCATAATCATGGTAATGATACTTGTACTTTCCATGCCACTAGTAGTATCTGCCGATAGCAATGGTCAAACAGAGGTTGCTATACGGGCGTTTTTTGAAGCAGAAGGTGCTATTGTAGAATGGTATAGCCCATTGCGTCAGATTATTATTACCCTTGACGGACAAACCTTAACACTTAACACAACCGGAACTGCTGTATATCAAAACAATGTATCTACTTTTTCTTTAACTCATCCGATACGCTTGGAGGCCGGCACAGCTTATATGTATTACTACGATGCCCAAAATTTATTAAGTGTAATAAATCCTCCGGTGCCGGTTATTGAAAACATACCTATTACCACCATTCCGGAAGAAGTTGCTGCAGAGGAAGAGCCAGCCGAAGAATATGCTGATTTGACAGACGCACAGCGTTTTGTTGAAGAACATGCAGCCTTTAACAATGTTCTTGGGGCCACCGGCGAACCACATCGCTATTTAAGCCTTCCAGAAAACAACACAATTGTTTACGCATCTTTCGATGATATTATGGCGATACTTGACGGCGGTACCGGTGTTTTCTTCTTCGGTATTCCAACCTGTCCTTCATGCAGAGCGTTTTACCCTGCACTTTTGCAAGTTGCTATAGAAATGAACATCCCTCTGCATTATTTCGACGCTAGCTATGACCGCGCAGCCCACAACCAAAATTACATCACATTGTTAGAAAGACTGCACAACTATCTGCCTGTTGACGACCGCAACCAAAGCCCAGATGACCCGGATTTTGACCCGGAAATGAAGCGTGTTACCAATCCGCATGTTTTCGTTGTTGTAAATGGCGAAGTAATAGCCGAAAAAATGCTTAATCGCCATCAGTTACTTGCAGATGAATATTTTGAAGAACTTGTAGCATCGGTACGTGAGCTGTTAAGCTACTTTAATACAGATATTGAAGAATATGATGCCCACGAGGATGCAGAAGATATTGAAGAGTCAGACGAAGCTGGCGATTACGAGGATGTATATACCCCTTGTCCTGTATGCTAGACATAAATAAATAAAAAATTACTTGGGTTGTTTTGCGAGGCCGCTTTAAAGCTTCGTGAAACAACCTTTTTTATTTCGCACCTATTCTTCCATATTGCGCTTTTTCAATGCATCATTGACCTCTTCAATTTGACGCTTTTCGTAGAGGTATTGGGCAATCCATATAACCCCATAAAATATTGCAAATTGCACGAGAACTACAAAAATTACAAAAGGTGAACCTACAGAAATCCAACCGAAAATAAACCCAATACCCAATATAGAGCAAGCCAATAATACAATATGAATAGCTATTTTTTTTGTCATAGTCAATCTTTCGATTTCAAGTATGATTTGGCAGAAACTTAGTGCTATACCAAACAGCAGATACCCCACTGCATTAAATGCAAGCCTTTCTTGAAATAGATAAATTCCTGAAGAATTTGTTATATCAGCCAAAATAGCATTACTAATAAAAATTGTACTTCCCCAAAAGATGCCTTTTAACAAGTGGCTCAAAATTTTATTTACCATAACCAGCCCTCCTATATGCCCAAGCGATTCCTAATGTCTTTTAGATAATTTTTTGTAATGTAATCATTTATTCCATTTTTCATAACGATGCACATGGTTCTATTAAAAGAATGTGACAAGTGGTCAATTCGATTTATATTAATAATTGCGGATTTTGAGATTCGAATAAAATTATTTCCAAGCCGTTCAAGTAGTTCGTGCAATGGCTTGGTAACGATGAAATCCTGCCCCTGCTGATTGTAGCATTTAATGATGCCGCCCTCGGTTCTTATAATGTCTACCTGCGTAGGCTCTAATACAAAAGACTTATCATCTTTTTTTGCGGTTAATAGAAAGGGCTGTGTTCCCAGCTTCTCTAATATCTCAATGGCGGCAACCAACTCTGGTGTTAATGTAGATGCATAGATAACAGCAGTCGGCTCACTAACACTTTGGTCTAACTTAATATCGACCTTCATAAGCATCCCTCGCTTTCTATTTTATTTTAGTCTATTGAATAATTGTTTTCAATGGTTCTGCTGTCCTTTCATCTGCACATCTGTCCTTCTTGGGGGCTAAAATGTACATCATACAGATAAAGCGACGACAGAAAATTTCCGCCCTATATAATTACAGCATCAACAAAAATGCAAAAGTTATGTGGAGGGATAATATGATACACGTTGACAAACTCACGAAAAGTTACGGACATAATCATGTGTTAAAAGGCGTGAACTTGACCATAAAAAAAGGCTCATGCACCGCTTTGGTTGGGCGAAATGGTTCAGGCAAAACAACCCTTGTGGATATTGTATGCAAGGCGAAAAAAGCCGATAGCGGCGTAATTCGTTATGGCTTCGAGGAAAACAAGTTGTTCGACCATATGGGCGTTCAAATTCAAGATGCAAAATTTGATGGGCGATTGAAAGTGAAACAAATTATTGACTTATGGAAATCCATTTACGGTGGGGCAAGAGCGAATTTGACCGAATTGATTGATGTTTTGGATATAGGGGCAATATTGAACAGCTCGTCCGATAGAATTTCTGGCGGACAACGCCAACGTTTAAACATACTTTTATCCTTGTTCCACGACCCTGAGATGCTTATATTTGACGAGCTTACCACAGGGCTTGATGCATCATCGCGGGATGAAGTACAGGAATACCTAAAAATGCTGAACAAAGAAAAAGGCAAAACAATTTTTATAGTGAGCCATTATATGGACGAAGTAGAGACATTATGTGATATGGTGTACTTTTTGAAAAATGGGATTATCTTTGAAAGTGGTTCTCCAGATGATGTAAAAGAAAAATACTCCTGTGACAGCCTGCAAGAATTTGTTAAGCAACACATGGGAAGGGTGGGAGCATAATGATAATAGGTTTGATTAAGTATCACTTGGTTTTGTTAATTAAAGACCCTATGCTTGTGATTTTTGGACTTGCGTTTCCTTTTGCACAAATGTTTCTTGCGGCTAATAGTCCTGTTGGCATAGTTGATTATTATGTAAACACTGTTGAACTAGGCATGGTTACTTTTATGAACATAGCCGCTATGGTTCTTTGTTGGGGTGCGGGCTATAACCACTCCTATTCAAGAGAAATTAAATTTTTGCGACGGCTTAGAATGTCGCCTGTAAAGCCCGTGCATTATCTGGTTTCCGGGATTTTGCTCAACATTGGTGTGTTGTTGGTTTTTACAGTCGCATTAGTTATTGTGGCGGTTACAATTTTTGATATAAACTTGGCAGATAGAAACTGGGTTTTAATAATTGCTATGTTGCTTCTTACTTTTGCCATGTTTTATGCATTAGGTATGTTTGTTGCAAATGCATTAAAAAAAGCAAAAAACTCGCAAACTCTGTCTTATATTGTGTTTGGTGGCATGATTGTAGCAATAAACCTATTTGTTGTGGACGGTGTGCCAAGTTTTTTACAAGAGATAGCCCGAAATACGCCTATCGCATATGCCACAAATGTATTGCAAGCCGCTTGGGTGGGTACAGACTTATTTTACGGACATGATTTTATCGCAATGCTGGTTTGTATTGTGGTTTTGAGTCTGTTGTCAATTAAGTTTTTTAAGTATGAGTAATAAATATATACAACAAAAATATCCACATGACAAAACTGTCACTTGCAAGTCACTTTATAGTCACTTAGGATGGGTATACTCCAGTTACTAAATATAAAGGAGTTCGTCCAAATGAACATATTAACGATAGACAGTCTTACAAAAATTTACGGCAAGGGCGATGCCCGCATAGCCGCATTAGACGATGTATCATTTTCCGTCTCCAAAGGGCAGTTTGTAGCTATTGTTGGGGCGTCCGGCAGTGGCAAGTCCACTTTACTGCACTTGCTTGGCGGTGTAGACCGCCCAACATCGGGCAAAGTAGTTATTGACGGCCAGGATATTTTTGCAATGAATGAATCTAATCTGGCAATTTTTCGCCGCCGCAACATGGGAATTGTGTATCAGTTTTACAACTTAATTCCTACCTTAACTGCATCGGAAAATATTATGCTCCCATTCCTATTAGACAAGCGTAAGCCCGACGATGCAACCCTTGTGGAACTACTTGCCACAACACGGCTTACAAACCGTGCTAATCATTTGCCAAGCCAGTTGTCTGGCGGGCAGCAACAGCGAGTCTCTTTGGCGCGGGCGTTAATAAACAAGCCTGCCGTAATTTTGGCAGACGAACCCACGGGTAACTTAGACAGTCAATCCGGTCAAGCAATAATCGATTTATTAATTTTGGCAAATAAGCGATACAGTCAAACAATTGTGCTAATCACTCACGATGAAAAAATCGCATTGCAGGCAGACCGTATCATCACATTAAGCGACGGTAAAATCCTCCGAGACGAGGAGGTTTCATCATGATTTGGGCGGACTTAACCGGCACATTGGCCCTGCAGCAGATAAAAATTGCAAAGAGGCGTACTATCTGGACGCTTTTTGGCATTGCCCTAAGCGTAGCCATGCTTACGGCTGTAAATGGGTTTGCCGCCTCTGCCATGGCATATTTGGCCTCCGAAGGGCGGCCTGTACACTTTCAAGATAGAGTGGGACTATTGGTAATTGCTCTTGTCCTTGGGGGCGTTATTGCTGCGGCGGCTGTTATTGTTATTTCAAACGCTTTTAGGGTATCTGCCGGGGAGCGTACCCGTCAATTTGGAATACTCAAAAGCGTTGGTGCCACAAAGGCACAAATCCGCTCTATAATTATGTATGAAGCTGTGTATTTGGGCATGGCTGCAATACCTGTTGGTGTTGCTGTAGGCATTTTTGTGAATTTTTTTGTACTGCGCATAATCAACAATATGATTCGTCCAATTGCCCATGTGGAAAATTTCAGTCTTCCCTTTACTATATCTCTTTGGGCGTTGATGGGTGCAGTTGCGGCGTCTTTTGCTGTGGTATTACTTTCTGCATGGCTTCCGGCGGCAAAGGCTGCCAGGCACCCGGCGGTATCTGCTCTGTTTCATTCCGAAGATGTAAAGGTAAAAAAACTGCGCACATTGGGCATAAGCCGTTTACTATTCGGGGTAGAAGGCCACTTAGCCGCAAAGCAAATGAAGCGCAGCCGCAGAAATTATCGGGCTACCATGCTGTCTCTTACCATTAGTATAATTTTGTTGCTGGCTACAGTAAGTTTACGGGATAACTTGCTTAGGCAGTGGACCATTATGCACTACGACGGCATAGATGCCAATGTAGTGTTCAACTCCCGCAGAAGTGTCGATGACATTCCGCCGGAAGTAATCGAAACCGTTACAGCACGTATGGAGCAGTTCCCGGGGGCGATAGTGCGTGGGTATACTCACTCGCTTTTGCATGCCTATATTAACGGCGAACAGGAAAATATAAGAGTAATGTCTGTTGCGCCAGATGTTTATTCCCGGGTTATCCGCGATGCGGGGGTTCCATATGGTTCCAATGTGCTTATAAATGTGCGTAACGAAACAGACATGCTTGGAATCACAAGGCAAACTCACCCGTTTTATCACTTGGTTGGGGGAAATTTGACTGTATCAGCGGCTACATCCTTTGGCTATTGGGGGTGCAGATACACACAAGGCCCGCCGGATATATTCGTCCACGGGCAAATACGGCATGTTCCGGAAGATATACTGTTTTCGGCATTTTTCGAGATTAGTATAATTGTGCCACAGCTCCCTATGGGTTCTTATTACTGGTTTATTCAAACAGAGTATGCCGACGAGTTTATAGAATTTATGGGCGATGTACGGCAGGATTATTTTGGCGAACTTAGTAATATGAGTATCTTTATAGGCAGCTTAGACGAGCGTGCCATGGAAATGCGGACCTTAACCAACATAATTACGCTACTGGTATACGGTTTTACAACTATGCTCACACTAATTGCCCTTACAAATGTTATCAGCACCATTTCCACTAATACCCGCATCCGTGCCCGGGAGTTTGCAATGCTCACAAGCGTTGGTATGACCCAGGGTGGCATAAAGCGCATGCTTGCCTTAGAAAGCCTTATATCATCTGTGCGGGCATTGCTATTCGGGCTGCCCCTTGGTATGCTTGCAGCCTGGGGAGTCTATTTAGGCACACAAATGGATAGGGTAAGGTTTGGGTTTATAATCCCATGGCAAATGATGCTTATTTGCATAGCAGGTATTTTTATTGTTACATTTGTAACCACAAGATTTGCCGCCGCAAAGCAGCGTAAAGAAAGCGTTGTGGAGACTATCCGTGGAGTGGTGTAGGGGTTTCTACTCTTACTCCACTCCCCTAAAAAAATGCCCGTATGTGAAATCTTTCACTTCACCAGCAACAATTGCGCCCGCAAGTGCTTCCTTGTACCTTGCAATAGTTCCGCAAATGGTTTTTTCATCTTCTGTTGTAAATATTAATCTAAAAAATTCTGCACTCGTATTTTTTAAAGTCTTAAACCTTGGACATGTGTCCAGGGTTTTGCTATTTAGTACATATGCAATGCAATTATGGCAGTCTGTAATAATAGGAAAATTTGCGCCTGTTTTGTCTTTTAGAGCATAGTTTGATTCTTTGCGGCAGTTGGCATACAAGCCAACTGGGCAATTGTGGGTAGACATAAGTATTTGCTGCCCGTATGCAATTAACTCGAAACTCTGTATATTCATGCAGTTTATTTCGTTTACGTTTAACTCCTGGGAGAGAGTTACATCCACGCCCATGCTATTAAAGAACTGTACCGACAAACTGTTAAAAATATTAAAGGTATAGTTAAGCATTATTTGCTTTTTTGTACCTATAGATTGCAAGATATGCAATTGCCCGTAAGTCGAAACCAAATAGCCGTCTATAATTTGGACAGATTCCAGTTTTACGATGGTATCTTTAAGCTCATTTTCGGTAGTATTGCGGCTGATAATTGGCAGGGCGATAAAAATTTCTGTGTTGTGTTTGCTGTTGGGCAGGGCAATTATATTTGACTCGGTGTAATTAATATATACTCGCGAAATGTTTTGAGTAATTACAGCTTGTAAATGGCTTGCACAGCTAATTTGTACAGATATTTTTTGCTGTTTTGCCGCAGGTTTGTCCTGCAATTTTATTAAATTGGATGAATGGCAAAAAGGCTCTCTTTTTATTTCATTAATTATCGCACTTTCAAGCTCCCCAAGTCCCTCCCGGCGCAGTTTGTTTAATACCGACTTACTTACAAAAACATTATCATCAATGTTTACGTAGGTAAAATTAATTTGAAAGGGAGTGTCCCCGGTTTTTGACAGTTGCCCAATAATGTCATCCGTTGACATTGGCGCATTTTGCGCGGCCTCTACTATATCGCCAACTTTTTGTATGGTTGTATCCCCGACAGAAAGGGTTAGCTTTAAGCTTGCTCCAATATTAGCTTCAATGCTACCGATAACCACTCGCTTTTTCTTAACAGTTGCCATTTCTTTTTTTATGGCATCAATAAGCCTCTTGTCGTGGGATTTGTATACTTTATTGCCATTTTCAATTGCGCCGTCTAATGTAAATTCAAAAGTACTGTTTGCGCTAATGTGCTGCGATACCCCCGTGCCGGTATGCTTTCCATTACTTGTCCAAATTTCTATGCCGTCGCCGGGGTTCATTTCTTTTACAAATTTTATTTTACATTTGTTGTTTTTATATGCCACTACTTCCCCAACAAAAATGCCGGAACTTTTTGGTGTAACAGTACTCATCATTTCATAACCTGCATAGTTATTATAGTAGCCCGTGGAAAAGCTACCGCCCCTGTTGAAAATTTGCAACAGGCTTTGCACAGTATTTTCACTTGCGGGGGAATTTATGCCGGCGGCAATTATGTCTAATTGTTCACGATAGGCTTTTGTGACCAAATATACATATTCCGGGCTTTTCATGCGCCCTTCAATTTTCAAGGACGATACGCTTGTTGCGGCGATATTATTCAAAATATCAAGGGTCATCATATCCTTGGGGCTTAGTAAATATCCACTTTTTAGCGGTGGGCAAGAATTCTTTATCAGTTCGTATCTGGTGCGGCATATTTGCGCACATTTCCCTCTGTTGCCGCTGCGCCCGCCAATTAAACTGGACATTAGGCATTGTCCGGAGTATGAAATACATAATGCACCATGAATAAATACTTCGCATTCGATATTTGTTTCGCTGTTAATTTCCATAACTTCTGCAAGAGAAAGTTCTCTGCTTAAAACTACTCGGGAGAAACCCATGCTTTCCATAAAATGCGCACCGTTGGTACTGTGTACCGACATTTGCGTAGATGCATGAATTTCCACTTGCGGAAATTGTGACTTTAATACATATGCCAGCCCAGTGTCTTGCAAAATAAACGCCGCTGCGCCCTCTTGGTGCATACTCTCTACAAACTCTAAAACCTGCGGCATTTCGTTGTTTTTGTACACGGTGTTTACGGCAATATAAATTTTTACATTGCGCAGTGCCGCATATTCTATAAGGCTTACAATTTCGTCTTCGGTAAAATTTTGTGCAGAACTGCGGGCACTAAAATTTTTGCCCCCAAGATACAAGGCATCTGCTCCTGCATTTATTGCCGCCAAGGCACTTTCCATTCCGCCGGCTGGTGCAAGTAGTTCTGGTATTTTCATTTTATGCCCCCATTCAGTTGGGATTATTCTAGCATGTCCACAGGTTGTAAACAAATTACATTTATGCAAGAAGTCTAATGTTGGAAAAATGATTGTTGACAAATATGCAAAAAAATGGCACACTATCTGCAAAAATATATTATAAATTTACATATATTGCATGTGTAAATTTGTTGATACAAGTAAAAATGTCTGTATTTGTGATATAAGGCTGGTTTTAATATATGCAACAAATTGCGGGTAATACAGAAACGGCTGATAGCCTGTTTCTAAAATATAAAATGCAAGCAAAGGAAGGAGTCAATTAAAAATGACAAAAAACATTGCCAAAAGACTAATGCTGATAGCGGCGATTTTGGTATTGGCCATTGTACTGGCAGCCTGTAACAGAGATGCAGATTCCGGAAATGAAGGCGCAACCCCGGTAACAGGTGAGGTAGCGGGTGCGGCAACGGGCGAAACCACGCCACCGGGCCCGGCCCCGACAGTTGGTGCAATGACACAATGGGGAACTCCCCGTAACGAAACTTTGATAGTAGAGTTCCAAACTCCGGTAGATACGCCGGGGCAGTTTAATACTTACATGTTGGGCACCTCTGCCGGTTCGGGTATCCATCAGCTAATGTCTGCCATGATGTGGGAAATTGACACCATGAGCGGCGAGCAGTTTGGGGAAGTGGCTGTGGACTTGCCGCGCTCTTCCGAAAACTATACGCTTCACTATGTAGATATTCGCCAAGGTATCTATTGGTCTGATGGCGTTCGTTTGGATGCTCACGATGTAGCATTTACCATGAACATGATCAAAAATACTGTAGACATCCCTGCGCATTCCTTCTATCAATCTGTTTTCGAATCTATTGAAGCAGTTGATGATTGGACGGTGCGCATAAGAACGCATAACCCTTTCCCTCGTTTAAGCAAGACATTTGGTGTAACAATCTGGGGTAATACCCTTCGTATTGTGCCAGAGCATATATTTAGTGAACTAGAATGTGTTGCAACATTCCCGGATTCTAACCCTGTTGTTGCAGGCCCATATACGGTTCACAGCTTCGACCCTCTTGGTACTTGGATTAAATTCGAGCGTCGCCCGGACTGGGAACGCAGTACAGTTGGCGTTATACATGGCAGAATGCCAGCACCACGTTTTGTAGTGTTCCGTTCCCTTGGGGACGATATGGCCCGCCAAATGGCGGTTATCAACAACGAAGTTGACGTTCTTGTAGAAGTTACGCCCGAAATGCTGCGGGTTATGATCGACCAAAACCCAAATGTTTCCGGTTGGTATTCAGGCTTCCCATATGGAACAAGTGACGACCCTGCGGCAAAAGGCCTTGCGTTTAATGCAGCCCGTGAGCCATTTAACAACAGATACTTCCGTTGGGGTATTGCAGCGGCACTTAACTTTGACGAAATTTCATTGTTTATATTCGACGGTATTGGTCGCGCAAGCCCATTCCCGCTAATTACTGCAACTGCAGCTTTCCAAGAAGCTTACTTGCGTCCGCATTTGCTTGACTGGCTAGAGAATGAATTTTACATTCAACTTGCAGATGGTACACAATTCCGCCCATACGACAGAGGCTATGCACACCGTATAGCAGAAGTATTGCGGGGCCGTGGTCACAACCTTCCCACAGATGCCGCTGCATTATACGATACTTTTGGCTACGGCACATGGAAACATGACCCGGCAGCGGCAACCCAATTGTTCCAAATGGCAGGCCTAGAACTTAGGGATGGCAACTGGTTCTTTAACGGTGAGCCTTTTACAATTGCATTAAGCTACCTTGGCGGCGGTGCAGAAATTCAAGCAGCCCGCGGTGTTCAGGCGGCCTTTAACCAATTGCTTGCATTTGGTTTTAATGTGACATTGGAATCCCACCATCCGGCGGCATGGGCTACCCACAACGACCTTGGATATCATGAAATTTCCGGTTGCTGGCCTTTTGGCTTTATTACTCGCGACATTTATGCTCAGGTTCAAGGATGGCATGGCGACCGTCAGGCCCCTCTTGGTGAGCGCGGTGCAGGCCAGCGTCACCGCTGGAACACGCCAAGTATGGACCGTATGCTTGACGAACTTGAAGGGCTTCATCCCGACGACGCCCGTACAGAGCCTTTGACAGTTGAAATAATTAAATATGCAATTACAGAATTGCCTACTATTGGTTTCCATTCCGGCATTAAGTTTGTGCCTACCGTAAACACCTACTGGACTAACTGGCCTACAGCCGACAACCCATATAACGGCCCATGGTGGTGGTGGAGCTTGTTCAAGCACATCCTCCCATATGTTCAGCCAACAAGCTAATTACCAGGGGCTATCTTTGTAAATAAAAACGGTATTTTCCCTTTCATGTTTGCGTTAGGCATACAGGGAAATACCGTTTTCTATAATAACGGATAAGGAAATTTACTAGAATTTTAGGGGTGACCCATATGAAATTTTGGAAATATTTATTAATGCGTGTTTTTACATGCATCTTAACTATCTGGATTGGCGTAACAGTTGTGTTTTTTGTGCCGCGCCTTTTCCCATCAGACCCTGTGGATATCATGATTTCACAAATGACATCTTTGCAGGGGAGTTTGCATCCGGACGAAGTGGAGGCTTTGCGTACTAATTTGCGAATCCAGTTTGGTTTGGAAGGTTCGCTGCTTAGCCAGTATGTGCATTACTTGCGTAACGGGCTTTTACGTTTCGACTTCGGCCCTTCTCTTATGGCTTTTCCCACACCGGCAAGCGATATAATAATGCGCTCTATGCCTTATACGGTTATCTTGTCGTTGTTTACCGTAATAGTGGCATGGATAATTGGGAATTTAATTGGCCTGCGGGCCGGCTTTAGAAAAAAAGAAAAAACCTCTAAACTTTTAGAGGCAGTAGCAATATTCATATACCCCATTCCGTATTTTATTGTGGCATTGGTGCTGCAAATTGTGTTTGCATTCCTGCTGGGGTGGTTCCCAATACAGGCGCACATTGCTTTTCATGGTGGTACATGGGTATGGTTTACGTCTCTTATAAGGTCTGCAACATTACCGGCTATGTCTTTGTTATTGGTTAGCACGGGATGGTGGATTATTTCCATGAAGGCACTTTCTTCTACAACGGCGGAAGAGGATTTTGTGCTGTATGCAAGATACAGAGGCCTGTCGGAAAGAGATATAAGCAGAAAATATGTGTTCCGCAACACAATACTTACACAGGTAACTGCACTGGCGTTAGGTTTGGGTGGTATTTTTGGTGGTGCAATTATGGCAGAAATTATTTTTGGCTTCCCCGGCGTAGGTGTTTTGGTGCAAAGAGCTGTACTGCTTTCGGATTTTAATATGATTCTTGGCACAATTACCATATCCATAGTGGCTATTTCCGTGTCTACTTTGCTTGTGGACCTGGTTTATCCTTTCATAGACCCACGGGTCCGTTATAAATAGGGGGGCGGGATTATGAGAGCATTTAAAACAGTTTGGAAGCACAGTAATTTGCGGTTTAGAGTCGGGTTTATAATGACTGCCTTCTCCGCATTCTTGGGGTTTGGGGTTTATTTTATACCCCACACAAACCCATTTCTTATTTTCTCTTACCCAACTCACCAAGGCCCTTCTTGGGATCATTGGCTAGGCACAACAACCATAGGCCAGGATATTTTTTGGCTACTTATTAACGGCATACACAATTCTTTGCTAATAGGGGTAATTGTGGCTACTGCCGGTACTGTAATAGGGGTTTTTATCGGGTTGCTTGCGGGTTTTGCCGGCGGGATTCTAGACAGGATTTTATCTACCATAACAGACACATTTATAGTAGTTCCTGTTTTGCCAATTTTAATTTTAATGGGTGCGCTACTGCAAGGGCAAGCCACGGTTTTGACAGTAGCCATTACCTTGTCGCTGTTTTCTTGGGCATGGCCCAGCAGGCAGATTAGGTCCATGGCTTTAAGTTTACGGGAAAGGGACTTTATACACACGGCTCGCTTTTCCGGCGAAGGGACATTTCAAGTTGTTGTAACGGAAATTTTGCCCTTTGCCCTTACATGGTCCCTATCCAATTTCTTAAATGCTATTATTGTTGCTATCGGAACAGAGACAGGCCTTGCCATACTTGGGCTTTCTCCCGCCACACTGGTATCCTTGGGCAACATGCTGCAATGGGCAAGGGCAAGAAACGCAATATTTGCCCAGGAATGGATTTGGATAGGTTCGCCAATTGTTGCAATTGCGTTTATATTTATTGGCTTGTTCCTGTTGTTTACCGGATATAACGACTTTTTGTCTAAGAAGAGGGGGCAATAACAATGTTGAGTGTTCAGCACTTGTGTACCTCCTATAATACAATAGGCGGGGATGTACAGGTAATTAAAGATGTAAACTTTGATATTTTAGACAACGAAATTTTTGGCATTGCAGGGGAATCTGGCTGCGGTAAAACCACACTTTTAAAAACGCTTTACGATATCATAGATTTCCCGCTGCAAATTGACTCGGGTCGAGTGGTTTTGTCGGGAGTTAAGAATGGCAAGGCATTTTCGTATTCCTCTGGCGATATCCGCAAAACATGGTGGAAGGATATATCATATGTGCCCCAGGCGGCGCAATCTGTGTTAAACCCTATCACCAGGCTTAAAAATCAATTTCTAGATTCTATCCCAAAAGCCCAACGGAAGCTTGAAACAGATGCAAAAGTTTTACAAAGAGTTGCTAAATATTTAGAAGAGTTAAGCTTGTCTCCGGAGCTGCTTAACGCCTACCCATTCCAGTTATCTGGGGGTATGCGCCAGCGTGTGATTATTGCCCTTGCCACATTTATGGCACCAAGTGTTGTACTTGCAGACGAACCTACAACGGCTTTGGATGTTGTGGTTCAGCGTGGTATTTTAATGCTGCTTGTTCAGCTGCAGCGGCAATATAAAAATTCTCTGGTGTTGGTAAGCCATGACATGGGCGTCCATTATCAAATAACCCACAGAATGGGAATTATGTATTCCGGGAGTATGGTGGAACTTGGCGCAACAGAAAAAATTTTTAACGCCCCTGTTCACCCTTACACACAAATGCTGGTAGAGGCTTTGCCAAGAGTAGGGGACGACCGCCCCCGCGAGGGTATCCCTGGGCGTCCACCGTCTTTGGTTAACCCGCCCCAGGGCTGCCGCTTTGCGCCCCGCTGTCCTAAAGCTATGGAGCTGTGCCGTAAAATTGTACCAATTTTTAAAGAAGTGGAAGAAGGGCATTTTGCGGCATGCCATCTGTTAAAAGGAATTGCCGAGAGTGAGCCTTTGGTATTGGAAACCATGGCAAGGGGGAAAGGATAATGAGTACAAAGTTGTTGCATGTTAAAAACGAAAGCCTGCCAGTCGAGAAACTGTTACATGTTAAAAACGTGTCAAAAATATTCCGGATAGGCAGTATCATAAGCAAAACAAAGCTTACCGCCGTTGACGATGTTTCTTTTAGTATCGACGCCGGTAAGCCTGTTATACTTTCTATAGTTGGTGAATCCGGCTGTGGTAAAACCACCTTGTGTAAAATGATATTGCGCATGCATCAGGCAGATATGGGCGAGATATATCTGGGGGGTAAGGCTTATAAGGATAAAAAATCTTATGACAGACGTTCATTCCTTTTGGATGTACAGCCCATATTCCAAAACCCATACGAGACATTTTCCCCCCGCAAGCAAGTAGACAGCTATTTGTATAACACGGCACTGCGCCTTAAAATTGCAAAAAGCCGCAAAGAAGCAGATGAAATTATAGATGACGCACTAAAAAGTGTGGGTATGTCTTTAGAGGTTGTACGAAAAAAATATCCCAGTCAGTTTTCCGGGGGCGAGCTTCAGCGGATATCCATTGCCCGGGCACTTATTACCAGGCCAAAGCTGATAATAGCCGACGAGCCTGTGGCTGCCATAGATGCTTCTATGAAAATGAACATCATAAATCTGTTTAAAGATTTGAAGGACAAGTACAATGTATCTTTTGTTTACATTACTCACGATTTGTCTACGGCTTACTATGTATCAGATTATATTGCTACCCTTTACAGGGGCTGCTTAATAGAGTACGGCCCGGCAAAAGCCATTATGGATGCGCCAGCTCACCCTTATACACAGCTTTTGATGAACGCCGTGCCCCGGGTTGGGGACAAATGGGACGAAAACATTGCTATGGCAGATGTAGAAGAAAAGGAGTATGCACTGACTTGTTGTAAGTTTGCGTCACGTTGCCTGTATGCTACTAACCGTTGCCGAGCCGAAAGGCCAATTATGCAAGATTTAGATGGCGGACGGCAAGTGTTGTGTTATCATCCATTGGTGAATGTGGTAACGGGGGTTACATGAGAAGTGTAAAAAAAGGGGTTGTATCGCAAAGCCCCGAAAAAGGCATTTACCCTTACGCTCCAAAATCAATTAATGATTGCCGCAAAAACCGCGGCACTAATCAATAGTCGCTAAGTGGTAAATGCCTTTTTCTTACTTCACGAGACAAACCCTTTTAAATGCCGATATTAACAGCATTCATTTGTTTCGTAACAGTTACAATCCATTGTTTCGCAGCAACTAATGGCCATACGCGGGCGTATTGGCCCGCCAGGACCCGGAGGAGGACCATAAACACCTTCGCCGCCACCATCGTTCGCATGTAATACTACACCGGGTGCAAGCATTAACACTAATACCAATACCAGCCCGATTATACGCTTGGTCATATGACACCACCTTTCAGCATTTTTTCAAGCAGTTCGCTATATATCTTTTCAACTTTTAGAGCCCGGGAAACTGTTCCAATACCTTTTCTCTCGTATTGTGCCTTTAGTTCGTAACAGTAGTCCAGCACCGAGATTGTTCCGTAATTTTCAATCAAATGTGGAATTGTAACTTCTGCGATATATTCCTTCGATTCATGCTTACTAATTGTTGCCAAGTGACTTAGCGATTTGAACAGTATTGTATAGTGTTCGTTGTCCTTTGACAAGTTACTTCCTTTAATTAACAAATCGTCATATTTTGCATTGCTCCCCATGCCTATGTAACATCTAGCCATTAGGTATAGGTTCTCTAAGTAAAGGGTAGAGTTTTCATCTATATAGGGGAAAGCTTGGTTTAAATACTCAATTGCAGTGCCCCAATCACCGGTTTGGCGGTATAAAAAACCATGGTTGTGCAGAGCCATGCCGGTTTGCGGCTTATTATTTGTTGTTTTAATATATTTTAGGGCTTTGCCCAGATACATTTTGGCTCCCTCAAAATATCTTAATCTTGCGTATTGAAGCCCTAGCAAGTTGTTGAAATGAAATTGAGAAACGATGCCTTGGTTTTCGCTATATAAATCGTAGTGTTTTTCCAAAAACATAATGGCAGATACACTGTGCCCCAACGCAGTTAAGCAGCATGCTATTGAGTAGTGAAGCGAAGGGTTTTCTTTGAAAGACCCCTGCACTACGCTTTTTGCTTTTTTATAGCTTTCAATAGCGTTTTCGTATTCACCTGTGCGAAAAAAATACGTCCCCTTGGTATAATAATAATTGTATAAAGCATCATTATCTAAAGCATCTATCGGTGTATCATATTTTGCTAAAATTGTTTTTACAAACTCCAATTTACCTTCGGCTAGTAAAAGGCGGCATTTTACTATGTCGAAATAAGCGTTTAATTCTTGGTCGAACGGAAGATACGTAATAACACTAAGCTCAGAAATTAGTTTGTTAGCTTCATTAAGATTTCGCTCTTCAATTAGTGATTTACATAAAGAAAGTTTATCTTTAAAACTTTGCCTTTCAATAGGATTAAAAGGTGCGCTTTCTATTTTTAATGCTGCTTTCACAGCAAATATAAAATCTGGGGGCACACCGGAATCGTCGCCGTTTTCAATTTGCGACAAACGCCCGTTAGTATATGCAATTTCATCCGCAAGGTAGTTTTGTTTTACGCCCATGGCTTCACGCACTTGCTTTATTTTTTCGCCAATGGAAAGTTCTGCACCAGTTTTCACTATAATCACCCCAAATGTCAGATATATAGGTATAAAAACAAATAAATATACGCAAATGTATCAGTAATTGTGTTAAATAATAACATTAACAATAACATTTGTCTATATAATTTCATAAAGTTTTTGTGGAAATATGTGGGATTTTGATGGTTTAATAAAATAAAAAAACAAGCCCATATAACATGCAGGCCTGTTTTATAAACGATTTTTAGGAATTTATGAGGTTTTTTAGAAGAAAAACATAAAGGTCTGTTTGTCCAGCAATAACTTTGCTAACGGGTTTTCCTGCACCATGGCTTACAGATGAAAGCACTAGGCTATACTGCGCAAGCGTGGTATAATGCCGTAGCGCAGTACAATAATATGGAAGGAGCAGTTCAATGAAAACCATATCAACCTTACAAGAATTAAACATCCCTCCAAAGCACCAACGGTTTATTTTCGAGTTTTTACGCCGAGCAAAGGAAATCAATACATTTAATCAAATTGACGCTTTTATCCTTTTCGGTAGTTGTGCGCGCGGTGATGCACATGAAAAAAGTGATGTAGATATACTCGCAGTCGGGGATGGAATCGGCGATGAAACACTCTTTGACCTGTATGACTGCGAATGGTATCCTGGATTTGAAAGCAAAGAAAATTTCGTAAACAGTGATGTTTTTGTTGATGACTTGAAATATTTTGAAAAGCAAAAAGAGGTTTTGGGTAGCTTTCAATGGCGAGTAGCCAGGGATGGGGTGAATCTGAATGGATTATTACAAACTGTCTGAAGAACCATTGCAAGCCGCCATTTCAAACAAAGAGCAGGGCTTGTATCGTATGTCAGTAAGCATGTCTACTTTGGCGATTGATCTTTTATTGAAATCCGTTTTATTTCGAATTGAAGCTACACACGACTTGATGATGGGGCATAATCATGCGGGCATTGTGACTTTTATTGAGAATGTGTATCCAAAGAACGACGATATTCGCCGCACAGCAAAAATGAGCAGGAAATATTTCAAGGATTCACGATATTCTCGCACTGAAAACCTCGCTGTTTTTACAGAAGAGCTGGCTGACAAGTTCATAAGCTATACGAAACTTATAAAGGATTATGTTGACAATGATTGCCGAGCCACGCTAGAAGATTTGCAAAAGAAGTTTAGCAAACATGATTGAAGGATTGACGGATAAAAAAAGCTTGATGACTGGTTCGCAAAAAATGAACCTGCCATCAAGCCTTTTTTATTAATTCTACTATAAAAACGAAAATATAAACAGTGCCGCACGGGAAAAGACATTAATAATAGCTTCCATAAAAGGCGACATTATACTTGCTGTGGTGCCTGTAAAAATAAGAATCATTAATATAAAAAACCCGTATCTAAAGCTTATATACCTGAAATATAACTGATCTGGCAATAAAATTCCAAATAATTTTGACCCGTCAAGGGGGGGGATTGGCAGCAAATTAAATACACCTAATACAATATTAATTTGTACTAATACAGAAACAAATCTAAAAAGGTTAATGTTCGCACTGGTTCTGCCTATAGTTATGTCAAGAAAAACAAAAAGCAGCATAAATAAAAACGCCAAGATAAAGTTAGCAATTGGCCCGGCAACGGCAATAATAGCCATGTCTTGTTTTGGGTTTTTTAAGTTGTATGGGTTAACCATAACTGGCTTTGCCCAACCAAACCCGGCAACTATTATTAAAATCATGCCTAAGGGGTCGATATGTTTTAATGGGTTAAAGGATAGCCTTCCGTCCCGTTTTGCAGTTATATCCCCTAAAAGATACGCCGCAAAGCCATGGGCAAACTCATGAAAAGTAAGGGCGATAATTAAAGCCGGGAGCCTGAACAGCATCATTTGTAAATTAAGATTAAAAAATGGCATAATGTCCTCTTCGTAGTATGCGATGGCATACATATAAATTTTACATAATTAATTATACCTAACAATTTGCACATAGACAACATATCACTTAAATGTACGACAGCAACAATATATTGTATCACGAATGCGCCTGGATTTATTGTCCAATTTATCTTGCGTAAAATTATTACAAATTCCAGCATTATACTTGACAAAAATCGTCAAGAATAGTATATTATATATGCACCATTGGTATAAAGGGAGGAAGCAGTCAAAATGCTGCTAACAAAAGAATGTGATTACGGCTTGCGCATTATACGTGCGCTTGGCGACAAAGAAAAGAGAACGGTACAGGTCATATGTGAGCAAGAGCATATCCCTCATAAGTATGCATACAAGATACTAAAAAAGTTGCAAAATGCAGGCTTTGTGCAAAACAAACTTGGCCCTGCCGGTGGTTACTTTTTAGTTAAGCCCTTCAATTCCTTTACTATATACGATGTTATTCATGCAGTGGATGACAGGGTACTCTTGTTTGGGTGCTTACGTGGGGAAAGTCAATGCTCCCTTAACGTGGGGGACAAAGCCTGTGCTATTCACCATGAGCTTGCCCGCTTTCAGGAGTTACTGATAAGTGAAATGAAGGCAAAAACCATGGAAGAAATACTGTATAAGTAAAATTACTAATAAAAGGAGAGTAAAAAAAATGAGTCAAAAGTTCAGTTGTTTGGGCTGCCCAAGTGCAGACAAAAAAATCGAGTGCTTTATCGCAGACTTGTCTGTAGAAACGTCATTTCACAGGGTAAAATCACAGGAAGTTAAGTGTGGTTTTGGGCTTCAGGGTGTTTGTTGCCGCCTGTGTTCAAATGGCCCATGCCGCATAACACCAACCTCACCAAGGGGTATTTGTGGTGCAAATGCCGACCAAATTGTTACACGCAATTTCTTACGTGCCGTTTCTGCCGGTTCTGGCTGCTACATACACATTGTAGAAGGCACGGCAAGAAATTTGAAAAATACCGCTCTTGCAAAAGGGGAGCTAAAAGGGCTTAAGGCACTTGACAGGCTTTGCTCACTTTTAAGCATTAACGGTACAGACCAATACGATAAGGCAGTAAAAGTAGCAGATGCAATTCTTGCAGACCTTTACAAGCCCGTATTCGAACCTATGGAACTTACAGAAAAACTATCTTACGCGCCCCGCTTCAAACGCTGGCAAGAGCTTGGCATTTTGCCTGGCGGTGCAAAGTCAGAAGTGTTTAACGGGGTTGTAAAAACTTCTACAAACTTAAGTTCAGACCCTGTGGACATGCTGTTGCATTGTTTGCGTCTTGGTATTTCTACCGGGCTGTACGGGTTGCTACTAACCAACTTCCTTAATGATATCATGCTGGGCGAGGCAGAAATTCGCATGGCACCTGTTGGACTTCGTGTAATTAACCCGGATTATATTAATATAATGATTACCGGTCACCAGCATTCAGTATATGCCCATTTGCAAGACAGGCTTACACATCCGGATGTAGTGGCAAAGGCCCAGGCCGCCGGAGCAAAAGGCTTTAAGGTGGTAGGTTGTACTTGCGTAGGTCAAGACTTACAGCTTCGTGGCGCACATTACACCAGTGTTTTTGACGGGCATGCCGGTAACAACTACATTAGTGAAGCAATATTGGCAACAGGCGGTATAGACGCAGTTGTTTCCGAGTTTAATTGTACTCTGCCTGGTATAGAAACTGTTTGTGACGAGCTTTATATTAAGCAAATATGCCTAGACAGTATTGCGAAAAAAGCAAATGCCGATTTGAAGCAATTTACTTTTGAAAAACGCGAGCAAATTTCCGACGAAATAGTAGACGAAGCCATCGCCTCTTACAAAGGCCGCCGCAGCAATATCACAATGAACTTGCTTCCGGACCATGGAAACGACCAAACCCTTACCGGCATAAGTGAAGTTTCCCTTAAAGCATTCCTGGGCGACACATGGACGCCGCTTATTGAACTTATAGCTTCTGGGCAAATTAAAGGCCTGGCTGCCGTGGTTGGTTGTTCCAGCCTTACCGCCGGCGGGCATGATATGCTAACCGTAGAACTTACCAAAGAGCTAATTGCCAAAGACATTCTTGTGCTGACGGCGGGCTGTTCATCCGGCGGTATTGAAAACTGCGGCCTAATGACGCCGGAAGCGGCAGAACTTGCCGGGCCAAAACTAAAGGCTGTATGTAAGCAATTGGGCATTCCGCCTGTGTTAAATTTTGGCCCATGTTTAGCAATTGGGCGTTTAGAAGTTGTTGCTACAGAAGTTGCAGAGGCACTTGGAATAGATATTCCTCAACTTCCGTTGGTAATATCCGCACCTCAGTGGCTGGAAGAACAAGCACTTGCAGACGGAGCATTCGCTTTGGCATTGGGCTTGCCGCTTCACTTAGGTTTGCCGCCGTTTGTAACTGGCAGCGGCATTGCGTGCAAGGTGCTGTGCGAAGATATGAAGGCTTTAACAGGCGGCCATGTATTAATAAACGCAGATGCCGCAGAATCCGCCAATATGCTTGACGAAATAATTATTGATAAGCGCAAAGCTCTAAACCTGACAGTAGAATAAAGGGGGCATGATTATGAAGCGTATTATGATCAATGCCGATAATTGCAAAGGCTGTAGAAACTGCGCCATTGCATGTATGCATGCTCATAGCCAAGGCAGCCTTTATGACTTAAACCTTGCGGACCCGGCTAACGAATCCCGAAACAGGATTGTGCTTAATGCGCAAAATAAGTTTATTCCGTTGTTTTGCCGCCACTGCGATAAACCCGAATGTGTCAGTTCGTGCATGAGCGGGGCACTTGTAAAAGACAGGGAAACAGGTCTTGTTAAATATGATGCCGACAAATGCGCCGCATGTTTTATGTGCGTAATGAATTGCCCATATGGTGTGCTTAAGCCCGACAGTGCCACAAGAACTTCTGTTGTAAAATGCGATTTCTGCCCACAAAATGGCGACAACCCAAGTTGCGTTCAGGCATGCCGCAGCGAAGCAATTTTCTTAAGTGAGGTGCAGCCATGAAACATGTGATAATTGGAGCCGGAGCAGCCGGAATATCCGCTGTAAAAACCATACGGGAATTAAACAAATCCGACGAAATTATAGTAATTTCCACAGACGATGCCGTTTATTCAAGATGCATGCTTCACAATTATATAAGCGGCGAACGGGACGAAAAAGGCATTTCCTTTATTGACGATGACTTTTTTGCAAAAAATAATATACGTTGGCTTTGCGGTAAAACCGTTACAAAAATTGATACAGATAAACGGCAAGTCCATTTTGCCGATGGTGCGGAACCTTATGATAAATTGCTGATTGCAACTGGGGCAGAGGTTATTAATTTGCCCCCGGTACAATCTGGAAATCCAGCAAATGCACTTGGCTTGCGCCACTTGTCCGATGCAAAAGAAATACGGGAACGTGCCCACAATGCCAAGGATATAGTTATCATAGGTGCAGGCTTGGTAGGGTTGGATGCTGCATATGCCTTAATCGGCATGGGGAAGAAGCCGACAGTTGTAGACATTTCAGACTCCATACTTGCCATTAACCTGGACCCATATGCCTCTGGCATTTACAAAAAGAAATTTGAAGAAGCCGGCTGCACTTTCCACCTGGGGCAGAAAGTTAGCGGAGCAGATAAAGATGCAAATGGTAATGTGGTTTCACTAACCTTGCATTCCGGCAAAAAATTGCCTTGTGACCTTGTGATAGTTGCTATTGGTGCCCGCCCAGAGCTTGAATTTTTAGTTGGTAGTGGGATAACTTACGATTATGGCGTTACGGTAAACCAACACCTTGCCACAAACGTAGACGGGGTTTATGCTGCCGGGGATGTAACCGGACTATCTGGAATTTGGCCAAATGCCGTAAAGCAAGGAGAAGTTGCCGCAAAAAATATGTGCGATGTCCAAACCGTTTATGACGACATGTTTTCACTAAAAAATACAGTAAACTATTTTGGCATACAGTCTCTTTCCCTTGGGAAGGTTGCGCCGGAGGAGGGTGACACCTCCGAAATGCGAAACAGCCGCAATAAATACGAAAAAGTGATTCTTCGTAATGGTGTTATCGTTGGTGTAATCCTGCAAGGGGATATTGCCCATAGTGGTTTCTGGCAATATTTAATCAAAAATGAGATTGATGTCTCGAAAATAAAACATTCGGTTTTCAGCCTATCCTTTGCAGACTTTTATGGTATAAAGGAGAACGGCGAATATGAATGGGTAGTGTAGAAATAAATTAGTTGTCATGTAAAGCCCGAAAATGGCATTTGCCACTTACGCTCCGAATCGATGATCAAGAACCCGCTAAATCGCAGGTTCATGCTAATCGATAGTCGCTTAGTGGTAAATGCCATTTTCTTACTTCACGAGATAACCTCGTTTTTACATAACTGACCTATTATATAGTTCGTAAAAATATGAGTGCCTCTCAATTAGTTCATCAAACTGGCCTTGTTCTGCTATGTGCCCGTCTTGGAACAGTATTATATTGTCAAATGCCTTTATAGAATCCAGCCTATGGGCAATAGCAATAACGGTTTTGCCTTTTAGCAAGGCCATTACATTATTCATTACGGCTTCTTCTGTTAAGTTATCGATAGCCGATGTGGCTTCGTCAAATATGATTATTTGGGCATTAGAAAACCATAAGCGTGCAAGCGCAAGCTGCTGACGTTCGCCGCCAGATAAACTGACTCCCCGTTCACCCAGTTGTGTGTCCAGTCCTTTTTCCAGCTTGGAGTACAAGTCTTTCAGGCCAACTTTTTCGATGGCAGCTATAAGGGCTGCTTCGCCTATATTTTCGTCAAAGACAAGGTTTTCGCGCAATGTTCCGTTAAATATGGGCGGCTCTTGGGGGAGGTAAGCAATATGTTGGTAATAGCTGTTTAGGTTTATTTGGTTAAGATCAAAGTCATCTACTGTTATTTTACCGCTATCAGGCTGTAACAGCCCCGTCATTAGTTTTACAGCTGTAGATTTGCCCGAGCCGCTTTCCCCTACAAATGCAATGGTTTTACCCGGTGGGATGTTTAGATTAAAGCCGTCAAATATTTTCCGTTTGCCATAGTGGAATATAACATTTGAAAAAGTGATGTTTCCATTTGGTATGGTAATTATTTCGCCTGTGGCAAGGCGGGCATCCTCTTTGGCATCAAGAAACTCTGCATATCTGACAAAGGCGATTTTGTCCAGTTTATAATTAACGTACATTACATTTACAATAGCTATTGGTTGATATGCGTTGTCTACAAGCATGATTAACGCAACAATTTCGCCAATCGTTAGTGCGTTTGTAGCCCAGCCATAAATTATAATTCCAATTTTTACAAAGCCCACAAGAATTACAAAAATAGTGAAGAATGCCTCGTGTACCATTCTCATCTTCACTTGATTTGAAATTATTTCTGTGGAAGCGTTTTCTGCTTTATTAATTTCTTGGGCGAAACGCCTGTGTATGCGGAAAACTACCATTTCCATAAGCCCGCGCACAAGAAAGTGGTTAAGCTTTTCTTCATTTACAAGTATGCGCTCTTTAACTTTGTACAAGACTTTCAACAATAGGTTAGATACGATAAACACGATAACATAGCCAAGCAATATGGCTACCATAATCGTGGCGTTGATAGTAAAAACAAAAATAATGCTGAATATCATTGCAGGCAGTAATTCCCACCCAAGGCGCAGGTAAAATTCGAATATGTTCCGGCCTGCAGCGGCTCCGTTTTCAATCCGCTGAATTAATGTGCCAGTGCCAAGCTTTACGTAAGACAAATAATCTATTGCCGACACTTTGCGAAGCGCAGCAATTTTTAAGCCAAGGCCAATACTGTGCTCTAGTTTACGTGTGGGGTATTCCGTAACATATCCGGTGATGTACTGTATCATTAATGCTGTGCCGTATATTGCAATGCTTACTGCTGTTAAAGTGTTGTTGGTAAAATTGTCGATAATAGTTTGAAAGTAGCGGGCAACGAAACTTTGTAAAAATGTATGAGCCATTCCTACAAAAATTAAGGCCGCAATAAGAGTTTTGTGCTTTTTTGCAACGGTTTTTAAATGTGTCATAGCCACCCTCCAGAGGGCTATTATAACAGAAAGTTTATACCTGTTGTAAACAAACAAGAGGCTGCCCTTTGCGTAGGCTGCCTCCTGTTTGCTTGCATATATATTTACCTGCGCATGGGGCTAATGTGAATTTGCGTTTCGCTCATGCCTGTTTTACGTTTGATTATATCCATGATTTGTGCCAATTCTGCGTCGGTTAAACTTTCTTTACTTATGATAACATCCACGCCATTGTCAGAGATGCGTACATAAGCTTCGGAAAATCCTTTGGCTTCTATTAAGGCTTCGGCGGCGGTTTCGCGCTCTATGCGGCGTTGTATTTCCAGCATTGCGTCTGCGGCCTGGGCTCGTTGCTCAACCTCTACGTTACTATTATTTATTAGTTCGTTTAAAATTACCCTTTCGCTGCTGCGGGATTGCTCCCGGTTTAACCTTGCTTGCACAAAGAAAGATGAACCGCTGCTTGTGTTTACAAAAATTGCTTCGCCGGCCTCTGTAACATTATTATCTTGCGTCGGCATTGCCAGTATTTCGTCTAAGTCGATGTCTGCCAAAAGCGGCCATTGAAAATAGTCGTCACCAGATACGGCTATAGCCGGGTCGTGTGTGTCGAACCACGGTATGCTGGTTGCTTCTGCGTCATTCTCCGGAAAAAGACCAACCAGTGTAGAATGTTCTGGGATTAATGCGGCAATTTCGCCGCTTTCCGTTAAGTGGTAGCCTATGGCGGCCTCTGTGCGGCTATCGGACCAGCTAAGATAGCCTGCAATGGCTATCATTAATACTAGTGCGGTGATTATCACCTGGTTTCGTTTTAATACAAACATTATTTGTCCCCTTTCATAGTTAACACTTGAATTTTATGGGCATCTAGGCCTAGTACGGCTCTTGCGGCCCTTGTAAGTGCGTCTCTGACAATTGGGCTGTCTCCCCCTTCGGCAACAATTACGATGCCACTAATTTGCGGCTCTGTTTCACGCATAACTAGCGGGCTGTCTGTGCCTTGGCGGTCAGTTACCATTACCGTTTTTTCTTGGCTTTGATGCTGACGTGTTTCCCTTGTGCCCCCTTGGGCATCTTTTTCTATAGAGTAAGACTCGTTTTTGTTTACATCTACGGCAAAAATTGTTTCGCGCCCTGTAAACGGGCTTATCATTACACGTACTTTGCCTGCGCCTTCTACCAGAGAAAAAATTTCCTCCAGTCGGGATTCCAATGCACGCTCTTGCTCAAAGGCCGTGGTTGCATGGTAGGTTGGTAAAATGGCATCGGGTGGTTTTTCGGTAACGAGGTCTACAACTTCTGCCGGGGTTGGAAGAATTCGCCCCAGCGTTAGGGCAAATACCCCGATGGCTACCAGTGCCACTAAATAAAGTGCAAGTTTTTTATTCTCTACTGCCAGTTTACGTAGAAATTTCATCTTGTGTTCACCTCACTGTTACATGTATATGTTGTATAGACAGATTATAGAATTCCGAAATTAATTTTTTTGCGTCGGTAGAAATGGAGCAATTGTCCGCTTGTTCCGCTTCGCCAATTTGTACCGGCTGAATGCGAATGAACGGCACACGACGGGCTTCATCTTCCCGGCTTACAGTTACATGTACATCGGTTAGCTGAGAAAAATCTTCCAGGAACGTAAATTGGGCATCATGCACTATAAACCCGCTTTTAGTCAATAGGTTTGTAAGCTGGGTAGCAAGCTGCGCTTCAAAGGCATTGCGTAAATAGGTGTTTCTCCAGTTTGAGTATGATGTTTCCCAGTCTTCGTTTTGGGATTGATGTTGCGCCAAGCCGGAAAACCAGTCTGTTATCGGAAGCTGGCTGCTAAACCGTGCCAAAGGTGCTATCATTATGCTTAAAAGAATAAACCCCATGATCAATGACACGAACTTTTTGTATTTACCCGTTGGGGCAAGCATCCCCACCACGGCTGCAAACATCAGATAATATGTTATATTCCGCAAGTAGATAAAAAATGCAGACATGTGGAGACCTCCTGTCGTTTATTCTTATATAGACAACACTATAACCACCGTGTATATGCACAGTACACCAATAAGAGCTGCTGCAAAAAATAGCATAGTTAAATGCTTGCCAATGCTGTCCATTAGTTTTACCAGCCGCTTATCTGCAACTGGTTGAAGAAACGCCGCTACTATTTTGTATGCAAAGGACAATACAAATATTTTTATTAAAGGCCCGGCGATTGTTGCACACAAAACCAATACTAATGCCACCAATACACCGCTTCTGGCGGCTTGGCTAAAGCCCACAACCGTGTCCATAGCTGCGGTAAAGGCGTTGCCCACAACAGGCACCGCACCAATAATATTGCGGGAAGTGCGCAATGCCACATTGCTTACAATTGGTGCGGTAATACGTTGTAATGTAAGTAAAAATGCAAATAGTGCAAGAATGCCCTTTAAAGACCAGTCGGCTATTTTGCATGTTAGGTTTGCCAGCATGTCCAGCTTTGCCCCATCGGCAGAAAGCTTGCTTGCAATATCTAAAGCCGTTGCCGCAAGAATAAGGGGTACAAACATGCCCGTAATAAACCATCCTAAAAGTTGCAGGGCAAAAAATAGTAATGTATTAAACCCTGCCGCCCCTAAAAAATTGCCCCCCATGGTCATTAGCCCGATCATTACAGGTACGGCTGCTTGCATAATGCTGCCTACGGTTGATGTCAGCCGTGTAAGAATGCTAACTGCTATATAAAAGGAAGAGATAGCTAAGGCGGCAGTCATTAAAAAAGTTACATAAAAGCCTGTTTCCCCTGCAGACTTGTGGGCGAAGGCCTCTGTTAGGACGCTCATAAGTGCGCCAAGTATAGCCACCACCAACAATTGACGGATAAGCTGCCCGTTTGCCATAAATTCTGCAAAGATAACTCCTGCAAAGGAATTTAACAACCCGGTTGGCGTTAAATCTAACTGCCCGGATAATGCATCACGAACCAAGTCCATAAAGCGTGGCATGTTTGGCCTGTCCAATATGCCAATATCGTAATTATCCAGCCCAATTGCGTTTAGAATTTCGTCGGCTCTATTTGTGGCAGATGGCATATTAAAAATGTCAGCAGTATTATTCATGGAAGCAACCCTGTAATAATTCGTAAAATATCCATAATAATTGGCATTGCCATAACTAAAATAATTACCCTTCCGGCAAGGTCTATTTTTGCGGCAATGGCAGTTTCATCGGCATCTTTGCATACAGATGCCCCAAGTTCTGTCATGTAAGCTACGCCAATTACCCGCAAAGCAAGGCCAACATAGGCAGCTTGTCCATCTGCCAGTTCGCCAAGTAAAGTAACAATATGCACCGCTTCGGTTAGCATGGGCAAAACCATTAAAAAGATTAGTACGCTGGCTGTAATTGTAATAAGAAGGGCGATTTCCGGGCTTTGTTTTTTTATTGTAATACTAAGCACTGCGCCCATAATCCCCACGGCTACTATTTGAAAAATGCCCATGCTTGTCCCCCGCTTTCATTTGTAATATCTGTGTCAACGTTAGTATATGAAAAGGGTATGAGAAGTAGAACATGGGCAGGTTTGAAAAAGAGTTATAGTTTTACGAAATAAAAAAATACCTATAAGGACGACATGTTCCTTTAAGGTATTAACAGTAGTAATCTGCTTTGCCGAAAAAATCATGCCACTTACTGATGACATCGCAGTTTCTGGCTTCGATTATTTCGATAATGTTTTTTAGTATTTTAGCCGGTATTTTTGACTTGTTATGACATAACAGACACTTTCCGGATTTTGTAATCCACACTTTTGTTGCGTTTTCGGTTGGTATTCCTTCTGCGATGTGTACGTGTACAGGTTCAAGCGGAAACCCTTCGTTAGCCCAAAAATATATCAGGTAGGCACCTATCTTAAAAATTTGCGGCATTTTTGAATCCACCACCTTTTGAAAAACGAATTATCAAATGGGCGGTAGACTCTAATATTTCTTGATACTTGCCAATTTCGTCAGGTGTAAATCCCTCCACAATGGCCCATTTGTAGTCCGGCAAGTAACATATGGCGGATTTGAATCCTCCTTCGATTGGCTGCTCCAAGTATACTTTTACTTTTTCATCTGGAAGCCATTCAGAGTGTACAATTTCAGTGTTATTCTCTAACTTCATAAAAGGATACATCATGTATTAGCCCTCCTGTGCGGCAAATTGTTTCATTCATATTATACAAGATGGTATGCCGAATGGCAATTGCTTACTTTCGGCATTATTACAGTAATGTTACAAGATGCATCAAGCGGCATAAAAATTTAGTCTGTTCAAATAATACTTACATAGGACATCAGATATTTTGGGTGTTCATAGGAGCAGGGGTTTGTTACAGATTTGTTACAGTTAAACTAATTACTTGAATGCCACTTGTCAGCGTGTTAAACTCTCCTGCGGTCACTGTGGTTTTGTTGCTATGTAGTTTGTACAATGTGTAAGTGTTTCATGCGGTTATGTGTTACACTTTTCTTACACTGTTATAAATTGCATTGACCACCAAAATTCACGGTGATATACTCATATTATAAGGCGGTAAATTACATCAATCCGCCAAAAACTCGAAAGGAGGTACTGGTTTTTATGGGATATTACTTGTCGCCTGGGCTCGTAGGTGCTGCAGTTTGGCAACCTGCCGAGTAGGCCGGGGGAAAGAAATGTTCCATCGCTTAGTTAACACAATAAGCGGAGAAACGTAAGGTTTTACACTTACGTAAATTTCAAAAACCGGGAGAAAAAGAATGAAAAAGAAAGTAGCATTACTATTGGTGCTAGTGATGATTTTATCAGCACTGCCAATGAACGTGTTCGGGAATGCTGTATGGACTTTCCCAGGCGCAACGGTTGATGGTGGTTTTGAAGACAGACATCAAACCCGCGAATTTACAGTGCGTTTGCCATTGTCAAGCTTCTGGACACAGTTGTCACAACAACAAGCAGTTGCAAATCCAAACTTCTTGCGTACAGTTATGACACTTCAGTATGCAGGTATTGACCTGGATGGTACTCGCGGTGGCCTTGGTACTACATTGGCTAACTTGTTAGCTAACGGCCACACTATTGTCCCTTCATTAATCAATACTACTGGTAATGTAACGTTAGCCGATGGGACCACAACACGTCGTGCAATCGAAGGTTTGTCCGTAACCCTAACAGGTGTTGCAGATGGTCATGCCGGTAGCACAATATTCCGCCAAGGTGTTTTCGAGATCCAACATCACCCTGTTCATAACGAAGGCCGTCAGGCACTTGCGTACACCGGTGTAACAGGTTATATCGAGTTCACAATCCCTCTACGTTCATACTGGGGTGACTGGCAGCGTTCAACATTAACACTATCTGGTCAAACAGGCCATGGTGAAACTCATGTTCACAGACTAATCGACCGTTGGAACCTTGTTTGGTCTGTACCTGGTTGCATTAATGTTACAGTTTCCGGCGCAAGAGGCTTTAACTCTGCACTGCATCTTAACCCAATTCGTGTTAGCGAAACACATTTTGGTAGAATTGATGCAGTTGGTGATGTAATAACATTGGTATTGGATGCTCCTGCGTTCTACACATTCTCTTTTGGTAACAACAGAGGACCTAACAACGACGGCGTTGATCCAAACTCTACAAGATTCCCTGTAAACGATTTACTTCCTGCAGGCACAACTGCAATTACACCTGGTCGCCCCGGTACATTGTACCCAATGTGGGTTAGAGCTACAGGTTCTTTGCAAGGTGCAACCATTCAGCGTGTAAGATCTATGCGCGCACCTGGCGTAGCAGGTCGTCACCGTTTAGAAATTGACGTTACAGTTGCCAATATACCTGGTCTTAGACCTTTAACAGGTGCATTCTATATCGACAACCTATGGTTAACACCAGACTACAACGCACCTACAACAGGTAACGTATATGTAGATGCACGCGTAGGTTACCGTACAGTTGGCACACCTGGTCATGGTGGTCAAACTGGCGTTCCTGGTCAGTGGGTATATGAAACAGTTCAACTTCCAACATTTAACACAAACATTGCAAACCCCGCTGCAGATGCAAATGTTCTTGCAGCAGCAGCATCATTCGGAATTGTTCCTATTGCACCTGCAACAACTCTAACAGCCGCACAACTTGTAGAGTTGCGCTGGCATGCATTTTCAGCAGGTGTTGTAGTTACAGCAATCCAAGGCGCTGTTAACAACAGTATTTGGGCTCGTAATACAGCAGGCGCAAATACCGAATGGGTTGAGCTTACACCAGCATTGTGGAATGCAAGCTGGGCAGATGGTACCGCAACTGGTGCAGTCCATTCACAAAACCTATATGATGGTTCTGTAGAATTTGGAACAACTACTCTTGTGACTCTTCCACCAGTAGCTCCTTATCCAATTGTACAACGTCGTATGTGGACACTTTCCGAAACATTACGTCCAGATGCTCCTACAAACAGAAACCGTGAAGACTGGTTTTTTGACAACGGAGAATGGGCACCTGTTGACCACCAATATGCAGTAAGAAGATGGAAAGCTACAGGCGATGCATTCCAATTTTCACCTATTTTAGGTGCTGCTACACGTCGTGTTTGGTGGCATGGTCAACCTCATGTTGACGCAGTTAACCCTGTAGCTCCTGGTATTAACTTTATTTCACTTTGTGACAACAGAAACTATGTAACCTTACACGTTGGTACAAGAGGCGCAGCAGGTCTACAAGCTGGCGTATATAACATTCCTTATATGCGTACAGGTCACCTTGGCCTATTCCGCGCACCAGCTTGTTTCTTTGAAGTAGGAAACACATGTTTGTTCCCTGCAGCATTTAACAACGGTATCGCAAACCCAACAAGCGGTAATCATAACCTTCATATCGATTACCCAATGACACGCAACGTACCTTGGAACCGTGACAACGGCGGCGTACCACACTTTACCGGTGTTGCTACAGGTTCTCTAATAATTGAAGAAACCATTGCTGGTGCATTTGCAACAGGTTTTGGTTCACCAATTCACTTCGACTTCTTGGATGCAGATGGTAATCCACATCCTGGTATCCAAATTCTAGGTGTTCAAGCTCGCGCTGGTAACAACTATATCGCTAGATACCGTACCTGGTACAACAACGGTTTCCGTGGTTTCCACAGCGGTACAGCTGGCTTTGCTAACAACTACGAGCGTCAAAACTGGATGACATTTGCAGGTTGGTTAGGTGCACTTGACCAAAGACTGCCTGTAGTTCCTGGTGTAGGCCGTTTGTCAGCAGAAAGAGCAACAATTTACCTTCCAACACAATCAATTACAGACCGTGCTCCTGGCGCATTAGAAATTCGTTTCTTCCTAAGCCTAGAAGCTGGTTTCGAGTGGAAATATGGACGTAACGTTGACGTAACAATCAGCGGTTCAGGCGTATACCACTTGGCAGCAGCAGATCGCGTTCAAACAATTGGTTATGCAATTGACCCAATTGCAGCAAACTTCACTGCTGTAGAAATTGAAGGCGGCACACTATACAACGTTGCTAACCAAGCTCTAGAAAACGTAGTAGTAGAAGTAGTTAATCCTAACGCTTTCCAAATTGGTCATGAACTTTGGGTTTATATTTCTGAAGATTCAGGTCCTTCACCAAGCAGCAGCCTAAGCTTTGCTGGTACTCCTGTTCTTACAGTAGCAAACAGCAGCATGCGCTTCAGCCATGGTCAAAGAGACGGCGACAGATTTGTATTTACAGTTGTTCAAGCTCCTACCAGAAATGAAGAACCTACTTTAACACTTTCCGGTCTTCGCGTTTCCGGTATTGCATACCCAGAAGTAGACTACAGCATCGTAGTTTCCGGTACAGGTATTGCAAATAACGACATGGCAGTGTTCATGCATGCATGGTCAGGCCAAGGCGCACCTGCACAACTTCGCAGCCTATCTCGCGGTGTATTCTCAACACTACCTTACTATGCTACAGCACTAACAAACGCTGGTGAAGGCAGATGGGAAGGCGCACCTACTGGTGATACACCAACAAACCAACCACCACAAAACCTAGAGTTCCGTCTACAAGAAGGCGTACCTTTTGGTGGCGTAGCAGAGCCTCTAATCTGGCACATTGTTGGTCCAAACCGTGTTGGTATGGTATCTATGCGTGCATTCGCAGTTATGATTGGTTCAGATCCTGAAGAAGAAATCGTTTGGGATTCTGCAACAAGAGTAGCTGAAGTTCGCGGTCGTCATCATAACGGTCACCAAGTAGGCATTGCTGTTCAAATGGGCAACACAAATGCAACAGTTGTTCAAGGCACAGGATCACCACAAACAGTTGACATTGCAACAGCAGTTAACTTCTTGTCAGGTCCTGCTGGCACAGTAGAGCCTCTAAACGTTAACAACCATGTTTACTTGCCACTACGTTTTATGGCCGAAACATTTGGCTTTACCGTAGAGCGTCAAGGCAACATCGTTATCTTCCGCTAATATTAACTAGCTAAGATACAAAAAACAACCTCATGCACATGCATGGGGTTGTTTTTATTTCCCAACCTTCGGGTAATATGGTATACTAGATACATATAAAACCTTCAGGAGGCTGTTTAATGGCAAAAGCTCCAACACTTACAAAGGAACAAGTTAAAGATGGGGTTGTGGGGAATTTAAGAACGCTGTACCGCAAGACAATAGCCACGGCAAGCAATGCGCAAATTTACAATGCCTTGGCAATGACAATAAGGGAATATGTGTCTGCAAATTGGATTGCAACACACGACTACTTTGAAAAAGAGAATGTTAAAACGGTTTATTACTTGTCTATGGAATTTTTGATGGGGCGGTTCATGGGCAATGCTATGTTAAATTTAAGTTTGACAGATACCGTTGGGGATGCTTTAAGTGAGCTTGGGATAGATATAAACATGGCAGAAGAAACAGAGCCTGACCCGGGCCTTGGTAATGGTGGCTTGGGGCGGCTTGCAGCATGTTTTTTAGATTCCCTATCTACAATGGGGTATGCTGCCTATGGTTGTGGTATCCGTTACCATTACGGTATTTTCGAGCAGCATATAGAAAATGGATTTCAGGTAGAGCGTCCGGACAATTGGCTTCAGCATGGCGACCCTTGGGGCGTAAGGCACGAAGAATACGCCCAGGAAGTTAAATTTGGCGGGCGTGTTGCGTATCAACAATTAGAAACAGGCGAGTATCGTTTTAAACTGGAAGATTATCAGTCTGTAATGGCAATACCATATGACTATCCGGTAATTGGTTACAATTCTAATGTGGTTAACTCCTTACGTTTGTGGGATGCAGAAGCTGTAAACCGTTTCGACTTGCAATCTTTTAACGAAGGGGAATACGAGCGGGCTACAGCGGAACAAAACCTTGCACGGCAGTTGTCATCTGTGCTGTATCCGGCAGACGAGCATGTATTGGGCAAAGAGCTTCGCCTGCGTCAGCAGTATTTCTTTGTTTCAGCAACTATTCAAAGTGTAATGAAACAGTTTGCAATACGCCATAATGGGGATTTTGCAAAACTTTCGGATTATGTACAGTTTCAGTTAAACGACACCCATCCAAGCCTTGCAATTACAGAGCTTATGCGGGTTCTTTTAGATGACTATCATTTGCCTTGGGTTACTGCCTGGGAAATTACCCGTGCAACATGTGCATACACAAACCACACTATAATGAGCGAAGCCTTGGAAAAATGGCCAGTTGAATTGTTCAGCCGCTTACTGCCGCGGATATATATGATTGTAGAAGAAATTAACCGCCGTTTTTGTGCCAATCTGGTAGAGTGGTACGGAAACGACCCTGAACGCATACGAAAAATGGCTATTTGTGCCGACGGGCAGGTTCGTATGGCTTATTTGGCAATAGTGGGCAGCCATTCTGTAAACGGTGTTGCCGCAATTCACACAGATATATTAAAGAAAATTGAGCTAAAGGATTTTTACGAAATTTACCCGGACAAGTTTAACAGCAAAACAAATGGCATTACACCACGCCGTTGGCTTAGTAAATGTAACCCCGGCCTGTCCAAATTAATTACAGAGACTATCGGCGACAAGTGGCTTACTAGCTTAGACGAGCTGTCTAATTTAAAAAAAGAAGCCACAGATTCCGCTTTTCAACTAAAATTTATGGATGTGAAGCACCAAAACAAAGTTGCACTTTCCAACTATTTTCGCAACGATTACGGCATTGGCGTAGACCCGGATTCCATCTTCGATATTCAAATAAAGCGTTTGCATGAGTATAAACGCCAACTTCTTAACATTTTTCATGTGATAGACCTTTATAATGCCATTAAGCTAAACCCAGGGCTGGATATGAAGCCCCGCACTTTTATTTTTGCTGCAAAGGCGTCGGCAAGTTATCATCGTGCCAAGCTTATAATTAAACTTATTAACTCTGTTGCAGATGTCGTTAACAACGACCCTATAGTTAATGGTCGAATAAAAGTACTGTTCCTGCCAAATTACAGGGTTAGTATGGCAGAAAAATTAATACCCGCCTGTGACGTAAGCCAGCAAATTTCTACTGCGGGTAAGGAAGCATCCGGCACAGGTAATATGAAATTTATGCTTAACGGCGCAGTTACTGTTGGCACTTTAGATGGTGCAAATATTGAAATGCTTGAAGAAGTGGGCAGAGAGAACATGTTCATTTTTGGTATGACCGCCGACGAAGTACATGCTCTTACGGTTAGCGGTAATTATTCCCCTTGGGATATTTATAATATGGATTTTGATGTACGCAATGTTCTTACAACGCTTATCAATGGCACGCTGGACGATAACCATGACCTTTTCCGTGAACTATACGATGCAATGCTAAACGGATACGGCGGTGCCCGCCCGGATGAATACTATGTACTAAAAGATTTTGCCGCCTATAAAGCCATTCAAAAGGAAGTAGACGCAGCTTACAGGGATAAGAATGCCTGGGCAAAAATGACTATTATGAATACAGCATGCGCGGGCAAATTCTCTAGCGACCGTACAATTCGCGAATATGCAGAAGAGATTTGGCGCATGAAGCCTATAAAACTATAAAAAGGGAAGTCAACTGATGAATAAGAAGAAGTCAAACGTTTTGTTAATGTCTTTCATTACAACATTTATAGTAGTAGTTGCGGTAGCTTTGCTGATATGGCTAGTTGTTTTGCCAATTGCAAGGCAGTTTAGGGGCGGGGATTTTTTAGCGAATAGGGATGTAATACCCTTTCACGAATTCTTTACCCTAGACCCAGAAGTTTCGCAATTAGTACTTGACGACCAACGTTTACGTGATACAATCGCCCCCATAGTAGAATACCGGGATGGAGATTACCATGTGTACTTGCCGGCAGAATTTTTGCGGCAGCAACTTGACCCATTCTTGTTTTGGGACGACGGTGCAAACACTTTTTTTGTGTCTACCAGATATGAAATGCTAGAGTTTGTACCGGGCCGTGCAAGGTTTTATGTAAATGGCAGCCCCCGGCCCTTGGATACACCAATAAAGCGCATAGACAACGAAATTTTTTTACCTGCGGATTTGGTGCAAGGGTTGTATCCGCTATTCATCGAATATCAGCCCCAGTATAACATGGTTGTTATCACATCTGCCCTTTTGCCCCAGACAAGGGGAGCTGTCACTGCTAACGGTGTGGCTGTGCGCTACCGCCCAGAAACCAGGGCCCCAATTACAGTACAGCTTGACCAAGAGAATGAAGTTGTAATTTTGGGGGATGTGTCCGAAGATTTCATACGTGTAAGGACACCCCAGGGTTTGCTTGGCTATATAGCCGCAGATGATATTGGTGAAATATACACAGTTGACCGCATTGCCACCGGGCTCCCAATTTTGCACTCATGGATAGACAACACAGTTTCTTATCCGCCATTTTGGCGTGGTGGGCCAATTAACCTGGTATGGGAAGTAGCTACTAATCAGGATGCAAATCTGCTGCGTATGCAAATGCCACTTCATGATAGTGTTACCGTGGTCTCGCCTACATGGTTTGATTTTGACCGGGATAATCTTAACCTTTCGACCAATGTAAGCCGTGCATATATAGAATGGGCTCATGACCAGGGCGTTTATGTATGGCCTAAGGTTTTTGACTACAATAATGTAACTGCGCGGGCAATTCTAATGAACAGGGATGCACGGCGTAGGGTAATTAACCAGCTTATACGTTATGTTGACGAATATAATTTTGACGGTATAAATATTGATATTGAGCATCTTCTTAACGCAGAAGAGGGGCCGTATAAGATTCAATTTTTACGGGAGCTTGCAATCCCAATGCGGGAGAGGGGTATAGTCCTTTCTGCCGCAGTAAAAGTGCCGGCACCTTGGACTATGTTTTACCGGCGAGATTTAATTGCCTTAACCGTAGATTTTGTTATGGTAATGACATATGATGAGCATTATGCGACATCGGCGGTCAGCGGGCCTGTGGCATCTTTGCCATGGGTACACCAGGCTGTAATTAACATGCTGGAAGAAGTGCCTCGGGAGCAGTTATTAATGGGCCTGCCCTTCTATAATCGCCTTTGGCGTGAAGTTGTGCTTGACGATGGCCCGCCCGGGGTAAGAAGCCGGAGCATGGACTACACTCTTGAGTTTTTTGAAGAGCGGGGTGTTTTGTGGGAGTGGGACCCGGAAGTGGGCTCTTACTATGGCGAAGTTGCCGTAATTGAAGATGGCGAAGCTGTTTTGTGGCGTGTATGGCTAGAATGCGAGCGTTCTATAACCGCAAAAATGCAAATTTATGTAATGCACGATTTAGCTGGGGTTGCAAGTTGGCGGCGTGGCTGGGAAAATGAAGAAACATGGGAGGTTCTGGGGCGGCACTTTCCGTAAAGGGGTATTAATAGTTAATGGACGACTATACAAGTGTACGGCAAGTTGGTAATGATATTTTAGTTGCCGGAGTGAGCCACTTTGACTTTGAGCAAACCCTAGACTGCGGTCAGGCTTTTCGCTGGGTTTCTATAGGGGATGGCAAATATAGCGGTATTGCCCACGGGCGACGACTGGAGCTTGAACTGTCGGGCAATAATCTTATTTTAAAAAATGCCACACTGCCGGAGTATGACGCCATTTGGAAAGATTATTTTGACTTGGGGCGTAGTTACAGCAACTTACGAGATATGCTTAAAAATTATGATACTATGACAAAAGCCCTGGCGTTTTCGCCAGGGCTTAGACTAATGCGTCAAGATGCATGGGAGGTATTAATTTCTTTCGTACTTAGCCAAAACAGCAACATCCCCCGTATCAAAAAAATGATAGAGTCCTTGTGCGAAAATTTTGGACAGGTGCTGCCATGCGGCGGTTTTGCATTCCCCACACCTACGGCTCTTTCTGGGCTTACAGTGGAGGAGATAGGGGTTATAAGAAGCGGGTATCGTGCGGCCTACATAATAGATGCCGCACGGCGGGTTGCCGGCGGTATGTTAGACTTGACACATATTTCTACACAGCCTACAGAAGTGGTGCGCTCTGCCCTTCTTGCAGTACATGGTGTAGGGCCAAAAGTTGCGGATTGCGTGCTTTTATTTGGCTTTGGGCGGGTAGAATGTTTCCCCTTGGATGTGTGGATGAAGCGGGTAGTTGCAAAGTTATATCCAAAGGGCTTTCCGGAAGAGTTGCAGCAATATGCGGGCATTGCCCAGCAATTTTTGTTTCATTATGCACGAAGCCATAAAAACGAGTTTTAAATTTAAAGCTTACCCTGTGGCAAATGCGAAATATTTACAGAGTGATCGCCAATACGCTCTAGGTTAGATAATATCTCCAAGAAAATTATACCGTCTGCGGCGTTAATATCCCCTTCTACCATACGTTTAATATGGGAAAGCCGCATTTTGCGCTCCATAGCATCTATTTGACTTTTCAGGCGTTTTACATCTAATGCCAGTATAGAATCGTTCTCTTTAACGGATTTTACGGCGGTATCGTAAAGTTCTATAAGGGGGCTGTACATATCTTCAATTTCACGCAGGGCCTCCCGGGGGAAGTTTAAATCCTCGTCTATAATTTGTTTTGCACTGCGGGCTATATTTCTAGCATGGTCGCTTATTCGTTCTATATCATTTGCGGCGTGCAATAGCCCTGCATGGCGGACAGATGTGTCTTTGCCAAGGGATACGTGAGACACCGCCGCAAGGTAGCGCACAATTTCTTTTTCCAGCCTGTCTACTAACTTTTCTTGCCGTTTCATTCGTTTAAGTTTTTTATTTTTCTTATCCAGCAGCCCTTCTATGGACAGGCGGATATTTTGCCCAGCCAGATCGGCCATGTATAATAGCTCTTGTTGCGCCAGGTTGATAGCTACAGTAGGTGTATTTGTCATTTTCCAATCTAAATAACGGGTATCCTTTAGTATATCGTCTGTATCTGCGGCTTTGCGTTCGGGTATGATAAGAGTAACAAATTTGACCAGTTGGTTGATTAATGGCAAAAACACAACAACAATTACAATGCTAAATATAGTGTGAGCATTGGCAGCCATACGGGGGACATAACCCGAAGGGGTAATGAACTCAACCGCCCAGCGGAACTGTGGCATAAACACAAGGAAGATTACCGCACCAAAGACATTTAGTATAACATGTACTGTGGCAGCACGTTTTGCGGCGGTTGTGCCGCTTAAGGACGCTAATACCGCTGTAAAACAGGTACCGATATTTGCGCCAATGATAAGAGCCAGTGCCGCCTCTATGGTTATTAGCCCTTCCATAGTCATAAGGATAATAACCCCGGTTACCGCAGTGGAGCTTTGCACAATGGCGGTAAAAACAAGGCCAATTAGCATACCCAAAAAGCGATTATCGCCAACTGTGGCAATTAAATTTTGGAAACCTTCGTGTGAACGGAGGGGACGCATAGCATCAGACATTAGTGACAAGCCAAGAAGCAGAAGAGCAAAAGCAAATAAAATTTGCCCGATAGTTTTAATGCTTTTTGGTTTTGCAAAAAAGTATATGATAAAGCCCACAAATGCGCAGTAAATCCAAATGTTTGTAATATTAAAAGCTACTAAGTGACCGGTAAGGGTAGTACCTATATTTGCACCCATAATAACAGCGGCTGCTTGTTTTAAGTTTAAAATGGCGGCATTTACAAAACTTACTACCATTACTGTGGTTAGGGTAGAACTTTGCACAACAATTGTTATAACTGCGCCAACAAGCATTCCCACGACAGGAATGGATGTCAAAATTTCTAATACTCTGTTGGCCTTTTTCCCGGCTACTTCCTGAAGGCCGTTACTAAGCATTTGCAGGGCAAATAAAAATATTGCCAAGCCGCCCAACATCCTAAAAATTATCAGATACATTGCAGTGGGTTCCATTATGTTGTCTCCGTTCTTATAGTCACATGAGCCATAAAATTTCTACGTCGAGACTTTAGCATTACTACGGAAAGAATGCAAGTAATAAAATTTCACAGAAAAACAATGCAGCATTGTCCGGGTTGTGGTAAAATTTTTGTAGAAAATAGTATTTTCATTTTTTGTTGTAACGATACACAAAAGGAGTAAGGCAATGAGAAAAATTTTTGATGAATATATATGCGTCGCAGCAGTGACACCTAAGATAAAAGTTGCAAATTGTGTTTACAACGCAAAAATTATAGCCGGCATAATGGAAGAAGCCAAAGCCAAGCAAGTTAAACTGTTATGCCTACCGGAACTATGCATAACAGGCAGTACTTGTGGGGATTTATTTTTTCAGCCAGCTCTGATAGACAGTGCGAAAATGGCCTTAGACAAACTGGTTGAATACAGCAGAGGCAAAGATATGATTGTTGTGGCGGGGCTTCCTATAGCGCATATGGGAAAGTTATACAATGTTGCTGCGGTATTTTCACAAGGGCAAATCTTAGGGTTTGTGCCAAAAACAAATGTGTCCGGCCCCTTTAGTGCCCCCTGCAAGCAAAGGGGAATGGAAACTATTAGCTGGTATGGCTCGGACATTCCTTTTGGCACGGATATACTGTTCGCAAACAAGAATATATCTGACTTCACATTCGCCGTAGAAATTGGTACAGACTTGCTTGCGCCTATTCCCCCAAGTACCCGTCATGCATTGTCCGGGGCGGTAATTATAGTTAACCCTGCCGCCACGCCAGAGTTTGCGGACAAGTCCGCCTTACGCCGTACCGTGGTAACGAGTCAGTCCTTGCGGCTTATGTGCGGTTATGTTTATGCCAATGCGGGTTGTGGCGAAAGTACTACCGATGCAATATTTGGCGGACATAATATAGTTACGGAAAACGGAGTAATTTTGCAAGAGTCTCTGCCTTTTGGTAATGAAGGTTGGGCGGTTACTGAAATTGACTTAGAAGCACTGGTTCATGACCGTAAAAAAAATATTGCATTTTACAGTAACCCGGACAATTATATAACTATACCGTTTTCGCTTGATACAGCCGATGAAAAAAAACTGATGCGCAAAATAGACCCGCTACCGTTTATAAAATGCGAAGCAGAGGAAGCATTAGCAATTCAAGCGGCTGGGTTGGCAAAGCGTATAGAGCATACGGATAGCTGTGCAGTAATTGGTGTTTCCGGCGGCCTTGACAGTTGCTTGGCACTATTGGTAACGGTACGGGCGTATAGGATGCTTGGCAAACCTGTTTCCGAAATTGTCGCCGTTACCATGCCTTGCTTCGGCACAACTTCCCATACAAAAAATAATGCCCATAGCCTATGCGAAGCCTTTGGCATACCGTGCCGGGAAATAGATATAACAGCTTCTGTAACGCAGCACCTCAAAGATATCGACCATCCCCAGGATAAGTTCGATGTTGTTTTTGAAAATGCCCAAGCCCGTATGCGCACTTATGTGCTAATGGACTTGGCTAACCAAGTAAACGGGCTGGTAATTGGCACAGGGAGCTTGTCTGAATTAGCACTTGGCTGGGCAACCTACAACGGCGACCATATGAGTATGTACGCAGTAAACGCAGGGGTGCCAAAGACACTTGTGCGCCTCCTGGTACAGCATACTGCAGAAAACCCCGATAAATTTTTAAAGGGGCAGAGCCCCATTAAATTAAAATATGTGCTGGATAGTATCCTGGCTACAAAAGTAAGCCCGGAACTACTACCCGCACATAACGACGAAATAACTCAAATTACAGAAGAATTGGTTGGCCCATACGAATTGCACGATTTTTTCATATACCATACATTGCGCTTTAGCCGTAGACCAAAAACTGTTTTAAACCTTGCCAAATTAGCCTTTGTCGGTAAATATACCGGGGATGAAATTCTGCACTGGTTAAAAACTTTTTACCGGCGGTTCTTTTCGCAGCAGTTTAAGCGTAACTGCTTGCCCGATGCCCCGCAAGTGGTTGAAATTTCGCTATCTCCACGGGGCGGCTTTCAAATGCCCAGCGATGCTATGGTAGATGTTTGGCTGCAAGAACTACCGACACTCTACTGAAACGTCAACATTAAAATAATGGACGTCAAACTTAGGCAAGCACTAATCAAAAAAATTAGCAAAACTGCATGACGAGGCGACATTCCCCGTTTTAACAGTCTAAAATGCAAATGGGTAATATCGGTAGAATCTGCAATGTGTGCCGGTTTGCGTGCCAATAAGCGGCGGGCTACCACAAGTACACCATCAAAAATGGGCACACCCATTGCCAGCATGGGTATTACAAGGGATACAACAGTGGCCTGTTTAAATGCACCATGCAAAGAAATTGCCGCAAGTACAAATCCTAAAAGATACGCCCCGGAATCACCCATGTAAACCTTGGCGGGGGGCAAGTTAAACCGCAAAAAGCCCGAAACGGCAGCAATAAATACAACAGATAAAAAGGCGGTTTCTGCTTGGCCCATATGAAGAGCCACAACAAAAAATGTAGAACCCGCAACCAAGGCTAATAATCCGGAAAGGCCGTCCAGCCCGTCCATAAAATTAAACACGGTGATTAACCCTACAATCCAAAGTACGGTTAAGATAAATTGCAACGGCATTGGCAGATACATATAGTATCCGGTAAAATAATTGAAAAAGCCCGTAAAGCGTATGCCCCCGGCAAATGCCAAAGATGCCGCACCAATATGCACAAGAAGCCTAGGCCATACCGGGAACTCTATCCCCTTAGACTTTGAATAATCGTCTACAAGCCCGACGGCAACAATCATGGCGGCACCGGCTAGGATTATAGGCATGGCAGGGTCGCGGTAAATTACAAAAACAAGAAAACCCACAGCAAACGCTGCGAACATGGTAATACCCCCTGACAGCGGCATTGGGGCATCATGTTTTTTGCGTTCCGTAGGTTTATCTGTAAAATCAAATCTATTAGCCAGCTTTAGGAAAAGCGGCATAAGGAACATAACTAGTATGAACACGGCAATAAATGCAATGGCGTAAAACAATGTCATTTGTAGGCTCCGTTCGTGTGGAAATTCGTGTAGCAAAATGAAACATTAAGAATATTATACCCGATTTTTCCACAGTGTATATTACATTTTTATGTCGAGACTTCGTCCAATATCACTTGTACTACATTTTTCACCCCATTGGTCATATTTTGCTCTTTCATTTTGTTGCAAAATTCCTGGCGTTTATCGTATAGCTGTTCGATATCTTCCAGCAGCCGGGCAGGGTTCATGTCCTTTTCTGGTAGTACCATGGAAAGCTCTTGCTTTGCAAAAGATGCGGCGTTTTGTACCTGGTCGCCACGGCTAACTTCTTGGGGAAGGGGAATTAGTAAGTTTGGTTTCCCAAGGGCTATCAGTTCGAATAATGTATTTGCCCCCGCTCGTGATACTACAATGTCTGCAGCAGCAAGTACATCCGCCATTTTCTCGTTTAAATATTCAAATTCAACATAGCCCGGCTGGTTTATGCCGGATAAATTGCCCCTTCCGCAAAGGTGAATAACCCTGAATTGTTTTAAAACCTCGGGCAGGGCATTTCTTACACAGGTATTTATCGCCGCCGCACCTTGGCTTCCGCCTGTAACTAACAGTACGGGGCGATTGTTGTTGGATTCACCTTTAAAAACTTCCAGCCCCGCCTTTTGGCAGCCATTTAATAACTCTTCCCGAATGGGCGTTCCCGTTAATATACCCTTTTGTTTTGGTACATAGGCCAGAGTTTCCGGGAAGCTGACACAAACTTTTGTGGCAAAGGGCATTGCCAGTTTATTTGCAAGGCCAGGGGTCATGTCGGATTCGTGAATTACGCTTTTTACTCGCAAAAGCCGTGCCACCGCAATAACAGGCACAACTACAAAGCCGCCTTTGGAAAAAACAATGTCGGGCTTTATTCTTCGTATTATTCTAACAGCGTCTGCCAAGCCTTTGGTTACCCGAAAAAGATCTGTAATGTTTTTTATGCTTTTATACCGTCTTAGTTTGCCGGATGATATTGCAAAGTAGGGAATGCCCGCAGCTTCCACAAGGCCACGCTCTATGCCTGTATGGCTTCCAATATAGTAAATTTCGAAGCCTGCTGCCTTTAAAGATGGGATAAGTGCTAGGTTTGGAGCAACATGGCCGGCTGTTCCTCCGCCGGTAAGAATAATTTTTTTCATATTTTCACCCAAAACGTGATATTTGTGACAATTTTATTTGCCATCAGAACTAATATGATATAATAACAATAGATAATATTCAATCGTAAAGGAATGGTACATTGTACCCATGTTAAAAATAATTCTGTGTTTGGCGATGTTACTAATGCTGGCGGCATGTGGCAGAAACACAGGCCATGATACTCCCCCTGTAGAAATTATTTACGACCCTGTAACCTATGAAGAATCTAATGTAGACGACGTTATCCCAATGGAAAATGGGGAAGATTACGAAACTACACTGCCGGATATCCCGCAGCATAACGAGTACATTATCACCTTAGAGGTGGACCCGGAAACGCGTACAGTGCAAGGCATATCCCGGATTAGTTTTACTAACCGTTCGGGTAAGCCTTTGGAGACAATTGTGTTACGCGTCTTTTTGAATGCATTTGACCCGGATGTATACCCTCGCCCATATACAGAAGATGTAGAGTGGCGGATGTATCGCCTGGGCAGTGATTTGGGGTATTTAACTGTCGAGTATGTTTTTATGAATAACGAAGCACTTGAATATAACATAGAAGGCACAGTTTTGACTTTAAGGCTGGAAGAACCTATCGAGCCTGATGCCACTGTTCTGTTTAGTTTGCAGTATAGTGCGCATGTGCCCATGTTAGGGCATATTATGGGGGGCAATGATGCCGGTATGTGGTTTGGCATGTTTTTACCGGTGCTTTCCGTTTATGGTTATGATGGTTGGTATAAAGATGCGTTTTACCCAATTGGTCATCCGTTTTATTTAGAAGCTGCAAATTATCAAGTAGAAATTACTACTCCCCTTCGTTACAATGTTGTAGGAACGGGCCATAGATCTCAAGAAGTAATTTATGATACAGATATAAAAATAACCCGCTTTACCGCTAATATGACAAGGGATTTTGCCTTTGCTGTATTGTCGCCATATTATAACAGTGCCAGTACAATAACTGGTAGTGGCGTGGAAATTAATTTTTACTATCAAACAGAAGTTGTTGGCGAGCGGGCGGAAGATATCTTGGAGTTTGCCCGTTTTAACATAGAACAATTTGGGCATCGGGTAGGTGTGTACCCATTTGGACAAATTAATATTGTAGAAACAGATTTGCTGCAGGACAGCATAGCTTTTTCTCAAATGGTTTTTGCAGATACAAGACATCTTTGGCGCAGCGATTTATCAGACTTGTCTTACAGTTTAGGAAGCCAATGGTTTGCAAGTGTTGTGGGAATAAACCCTATTGCAGAGCCTTGGCTTGACATAGGATTAACCCGCTTTGTCCAGGCAAGTATTGTGCATTACACGCCGGAGCTTTTGCACGAGTATATGCAGCAAACCCGTAGAGACATTGCGGCACATAGAGGTTTACTCCTTACAGACGGGCTTTGGGCTTACACACAGCGGGAATACTTTATTGCGGCTCAAGGGCAAAGGGCCATGCTAATGTTATATCAGTTGCAGCGGCGTATGGGCGAAGATGCCTTTTGGAGTTTTATTAATTTGTATTATCAGACATTTTCCTTCCGTGTGGCTACAGTAGAGGGTTTTATTTATATGGCAGAAGAAGTATATGGTCATTGTTTGCAAGAATTTTTTGAGACATGGATGACGCAAGATGTCATTCCAATTTTACAACTGAGGTGACCCGTGAACAGGATAGACATACTGGGCATTCCTTTTCACGCCCTTACAATGGAAGAAACTTTAGATACCTTAGAGGGTTATCTTGATCTTGATACACCGCAAAACCATATTATAGTAACCCCAAACCCGGAAGGTGTAATGCAAGCCCGCCGCAACCAGGATTTTAAAAATGCTATTAAAAATGCTGACCTTAGCTTGGCAGACGGCACAGGTATTATACTTGCCGCAAAATACACTGGGCAAAAGATACCGGGCAGAGTACGCGGGTATGATACTGTAATTGCAATGTTCGAAAGATTTTTGCAAAAAGGCCGCAATTTCACGGTCTATTTTTTGGGTGGAATGCCCGGTGTGGCAGAAAAAGCAAAAGCCAACATGGAGAAACGTTACCCCAACATGAAAGTAGTGGGTTATCATCATGGTTTTTTTACCGATGATATTGAGATAATTAACGGAATTAATGAATTATCACCGGATATTTTGCTTGTATGTATGGGAATGCCCCGTTCGGAACTATGGGCAACAAAAAACCGCAGCATAAATGCCTGCATAACAATGTGTGTAGGTGGAAGCATTAATATTATGGCTGGGGAGTTAAAGCTTACACCGCCAATTTTGCGTAAACTTGGACTGGAGTGGCTGCATAGGCTAGTAAGGGAGCCCAGCCGTGCCAAGCGGCAGTTGGATATTCCTCGTTTTGTATTTACGATAATACGTAACAGAAATAGGAGACAAGTATGAAAATTGACAAAAAAATCTTAATCGATTATTTATATATTACTATAGGTACTTTTTTTCTTGGGTTTTCCATTATTGTATTTTGGCAGCCCCACAATTTGGTTACAGGCGGGATATCCGGCCTTGCAATAATTATTTATGACTATACAGGAAGAGCTGGTTTTCCAATCCCCATTTGGTTAACTAACCTTGTGTTTAATTTGCCCCTGTTTCTTATCGGGTTTAAGGTAATGCCAAAAGAATACTTTGTGCGCTCTATATATAGTTATTTAGTGCTAACCCTGAGTTTATACGTATTGCGCGTAGTTCGAGACATACCTTCTGACATACTAATGTCGGCAGTATTTGGCGGGGTAATCGCCGGTATAGGAATAAGCTTTGTACTGCGCGCCAGGGCAACTACCGGTGGCTCCACCCTTATTGCCGCTATTTTAAACCGCTGGATGTTTCCTCATGTTTCCACAGCTAAGATTTTGTTTTTTGTGGACTCCGGCATTATAATTATTGGTTTGTTGACCTTTGGACCAATTGCCGCTATGTACGCTATTGTTGCCGTATTTGTTTCTACTAAGGTTACAGACGCTGCGATAGAAGGATTGTCCTTTTCTAAGGGGGCATTTATAATTTCACAAGAGTCAGATGCTATTGCCGATAGCATAACAAAGGATTTGAATCGCGGAGTTACAGAACTGCCTAGCAGGGGCAGATATTCCCGGCAAGATCAGACCATGCTTTTGTGCGTTGTGCCCGCAAAGGAAATTGTTAACTTGAAACAGTTGGTTTATGCCATTGACACAAAGGCATTTGTAATAGTAACAGATGTGCGGGAAGTCTTGGGGGAAGGCTTTAAAGCGGGGGAGGATGTGTTGTAAGAAACGCCCGGAAAATAATATTTTCCGGGCGTTTCTGAGTTTAAGTAAAATATAATTATTCGACAACACATGCGTCTACAGGACAAGCCCCTGCACATGCGCCGCAGTCGATACAATCGTCTGCGTTAATTACATAAATATCTCCTGCAGAAATGCAAGATGTTGGGCATTCGCCCTCGCAAGCACCGCATGCGATACATGCATCGGTAATCTTATATGCCATTTCAATTCACCTCCTATATATCTATGTTGGATAATAACAAAAATATGCTGCATATGCAAGGAAAACGGGGACATGTAACAAAGTGGAAAAATATCGAATTCGCCCTTGACATATTCTGATAACTTGCATATACTCTTATTTGGCCATAGACAGTGGGTTTCTGCAGATAATCTGCAAAGTGTAAATCCTACCGAGGCGGTTAAATGCGTACATTAGGCGAGCAATCGCTTTCGCTCTGTATTTGATATAAATTTTGATACAAAGCGTATATACAGTACAAACGTATTAGCCCGAGACTATGGTAACACAGTCTGGGGCTATATTTGTGATGTTGCCCCTCCATTCTAACAGGAAGGAGACAAAATATGACCAATTTAGAAAAAAACCGTCAAGCCAAGCATGTAGTAATTAACGAACTTAAAGACAGGTTTGGTCGTGCAAAATCAGTTGTACTTGTAGATGCTTGCGGTCTTACGGTAGCTCAGGATACAACTTTACGTACTGCTCTTCGTAAAGCCGACGGAATAGATTATAAAGTGTATAAAAACACCATGATAAACTTTGCTATCGAAGGCACAGAATACGAAGGCCTTAAACAATACTTGGAAGGGCCGACTGCTGTAGCGTTCTCTTACGAAGACGCAACGGCTGCTGCATCACAAGTATCTAAGCAGTTAAAAGCAATGCCGGTGCTAGAGTTTAAAGCCAGCGTTGTAGAAGGTGTTTTGTACGATGCAGCTGCAACAAAAGCCATTGCGGAAATTCCGCCATGGGAAGTGCTTATTTCCAGGCTTCTTGGTTCGTTCAAGTCCCCATTGTCAAGCTTTGCCCGTGTTATTAATGCAATTGCGGAAAAAGATCCTGCAGAAGCACCACCGGCAGCCGCTGAAGCAGCCCCTGCTCCTGCAGTTGAAGTAGCGGCAGAACCAGTTGTGGAAGAAGTAGTTGCAGAAGAAGCACCTGCAGAAGTTGCACCGACAGAAGAAACCGCAGAATAATAAAACAAAATACCCATAACGTATGTGAAACGTTTACAACAATTAGGAGGAATACCATAATGGCTAAATTGTCCATAAATGAAATTATTGAAGCCGTAAAAGAGCTTTCAGTTCTTGAACTTAACGAGCTTGTAAAAGCAGCCGAAGAAGAGTTTGGCGTAAGTGCAGCAGCTGGCGTAGTAATGGCAGGCCCTGCAGCAGGTGGCGGAGAAGCCGCAGAAGAGAAAACAGACTTTGACGTTGAGCTAACCGATGCCGGCGCAGAAAAAATCAAAGTAATTAAAGCAGTACGCGAAATTACAGGCCTTGGTTTAAAAGAAGCTAAAGAGCTTGTAGACGGCGCACCAAAAATCCTGAAAGAAGCTGTACCTAAAGCAGAAGCAGATGAAATTGTTAAAAAGCTTGCAGATGTTGGCGCAAAAGTAACATTGAAATAATTACACCATGCCCGTCATTGCGGGTTTAGCCCGCAACTACTTGAGTAGGCTTGCTGGTCAACCCCGCAATGGCGGTTTTATTTTCCATGCGCAAAAGTCGCGCTTTGCGCGATTTTGTTCTAATGGGGCGAATCCCCTATAATTTCTTTCTAACATTGTCAAAAATATATTTTATATAGGAGGAACAAAACATGTCTCACAAGTATGTTTACATGTTCAAAGAAGGTAACGCAACAATGCGCAACCTCTTGGGCGGCAAAGGTGCAAACCTTGCAGAAATGACCAACTTGGGCATTCCTGTACCAAACGGCTTTATTGTAACAACAGAAGCATGTACCTGGTACAACTCAAACGGCAAAGCATTGTCTGCCGACATGAAAAAACAAATGGACGAGTGTATTGCTCAACTTGAAGCCGAAAGCGGCAAAAAGTTTGGCGACCCAAAAAATCCGCTATTAGTATCTGTACGTTCCGGCGCACGCGCATCTATGCCAGGTATGATGGACACAGTTCTTAACCTTGGTATGAATGACGATGTTGCCGCTTCTCTTGCAGCAAAAGCAGGTGACCGTTTTGCATACGACTCATATCGTCGTTTTATCATGATGTTTGCAGACGTTGTAATTGGCGTTTCTAAGCACAGCTTCGAACATGCTATTGACAAGTACAAAGAGCAAAAAGGCTACAAAGGCGACGCCGACATGACAGGCGACGACTGGAAATCTATCGTAGACATTTTCAAAAAAATCTATCACGACGACCAAGGCAGGTCTTTCCCAACAGACGCACGGGAGCAGCTTTACGGTGCGGTAACAGCCGTATTCGAGTCTTGGGATAACCCTCGTGCATTTGTATATCGCCGCATGAACGACATCCCTTACGAGTGGGGAACCGCTGTAAACGTACAGGCAATGGTATTTGGTAATATGGGCGAAACATCAGGCACAGGTGTAGTATTTACCCGTGACTGCGCAACAGGCGAAAACGTAATCTATGGCGAATTCCTTATGAACGCACAAGGGGAAGACGTTGTAGCCGGTATCCGTACACCACGTCCTTTTGGAGAACTTGCTGCAGAAAACAAAGCCATTTACGACGAGTTCCTTGCAATTGCCCGCCGTTTGGAAAAGCACTACAAGTTTGTACAAGATATGGAAATGACCATTGAAGAAGGCAAGTTGTATATTCTTCAAACCCGGAACGCAAAATGTACAGCACAAGCAGCTCTTAAATTTGCTGTAGACCTTGTAGCAGAAGGCATCATGACCAAGCATGAAGCAGTTTTGGCTGTAGATCCTAAAGCTCTTGACCAACTTCTTCACCCTGTATTCGACGAAGACGGCCTTAAAAAAGCACAGCAACTTGGCAGTGCCCTTGCAGCTTCCCCAGGTGCTGCTTCCGGTAAAGTTTACTTCACTGCAGAAGAATCTGCTGTTGCCCACAACGAGCGCGGCGAGAAAGTTATCCTTGTTCGCATGGAAACTTCCCCAGACGATATTATGGGTATGGAAGTTGCAGAAGGTATTCTTACAGCCCGCGGCGGTATGACCAGCCATGCGGCAGTAGTAGCCCGCGGTATGGGAACATGCTGTATTTCCGGTTGCGAAGATATCCGCTTTGGTGCCGACGGTAAATCCTTTACCCTTGGCGGCGAAACAATTAAAGAAGGCGACTTTATTTCCCTAAACGGTTCTACCGGTATTGTTTACAAAGGCCAAGTTGGTACAATCGAAGCCGGCCTTTCCGGCGACTTCGAAACATTTATGAGCTGGGTAGCGGAAGTAAAAGGCGCAGTAGGCGTTCGCGCAAATGCAGACTCTCCAAAAGACGCAGAAAAAGCACTTGAGTTTGGCGCAGAAGGCATTGGCCTTACCCGTACAGAGCATATGTTCTTTGAAGCAGACCGTATTGCCCGTGTTCGCGAAATGATTCTTTCTAACACAGAAGAAGAACGTCGTGCAGCCCTTGCAAAACTTCTTCCTTTCCAAAAGAAAGACTTCGAAGGCATTTATGAAGTTATGGCAGACAGGCCTGTAACAATTCGCCTGCTTGACCCGCCGCTTCACGAGTTTATGCCTACAGAAGACAAAGACATCGTAGCTTTGGCAAAAGAAATGGGCAAAACAGAGCAAGAAATCCGTGAGAAAATCGAATCCTTGCACGAGTTTAACCCAATGATCGGCCACCGCGGCTGCCGTTTGGCAGTTAGCTATCCAGAAATTGCAGAAATGCAAACCCAGGCCATCATCGAATCTGCCATTGAAGTTAAAAAAGCAAAAGGTTACGATATTAAGCCTGAAATTATGATCCCACTTGTTGGCGACATTAAAGAAACCAAATATGTAAAAGAAGCTATCGTTAACAAAGCAGAAGAATTAATTAAAGCTGCCGGCGTAGAGCTTAGTTACAGCGTTGGTACAATGATAGAAATCCCACGCGCCTGCTTAATCGCAGACGAAATTGCGCAAGAAGCAGCATTCTTTAGCTTTGGTACCAACGACCTTACACAAATGGCCTATGGTATTTCTCGCGACGACGCTGTTAAGTTCCTAGACGACTATCTGGATAAGCAAGTTTACGAAGGCGACCCCTTTGCCAAACTTGACCAAACAGGTGTTGGCGAGCTTATGAAAATTGCTGTAGCAAAAGGCCGTGCAACCAACCCAGGTCTAAAAATTGGTATCTGCGGCGAGCATGGCGGCGACCCATCCAGCATCATGTTCTGCGCAAAAATTGGTTTGGACTATGTATCATGTTCACCATTCCGTGTGCCAATTGCAAGACTTGCAGCAGCCCAAGCGGCTCTTAGCAGCGAAAGAAGTTTGACAAACGTGTAGTTAGTAAATATCTTGCAAGTCACAAAAACGGTGTTGCCATTTGGCAGCACCGTTTTTACGTGGGGCCGAAAGGCCCCATTTGGTTTTGCAGTTTTTACTCCTGTGTAACGTATACAGCCCGTGTATTGCCATCCCAGCGAGTAGTTGCACCGAATTGCTGGGATACATATGCTAACGGTACGAAAATGGTGCCATTTATATTCATGGGAATACCCATACCGCCGGGCAGTGGAGTGTCTACGTTAAGGGATAGGTTAACTCCGGCACCTGTGATAATTGCTGAACGCGTGGCAGAATCCCATCTGGCAGTTGCGCCAAAGGCCTCTGCAACTACACGCAAGGGTACCATTGTGCGGTTGTAAACCGGGTCTATAAAAGGTGCGGCATCTGCTGTGTGGGTAGTGCCATTAAATGTGTATTGTGTTTGACCAATGACGAAACGTAATTCCGTTTGTCTAGGTATTATTGGCTGTGGAGTGCGACCACCGGGTAGCATTATGTTATCCATTAATTTTGTGGGGTATGGTGAACCTAGCCACCATTTTTCATTACCACTTCCATCA
>Ga0123355_10000063_pt1 | contig 114264 bp, 101 predicted proteins | sample TergutEmb28metaG_3_FD_89872 | JGI IMG/M metagenome (GOLD analysis project Ga0123355, IMG submission 89872) | Embiratermes neotenicus P1 segment gut microbial communities from Petit-Saut dam, French Guiana - Emb289 P1 | ecosystem: Host-associated > Arthropoda: Insects > Digestive system > Gut ...
AACCCCACACGACATGAAAGCAGGCATTTAGCATCAAACCCCACACGACATGAAAGCAGGCATTTAGCATCAAACCCTACACGACATGAAAGCAGGCATTTAGCATGTTCAAAAACTACTTAGGTATAGATTTAGGCACAGCCAATACCCTTGTCTTTTGCAAAGGCGAAGGAATAATACTAAACGAGCCGTCCGTGGTGGCCATAGACACTTCCGACAAAAAGGTTTTGGCTGTCGGCAGCGAAGCGAAGCAGATGATAGGCCGTACCCCGGGCAATATAACGGCAATTCGTCCGCTGAGGGACGGCGTTATTGCGGATTTTGGTACCACCAGTACCATGCTGCGCTACTTTATTAAAAAGGCGTGCAGTGTACGCAAGTTTTGGCGAAAGCCCAGTGTTGTAGTATGTGTGCCGTCAGGTGTTACCGCCGTGGAGCGGCGTGCAATTGAAGAATCTATTCTTACCGCGGGTGTTTCCTCCGGCAATGTGGCTCTTATCGAAGAGCCTATAGCTGCTGCAATAGGCGCGGGTATGCCCATTTCCGAGCCTACGGGCAGTATGATTGTGGATATAGGCGGCGGCACTACGGAAATAGCGGTTATTTCCCTTTGCGGTATAGTAACAAGTAAGTCGCTGCATGTAGCGGGGGACGAAATAGACCACCAGATAATAGCCTACGTACGGCGGGAATTTGGGCTTGCGATAGGCGACCGTACTGCAGAGGACATAAAAATGACGGTGGGTTGCGCGTTTGAGCCTGACCCTTCCGTGACCATGACCTTGCGCGGGCGCGACCTTGTTTCCGGCCTGCCGCGCACCATTACCCTTTCGGAAGTAGAAGGCAAAAAGGCTATGGATGAGGGTATCGAAAAGATAATTGACGCAATCAGACTTACATTGGAAAAAACCCCGCCGGAACTTTCCAGTGATATAATGGAGGGTGGCATAGTGCTTGCCGGAGGCGGTTCGCTTATACATGGTATGGACCGTCGTGTTAGCCATGAAACAGGTATAGACGTACGCGTTGCCAACGACCCGCTGTACTGCGTGGCAATTGGTACGGGCATGGTGCTTGAGTACGACGAGCTTAGACAGGTTTTATCTTCCTACGGCAAAAGAAAACGGCGGTGACGCCATGATAGAAGTTTTGGGAAAATATAGGCGTGTGTTTTTGCTTTCGGGTATTGGGATTTGTGTGTTAGCTATTGTACTTACCATAAACCCTTCCGTGCCGAATATCTTGCAGCGGGGGCTGTCTTATGTAGTCACACCACTGCAACGGGGCGGCAGCGGGCTGGTATTTTGGGTGCGTGGGCATTTTGGCGCGCTGGCTAACAATCAGGCACTGCTGAGGGAAATTGCGTATTTACAGGAAGCCAACAATATTCTCATGATAGAAAACTACAGGTTACAGCTGGCGGGAGAAGAAAACGCCACGCTAAGCGACCTGCTTGATATGAACCGCCGGTATGCTCATCTTGCAACTATGGGTGCGCGGGTGATAGGTGTGAACCCCAACGACTGGTACAGCCGGTTCTTTATAGACCGTGGCAGTGACGATGGGATTACAAACAATATGGCAGTTATCGGCAACGGTGGGCTATTGGGTGTTGTGCGACAGGTACATTCCGGGCGGGCGCAGTTTATATCTATTGTGGATATAGATTTTTCCGCCGCGGTAATGAGCCGCCGCACAGGGGATATCGGCTCTACGAGCAGCAGTATTACTCTAATGCAGCAGGGGCTTATCCGTATGGAGCGCATAGACGCCGCGGCGCAAATTATGCCCGGGGACGAAATTGTTACATCTACCCATAGCTCTATTTTCCCGCCGGGTATATTGGTGGGGGTGGTAGAGGCTATTTATCCTAACCCAGACGGGTTGACGCGCCACGCGATAATTCGCCCGGCAGCGCAGCTTGACAATATAGAAATGGTGCTGATTGTAACGGAAACGCCGGGGGATGTGTACGCCACACGTGACGGACATACGTTTGTGGCGGAGTAAGCCCATATCAACAGCTCTAATCGCCTCACGGAATATTTGTGATTTCCAAAGGTTTTTGCAAGGCGACGGGTGTTGTCTCATAATAAAAATAGTTTCAACTGGGTTCCCACAGAACCCAGTTGAAAAAACGCAAAACCCTGGGAGGTAATCGTGCTTAGAGCATTCGTACTGGCTGTAGTAATTTTGATAAACTACATCCTCAAAACCACGCTTTTCCCCCATATCGCAATAATGGGTGTAACTCCCGACACAACGCTGGTATTGATTGTAAGCTATGCCATCCTCCGTAATGAAGTTGAAGGTGCGTTATTCGGTCTGTTTGCGGGGCTTATGCTGGATATTTCGGGAATGTTTATTGGGATATTCGCCTTGCTTGGGTTTCTTGTGGGGTATATCTGCGGTAAACCGTTTAAGGATTTTTTCAAGGACAATTACTTTTTGCCGTTTTTTGTAGTGGTGGGTGTAAGTTTTGCACATCAGTTCGTGCTGTATGTTACAACCATACTGCTTATGGGGCAGCTTGATTTTTGGCATTACATGCGCAACCTAATTTTGCCCAAGACGGTTTATACCGCATCGCTTTCCATTCCGCTGTATGGGTTTATGCATTTTGTAAATGAACGATTGACACGACGTCATACGGGTACAACTTCGCGAAGGACGGAACACAAGAAAATATGAACAAACACGAGCTGAAAGAACTGGTGCATGACATCGGCAAGTTGCTATATAATTTCATCACCCACCGCATACTGTGGTTGTTCGTGGCTATGACGGTGCTGTTTTATATATTGCTTGTACAGCTTTTTCAATTGCAAATTGCCGAGGCCGATGTGTTTCGTCTGACTCAACCCACACGCACAGAAGTAGTATCCCGTCCGTTGCCTGCCCTGCGCGGTACAATTTATGACCGCTACGGCCGTCCGCTTGCGGTAAACGAACTAACCTTTGTTGTAAAAATGGACCCCAGCGTACGCATAAGCAACGAGGCACTGCTGGCACTTGCATTGCTGTTTGAGCAAAATAGTGAAGATTATGTCGACAGTTTTCCCATATCCCGCGAATTGCCGTTGGAATTTACCATAACGGGTGCTACACCGGAGCAAATCGCCCGCCGTGAGTATCGCTGGAAAGACGATATGGCAATATCAAACCCGGAAACTGCCACGGCGGAAGAAAGCTGGAATTTTCTTGTAACACAATTCGATATAAACCCCGAACTTTCGCATGACGATATCCGTCGTATCATGAACTTTCGCAGTAAAATATTTGCCCAACGCTTCCTTGGCTGGGGACATTACGACCCCACGCCTATAGTCTTTGCATACAATGTCTCCCCGGAGACAATGGCGGTTATAGAAGAGCAAAGCGACTTTTTCACAGGACTTTTTATAGATATACAAACAAGGCGGCATTATCCCGCTGGGCGATATGTCTCCCATATGATAGGCTATCTGCGCCCGATAACCGCCCCCCAATTGGCAAGCTATGCGCATCTTGGATATACGGAGGACGACCTGTTTGGCCGTGCGGGGCTTGAGCTTTCTATGGAGCATGCATTAAGAGGAACACCAGGACGCGAGCGTTTTGAAATAAACTCTGCGGGACGCAGGTTAACATCCCCCGAGCGATATGTAGACCCGCAGCCGGGCAACAGGATTTTCCTAACCATAGACCTCGAATTGCAAATAGCGGCGTTCCACGCGCTGGAAGGCGCGCTGTCCGACACATTGATAAACAGACTCAACATGCCTTACGACCGCACTAACGGCACAACGCCCGAGGAAGTGTTCATCTCATTTGTAAACGCCAATAATTTAGACATCCGTCGTGTGCTGGATGCGGAACCGGGCAGCTTGGCATTCCCCATGCGGCAATATATTATGGCGCGCTTCCCCGATGCAACAGCTCACGCAAGCAACCGCGACGATATCCAAGGAATAATAGCCGAAGGCATCACAAACCGTCGGATAAGCCCGGCTATGATGTTGCTTACTTTAATAGGCACAGAGCAAATTACCGACCCGGACGGCCATATAGAAGCGCGCCTGATAGCCCGCCCCGCCGCCGCCCGTGATATACTGATAGAAAAAATACAAAAGCGGGAACTTACCCCGCAGCTGCTTAACATGGATCCGGCCACAGGTTCGCTGGTGATAACCTGCATCCACACAGGTGCGGTACTGGCGGCGGCCTCGTATCCGTCTTTTGACAATAACAGACTGATAAACAATTTCGACAGTGAATATTTTAACCGAATAAATAACCTGGATCCAACAACACCCATGGTCAACCGCCCCTTTAGGGAAACTCGCGCACCCGGGTCTACATTTAAAATGTTCACAGGGGTTGCGGCACTGGAAACAGGTACAATCGGATCCGGCACCCGCATTTGGGACGGAGTTAATTTTACCGCCGCAGGGCATCCTCCGCTAAGATGTTGGCATTCCGGCGGGCATGGGAGTATAAACGTAGTTCAAGCCGTTGCGGTAAGCTGTAATTACTTTTTTGCGGAAGTGGCGTTTCGCATGGGTAACGCTCGCAGAAACACTACAGTAGAAGGAATCGAAACTTTGGGCAGGTACATGGCGATGTTTGGGTTAAACGGTCCCACGGGTGTGGAAATAGGCGAACATCCCATAGACTTGCGAGGGCAGGGTTTTGACGGCAATGTAATGTCGTCACCGGAGCTAAAGCGGCATTTATATCTACAGCGCAACCCATTTGCACCGGCCAACACCCTCGCATGGACAGACGGCAACACCGTACAAACCGCCATAGGCCAAGGTTTTGCGGACCATACGTCGGCTCAAATGGCGCGTGGAATGGCGGCAATTGCAAACAGGGGTATAAATTATCGGCTATTTCTGGTAGGATACACAAAAGACTTTTACGGAGTAGTAAGTCAAACCGAGCCAATGGCAATGAACCACGGTATAGAAACATCCGACACCACATGGGACGCAATAATTGAAGGGATGCGCCTTGTGACAGAACCGGGTGCTGGCGGCACCGCTGTAGGACCGTTTAGAGATTTTCCTATACAGGTTGCGGGCAAAACGGGTACGGCAGAGCAGGTAAGGGGACGTTTTTCCCATTCGGCATTCGGTGCATTCGCGCCGCTGGATGACCCACAGATTGCAGTATATGTAAGCATACCTTTTGGTCATACAACGGCGTATAGGCAAATAGCTACCCATATAACCCGGGACATGATAGGGGTAGCACTAAGGCTTGACAGCAAGCCACAGCTCCCGGAACCTCTGAACAATTTAACATCGTAAGAGCGAACTATAAGGAAGGATGGGGGATAATGCAGGACATAGTGATAAAAAGCCAAGGCGAGAGCATAACAATAATGCTGGACGAAGCAACAGATTTCTCTATAATAGAAGAAAAGCTGCGCAAGAAAGTTTCCGATGCCCGGCAGTTCTTCGAAGGTGCAACCACCAATATAGCATTCAAAGGACGCGACCTAACCCGCCAGCAGGAGTCGAGGCTGCTTAAAATTATAACAACGGAAACCACAATGAAAGTAACATTGATAGACGGCGCAAATCTAAAACCGCTGCCTCGCACAGCAAGAAGACATGCCTCCGCGCCAAGGGCAATCCCCACCGCACCACCAAACATCGGCTACAAAGAAAGCAACACCGCCTACTGCCACGGCGGCTTGCGCTCAGGACAATCAGTAAAATTTGGCGGCTCGGTAGTAATACTGGGCGACGTAAACCCCGGCAGCGAAGTAGTAGCAGAGGGTAATGTAATTGTACTGGGCGCGCTCAAGGGCATGGCGCACGCAGGCGCATCCGGCGACAGCAGCAGCTTTGTATCCGCGCAGGTGATGCAGCCCATCCAATTACGTATTTCCAACATAATAACAGCGGTACCCCCGCCAAAAGACAAAAAAGAAACACCAAAACCATCAATAGCATATGTAAAAGACGGACAGGTTTTTGTTGGTCCGTTGTAGGGTTAAAAAAATTTATGTAAGGGAGATATTTTACAATGAGCGAAGTGTATGTAATCACATCCGGTAAGGGTGGTGTGGGCAAGACCACATCCTCTGCCAACATTGGAGCAGGTCTTGCCATCGAAGGCAAGCGTGTAGTTTTGGTAGACGCGGACATAGGCCTTAGAAACCTTGACGTGGTAATGGGCCTCGAAAATCGCATCGTCTACGATATCATAGACGTAATCGAAGGCAACTGTCGCCTAAAGCAGGCGTTGATAAAGGACAAGCGGTACGACAGCCTGTATCTTCTGCCTGCCGCCCAAACAAAGGACAAGGACGCAGTCAATCCCGAGCAAATGAAAAAATTGTGCGACCAACTGCGTGAAGAATTCGACTATGTCCTGCTGGATTGCCCCGCGGGCATCGAGCAGGGTTTCAAAAATGCCATAGCAGGTGCGGACAAGGCAATTGTTGTTACCACGCCGGAGATATCCGCCGTGCGCGACGCAGACCGCATTGTAGGCTTGCTTGAAGCATCGGAAGTGCGCAACCCGCTGCTGATACTCAACCGCATTCGTCCGGAAATGGTAAAACGCGGTGACATGATGGCACTTGAAGATGTGACAGATTTATTGGCTATAGATGTATTGGGCGTTGTCCCCGACGACGAAACAATAGTAATTTCTACCAACAGAGGCGAACCTTGTGTTGCCGATGCCAAATCAAAAGCCGGACAAGCCTTTCGCGATATAGTAAAGCGTATGCTTGGCGAAAACGTCCCTCTAATGGACTTGGATGTAGACCAAGGGTTCCTTGCAAAAATAAGAAAGAAACTGTTTGGAGGTTCTTAGCGAGAGAGATAAATTGCAAGGAGCCATTTGTGCCAAAGGCATGTCAAAAATATGAACAATCGAAGAAAGGAAGATATATTATGAAATGGGTAACCGACATATTCGCCCCAAAGCCGTCGTCAAAAAATGTAGCCCGGGACAGGCTTAAACTGGTACTAATGCACGACCGCGTAAACTGTTCGCCAGACCTCTTGGAAATGATAAAGAACGACATAATGGCAGTTCTGGCAAAATATGTAGACATAGACGATATGGCACTTGACATGCAAATAACCCAAGAGCTTTCCGACACCAGCGAACCAATGAGCGTCCTTAGTGCTAACATCCCAATAAAAAATATGAGAAAACGGCCAACCTAGGAGAACTAAAATGGCAGAAAAAATAAAGGACACTTTTCGCGGCTATGACTATTTGCTGGCCGTGGTGGTTATCCTTGTTGGTGTTTTTGGCGTGGTAATGGTATATGCGTCTGCCCATGAGGGCGTGCTGGGTATACCGCGCAGTACGATAAATATGTTTGGCGGTGCATGGATGCGTCAGCGGGCGTATATCATAAGCGGCGTGGTTATAATGGTGCTGATATCGCTTATAGACTATCGCCGCGTTACGCGGTTTTATTGGTATATCTACGGGCTTATGATTGTGCTGCTGGTGGTAGTTATGCTGTATGGCGAAACCGACGGTACCAATGTTGCCCGCTGGATATGGATACGTCTGCCCGGCAGAAATGCCATAAGTATGCAGCCTTCGGAGTTTGCCAAAATTTTCATGATACTATTTTTGGCAAAATTTCTGAGTGTCAACAAAGATAGTTTTAACCGGGTATTGTGGCTGGGGCCGGTGCTGTTGCTTATTGTTGTACCGGTGTTGTTGGTTACATTGCAGCCGTCGTTGTCTGCATCGCTGGTTGTGCTTTTTATTTCGCTTACGGTGTTATTTGTTGCGGGTCTTTATTATCGCACAATTATAGTTGGTATAGGCTTGTTCTCGCCCTTGGCAGTGCTGTTATGGCTGGACATGCAGCGGATACAGCCGCTGTTTCTCACGCACTTGCTGGGCAATTTCCAGTGGCGGCGCATTGAAACTTGGCGCATATCCGTGTTTGGAGATATAGCGCAGGTGCTGGGCCGTGACGAATTTATGCAAACCCAGCAATCCTTGTATGCCATAAGCAGCGGCGGGCTAACAGGTAAGGGTTTTTTGAACAACACGTGGGTAATCCACGGACATAACGACTTTATTTTTTCCGTAGTGGCAGAGCAGTTTGGCTTTGTGGGTGCTGCTACGCTATTGGGTGCAATTGCATTTATAATTGTGCGTTGCATTCTTATCGCGCTACGTGCGGTGGACATGGAAGGACGGCTTATTGCCGCCGGTGTTGCGGGGATGCTCATTTTCGAAACATTTGTACATGTTAGTGTCGCTACCAATTTATTGCCTAATACGGGAATGCCGTTCCCGTTTATGTCATTCGGCGGGAGTATGATTTGGGTACACATGATTGCAATGGGATTTGTACTTAATATAAAATTACCGCGTAAGACCAAAACTAAATTTGGAGATGAAGAATAGAAAGCAGGTGTATCATGAACATTGCATTAATCGCGCATGACAACAAGAAGAAACTGATGGAGAATCTTTGCATTGCGTACAGGCATATTTTACTCAGGCACAAGCTGTTTGCCACAGGAACCACGGGACAGATATTGGAGGAGTCTGCAAATTTACAGATAAACAAATATCTTGCCGGACACTTGGGCGGAGAGCAGCAGCTTAGCGCGCAGGTTGCCCTCAATGATATTGACTTGGTAATTTTTTTGCGAGACCCATTAACCCCTAAGCATTATGAACCGGACATAGGGTCGCTGTTGAGGTTGTGTGATGTGCATAATATACCTGTTGCCAGCAACTTGGCTACAGCGGAGGCGTTGCTGCTTGCGCTTGACCGTGGGGACTTGGACTGGCGGCTTAATTTACGGCGGTAGAGGAATGGAGCATTCTATGCTCCTTTTTTGTTGGGAAAAAATATTTGGTTTTGCAGTAGTATAATCCTGCCTAAAATGCTACAATAGAGCCGTATTTACACAAGAAAATGTCAAACAAAGGACTGACTCAACTTGCCTAAAAAAACCGAGCCACCCAAAATTATCGAAAGTCATATAATAGAACAGCCAATCACCAGTACGCTGGAGATGAACTATATGCCATATGCTATGAGCGTAATAGTCTCCCGCGCAATCCCGGAGATTGACGGGTTTAAGCCCTCCCATCGCAAGCTACTATACACTATGTACAAAATGGGACTCCTCACAGGCGGGCGTATAAAATCCGCAGATATCGTGGGACAAACCATGCGGCTTAACCCCCATGGTGACGGGCCTATATATGAAACAATGGTGCGCCTAACCCGCGGCAACGACGCGCTGTTGCACCCTTTTGTAGACTCGAAAGGCAATTTCGGCAAACAGTATTCCCGGGATATGGCATACGCGGCCAGTCGTTATACAGAGGCAAAGCTGGACGATATTTGTAAGGAAATTTTTCGCGATATAGACAAAAATGTTGTGGACATGGTGGATAACTATAACGCTACTACAACGGAGCCATTGCTTTTACCTACCACTTTTCCGAATTTGTTGGTGACACCCAACCATGGTATTGCCGTGGGCATGGCAAGCACCGTTTGCAGTTTCAACCTGCGGGAAGTGTGTAAAACCACCATCGAATGGCTGAAAAACCCCAACCATAAAATAAGCAAGACACTTCTCGCGCCGGATTTTTCTACAGGCGGCGAGCTTGTTTTCGTGCCGGAGGATATCGAGGGTATTTACGAAACCGGACGTGGAAGTTTCAAACTGCGGGCGAAGTGGCGTTTTGACAAAAGGAATAGCTGCATCGAGATATACGAAATCCCATACACTACCACAATAGAAGCAATAATAGACAAGATTGCCGCGCTGGTGAAAACAGGAAAGATTCGCGAAATAAACGACGTCCGCGACGAGACTGACCTTAACGGCTTAAAAATTGCTATCGATATAAAGAAATCCGCCGACCCTGACCAGCTTATGCAGCGGTTGTATCAGCTAACCACCCTGCGTGATAGTTTTAGCTGTAACTTCAACTTCCTTGTAAACGGGCGTCCGAAGGTTATGGGAATTGCGGAAATTTTGGAAGAATGGACGGCGTTCCGCATAGGCTGCATCAAACGGCAGTTGGCTTATGATATAGAAAAAAAATCTGCTAAGTTGCATCTGCTGGAAGGTTTGGAGAAAATCCTTATCGACATCGACAAGGCAATAAAAATTATCCGCGAAACGCCAAAAGAAGCGCAAGTTATCCCCAATCTTATGACAGGCTTTGGCATTACAAACCTCCAGGCGGAGTTTATCGCAGAAATAAAACTGCGCCATATCAACCGCGAGTATCTGCAAAACCGCATAAACGAACGAGCAGAGCTGGAGGCGGAACTGGCCAGTTTGAAAAAAACTTATGGCAGTGACATTCTTGTACGTGAGCTAATAGCCACCCAACTAAAGGAAATCGCAAAAAAATACGGCAAAGACCGCCGTACAGAAATTATCACCGCCGCAGAAGCACCGCCGCTGGCGCAGGAAAGTTTTATCGAGGACTATAATCTAAAACTGTTCCTGACAGGGCATAATTATATTAAAAAAGTATCGCTTGTGTCGCTGCGGGCGGCGGATGTGCAGTATCTAAAAGAGGACGACTTCATAGCGCAAGAAATAGAGGCTACTAACAAGGAAGAAATCTTGTTGTTCACTGACCAGCATAATGTTTACAAAATGAAGATATATGACCTGCCGGACTGTAAGGCGTCGTCGCTGGGAGAATATCTCACCAATGTGCTGGACATGCAGCAGGGCGAGCGGGTGATTCATATCGTACTTGCAAAGGACTATGGCGGATATATGCTGTTTGGGTTTGTCAATGGTAAGGTTGCCAAGGTGCAACTGTCGGCGTACGCCACAAAAACTAACCGACGCAAGTTGGTTAATGCATATTCCGAACGATCGCCACTTGTGAGTATGCACTGGATAGCCGAGGATATTGATTTGTATCTGCAGCGCGACAAGGATAAAGCTAAGGTTATAAACTCGTCGCTTATTCCGCTGAACACATCAAAGACATCAGGTGGAGTTAGTGTGTATACGCTTAAACAAAAATCCGCGCTAACGGTTATGCGCCCCGCTAACCCGGAGACAGACGACACGGACTACTACCGTGCGGATAAGATACCAACTACCGGACATTTTATGCAGAAGCAGTTGTCGCTATAAAGTAGCATGATTATTAGAGGAGAGTGACCAAAATGCAAGACATCAAAGCATTACGCGAAAACTTTGACGCGGTAAAAACAGCCTTGGCAAAGCGCGGCAAGGATTTCCAATTAGACCAATTTGACGCAATAGATAAACGCCGACGCGAACTTCTTCAAACAATAGAAGAAATGAAGGCGCGGCAAAACGCGGCTTCCAAAAAAATCCCCGCGCTAAAGCAAGCCGGACAGGATGTAGCTCCGATAATGGCAGAAATGAAAGAACTTGCCGACAAAATTAAGGCCCTTGACCCGGACGTAAAAGCCATCGATGACAAACTGGAAGAATTTCTGATAAACATCCCCAACACCCCTCACGCTTCCGTGACTGAGGGTGCAGACGATACTGCAAACGTGGTAGTACGTAGCTGGGGTACTCCCACAAAATTCGACTTCACCCCAAAGCCTCATTGGGATTTGGGAGAAGAACTAAAAATTATCGAACCCGCAACCGCCGCAAAAATAACAGGTGCGCGCTTTATGCTGTCCCGTGGTGCAGGTGCAAGGCTGGAGAGGGCACTCATCAACTTTATGCTGGACCGACACACCGCTAACGGATACGAGGAAATTTTACCGCCGTTTATCGCACACAAGCGCAGTATGTTTGGGGTAGGGCAATTGCCGAAATTTGAAGAAGACATGTTTCATTTGACCGACACGGATTACTATCTTATTCCCACGGCGGAAGTGCCTGTTACAAATATCCATCGCGAGGAAATAATAGATGCGGCACGTCTGCCGTTGAAATACTGTGCGTATTCTCCGTGCTTCCGCAAAGAGGCAGGTTCTGCCGGGCGTGATACGCGAGGGTTAATTCGTGTTCACCAGTTCAATAAGGTGGAAATTGTAAAGTTCACTCACCCTGATAAATCTTATGAGGAGTTGGAAAGCCTGACCGCCGATGCGGAGGATGTTTTGCAAAAGCTGGGACTGCCGTACCGTGTATCCGCATTATGCGGCGGTGACATGGGCTTCTCCAGTGCCAAAACCTACGACCTCGAGGTGTGGATGCCAAGCTACGACCGCTATGTGGAAATTTCCAGTTGCAGCAACTTTGAGGCGTTCCAGGCACGGCGTGCGGGTATTCGCTTTAAGGACGGAACCGACAAGCCTGCGTTTGCGCATACGCTAAACGGCAGTGGGGTGGCAGTAGGCCGTGCCGCCGCGGCTATAATGGAAAATTATCAGCAGGCAGACGGCAGTATAAAAGTGCCGGAAGTGCTTGTGCCTTATATGGGTGGCTTGACGGAGATACATGCATGATTACTCGCCCCATCCATCCAACCGACTTCCCCTTGCTGGAAGAATTTCTGTACCAAGCAGTCTACATCCCCGAGGGCGAACTGCCGCCCTCGTGGGATGTTATTTTTGACCCAAACGTATACATTTACATTAAGAATTTTGGCTCAAGCGAACACGACACGGGCGTAATTGCGGAAATCGACGGTAAACCCGTGGGTGCGGCATGGGCGCGGATTATCCCGGCGTATGGCAATATTGATGACACCACCCCGGAGCTTGCTATATCTATTCTGCCGGAGTATCGCGGAAGGGGCATAGGAGAATCCCTCATGCAGCATTTATTCGACCTTCTTCGCGAAAAAGGCTATGCCAAAACATCACTGTCTGTACAAAAAAATAACCCCGCCGCACGGTTTTATAAGCGGCTGGGTTATGAAATCATAGAAGAAAAAGCGGAAGAGTATATTATGGTGAAGCAGTTGTAATCAACCCGTCTCGGACAAGTCTATATACAAATGACCGAACTCTTCGATAAATGCCTTGCGGCCTTTCAAATTATCACCCAACAACAGCTCGAACATCTCGGCTGTTTTTTTTGCGTCGTCGGGGATTACTTGTACCAAGCGTCTGGTTTCCGGGTTCATGGTGGTTTGCCACATCATTTCCGGTTCGTTTTCGCCCAGGCCTTTGGAGCGTTGCAGGCGGTACTTTGTGCCGTCTTTTTCGGCTTTGGCTACTATTTTGTTTTTCTCGCTTTCGGTGTAGGCGAACAGGGTTTTCTTGCCCATGGTTATTTCATATAAGGGGCTTTCTGCTATAAAAACCTTGCCCTGTTCGATTAGGGTAGGGGTTAGGCGATACAGCATGGTTAGTATCAGTGTGCGGATATGATAGCCGTCGTAATCCGCGTCTGTACATATTATAATGCGGCTCCAGTTTAGGCGGTTTATGTCAAAGTCGCTTATGTCCTTGGCTTGGGTTTTGCGTTTTATCTCCACGCCGCAACCCAGTACGCGCAGCAAGTCGGTTATGATGTCGCTTTGCAGGATGCGGTCGTAGTCGGCTTTTAGGCAATTGAAAATCTTGCCGCGTACGGGCATTATCGCTTGGAACTCTGCGTCGCGGCCAAGTTTGCATGAGCCAAGGGCGGAGTCACCTTCCACGATGTAAATCTCGCGCCGCGTTAAGTCTTTTGTGCGGCAGTTTACAAATTTTTCTACACGGTTGTTTAGGTCGATGTTGCCGGTTAGCTTTTTCTTCAATGTGATGCGGGTTTTTTCCGCGGATTCGCGACTGCGTTTATTTGCTAAAATTTGCGCGGCAAGGCGGTCTGCATCGGCTTTGTGTTCTATGAAATAGACTTCCAGTTGCTTGCGCAAAAATTCTGTCATTGCCTCTTGGATGAACTTGTTGGTGATGGCTTTTTTTGTTTGGTTTTCGTAGGACGTAATTGTGGAGAAAGAATTGCTGATGATAATCAGACTCTCCTCGATATCGCCGAAGGTTATCTGCTTTTCGTCCTTTTTATAATGATTGCCGTTTTTCAAGTATGCATTTATAGCGTATGTAAACGCCAAGCGCACAGCGCGGTCAGGAGAGCCGCCGTATGCCAAAAAGCTGGAGTTGTGATAATACTCCAAAAGATTTACTTCGTTGGAGAAGCAGAACGCAATCTCAAACTTGAGTTTGTATTCGGGCTTGTCTGCGCGGTCGCGGCCTTGGGTTTCGTGGGAGAGTATATGCGGGTTTGTGAAGGCTGTGCTACCCGCAAGCTCGGTAATATAGTCGCGTATGCCGTTTTCGTAGTAGAACGTGAATGTCTCGTTGCTTTCCTCGTCATACAGCAGAAAGGTTATACCCGCGTTTACTATGGCCTGACGCTTCAGCATATCCTGATACCATTCCAGTGGCACGGCTATGTCTGTAAAAACCTCCCGGTCAGGCTTCCATTTTATTGTGGTGCCTGTTTTCCTGCCGTTATAGTCTTCTTTTTGTAAGCCGCCGACGTTCTCGCCTTTTTCAAAATGCAGGTTGTACCGCCAGCCTTTTTGCAGGATTTCCGCCGTCATGTATTCGGAACTGTACTGCGTGGCGCACAGTCCAAGGCCGTTTAGGCCAAGACTAAAGGCATAGTTGCTGTCGTCGTCGTTGTTGGTGTATTTGCCGCCGGCGTACAACTCACAAAAAAGAAGCTCCCAGTTGTACTTTTTCTCAATGGGATTGTAGTCCACAGGCGCGCCGCGTCCGTAGTCTTTTACGGTAATAGAAAAATCCGCATGGCGGGTAATTTCTATTTTTTTACCGTGACCTTCTCTTGCTTCGTCTATGGAATTTGAGATAATTTCGAAAATAGCGTGCTGGCAACCGTCTACTCCGTCGGAGCCGAACATTACCGACGGGCGTTTGCGTACACGGTCCGCGCCTTTTAGGGCGGTTATACTTTCGTTACCGTATTCTTTGTGTTTGCTCATTAAATTATAATCTCCTGTTGGTAGTATTAGTATACACAAGCCTACTATACAGTATTATTGACATTTTCACAATATCATGTATTATTTAGGGCGTGCAAATATAACGTCCTCAGCCTGTCGTTAAGGTTGTAGCAAAACAATTTCATGGAAAATAAAATTATGTCAACTGGTGACTCACAGTCACCAGTTGGATATGCTTTGTCATAATCGTAACTTACTTATCAATCATAGCCGCGTAACCACGCAAATGTATCCAAAAAAAATTTGTCTTTGGAAGGAGACACACATGATGAGGAAAATAGCTCAAAAGATTTTAGGCCTTGTATTAGCTTTTGTACTATCTCTTTGTATCATACCTCAAGTTGATTTTTTGGCCACACCTAACGCACCAGTATTTATTGTCCCGCCGCCCGGTTCAAGTAGTTGGGATAGGATGACTTTGGATGCTGAACCGCTTGAAATTGATGTAAGACCAAACGGCTGGCTTATGTATTGCTGTTACGGCACTCCATGGCCTAGACCTTTAGGGTGTTTTAGTGATATTACAGTTAGTGTTGGTACAACTATTTCCTTAGAAAATTTGGGTTTGGGAAGTGGGTTTTCTTATCTGGTTTTAACTCCAATACATCTCGATAGAACGTATGATGTGTTTGACTTTAATAACCAGATATACAAACGCACAGAATTCAATGGAAATCCAGCAAGCTATACGTTTAACACGCCAGGCAGAATATATGGTTATAGCTTCGACAAAGGTGCTTGGATTCGATTCCATGTGGTAGCTGAGTATTGTTCTCCTGTAGAATACCATGACTGGCTGGCTGGGCTATTTAGCCAACCATCCCACACATACAACCATGAACTAGCAACCTTCGCCGCAGAGTTAAGCTATTTAGCGTATAATACAACTCAATTGCATACCCGCCTTCGGAGTAAGGATATAGTCAACATCGACACAATAACGCTTAGTGGAAACGCCCTAATCGAATTTGAATTTTTGGAATTTACTTTCGCAACAAGGAGTATAGAGCGTGCAAACAGGACATATGATTTGGTTTTTGTCGTTGTAAGAGGTTCAGCAGCAGCAGGTGATTGGTGGGATAATCTTCGACTTGGGTTCTGGACGGGAGAGCATCCGGGTTTTAGAGATGTTAGGAACTATGTTAGCGTCAGATTGCACCAATTTTTAAATAGCCATACTGACGATCCAGAAAGAACCATTGTTTTAATGACAGGACATAGTAGGGGCGGGGCGGTTGCAAATCTTCTGGCATCTGGCCTAAACCGAAACGATGAGTTCCGTACAAATAATCTTTTTACTTATACCTTCGCTTCGCCCAATGTAACAACAAGTCGTGAAACCAACTTTTCCATTCACCGCAATATTTTCAACATCATCAATAGAAATGATATTGTACCAACGATACCCCCCGGCTATAGTAGGTATGGGGTTGATATGCCCGTTACAATGCCAGTCAGGGCTGCTGATGGATTTTTAGGTTATATGTGGGCAGGGGCAGCCACTGCATCACCCATTCCTGGGATAAATGGCCATGCAATGGAGGTGTATCGCAGCTGGATGGAATCAAATCCCGGTTTGACTTATGGTGAATTCAGGAGATTGGATGAGCGACGGTCTCCGGTGACGTTAAGACCCCCAATACCAAGACTTATAATATGGAATTGTCCCATAGACATTGTTATTTATAATAACAATGGTGATGTTGTTGCGAAAATACTAGACAACGAGCCGATTAATTTTTACGATAGTTACGTTTTTACATTTGTGATTGACGATGTGAAACATGCTTTTCTTCCATATGGCGATATATACACCATAAGAATTATTGCTACGGATTACGGTACAATGACATTTACCGTTGAAGATATAGACGTTATGGGTATAGTACAGGTAGAGCGAAAAGAATTTACAACTGTATCGCTCTACCCCGGTAGAGAAATGATAAGCGAAATAGCTTCAAGTATCCCGGATGTTCAACTGCTCCTCGTAGAAAACGGCGAAGTAGTTGGTGAAATAGCAACAGACGGCACATTAGCAAGACAACCTCAACCGCAACCATCTCCTGTACAACAACAGGAACCAACCCCACCGCCACCAACTAAAATAATACGCTTCACAATAGGCAATGTCGCCTTCGCATATGGGGAAACACCAATGCAAGGCGATATCGCGGCACCATTTATCGATGCCGCGAGCAACCGTACAATGGTTCCCCTGCGCACAATAGCCAGCAGCCTTGGCGCGCATGTAAGTTTTAATGACGCAACTCGCACAGTATACATCGTACAAAATGGACAAATATTATCCCTGCCCATTGGCACACCTCTATCGGACGGAATGGGTACGCCTGTAATTATAAATGACCGCACCTTTGTACCGGTCAGATACGTATCAGAAGCACTGGGTGCAACCGTCCGCTGGGATGGGGCTAATCAAGCTGTATACATCTACAGGTAAAAAAATCCGCCATGCATTATTGCGGATAGATGATAAAATAAAATGTACTTCGGGTAGTGAGCAAACGTAGCTCACCCGTACAATTCCCGAAAACAAAATGCTTCAATCTTAAAGGCGAATTGCATTCGCCTACTTTGGTATGTCGTTACTATAACATTATCACATTCACCTAGGAGCCGATACTCCAAAGTGGCTTTGTTATACCTCATACTTGCAAAACTCACTAAGCCGAGTATAATATACAAAAAAACGGCGGTGAAAGAATGTCCAGGCTATCAAGCAAAATGGATAATTTACACGAATGGAAAAACTACATTTATAGCTGGGATAACACAAAAGATGAAACAAATAAGCACAAACATGGTGTTTCTTTCAGAGAAGCAATGACAGTGTTTGATGATGACGATGCATTATATAAACCCGACCCGGATCATTCCATAGAAGAGGAACGCTTTATCATAATTGGTTATAGCGCAAAGGAAAAACTACTTGTTGTCTGTCACTGCTATAGGGACGATGATATGATTATTAGAATTTTTTCAGCGCGAAAAGCAAATAATGAGGAACATAAAGAATATGGAGGTAGGTTATGAGAGAACATTACGATTTTTCGGACGCTATTAAAAATCCGTTTGCAGGTAAAAAAGAAAAAGGTAAGTTTAACGTGTTGGTGACATATGACGAAAAACAAGAGGGCAATGAACCAAAAGATAAAAAACTAATAAATAACGAAATCGCTAAAATACTTGCAGAGGCTCTTTAACCGCGTTATCTCAAAATAAACACAACCCAAAAATGCCCCACATGTGACTACAACATCACATGTGGGGCATTTTCATACAAAAAAAATAAAAAAGCCCCAGAAAAAGGCTTGACACATACACCTATTTATGCTAGGCTATGAAACTGAACCGCATTTTGTCAATAAGGCATCGTCTATTACAATGCCAGATTATCACAAGATGCAAAAAATATCAACAAGAAATTTTTCCAAAAGCATACTATTTTTATCTAAGCCACTTCAATCGCCTACTGAAACATCTGTGAATTTCATAATTTTTCTAAGGGCGGTTGATTTTGTTTATCTATGAAAATAGTACCAAAAGCCATAAAAAGGGGTTGTTACGGTGGAAAAAAACAGGGTGCGTCCAACGCAAGGTCCTGGCCCGGTAAGGGCAACGTATTCACGAATTGCCGAAGTTTTGGAAATTCCTAACCTGATTGAAGTCCAGAAAGAAAGTTACAACTGGTTTACCACAGACGGACTTAGGGAGGTTTTTCGAGACATATCCCCTATCACCGATTTTAGCGGAAATTTAGTACTTGATCTTATAGATATGTCCATGGACAAAAAGCCCAAATATACCATAGAAGAATGTAAAGAGCGGGATGCAACGTATGCCGCTCCTTTGCGTGTAAAATGCCGCCTGCACAACAAGGAAGTTGACGAAATTAAAGAGCAGGAAATCTTCATGGGCGATTTTCCGCTAATGACGGAAAACGGCACGTTTATTATCAATGGTGCAGAGCGTGTTATAGTTAGCCAGCTAATGCGCTCGCCGGGTATATATTATGATATAAGCCATGACAAAGTGGGTAAATTGCTCATTTCCGCAAGTATAATCCCCAACCGTGGCGCATGGTTGGAGTTCGACTCGGATTCTAACGACGTGCTTTATGTGCGTATAGACCGTACGCGGAAAGTTCCCGTGACTGTTCTAATGCGCTGTTTTGGCGTTGGCACAGACGAGGAAATATTGGCAAAATTCGGCGACGACCCGAAAATTTTGGCCACAATAGAAAAAGACGTAGCAAAATCTTACGAAGAGGGTCTTGTAGAAGCATACAAACGTCTGCGCCCGGGTGAACCGCCCACAATCGAAGGCGCGGACACGTTGCTCAAAAACATGTTCTTCGACCCCAAGCGTTATGACTTGGCAAAAGTAGGACGTTATAAATTTAACAAAAAACTGGCCTTGCGCGCTCGTGTGCGTGGCTTTACTCTAGCAGAAAACGTAGTTGACCCAAATACAGGCGAAATTCTATATGAAGCGGGACAAGTCATAACAGGCGAAATGGCAGACCATATCCAGGACTCCGCCGTGCCGCATGTAGATATCGTTTTCGAAGACCGCACCGTTCGCGTGCTTTCGAACATGGCGGTAAACATCGATTCGTATCTTGAGCCATACGGCCTAAGTGCCAAAGATTTCGATATTAACGAACGTGTTTACTATCCGGCTCTTGCTGCATTGCTTAAAGCCGAAGACAAGGACGAGCTGGAAAGCAAAATCCGTCAGCATATGAACAAACTCCTGCCAAAAACCGTAACTTACTGCGACATTATGGCAACCATAAGCTATGCAATTGGCCTGGACGCAGGTGTCGGTCACAAAGACGACATAGACCACCTGGGCAACCGTCGTATCCGCGCTGTTGGTGAGTTGTTGCAAAACCAGTTCCGCATAGGTCTGACCCGTATGGAACGCGTTGTAAAAGAGCGCATGAACGTACAGGACATGGATATAGTAACCCCACAAGCACTGATAAATATACGCCCTGTAACTGCGGCGATAAAGGAATTTTTTGGTTCATCCCAGCTGAGCCAGTTTATGGGACAAACAAACCCGCTGGACGAACTTTCTCACAAACGACGCCTGTCGGCACTGGGTCCGGGAGGCCTTAGCCGTGACCGTGCAGGTTTCGAGGTGCGTGACGTACACAGCTCCCACTATGGCCGCATGTGTCCGATAGAAACACCCGAAGGCCCCAACATCGGTCTTATCAACAGTTTGGCAACCTATGCCCGTATCAACGAATACGGCTTTATAGAAGCCCCTTACCGCTATGTGGTACACGAAAAAGGTAAGGAACCTGTAGTAACAAAGGAATTCATGTATGTTACCGCCGACGAGGAAGAAAACTATATTATAGCCCAAGCAAACGAAATATTGACGGAAGACGGCCATTTTGTTAATCGCCGCGTGGCAGGTCGCTTTAAAGACGAAATCCAAGAATTCGACCGCAGCAGAATCGACTTGATGGACGTTTCGCCAAAGCAAATTGTCTCCGTGGCGACGGCTCTCATACCGTTTTTGGAAAACGACGACGTATCCCGCGCGCTAATGGGTTCTAACATGCAGCGGCAAGCGGTTCCTCTTATGGTAGCGGAAACCCCTGTGGTAGGCACAGGTATGGAATACAAAGCCGCACTTGACTCTGGCGTTGTAGTGATAGCCAAAGAGGGGGGTATTGCGGAAGAAGTAACATCCAGCCATATAGCAATCCGTACAGACACAGGGGATAAAAATGTCTATAAGCTGACAAAATTCATCCGCAGCAACCAAGGCACATGCATAAACCAACGCCCGATTATCCACAAAGGGCAAAAGGTAAACGCAGGCCAGGTTATTGCAGACGGCCCGTCCACCGACAACGGTGAACTTGCGCTGGGCAAGAACCCTCTAATCGGCTTTATGGCATGGGAAGGCTATAACTACGAAGACGCTATTCTCCTAAGCGAAACCCTTGTACGAGACGACGTTTACACATCCATTCATATAGAAGAATACGAAGCCGAAGCCCGCGACACAAAACTGGGTGCGGAAGAAATAACCCGTGACATCCCCAACGTGGGCGAAGACGCAATGAATGACCTCGACGAAGACGGCGTTATCCGCATAGGAGCGGAAGTAGGCCCCGGCGACATCCTTGTAGGCAAGGTAACTCCAAAGGGCGAGACGGAGCTAACGGCAGAAGAACGCCTGCTTCGCGCAATCTTTGGCGAAAAGGCTCGCGAAGTGCGTGACACAAGCTTGCGCGTACCTCACGGTGAGTCCGGCATAGTGGTAGATGTAAAAGTATTTACCCGCGATAACCGTGCGGACCTAGCCCCCGGTACAAAAAAAGACGAACTAGCCCCCGGTGTAAATCAGCTGGTGCGTGTATATATAGCCCAAAAGCGCAAAATCTCCGTGGGTGACAAAATGGCAGGACGCCACGGCAACAAAGGCGTTATAGCCAAAGTACTGCCGGTGGAAGATATGCCGTTCCTACCCAATGGCCGTCCGCTTGATATAGTGCTTAACCCGCTGGGTGTGCCAAGCCGTATGAATATCGGTCAGGTACTGGAAGTCCACTTGGGACTTGCCGCCACCTGTCTTGGCTGGAAGGCTGCTACCCCGGTTTTCGACGGTGCCAACGAAATTGACATAATGAACACCCTCGACCTGGCCAGCGATTATATAAACACCGACTGGACAGATTTTGCCGCAAAGTGGAAAGACATTCTCGACCCCGATATTTTTGCAGACCTTGAGCGTAACCGCGACAATAAGCACGAAGAATGGCGTGGCGTACCCATTAACCGCAGCGGTAAAATAAAGGTACGCGACGGCCGCACTGGCGAAGAGTTTGACAATCCAATAACCGTCGGCTTTATGCACTATCTAAAACTCCACCACTTGGTAGACGATAAAATCCACGCCCGCTCCACAGGTCCGTACTCCCTTGTAACGCAGCAGCCGCTGGGCGGTAAAGCGCAGTTCGGCGGTCAGCGTTTCGGTGAGATGGAAGTATGGGCATTGGAAGCATATGGTGCCAGTTACACCTTGCAAGAAATCCTGACGGTAAAATCCGACGATATAGTAGGCCGCGTAAAAACCTACGAGGCAATTGTAAAAGGTGAAAATATCCCTGAGCCGGGTGTGCCTGAATCATTCAAGGTTCTGCTAAAAGAGCTACAAGCCCTGTGTCTGGACGTTAAAGTATTGTCTGAAGACGATACGGAACTTGAAATAAAGGAATCAGTTGAAGAAGGCGATGTTGTACCAATGGACCTTAACATTGAAGGCCTCGAATCCGAAACAGACCACGGATTTATACGCCGCGCGCAAGTACTGGAAGCGGAAACCGACAATTTGGCAATGATAGAAGTCGACCTTTCCGACTTTGACGAAGGCATGGAAGACGACTACGAAGACGATGAAGAGAGCGATATAGACATAGACGATATTCTTGACATAAAAGACATCGCAGATGAGCCTGCCGCAGACGATGAAGAACCCGTAGAAGTCGATTTTGATATGGAACTGGAAGTCCCGCTATTGGAAGGTTTTGACCTGCCCGTAGAGGATATAAGCGTAGACGACCTTGATTTGTTCAACGAGGAGGAGTGAGATAATGCACGAATTGCAAGATACGCAAGATATGCAAAGATCCGACAAGGCAGAACAGCCAATGACGTTCTCCTCGATAAAAATAGGCCTGTCTTCCCCAGAAAAAATACGCGAATGGTCTAAGGGAGAAATAAAAAAACCCGAGACAATCAACTACAGGACTCTAAAGCCCGAACGTGACGGGCTGTTTTGCGAGCGTATTTTTGGCCCAAGTAAGGACTGGGAATGCCATTGCGGCAAGTACAAGCGCATCCGCTATAAAGGTGTAGTTTGTGACCGCTGTGGTGTAGAAGTTACAAAGTCAAAAGTGCGCCGGGAGCGCATGGGGCATATTGAACTTGCGGCACCCGTATCTCATATATGGTATTTCCGTGGGATACCCAGCCGTATGGGTATTATATTGGGTATGTCGCCTCGTGCATTGGAAAAGGTGCTGTACTTTGCCGCGTATATCGTGCTTGACGGCACAGATACCGGTATTCAGCCCAAGACGATTTTGACCGACAAGGAATATCGTGACGCATTGGAAGAACACGGCACGCACCGCATTATCAACGGCATAAAAGTGCCGAGTATACGTGTAGGTATGGGCGCGGAAGCCATTAAAGAAATTCTGCTGTCCATCGATCTTGAAAGCGAATCTGCAGAGCTTAAAAACCTGCTGGTGGATGCAACGGGGCAAAAGCGCATTCGATATATCAAGAAGCTTGAGGTTATCGAATCCTTCCGGCTATCGGGCAACCGTCCCGAGTGGATGATACTTGATACCATTCCCGTTATCTCGCCGGAACTGCGCCCAATGGTGCAGCTGGACGGCGGACGTTTTGCTACCAGCGACTTAAACGACCTCTATCGCCGTGTTATTAACAGAAATAACCGCCTAAAGAGGCTGCTGGATTTATCCGCACCAAATATTATCGTGCGTAACGAAAAGCGGATGCTGCAAGAAGCCGTGGACGCGCTTATCAACAATGGCCGCCGCGGCAGGCCTGTTACAGGGCCGGGTAACCGTCCGCTGAAATCTCTTTCGGATTTGTTAACAGGTAAGCAAGGCCGCTTCCGTCAGAACCTGTTGGGCAAGCGCGTAGACTATTCCGGGCGTTCCGTTATCGTTGTAGGGCCTAACCTGAAAATATATCAATGTGGCCTCCCGCGTGAAATGGCGATTGAGTTATTCAAGCCATTTGTAATGAAGAAACTCGTCCAATCGGGTGACGCGCATAATATCAAATCTGCCAAGCGTATGGTGGAAAAACTTGAACCGCGTGTTTGGGACGCGCTGGAAGATATCATCAAAGAGCATCCCATTATGCTTAACCGTGCACCTACACTTCACAGGCTGGGTATTCAGGCATTTGAACCAGTGCTAGTGGAAGGTCGTGCCTTGATGCTTCATCCGCTGGTGTGCGCCGCATATAACGCGGACTTTGACGGGGACCAAATGGCTGTTCACGTTCCTCTGTCTGTAGAGGCGCAGGCAGAATGCCGTTTCTTGCTTCTTGCGCCAAACAATCTGCTAAAGCCGTCCGATGGTATGCCTATAACCGTGCCTACCAAAGACATGGTACTGGGTATATACTATCTCACACTGGAGCGCGATGGTGCGCCGGGCGAAGGCAAGATATTCATGAACGATGACGAAGCTATACTTGCATATGACAATAACGAAGTACATTTGCATGCAAAAATAAAAGTACGCCGCACGAGCGAAACAGGTGAAAGCCGTCTGGTGGAAGTTACACCGGGGCGCGTTATATTCAACAATGCAATCCCGCAGGATTTGGGCTTTGTAGACCGCAGTGTGGATCCGTTATCTTATGAAGTAAACTGTCTTGTAAATAACAAGATGATAACCAAAATAGTAAGTCGTTGTATAAATAGATACGGAAGTGTTGATACTTCCGTAACGCTTGATAACGTAAAGGACTTGGGCTTCCGTTTTGCTACGCAATCCGCGCTTTCAGTATCCGTTGCGGACATGGAAGTACCCGGTACCAAACCGCAAATTCTTGAAGCGGCAGATGAATCGGTAGAGGGTGTATATAAGCTGTTCCGTCGCGGGCTTATGACAGATGATGAACGTCGTGACCGCGTACTGAAAATTTGGTCGGACGCCGCCGATAAAGTTACCGAAGACTTGATGGACAACTTAAGTGAAGATAACAGTGTATACATGATGCTGGATTCCGGTGCGCGCGGTTCCAAAATTCAGATGAAGCAAATGGCAGGTATGCGCGGCTTGCTTGCAAGCCCGACGGGTAAGACGTTGGAAATGCCTGTGCGCTCCAACTATCGTGAAGGGCTATCTGTTTTGGAGTATTTTATATCGGGGCATAGTGCGCGTAAAGGGCTGTCTGATACGGCTTTGCGTACAGCGGACTCGGGATATCTCACACGTCGCATGGTGGACGTTAGCCAGGATATTATCATTCGCGAAGAGGATTGCATAAAAGGTGACGAACCTAAACCAGGCTTGTGGGTAAAAGGTTTTGTAGACGGCGAAGAAATTATTGAGCCGTTGGTAGACCGTATCCGTGGCCGTTGGGCAGTGCAGGACATACTGCATCCCCAAACGGGCGAAATTTTAGCACATGCGGATACTCTGATAACTCCCGACCAAGCCGATGCAATTGAAGCGGCAGGATTGGAAGAAATATATATCCGCACAGTTCTTACATGCCGTAGCCGTATTGGTCTATGCAGTAAGTGTTATGGCGCAAACATGGCAAGCGGACGTGCTGTTCGTGTTGGCGAATCTGTAGGTATTATTGCGGCTCAGTCCATCGGCGAGCCGGGTACACAGCTTACAATGCGTACGTTCCAGGTGGGCGGTGTTGCCACAAACGACGACATCACAAAGGGTTTGCCACGCGTAGAAGAAATTTTCGAGGCGCGCAAACCGAAAGGTTTGGCGATAATAGCGGAATTCGGTGGTACGGTTGCCATTAACGACATCAAGAAAAAGCGCGAAGTTGTTATAACCAGCCACGAAACCGGAGAGGCAAAAGCATACTTGATACCATATGGTTCTCGTATAAAAGTTCATACGGGCGATGTTGTGGAACCAGGTAGCGAGCTAACCGAGGGTAGCGTATATCCGCATGATATCTTAAAAATCAAAGGCTTGCGCGGTGTGCAGGATTATATGATTCAAGAGGTGCAGCGCGTATACGACCTGCATGGTGTAGACATTAACGATAAGCATATAGAAGTTATTGTCCGCCAGATGCTAAAGCGCGTAAAAGTAGATGACGCCGGCGATACGGATTTGTTGCCGGGTTCATTGATAGACTGGCTGGAGCTTGAGGAAATTAACAAAGAAGCAGAGCAGCAAGGCTTACGCCCGGCCGAAGGTACGAGGGTGCTGCTGGGTATCACCAAGGCTTCCCTTGCGACAGATTCGTTCTTGTCTGCCGCATCATTCCAAGAGACCACTCGTGTGCTTACGGAAGCCGCTATTCGCGGCAAGGAAGACCGCCTGATTGGTTTGAAAGAAAACGTAATCATAGGGCAGTTGATACCTGCCGGTACTGGTATGCCCGTGTACCGCAGTGTGGAAGTGGAAAATGCCCCCGGAGTTGGCGTGGAAGAAGATGATGAGTTGTTCTATCCCACGGTTGCCCGGGCGGAAGTTGAATAGTAAATAAAAAAACCGCGCAGATGCGCGGTTTTTTTATATTTTTAGCTACGTGTCATTGCTGCCCGGTTAGGAATACCTACAATTCGTAATGCGCCGGTATTGCCATAGAAGCGTAGGGTGATATCTTCAAGTTCAATGTCTGCGCGCGGGCGGCCATCGTATACTTCTTCACAAAGGAGAGTGTAAAGACCGCTGACGTCGTTGGCCACGCGCTCTACTTCGCCATTATTGATGAATATTGTACTGAAAGACCCGTTTATAAATTTCTGCGTATCGGAAAAGCGTATAATGTCAAACTCGGCATAGATTTGATGAGTTTCGTGTTCTGTTGTAAGGGTCCATGTTCCTTCAATATCCCAAGTAGTTGTTATAGGACCTTCTACAATAGAATCTTGGGTCAATACCCATGTATTTTCTGCCTCATCAAGCTCAGGAGTAACCGTGATGGCTACTGTTTGGGTTGATATATCGAAATCTCTGATGCCTATAAAATGCAGTTGATTATCATAGTCCATGTCGCGTTGCCATGTTACGGCTGTAAATTCACGCTGCAAAAGTACGGCTTCGACTTCAGGAACAAGATTTTCTATAGGCGGTGTTGCTACAGCTGGGTCATAGGCCGGGTCTTCGGTTCCATTGTTTTCGTTATTATTTGCATCAGTGGGTTCGTTAGTGTTTTCTGCGGGTGGAGGGGTAGGCTGAGCCGGAGGCGGCTCCGGATTTGCAACTGTGCCTACGGCATAGTTATCATCACGCCAAGGTATAATCCCGTCGAATAAACCCGTTCGCGCCAGTAAGAATGCGGTCGCGCCTGCCACAATAACAACTGCCAATAAAATTAGGCTGACGAACGCAAATTTTGAACTCGACTCCCTGCCTCTTGCGGGTACGATGTCGTCTGCATCCGTGCTTAGCGGCTTTAGGGTGCCTTGCACTCTTGATTGATTTTCTTTTTTCTTCGACTTTTCGAAAAGAGGCTTCTTGTGCGTATCTTTTTCGACAGGTATTTCGTCGTCGATATCCCCAATCGGCGGAGCGACCGGAGCGGGTTTTTCATAATTTTTATGAACAGGCATACCTATTTCAGATTTTATGGCGTTTTGGAATACACGTGACATGTCCAAATTTGACGTTTCCGCCATTTGCCCAAGCCATGATGGTATGGACACGGTATGCTGCACTGTAGAGTTAGCAAAGCGTGCATTGTACGTGTCTGTATTGGCCAATATGATGGATGTAACTTCCCCTTCTTTTGTTTCGATATCGTCGGGGTAGCGTGAAGTTGGGATGGGAATGCCGTTTTGCTCCATATCAAATAAACAGAGGCATAGAACGGCTTCTGCTTTTTTTACTGCCTCCACCATATTGCTGCCTTGGGCATAACAACCCGGTAAATCCGGAAAGCTTACACGTAATGAGCCGTTTGGTTCCTTGGAAAAAACAGCTGTATAGACATATTGCATTGTGGTGCCTCCTTATTGCTATGTTAAGGAAACTTTCTCGAACATAGACTTAAATTCCAGTTTATACTATACCCCTAAAGGCTTATGGCTGTCAATGCCGAATTGAAGACATGCTTATATTATGAGCGACTTTTTTGATAAAAATTCGTAAAAAATAAAACCTCTTATAAGACGTGGTTGTAAGGGAAATTGTTGTAGTTTTTTACACCTTTTTAATATGCTATGATACCAAGAGATTTAAATACAAATATGAATAATGCCAATGTAAAGGCCGATAAAATTGTAGTTAAAATTATATTACTCGAGGCAACTCTGTCATCTCCGCCCATCACTTTTATCATTACGTAACCTGCAATTGCAGTTGGTACACCGTTTATCAACATGAGAATTGTAAGGTCGCTTCCTCTAAAGCCAAACAAAAATGCTATTACAGTAACGCAAACAGGCATCACTAATACTTTTATTATGCTTGAAATTACTACATATTTTAATTTACCCATGCTTTCGTTAAATACAATACTTGCTCCCAAAAATATTAATACAAGCGGAACAGTAACTTGTGACAATGAACTAACAGTGCTACCAATAAAATGAGGTAATTGGAATCCGGTAAGGGATATGCAAATGCCTAGAGCTATACCTATAATAGATGGGTTTTTTGCTATAGACACCAAAGTATTTTTTATTGATAACTTATTTTTGTTGTCTGAATTATATATGGCTAGCAACACAACACACATTATATTATATAGTGGTATTAAAATTGCGAGAGCAAAAACAGACTTGACTGCACCATATCCCAGTATGCTAAAAGCCAGAGGCACTGCCAATGCGCCTACATTGCTCCTGCAAGAGCCTTGTACAAAGGCAGAAATTATAGAACGGTCTTTGATAAACAGTATACTCAACGCCCATATGGCCAAGAAAGACAAAATCGTCCAAACTGCAACAAACAAAATAAAACGAATGTCAAAATACTCATTTAAGTTTGCGGTATAGATGCTCCAAAATAGCATAGACGGAAGAAAAACTAAAAAAACAATTTTATTGCCTTTGGTCGCAAATTGTTCGTCTATTAGATTGCATTTTTTTAGTAACCATCCGACTAAGACCATCAAAATCCATGGTACTACAACATTAAAACTAAAAATTATATTTGAAAGCACTTCATCTACCCTTTCCAGTATTTGTCTTATCTATGTTGTTTTTATACAGTTTTATCAACATACTCTCGATATCTTCAAAGTAAGGTTCGTCCGGTAGTTTTGTGCTTTTTGCAGCTAGCTCGAACTTACTTTGATATTCATTTGTAAGCTGCCATATTTCATCAAAATGCAACTTACCATTTCGTATGCTCATGAGAAGCTCATGTTCTTCTTTGCGGTTGGTGATAATTCCTTTGCCGCTCAAAATATCCGTACCTGTTAGGAGAAGCCTTATCAAATGCATAGCATGCTTGAAGAGGCTCTTGTCGCTTTTCTTATTATTGCGATGGTTGAGCTTACTGTAAGTTTTTACTATGCTGCCAAGTTCTGAATAAATTCCCACGAAGTCATTTACAGGATAGCATTGAAGGTTTATATCAAATTTTAGAATGTTGTCGTGGGTGTATATGTTAATTGCGCCGTCTGCAAATTTCGTATATGTGCGACTAAAATGATCTAACTGAGCCGCAAGAGTATTTTGCAAATGGCGTTGTTGTTCTTCGCCTGTGTAGCTATCGTGGCAAAGCGCGTTTTGCAATCGGCGCATTTGAGCAATTGCATAATTTCCAAAACTATTTATCACTCGCTTAGACAAGAACAGGCCTGCATTATTTCTAATTTCTTCGCCTTGTTCTGTAATTAGTACAATGCAGTTATCATCAACTCCAAGCAACTCCAGCACGTTTGGGTTTGCTTTTGTTAAAAGCTCTACAAATTTTCGTAGGCTATAAATTACGGTATCACTTGGTGTGTCTTCAAACTGCTCGAAATGCTGTAATCCATATACATACCGGGGTGGTTCTATCAGTGCGCCGCGCAGGTCAAAGTCGCTACCCTCTATAGACGTACCATACGCGTGAGAACCACTAAGAACAAGGTATATAATGTTGCTCAAATCCGGATTAGTTCTTATAAAATTATAGTTGCTATTTTTCAGCAGGTTGTTCATCTCCACACGTCCTCTAAGATGCTTCTGAATATGTCGTCTACTGGTGCGTAGTTTCTGTTTTTCTCGTGCGTCATTTCTTTGATGCAGCTGTCGAACTTAGCTATTTCAGCATCAAAATAATCGACCAGTAATCTAATTTGCGGAACAAGGTCATGCTCCTTTGATGACATTTTTAGCGCGGTTAATTCGTTTATCGCTTGTGAAATTTCTGGATTTAGGTCTAGCTCTTCCAAGGTTTGGAAGTATTCCATATACGGCATTTTTCTATATTGCCAAATGAAATTTAAATTTGCAATTGGTCGCAGTACATAGAAGTATTTTTTGATTTTTGCAGTATCAGTTGCAATAATTTCATTTAACGTCTTTTTTGCAAGCCCTAAATAATGATAGCTGATTGGAATTGGGTTAAAAAAGTCCAAAGCCAAAGCTTGTAACTTGCGAACTATCGCCATATCGCAAATGTAGCCTTCGTTTGACGAAAGATACTCGTACATGACTGCCTGTGGTTTCATAATGTGTTTTAATGCTCTGGTGATGTCATAACCCTTGATATCAAAAACTTCATCTATCGGGTATTCAATAAAATCCTGCTTGTCCAGTACAGATAAATACCAATCTTTTTTGTGAACGTAAATAAAGCGACAATCGTAGTCCGCATTTTCGGCGGCAAAACCCCAGCCCCTACTACCAGACTCAATTGCCAACAGAATTTTGACATGATACATTTCTTCTGTTTCGCGTAGCTTTTGTATAATTTGATTTTTGATATTTGTGTCCATTATGCTACTCCGTTTTGACAAATTTATTTTGCTTGGGATATTATAGCAGGTGTCTGAGAATTCGTCAGCAACAGGTATGATATTTATGTAACCTAAGACAGTAGCGAAAGTTGTGTTGTTAAGTTATATCGCAAGCGGCACAATGTAGATGGTTGAAGCTAGATATGCTGAAAAATATAAAATGTCCCGAAAACATAATGTTTTCGGGACGTTGTGAGGGGAACTGAGCTGGAAGGATTCGAACCTTCGAGTGCATGAGTCAAAGTCCAATTTGCCGTGTTATAATTAGCCCTGTTTAATGCTAGATACCATTGAATAAACCTTGATATTTAGCGGCTTTCAAAGGGCTGTTGACAATTTTTGTCGACAGCCCTTTTTGTTTCGATGTAGAATTTAGGAGTAGGAATCGTGGACATTTCGTGGACATCCACGGCCCTCTGAATTACATACTAAGTGAGGAGATTATTTTTCTTATTACTTCATCAGTTAGATACATACAAGAATTTCTTAGGTTAACTATTTCCTGCTCCAAATCAGTGATTAACCCATTTTTAGTTGCTTTCAATAATATGCCTAAAGTTCCTGTTACATCTAAACCTAATTGCTTCGCTTTATTACGAGCAGAGTTATCGTCAAGAACTACCGTCTTGATACCATTTTCGATTGCACCGATCATTACTTCGACCTCACCAATGTGAAGCTTCCCAAGCAGACCCATAACTGCAATCCTATTAGATATTTTTAAGGGATTGAACGTTACTTGATTGAGGTTAAATTCTACATCAGTTTTATTATCTGTTCGAATTTCTTCCAACACAGCATTTGGTATATAGACCGTACTGAAAAGTTCGTTTAACAAATGTAGACGATTAATCTTGTCGGGTAATATTAGAGGACTTGCATTGATTACTATATCCATAACACTTACGTCCCACTAACAAACTTCAAATCGTCAAGAAGCATGTCATCTGTATAGATAAATGAAGGAATATTAAGACCTTTCAGAGTGTCCATAAACTCAGCAACAGTCTGCCCTGCTAGTTGAGCAGCTTTAGCTAAACTTATTTCCTGCGATACAAACATACCGATAGCAAGTCTTAGCTGTAATTTTTCATGTGCCGCACTACCTCTGTTGGGTAAAGAGCTGACTTCGTATATTATATCGTCAGGTATAGCTAGGTTAACATTTTGCATATTGCTACTCCTTTCATTACTTAGCAATCAACTTCAAACGGCAAAATTCATCCGTATCTTGCCTCTATCATTATTTTACCCCATATATTCAAATCCTACAATGCCAATACCGTTATCTTCTTATACCCAAAAGAGCTGGGCAAGAAACAAAATAACAATAATCGAAAAACACCCCTTGATAGAATGTAGATACTTGGTATATACTTGTATTAAGTGAGGAGTTGATTTCATGGCTACAGCGATTCAAACTACCATTCAAAAATGGGGAAACAGCCAAGCAATACGGTTACCGCGTCCTGCATTGGATGCTGCAATGCTCCAAGAAAATGACCCCGTTGAAGTTATTGCCGAAAACGGTACTATTACTATTAAGAAAGCTACGCGAAAGCGTCGTGCAAAAAAAAGCGTTGATGAAAGACTAGAAGAGTTTTACAATAAGCCAATTGGAGAAATTCTTGCAGACGATAGTCTATATACTCCTTCGGAGTACGACTGGGGCCAGCCTGTAGGAAGAGAGGTGTGGTAATGCCATATATTCCAAACCAAGGCGATATTGTTATAATGGACTTTGACCCACAAGCAGATCTCAAACAAAAAGGAAGACGACCAGCTTTGGTTGTCAGCAACAACAAATACAATCAGCACTGTAAAATGGTTCTTGTTTGTCCAATAACAAACACCGACAAAAACCATCCTTTTCATATTAAGTTACACGATACACAAACAACGGGCGTAGTGCTTTGTGACCAGATTAAGGCTCTTGATCTTATTGCAAGAAGTGTGCGTTATAAGGAATCTGTTCCAGATAATATTTTAGAAGAAGCAGTTGATCTTGTTTGCTCCTTTGTTGAGTGATGTAAGTAGAATGCTACGGGAATACGTCGCGAGAATTCCGTGTTGTTTTCGTTTCAAATTGTATACCTATTAACAGGCAATAGCTGGAAAGAGGGCTTGTAAAGATGGCTTTTAATGAAAATACCAGAGTTAAAATACCAGCTATTTTGCATTTGACACGACTTGGCTATAACTACATATCCTTGAAGAATGCCGATTATGATCGCGATACAAATATTTTCACAAACATCTTTGCTGAAAGCATCCTTCGAATCAACCCAGACATTGATAATTTAAACCCCAATACCGTCCTTGCTGACATCAAAGACGTTCTTGATTATGATGATTTGGGGCGCGGGTTTTTCAAAAAACTAACTACCGTTTCGGGCATTAAACTTATTGATTTTGAAGATTTTAACAACAATAGTTTTCACGTTTGTACCGAGTTATCCTATCGAAATGGCGAGGACGAGTTCCGGCCAGATATTACAATTCTAATTAACGGAATGCCCCTTATATTTGTAGAAGTAAAGAAGCCAAACAATCGTGAAGGCATACTTGACGAGCGCAGACGTATAAATACACGTTTCAAGAACAAAAAGTTCAAACGGTTCATAAATATCACGCAATTTATGCTATTCTCCAACAATATGGAGTATGATTCTGAATCGGTCGTGCCAATTCAAGGAGCTTTTTATGCAACTCCATCTTTGGACGATGTCAGTTTCAACTGCTTTAGAGAAGAAAACAATGCTGTTTTTACAACATTATTGGATATAGATGATGCGGTAGAAAATTTTATCCTTAAGGACAACAATTATGCCGCTATCAAAAATTCCGATGAGTACATAACGAACAAAGCCGAAACACAGCCTACAAACCGTATAATCGCGTCGCTCCTGTCCCGTGAACGGCTGCAAACACTATTAAAATACGGAATCGTTTACGTTGAAGGAAACAATGGAATAGAAAAACATATCATGCGTTATCCACAGTTATTTGCGACTCTTTCTATAGAAAGAGATATTTCGGCGGGCGTTAAAAAAGGGATTATATGGCATACACAAGGCAGTGGCAAAACTGCGCTTGCCTATTTTAATGTCGCTTATTTGACTCAATATTTTCAAGCACGGAACATCATCCCTAAATTTTATTTTGTTGTGGACAGGCTCGACCTTATGGAGCAAGCAAAGGGAGAATTTTCTAAACGTGGATTGAAAGTGCAAACTGTAAATAGCAAGTCGGAGTTTAGAGACGCTATTAAAGAAGTAGCTGCAATTAGTAATGACAGCGGACAGAACGAGATAACAGTAGTCAACATTCAAAAATTTTCGGAAGAATCTCGCGTTACTACACAAACCGACTACGCCATTAATATCCAGCGGATTTACTTTCTTGATGAAGTACACCGGAGCTACAATCCACGCGGTAGCTTTCTTGCAAATTTAATTGCAAGTGATCGCAATGCTATATTTGTCGGATTAACCGGAACGCCGCTTATTAACCAAAAACTAAAGCCTACTGACAACACCAAAGGGCGCATCGACTTTAAGAGTACAGATGTTTTTGGCGACTACATACACAAATATTATTACAATTTGTCCATTGAAGACGGGTATACACTCCGTCTTATCCGCGAAGGTATCGAAACAAAATATAAAACGCAATGCCAAGAAATTTTAAAGCAAATTGAAATACTAAAAGGTTCTGCAAAAAAATCCGAAGTTTATGCGCACCCACGGTATGTATCTTTCGTTGCCGATTATATCGCTACAGATTTTTATAATAGTAGAATCCGACTCGATTCTACTATTGGCGGCATGGTAGTTTGCGATAGTAGCGAACAGGCGAAAGAATTATTTAAGACTTTTAACGAGAAGTATCCCGAATTGAAAACAGCTCTTATTTTGCATGATGTTGATGATAAACAGACTCGCACCAACAACCGTGACGAGTTCAAGCGCGGCAATATCGATATCCTTATCGTCTACAATATGCTCCTTACCGGTTTCGATGCTCATCGGCTTAAAAGATTGTACTTGCATCGTGTCGTTAAAGACCATAATCTGCTGCAAACGCTCACAAGGGTAAACCGCCCGTACAAGGATTTCAGATACGGCTATGTTGTAGACTTTGCCGACATCCGTCACGAGTTTGATAAAACTAACGCTGCTTATTTTGAAGAGTTGCAAGACGAAATAGGCGAAGAGTGGGAGCAGTACAGCAAGCTATTTAAAACCGCAGAAGAAATCGAAGCGGAGATAGCTGATATCGAAGAAAAGCTATTTCGCTTTAACACGCTTAATGCCGAGATATTCCTTAAACAAATAACCCAAATTGAGACGAAAGCCGAAGTTCTCGACATTAAGAGGGCTTTAGAAAACGCAAAAACACTCGGCAATCTGATAAAGCTGTATGGGCATGAAGACCTTGCAGAAAGACTTGACTTTTTAAAGTTGGGCACGCTCTTAAGAGAAGTAAACAACCATCTCGCGCTTATCAACCAACGGGATGCGCTTGAAAATAGGGAGGACAACTCCAACTTAATAAATATGGCGATTGAAGAAGTAGTTTTTGCTTTTCGCAAAGTTAGCGAATACGAACTTCAACTCGGTCTTGTTGATGATTTCAAGACGCAAGTCCGTAAAACTCGTGAGGCTATGCAGAGCAACTTTGATAACAAAGATGCAGTATATATTTCGCTATACGAGGAACTCGAACGGATTTTCAAAAAGAAAAAGCTAACAGAAATGACTACAGAGGATATCCAAAACAACATTGTTCTTTTGCGCAGCATTTACGACCGTATAACCGCCCAAAATCGCCGTGATAATTTGCTTAGGGATAAGTATGAAGGCGATGTTAAATTTACACGAATCCACAAACGGCTTCTTGAGGGTAACGCAAGTCGTAACCCCAAATGGCGTGAAATGCAGATAAACGCCGCATTACTTGGGATTAAAAGTAAAGCAGATGACATTCTGCTGACAAACCAAGCAGTTTTAAGTAATGAGGCGTACTTTTCGCGGACGTTGCAGTCCCTTGTGTTCACACATTTCGACAGTCAAAAGTTACAGCTCGATAGTACGGCAACAAAGCAGATTAACGCATTGGTAGTTGGCGAATACATGGGAGAATATAGGAGCGTGTCAAGTCTATGAGCAACGAAATCACAACAAAAACCAAACAGCTTGTTGACGATTTAAAGTCAATCTGTGCCAATCACGGGCTTGGCGGCGATGGCAACGAGTATAAGATAATAACCGAGGTATTCCTATACAAGTTTATGAATGACAAGTTCTTTTACGAAGTGCGTCAAGTCGATGGTGGTAAATACGCAAATGATAAGAACCTTGAAGAAACCCTGCGTGGTTTATCCGATGAGGAATACGAGATACTGCTTATAAAGATTTCCAATGGAGAAACCGCACGACTTAAACGTGATCATTATCTCTCTAACCTCTTTAACAGCCATAGAAGACCTGAGTTTGCTAAATTATTTGACGATACGATGCGTGATGTTGCCAGTTTTAATGCTGATATTTTTTCAGTTGGAACGTCTGGTGGTGAAAAAGTACGCTTGTTTTCCGGCATAAGCAACTATGTAACGGAAGAAGCCATGCGAGATGGTTTTTGTGTTGCAATTATAAACCGTTTGTTTGAGTTTAATTTCAGCGAGGCGTTCAGTCAGAAATACGATTTCTTTGCCACTATTTTTGAATATCTGATTAAAGACTATAACAAAGACAGCGGCGGCAAGTATGCCGAATACTACACGCCCCATGCGGTGGCACGGATAATGGCAGAGATACTCGTGCAGGGTAAAATTGCCAACGCCCTCTGCTACGACCCAAGTGCAGGTACGGGTTCTTTACTTATGGCACTTGCCCATCAAATAGGCGAAGACCGATGTACCATATATTCGCAGGATATCAGTCAAAAGTCCAGTACGCTCCTACGGTTGAATCTCATACTCAATAACCTTACTCACTCTTTGCCGAATGTAGTGCAGGGCAATACTATGCTTGTGCCATACCATATGCGGAAGAAGATGACTTTTGACTATATCGTGAGCAACCCGCCGTTTAAACTGGATTTTTCGGATTGGCGTGATGATATAGATGCTGGCAAAGAAACCGTTAAGAGCAACGAGGGTTTGTTTGTGGCGCGGTTTTTTGCGGGCGTTCCAAATATTCCGAATAAAGATAAAGATAAAATGGCAATATATTTGCTATTTTTGCAGCATATTATTTCGTCGCTTAAAAAGGACGGCAAGGCAGCAGTGGTTGTACCGACGGGTTTCCTTACAGAAGGTAAGGGAAAGAAAACGAGTATTGCAAACAAAATCCGTATGCATCTTGTGGATAAGGGTTGGCTGCGGGCGGTGGTTTCTATGCCCAGCAACATATTTGCTAATACAGGAACGAATGTGTCTATCATATTTATTGACAAGGGAAACAAGTTAGGCAACGCTGTGTTGGTGGATGCATCGGAGCTTGGTACAAAGGTTAAAGAGGGTAAAAACCAAAAAACGCTGCTCTCATCTGATGAAGAACAGCGTATTATTGATGCGGTGAATAACCAAACTGCCGAAGATAGCTTTTCAGTAGTTAAGACTTTTGATGATATCAAGGTGGCAGGATATTCATTTAATCCCGGTATGTATTTTGATGTGAGTATTGATTATGTTGATATGACCGAGGATGGGTTTGCGGAGAAGATGAATGAGAGCGAGAAACGGCTTGCAGCGATGTTCGCGGAGAGTAAGATTTTAGAAGCGGACATACTTGCTGTTTTTGGAGAATTAAGCTATGAATAAAAATACGAATCATATGCCCATAGCTAATCATGTAAAACTTTCACAGGGACTGGCCATAAACGCATTAACGAGGCATCTTGTTTCTGATATCCAAACTAAAAAATATCCACACAAATTATTAAAAATCGCAAGTATGCAAAGTGAACAGTATAATATGTATATTTCTGCTGATGTATCGACCTCCGTTTTAGCTTGCGAAAATGATATAATATATACAAGGACGGGACAAGTAGGAGAAGTATTCAGAGGTTTTACTGGAGTTCTTCATAATAATTCGTTTAAAGTTGAACTTGCTGACGAAACTTTTGATAATGATTATTTAGAAGTTATCTTAAAAAGCCCATTTGTAAAAAAACAAGCCCTACAATTGTGTTCGAATTCGATGCAACCGGACTTGACGCATGGATTATTCCGGCAAATAATTGTTCCGTATTTTCCTACTGATTTACAAAGAAAAATAGCGAAAATAATTAAAACTCTTGACCACAAAATTGCTCTAAACAATGCCATCAACGCCGAATTGGAAAACACGGCACGGACGCTGTACGACTACTGGTTCACGCAATTTGACTTCCCCGATACAAGTGGTAAGCCGTATAAATCCAGTGGTGGGGAAATGGTCTGGAATGAGCAGTTGAAACGGGAGATACCCAAAGGGTGGGAAGCCAAGCAACTTGGCTGCTTAGGAACCTTTCATAATGGTGTAAATTACAGCAAAGGTGAGGGTGGCTCCACAGAAACAAAAATCGTTAATGTAAGGGATATTAGTGCTTCATCAACATTTATTGATATTGAAAAGTGCGATGTACTCTCTCTTGATTCAAAGATAATAGATAAATTTACTTTAACTGCTGATGACTTGCTGATAGCTCGAAGCGGAATACCGGGTAGTGTCCGGCTTATTTTTAGTACTCCCAACAAAGTTATATACTGTGGGTTTAGCATACGATTTAGCCTTGAGAAAAAGAAACTGAAAAATTATATTCTCTTTGTGTTAAAAAACATAGAAACCTCTACAACAAAAAGAGCTACTGGATCAATACTGAAAAACGTAAGTCAAGATACTTTAAAAGAGTATGTAGTTGTTCTACCGCAAGATGAAGTTACAGAAAAATTTAATGTTGCAATTGAACCTTTATTTAGCGGTGTGATCGGAATGATTAAAGAAAACGAAGAACTCACCACCCTCCGCGACTTCCTGCTTCCGCTCTTAATGAACGGACAAGTAACAATTGGAAAACCGCAAGCCAAAAAACCAACCAAACCAAAGTCTAAACAAATAAAATCAACCGGCTTCGACCCCGCAAGATTCCAAGAATGGAAAAAGCAAATAGGGATTGCTGCACGCGGCGATATAGACGAGCAAACACTCAAAAATATGTACGAAGCGATGGATGCAGATGAGAAATAAAGAAAAAATCGAAAAAGCAGCTTCTGCTATATATTCAAAGCACTACAATCGTGGTGTCCCTGCGGAAATATTGTCAAAAATTATTTTGGCTGAGGGGATAAAATTGCGTGAAATAGAAGGATGTAATACATTTTTGGGTTCTCTTATAAAAACCCCCAATGACACTTTTTATATTTTCGTAAACAAGGGTATCGCAAATGCGGGACGCAAAAATTTTACATTGGCTCATGAACTTGGACATTTTGTATTAGAACACCATCTTCAAACATCTTCATTAATTTGTAATGAAAATGATATTGCAGAAGGCGGTGGAGCGATGGTAAGCATTGAGCAAGAAGCCAATTATTTCGCAAGTTGTTTTTTGCTGCCAAGAGATAGGCTCGTTAAAGAATTTACAAATTGGTTTGTTTGGCATAACGGTTCCGATAGTAAAGCATTTTTACATGTAAATGTAAAAGAAAAAAGTTATTCCAATTGGAAGGCGGTTAGTAGCAGGCTAACAAAAAAATTTAATGTATCCACTGTTGCGCTGAAAATAAGGTTAGTAGAAGTGGGGTTAATAAACAATTTTAAGTAAATAACTGCGATACCAGAGGTAACTTTATGTAATGTCCCTTAAGTGATAGGATGTCGAAATCGCCAAATTATGTTACCAAGCGTTTCAAAGATATTTTGGCTAAAAATAACTTCCAAGTTATTCGGCTGCATGATTTGAGACATCCGCAAGTCAAATCCACACTAAAATTGAGTTGAATAATGCTCGTTTTATAAAGAGTTTAGCAGATAATCAAAATTGTACTGGTAGTTGTCTCTAAAATCTATATATTTCTTGGTCTTTAGGAGTGGCGAGATATCACAGCTTTCTATCAATAATGGAATTACTTTTACTTTTTGGTTCGTAACTTCGTCCCAATAAGCTGCCTCCCACTCAGCAGCAACCCAATCTGACATAATCGAATTTGGAGACAGTAGCACCAGCGTATAATCTGCATGTTTCAATGTTTTTTGTATTTCTTTTAGTATGAATTGTCCTGGTTTTATATCCCGATCGTCGAGCCAAGGATTGTGTCCTTGTTCAACTAAATCTGCATATAAACAATTGGCAAATGCTTTATCTTTTGATGAATGAGATATTAACAGTTGTTTGCCTTTATCTGAAGAAATGTTGGATAATATATGTTTCTCATAAAAATGTGTTTTTGCATAGTCTAATTCGAATAATAAATCATTCTTTTTAGAATTATTCTTTTCGCGACATATGGATTCTTTTAATTCTTCTATACGATTAACTAAGTCCCGCATAGGAATAGTATTAGAACAATATTCTATTGGAACCATATGGTATTTAGTGCAAAAAAACATCTCTCCAAAATAGATAATGGCAAGTTCAGGGCATTCATTATTTTTTGTTTCACTTTGAGGACAATTATCGCAATTGTTAATACTACAACTGTGCGAACAACAATTATTTGAGCACAAGTTGCAGTTACTGTCGGTGTCATCATAATAACCGATTCTACCTTTATGAGGTCCATCTACACAAATAACTGGTCCATATTCTAAAAAATCTGCCATAATACTACCCTTTTCCATATAAAATAATTTTTGTCTTATGGTTGCTTGATTTATAATTATATTAATTATAAAAGGCTATGGAAATTAATTCAATGCTATTTTTTGAAAGGGTTTATAATCTTTTTGCTTCAATTGAAATATTTAATTTTCCATTTGTATGAGTTTGAGACATTCAACAGCAAGCGGTCTACTGCATTTAGGATTCAGCATGAAAGAGATTCAAATGTGGTTGGTACACGGTGATATTGGCACCACCATGAATTTGTACGCATATTTGGATAGGAGTGCGAAGCGAAATATTGCAGATACGTTGAATGTTAAATTTAAAAGTTAGCAATGAATTGTTCGTGGATAAAATTGCTATTCTCACAAATTGTGGACATTTGAATTGCGGGACAAAAAAATAGAATCAAGGCTTAACGAAAAACCTTGATTCTATCACGTTTTTTTAAGACTGAGCTGGAAGGATTCGAACCTTCGAGTGCAGGAGTCAAAGTCCTGTGCCTTACCGCTTGGCGACAGCCCAACGTGTGTTTGTGTTGCAAGTTGCTAAATAAACTCAAAAGCTAATGGCGGGACTCAAACCCGCGACCTGCTGATTACGAATCAGCTGCTCTATCGCCTGAGCTACATTAGCGACACAACATATATTTGGAGCGAAGAAGAATTTATCATATTATCAATAAAATGTCAAGGGGACTTGCATATTTTATATGGCTGTGCTATATTTGTTTTGCGGGGCATTGGCGCAGTTGGGAGCGCGCTTGAATGGCATTCAAGAGGTCACCGGTTCGAACCCGGTATGCTCCATTATCGTAAGCTTTGAAAACACTGTGTTTTCAAGGCTTTTTACTTTTTGTGAAAAATCTTGCTACCCGATCACCACTGCCGCGATAATGTCCGCCAGCGGATACATGGCGTTCTGCGCTTGTTGGCGGGTGTTGTGCTGGTTGCCCACTTCTACCAGTGTGCTGAGAGGCATCATGTGCAGGCTGTATCTGAATGCGCGTAAATACACCCGTCGCATTAGCCCGGGGTACATTTGATTGGCCGCAAGCTGCATACGAAAGCTAAAATTCAAATTCTCCCGCTGATAGGGGTTTGGCAAGCGATCGATATTTACTGCTTGCCCATTTATATTTTGGCGGCTTAGGCCGTTGAAAAACATTATCTGCGCGGTGGGTACGCCGTCTATGTCGTGAACAAAGGCGGGTACATGCTCGCGAACTCCGTCGCGGTGGAGGTCGATTACCACCTGTATGGAGGGGTTGTCCGCCAGAATTTGACGAATTACAGGCTCCATGCGTTCGTACGAGCCCCCGCGGTGGCTCCGGCCGTCGATTATATCAAAGCGGCCTGTGTAATGCAGTGTTTCTATGCCGTGCTGCAGTGCCAGCACCTGCGCAAGATATCGCCCCGTACCCATTATCCCGGACATGGGATATGCTGGGTTGCTGTCGATAAACATTTCTGCGGAGTGGGTATGAAAAATGAGTACTTTTGGCCCCGGTACAGAGGTGTCTATCGTCAAGTCTGCATCTAGGAATTCTTGTACGTTGATGTCTGACGGCAGTAAAACTGTTTCCGGGTCTACCAAAAATATTCGACTTGTGAGATAATTAAAATTTGAGAGACGTTCGACTTCTTCCGTCGTTGGCGGTGTGAGTCTTGCCCGGGGCGAAGCCGGTACGGATGCAGGCGCGGTGAAAATAACGTCGTCACGTCCAACAAGCTCTACGGCATAGGATGTAGCGGGTGTGACGAAGGGCGTTGTATTCGGCGGGCTTAAAAGCCGCAGAGGTTCTTCTGCCAATCTGTTCCATGCCCATGTAAATAATATCGCGAAGCATAGCAGCATTAGCCCTAGAGTCATTCGCTGTTTTAGAAGTTGTTTTTTCATTTGGCCTCCAAAATTAGGGGGTTAGGGCGCAAATGCCCTATGGTTTTATTATATGCCCACAGGAGGCCGGAAAATGTTAGCCAATTTTCTCTTTAGCGTGAACGTTGTTATCCCGGTATTTGCGGTAATGCTTTTGGGATTTATACTAAAAAAGCGCGATGTTATAAACACGCACTTTTTGGCAAGCGGTAATAAGCTTGTCTTCTATGTGGGGCTGCCTGCTTTGCTGTTTCGTGGGGTGTATACGTCGGATATAGGCGATTTTATGAATGTGGGCTTTGTGGCGTTTTTGATAATTGCGTCGGTGACTACGTTTTTTACGATTTGGGCTGTGGCGGCTGTTTTTTTGAAGGAGAAGCCTATACTTGCGTCTTTTGCTCAGGGTGCTTTTCGAGGGAATTTTGCAGTTATGGGTATTCCGCTTATCATTAACTTGGTAGGTAATGTGGGGATGGCTCCTTCTGCTATAGTTGTAATTTTTGTTGTACCGTTTTTTAATGTGTGTTCTATATTGGTGCTTGCACGGTGCAAAGGGGAGAAAGTTGGGCCGCTTGCAATGGCTTTGGCTATTATAAAAAATCCTTCCAATATTATGATTGCACTTGGTATTCTTTTGACCGTGCTTAGTATCTCCTTGCCTACGGCGGTGTTTAGTACTGTTAATACTGTTGCCAACTTTGCCACTCCGCTTGCGCTATTGTGTATGGGTGGCAGTATGGTGTTCCGCGGTTTTGACGCGAAGTTTAAATACGCGTTGGTGGCGAGTATTGTAAAAGTGGTTATTAGCCCTGTTGTTTACACTACGGCTGCGGTGCTGCTTGGGTTTAGGGGGTACGAACTTGCGGTTATTGTAATATTGGCTGGTGTACCTTCGGCAATAATATGCTATGCAATGGCGGTGCAAATGGGCGGCGACAGCGATGTTGCGGCAAATATTATTTTGATTTCTACGGTTATGTCGGCGTTCACGCTTACGGCTTTTATTTATGTAGTTAGTGTTATGGGATGGTTGTGAAAAGCGTAAAAAAACCAGGCGGTTATTTATTTTCCTCCTGGTACATGCGTACAGCTATATCTATTTCAGCTTCTTTATCGCCGTTATGTAAGTTCTGGTATAAGTTCTTATATCTTTCGCGCTCTCGCTCGCTACTTTCGAGTTTTCGTGCCAGTTGCTGCACTTCGCTCTCTAATTCACTCAGCTTTGCTTGCACTTCCTGTTTTATTGTCTTTTTGTTTGACTGGATAAGAATGACTGCAATAAGCACTGAACTAACAAGAAAAATAGCTGCTAAAATACCTATTTCACGTGGGTATTTTTCTGCAAATTCTCGAATGTCAATGCTAAAGGAAGCAAGGACTGCCAGCATTACAATCCCCATTACATACAAAAACGGCGATAATAATATTGGCTTCATCATCGCGTTTCCTCGTGGTAGCTGTTCTTAAAGCTTTCCAGGGTTAACGACTCTACAAGCAGTATCATTCCGTTTCTTGTATGACTTCTATGCCTAAAGGACTCTCGCATCATTTGGCTAAGGGTTTTACCATCTACCTCAGAGTCCGATGCCTCAAAAGCCGCAATGCCAAATAAGGTCATACATATTATGTAGATAGCAAAGTCTTCATTTATGTGGGTTGCTTCATTACGTGTAAGGGGGGCATCTTTGACAACTCGAAAGGGCTTAAACTTAACAATGTAATACGCAATTAAAGCCACACGCTTCCTCTCACTAATGGACTCGCAACCATGAAAACAAAGATAATATGCGGCACGCTTGTCCATGTGCAGAATAACATCGATCAGGTCTGCAATTGACACTTTACAGAAGGTCTCCCAATCTCCTGGATAATTGAAATGATCCCAGAATACCATAAAATACTCATTTAGGTATTTTAAGTACATTTTGATTTCATCGGAAGGAATGTCTTGGTATGCCTTATATAGATGATTGTTTCGTACATTCATGATAACTCTCCGTTAGTTAGTTTTAAGCAATTCAGTAAACTGTTTGTTTTTGCGGAGTGCTTCCGAGCCTCTTCTCCAAGTAGCAAGAAAGGCTTCGGTGTCATTGTTATATGTCTCCCCATCAAGCGGCGGCATTTGTGTGCCATTAGTATCTTGCCTGCTTTGCAAGTCCTCAATTACCTCATAAAGTTCTTTAACTGTGTGACCGAAAATTTTCTCTTCCATTTATAGTCCTCCTGTCCAAGGTGTTAATTGTATAATAAGCGGTAAATGTTGTCAATCTCAGAAATATGCATTTCCGAAATATAACTAGCAGTCATTCAATGCAGTAAATTTTGTCAATTATATCACATTTTTGTCGATAGTAGTAGAGTTTTATCAGCCGTTACTATTACAGGTATATTATTATACTCACTCCATCCGTTCTTGATACCAATACAGGTTGAAACCAACCTCCTGTATAACAGTTATATAAGATGACTTGGATGCTTTAGGAAAAAGTCCACCCGTGGTTCCAGGAATTTGAAATTGTGGGTTTCGTCTATGAAAAAATCTAACGGCTGGTGGATATGCTCCCAACTCCACAACGATTCGTCCACGCCAAGATATTCCCGCAGGCGTTCCGTACCTTCCGGGGCGAAGGGGTGTAGTAGGATGGCGGCGGTTTTTACCATGTGAAATGTGTCCACGAGGGTTGTGGCTCGCAGGCTGTTGTCGTCGATTTCCTTTGCGGTTTTCATTTTTGCGTCGAAGGTCTTGTTTGCGTCGCGCAGGAACTTGTCCAGCATGTCTATTGCCTTGGAAAATTCGAAGCGGTACATGGCAAATTCGTAGTCGGCGATTAGTTTTTCGCAGGTGGTTTTTGCTTCTGCGGAAATTTCACATGTGGGGAGCTTCCCTTGTGGTGGTGCAGTATCGTTTGCGGCTTTTTCTTGGGCAAAGTATTGCTGCAAGCTGTAGAAACATGACCGTGCGAGCCTGTTGAACACATTTGTCAGCAAGTTGCCCTCTGCCAAGGTTACGTCAAAGCCTTCTATGTCGCCCAAGTCGCTTGGAGGGGGTTCGTCCTTGAACCATTGTTTGAACACTGCCTTGGGGAAGAATTTTACGCTGTTGTTTTGCAATGCCATGTGGCCGAAATGAACCCGCAGCTGCTCGGCGGTGTAGAAGTCCAGCAATTCGTCCGCGGCGGGCGGGCGTACTTTTCCGCTGCTGCTTGCCTTTGCGTTGCCGAAGAAAACATGGCGGTTGGGGATTACTATGGGTAGGTTGGCTTGGCGAGGGCGGCCGGCGTGGTCGTTTAATGCCATAAACAGTCCCATGCCTGCGATATCGTAGAAATAGATGTTGTCTTCGCCTATAAATTGGTACACTTGGGTTTCGTCGCCAAACCACCAGTTTTGCCATGTTTCGCCGGGGCGGTTTAGCTCCAGATAGGTTTTTACGAATGACATCGGTGCCCAAAGGGACTCCGGCCATACCCAAAATGTCTGGTTTTGTACTCCGTCCTTCTCGGGTACGGGGATGCCCCATTTCACATTACCTGTCAGGCGAAACGGTGTCAGCGTTGTACCTGTGCGGAAGCGAATGCCGTGTTCCCGTAGAATTTCGCATGCCGTCTCGCGGTCTTTCAGCACTTTGAAGGTTAGTGTTGCGGATTTCTTTTCTTCTTTTATGTCTGCCGTGTGAGCGGGCATTTTTTTTCTGGCGTTCTCCAGGTTTTCCAGTTCATCCACTTTGCTTATGAGAATTGCCGGGTCTTTTAAGAAATCTTCCAGATATGATAGGTGGAAACGACGAGTAATGCCGCGCTCTTTTAGGATGGCGTGGCGTTCTTTCAGGTCGTCTGCAAAACGCTCCAAGTCGAAGTACCAGTTTTGATTTGGGCGAAGGGTAGGTGTTTTACCGGTGGTTACGGCACGTGGGTTGATTAGCTCTTTTGGCGCGTATTGGTGGCCCAGGGCGCATTCGTCGGCGTAGCCTTTTTCAGAAGAGCATCCCGTTATGGGGCATTGGCCTTCCACTTGGCGGCCGTTTAGGAAGGTTTCGGTTTCTTCGTCGAAGAATTGCTCCATTTCTTCCAACCGCAGATAACCTTGGTTGTACCATGTTTCGAATACCCATTCGGACATTTCTGTATGGCGGGTGGCGGCGGGTGGCAGGCCTGATGCGGCATATTGGCTTATACTTATATTATATGCATCCAAGGTTGCCTTCTGGGCAAGGTGGTTCTCATGAACGAAATCTTCTATCGTACCTGTGAAGCCGCTGGCTTTGGCCGCGTCGTATTTTACTTCTATGCCCGCGCCGTAACAGTCTGTACCGCTTACGTAGATTACGTTTTCCGTCCCAATGCGGTCACGCAGGAAGCGCGCGTATATGTCGGAATGGATAAAACACCCGCCTACATGGCCGAAGTGCAGGTGCTTGTCGCCGTAGGGCATTCCGTTGGTTATTACAGCGCGTTTTGGGAATTTTGGGGTGGGGCGGCCCGGTTTGATTTGGGTCATAGGGTTTCCTCCGATGTTTGTTGAATTGGGTAATTAAAACATTTCAACTGGTGACTCACAGTCACCAGTTGAAATTCTCAGCTGTAATCTCTTTATAAATCCACGGTGGTCAGCTTTATCATCACGAGGGTTCCTCCTTAACGCGATACTTCACCGCGCCAACATACACCGCCCTTATAGCATAAGCCCCAAAAAGAGGATATATTGCAAGGCCTGTCAGTGTTTGGCCATAAAACCAAAATGATAAAAAAGCAACGATGCTAAAAATGGTTAGAATCACACCAAAAACAATCGTATCCCGGCTGGAAACTTGGCGAAGTTCGTCCTCGTCGAAGGTGCCTTCATTGTATAAATGTGCAATGGGGATGGATTTAAACTTGCGAAACAGAACCCCAACCAAAACCAAGAACGCACCGGTTGCGGCAAAAATTACATAAAGTGAAAACATGGACATCCTCTTCCTATAATATAGACTAATAAGCCCGTCCCCACACAACCATAGTGTCCGCAGGTTTGCCGCAAACAAAACATACGTCGCCAACTTTCTCCTGCTCGAACGGTATGCAGCGGCTGGTGGCTGTGGCTTGTTCTTTTACTATCACTTCGCACGCGTCCGCACCGCACCACATGCCTTTTACAAAGCCCGGGGTGGTGTCCAGTATGGTCTTTAGTTCTTCTACACTTTGTGTGGTGAAAGTCTTTTCCTTCACGCGTTCGGCGGCTCTTGCGTACAGGTTATCGCTTATGGCTTGCAGGGTCTCTGCCACGGCTTTCTCCAGTGCGTCGCCTTCAAGCGAAACGGTAATTTTTTCGCCTGTATCGCGGCGGGCTATTACGCATTGCCCGGCCTCGATATCTTTTGGGCCAATTTCCAGGCGTATGGGAACGCCTTTCATTTCATGCTCGGCGAATTTCCAGCCGGGGGACTTATCCGACAGGTCGATTTTTGTACGGGCAATTTTTGCAAGGCGCGCACGAAGCTCGTCCGCTTTTTCTGCTACACCCGGCTTGTGAGACGCCACGGGGATAACCATCACCTGCGTGGGTGCAATGCCCGGTGGCAGTACAAGGCCGTTGTTGTCGCCATGCACCATTATAATCGCGCCAATCAAGCGGGTGGTAACTCCCCATGAAGACTGATGCACGTATTGCAGTTTGTTTTCTTTATCCAGATATTTGATATCAAATGCCTTGGCAAATTTATCGCCAAAGTCGTGAGTTGTGCCGCTTTGCAGTGCCTTGCCGTCGTGCATCAGGGCTTCAAATGTGTAGGTGGCAAGCGCGCCCGCAAATTTTTCGCGGTCGGTTTTTTGCCCTTTTATTACGGGGATTGCTAGCTGTTTTTCAACTATATTGCAATAAATGTCCAAAATTTGTAATGCTTCCGCAAGGGATTCTTCTGCCGTGGCGTGGGCGGTATGGCCTTCTTGCCACAGGAATTCTCTTGTGCGTAGGAATGGGCGGGTGGTTTTTTCCCAGCGCATAACGTTACACCACTGGTTATACAGCTTGGGCAGGTCTCGCCAAGACTGGATTACGTTGGAATAATGCGCGCAAAACAGAGTCTCGGAAGTAGGGCGCACGCACAGACGCTCTTGCAACTCTTCCGAGCCGCCGAATGTCACCCATGCAACTTCCGGCGCGAAGCCTTCTACGTGGTCGGCTTCCTTTTTTAGAAGATTTTCCGGAATCAGGAGCGGCATGTATACGTTTTCGTGGCCGGTGGCCTTTAAGTCGCCGTCGAGATGTTTTTGAATTAGCTCCCATATGGCATAACCGTATGGCTTGAAGATGATACAGCCGCCGGTTTCGGAGTACTCGGCCAGTTCCGCCTTTCGGACTACATCCGTGTACCATTGTGGGAAGTCGTGGTTCATGTCGGTGATGTTTTCTACTCTTTTTTGGTTTTGCATTTTGAAAAATCCTTTCTTAATATATTGTTATGGTTGTCACGTTTTAAATTAAAACTTTGCGATTCATTTTAGACAGTGTTACATGTGTTTAACTTTTATATAGTAGCCCACTCTTACATCCAATGCGGCTATACCGTAGCTTTCAACCACTCCCGCACATGTGCTTCAAAAATCTCGGCCTTCTCAATTTGTAAATTGTGTCCGGCATTATCCAACACAGCAAATGTGAGTTGCGGCAAATGTTTTACTGTTTCCCAAGTGTCTTCATACCCGACGGAATCGTCCTGCTTGCCGGTTAGTGCTACCACAGGCTTGTTAAATTGCAGCTTCTTTAATTCACTCTCAAACGAAAAACTAAACCCCGCCTGCCTATACTGCCGCAGAAAAGCTGTATCGGCAATATTTATCCCGGGCAAAACTTCACTTGCGAACTTGCTCCACGTTTCTTTAGTTGCAACCGCAGCACATGCAAGGAAATTTGAAAAATCCTCGGGCGAGTTTACATATTCCTCTAGCCCGTCTTCAACTACTGCGTTTGCTTTGGCAGGCAACCTGCGACTGGCAAATTCTCCAACCGTACATGGCGCAAGCAAAAACATACCGTCGATGCTCAAATTAGCATCACGTGCCAGCCCAAGTGCCATATATCCGCCATAGGAATTGCCCGCAACCAGAAAACTTTCGCTGCCAATTACCTGCGCGATAAATTTTTTGAGAATATCCAGCATAACGTCGGCATTTTTGACCCAGCCCGCTCCGGGCGTTTGGCCCATGCCGGGCATGTCCAAATATATCCTGCGATACCCTTTGCTGTTTTGAAAAACACGTTCCATGCAGCCCTTCATAGCCCTATGGTCTATGCTAAAGCCATGCACACATAAAACAGGCTTGCCGCTACCGTATTCTTCGTAGTAAATTGGTAGATTGTCTATGAGACATATCATATTACACTCTCCTTGGATGCAAGCAAGTATGCTTTTTGCACTCGGCTGACATTTTCCTAAGAATATATCACATTTTGCGCAACAAAAAAACCCCCATAAAAATGAGGGGAGTGGCCGAACTGCGTTGTTAAGACTCGCTATGCACGCCCTATCCTCCGCTGGTAGCGCAGAAAATCACTGCGCTAATGCGCTACGGGGGCTTAGCGACCGCTCGCTTTTAACAACGCAGTTCGGCCACTCCCAAAAACGGATATTGACATAGAGTTGCCAAACTACCGCCAAATCGAAAACGGCAATGCGCGACTGACTTCATCAAGTAAATCCTGCCAGATTGTAATGTCGTCGGGGATGCTTATGTTGTCGATAATTGCGCTAAAGTCGGGTATAGTGGGCAGCTCCGGCAATTCAGGTATGACAGGTAAAGCCGGTAGCACCGGAATTTCCACGTCTATTATTTCTAAGTATTCGGCAATATCCAGCAAATCCTGTACGGTTACCTCGCTTGTATCCATACGCTCCCACATGTTGTTTATCGCACGCACCCTGTCTACTATGTTTGCTTCGCTTACGTCCATACTTTCCACATAGTTTCTTGCTCTGTTAAATAAGACGTAGGAAAGCAGTCCCTTCGAATATAGAGTTAATAAATCATTACGTGCTGCGTAAAACGCTATCGGTACAGCAAAAGCGTAAACGCGCTGTGACGGTAGGATTAAACCACGGGAGTTTCTGCTTGTTAACAGGACAACGTTGTTGGACGTTCTGTTGTCTATATAGTACGGGCTTATTGCAAGACTGTCTGAAGCACGTGAAAGTGTTGCGAAATTAGGCATGGGTTGCCACATGGTATTTGCTATAAGCAAGCTATATGTTTCCATATAAGCATTGCCCCGCCCGCCATCCCACACATGTTGGAATTTAGGAGACTGTCGGCAGGCTGATAGAGCAATGCTTAGCAGGAAACATATAACTACTATTGATATTAATGCGTAAGAGATTTTCTTTGTCACGGCCACCACTAGACCTCCTCGGATGCTCTAAGGATAGCACATTTTTCGCAACAAAAGAACCCCTGATTGCAGGGGTTTAAGCAATCGCAAAACTCAAACAATATCTTCCCACCAAGCAAAGCTATCCCGCATATACCCTGCAACATCTATGCCATACAACTGCGAAAGTAAGCTGCCTGTGACAATGTCTTCGCCATAGGCGGCCACTCTGCCGTCTTGCATGGCAAGGGTGTGGCGGCTTAAACGGGTTGCGTGGTTTATGTCGTGCAGTACGCCAACTATACTACGGTTCTCTTTTGCCGCCCAGTTGGTCAAATATGTAAGCAGTTCTATTTGATATTTTAGGTCAAGGTGGTTTGTAGGTTCGTCAAGTAGAATTATTTGTGGGTCTTGGGCAAGGGTGCGCGCCAGGAAAACCCGCTGCAATTGCCCGCCGGATAGTTTTGTTATGTCGCGGTCACGTTCCGCAAGCATGTCTACCGAGCGCAGGCAAGCAAGTACGGCCTCCTTATCTGCGGCAGAGGCTGTCCCAAGCAGATTGCTATGCACGTATCGCCCCATCATAACCGTATCGTATACAGAATATGAAAAGTACAGAGACGGCATTTGCGAAAGCATAGCGATTCTTGCGGAAACTTGACTGCGCGGGGTGCGGTTAAGCGGCTTGCCGTCAAGGGTTATTTCACCTTTGTATGGCAGCAGACCGGCCATTACTTTCAGCAAAGTGGACTTGCCCGAGCCGTTCGCGCCTATTATGGATAGATTTTGGCCCGGGGTTATTTCCAGCGATATATTGTGGATTACATCCGAGCCGTTGTAGCCTGCGGTTACATTACATAATTTGAGCATTATTTACCCCACCGCCCCCTAAAATACACATACGCAAAAAACGGCGCGCCCACAAGCGCGCTAACAACCCCCACAGGCAGTTCACTGGGGCTTATTATCGTACGCGCAATCAAGTCGCATATCATCATAAATCCGCCGCCAAAAATAGCCGCCAGCGGAATAATTAACCTATGCCGCGCACCAAAAATTCTGCGTACAACATGGGGTGCAACCAAATCTACAAACCCGATAATCCCCACAAAGGCAATTGCACTGCCAGTTATGGCGGCAGAAATTATTAACAGCTTCCATTTCACCTGTCGCAGGCTAACGCCAAGCAGCTGCGCTTGTTCTTCGCCGAATGTCATAATATCAAGCTCTCGATGGTATATTAGAGCAAGCACCAGCCCTGCAAGTGCCACAGGTGCAAGTATCATTACAGTATGCCAACCTTGCATATGCATGGAGAAACTGCCCATCTGCCAAAAGATAAGCCGTTGCGCGTACTCCCGGGACAGTGCCATAAGTAAAGTGGTGATAGCGTTAACAAACAGCGACATCACCATACCCACTAAAATGATAGTATTGTTTTCCATCCTGCCGTCCATTTTTGCCGCCATTGCGATTACAAGCACAATGGTTATCATACCGAAGGCAAACCCGGATACAGGCAGCGCGAAGTTGGCAAAAAGACTAAAGCCCATAAAAATAACCATAGCCGCACCCAAAGAAGCCCCGCTGGAAACCCCCAGCGTAAACGAAGACGCCAGCGGGTTGCGAAGCACCGACTGCATTATAGCCCCACTGACAGAAAGCACCGCACCCACAATAAACGCCAAAAGCGTACGCGGTAACCGCAATTCCCAAACAATGCCCATGTGCGCACGCGGGATATCCTGCACGCAGCCAATGCCAAGCGCGCGATGCGCAACTATCCGCAGCACGCTTACGGGCGGGACATTAACGCTGCCCACTGCAAGGGTAAGTAGGAATACGCAAAAGAGAATAGCAACTGCGAGAAAGACTTTCTTCATTTAAAAATACTCGGGATAAACAGCCCGCGCCATTTCCCACATGGCGTATACTATATTATGGCTTGGGCGGCTGCTTGCGTTTGCGTCAATGGAATATACGCGCCCGTTCATTACAGCATCCACACTATCCCAACCGGGGCGGTTTTTTATATCTCCAATAGGGTCTTCTGCCCAGAACACATTTGTTAGTATAACATCCGGGTTGCGTGCCAGTATTTGCTCGTCTGCCACGGCAATCCAGCTGCTTTCATCCGCAAAAATATTTGTGGCACCTATCAGCTCGATAATTTCATTTAGGAAAGTGCCGTTTCCGAATGTGAACAAATTGGGTGCGGCATCAATTTCAAAATAAACCGTGCGCCGTTCGGTAATGGTTTCCGCAATCCTTTGGATGTTGGCGGTTTCCTGTGCCACATGCGTTGCAAGCGCGACACCTCTTTGGTGGTGCTGCATTTCGTTTGCAACAGCCATTATGGCGTTGTCGATGCACTGTAGGCTGTACCCGACGGGAACATACAGCACCTGTGTTCCCGCTTGAGCAACCAGTGCCAATGGGTCTCCACCAAAGGTTATCATCTCCGTGGCAATGATAATATCCGGCTCAAGCGTTAAAATGGTTTCGATATCAATTGCCATCATATCAAGTAGGGGAATGTCCTGCGGCACACCCGGTACATCCGTGGACATGTTGTCCATGGCCACTATACTGTCGCCAAGTTCTAGTGCTATAAGAATTTCTGTTATGTTGGGGCCTATTGATACGATTGTTTCCGCCCGTACAAAAGTTTCCGGGTCTGTTTGTGTTACGCAGGCGGTAAAAACGATGATGATTAGGCAAAGTATAAGCAATTTTTTCATATTGATTTTCTCCTATCCGCCCATTACGGGCAATTCGTCACTATCCAATTGCATTTTGTTCACGGATTCAAGTGGCTAGTGACACTAGCCACTTGAAAAAGTAATCACATTAGACTTCTTCTGAAATAAAAGTGGGCGAATACTATCCCTATATGCTATAGATTCGTAAATATGAAATCTTCAGGAGGCGATGATTCAGTTTCGTATTATTCCTCTAACAAAAAAACACGCCCGACGGCGTGTTTAATGAAGGCATACTGTTTTTGGAACAGCAAAAAAACCTAAAAAACATCTCTTCGATCGGGGAAGATGGTGACATTGCCAAGCAATGTCCTTTGCATTTTATAGCGTATCTGACTTGTCGGTTATTCGCGCTTTCGCAAAATCCGCTTCACAGTGACCCGCTCGCAGGGATTCTAACCCTATTCCGCTGATGAAATTTTTCTTACCGTAGCAACCTGTGCATTCTTAATGCAGAAATAATAGCTTGCTCACGTGTAATGGTACCTTGCGGGGTAAAGTTGTTGTCCCCTGTGCTGCCCATGATACCCGGAGCCTGTACCTGACCTACAGCTTCATGCGCCCAGTCAGAGATTAGGATAATGTCTGCAAAGGTAGGAGGTGTTGCAGGCAGTGGACGCCCTACAGAGTTTGCCAAACGGGAAAACATAACTGCCAGTTGCTCGCGGTTGGGGATACCATGTGGATTAAACAAGCCGTCGGTGCCTGTCATAATGCCAAGATACGCTATTTTTTGCACGTTTACGTCTTCGGTATCTGTAAAGGTTACACGTCCTGTTATTTCGCCTCTCAAATTTTCGTGCATTGCAACCGCTATTGCGGCAAATTCTGCACGGGTAATGGTTTGCGTGTAATTATTTTGCAGCGCGGGCGGGACAATGCCTACAGAAATAGCTTCTGTTACATAGGGTATTGCCCATGGGGACGCGCTTGCCGCGGCTTCTGCCGCCGCGGCCGCAAGTGCCGCCGCCAACGCCTCGGCTTCCGCAGGGTCTACTTCCGGTTGATCTGGTTGTTCCGGTTGCTCCGGAACCTGAGGAGGTGCCGGCTGCAACGTACTTGCTATCCTTGCCAGAGTTTGCGCACGTTCAACTATGGGTGCGGCAAGCATACGCCATTCATCCGACGCATATACCGTAGCGGGCAAAAGCGCGAACACTATTATAAATGCAGATACGAATAAGAGAATTCTTTTTTTCATGTGGTACTTCTCCTGTCTGTTTATGATTTTGTGAATATTAAAAGTATATCTCGAAATCTTGTAAAGTACAAGGGGTTATGCATATTTATACACGATAGTTTTTGGGTTTAAACAGCTGCGTATTACAACTTGAATTAGGATTAAAATCACCTGCTGTCACTGAATTAAAATGATACGGTAACTGCCTAAAAACCGTTTGACAGCACATACTGCTTGGTGGTATATTACTCCAAATAAATGGCCAAAAAGCAACAAAAAATGAGCCATTCGAGGAGGCGTTTTTATGTATTATGTAATTCTGCTAATTGTAGCAGTGGTGCTTCTGTTGGTGCTAATCTCCAAATTCAAGCTCCACACGTTCCTCTCCCTTTTGCTGGTATCGCTGCTTCTGGGTATTTTTGGCAGGATGCCGTTGCGTGACGTTGTTTTCCATGTAGCGGATGGGTTTGGAGCCATAATGCGAGGCATCGGTATAGTAATTGTTGCCGGTGTTATCATTGGCGAAATTTTGGAAGTAACAGGCGGCGCACGCAAGCTGGCCAACAGTGTACTTAAACTGGTAGGCGTAAAAAATGCCACTATGGCAACAGCGGCAACGGGTGGCGTGGTAAGTGTGCCTGTTTTCTGCGACGCTGGGTTTGCGATACTCAACCCTGCAATAAAAGCGATTTCGCGCAATGGTAAAGTCCCATATATGTGCCTTGTTTCCGCACTTATGATGGGACTTTTAGCAACTCACTCCCTAACACCTCCAACTCCGGGGCCTGTTGCCGCGGCGGCAATTTTGGGTGCCGACCTTGGTATGGTAATGCTTTACGGCTTTATCATAGCAGTACCTGTTATTGTTATCACAGCTCTGTTCTGGTGTAATTCGAAATTTATCCGCAACAGATTCCCAGAAATAGCAGGCGAAGACACCCCCGAAGAAGTTGCCATGATGGAAGCACAAGCCGAGCAACTTAAAGACGAAAACGGCAATGAAAAATTGCCTGCATTGTACAAAGCAGTTCTTCCAATACTTATTCCCATTTTGCTAATCGTTGCACGTTCTATTTCTCAGCAGTTTACATCTGCCGAAGACGAACTGCTGTGGGCAGACCTTATTTACTTCTTGGGAACACCTTACATAGCACTCTTGATTGGTGTTGGCTTTGCATTCTTTTTGCCTAAGAAGTTTACCGTGGAAGTAAGAGACACATGGGTAACAAACGCTATTAAGAAAAGCGCGGAAATCGTATTGCTTACAGGTATAGCTGGCGGTTTCGGTAGAATCCTGCAAAACATTGGCGTTGGCGAAATTATGGCTAACTTTATTGCGGGTACAAATCTTCCTGCAATTCTGCTTCCGTTCTTTATATCATCGCTTGTGCTTATGGCACAGGGTTCTGCAACAGTGGCACTTATGACCACGTCCGCTATCGTTTTCCCAATGCTTCCTGCACTTGGTCTTTCTCCGGAACTTGCGGTAATTTCTATCGCGGGCGGTTCCTTCACCGGTGTATTCCCGCAGGGTTCATATTTCTGGGTTGTTACCAAAATGGCGGGCTTTGATATTAAAAAAGGTTACGTGGCGGTTACGGCAACAACTTTTGTAATGGGCGGCGTGGCACTTGTTTCGATATTCATACTGTCATTATTTGTAGGCTAAGGAAGGGATAGAACACATGATTGATATTTCTGACAAAAGTGTACTGGAAAAATATCTGGCCGAGCGTGACCTTATTGATAAAGACACAAAAATCATTTATCTGAGCGGCGGTGTGTCAGGCATAACAGCTCTAGTATCGTCCAAAGGGCGCGACATGATAATTAAGCAAGCCTTGGAAAAGCTAAAAGTGGCCGAAGAATGGCTTTGCGACCCCAGCCGTATGGAAATTGAAGCGAAGAGCAACGAGGTTTATCATAGGCTGGTACCAACTAACGCACCCGAGGTATATTTTTACGACGAAGTTAACTACATTTTTGGTCGCGAAGCGGCATCTGAAAACTGCCGCATGTGGAAAACGGATTTGATGACTGGCAAGCTTGACTTTAATGTAGGCCGTCAGGTGATAGAAACACTCCTGACAGTCCACAACGAATGCGCAAAAGATGCAACAGTCGCAAAAGATTTTGACGACAACGGCATTTTTTACGACTTGCGGATATCACCGTATCTGGAGTTTATCTTGATAAAGCATCCGCAGCTTACCGAGTATTCGAAGCCTGTTATCGCCGAACTTATGGATGCCAGAATTACCCTGACTCACGGGGATTTTAGCCCTAAGAACGTTGTTGTGGACGGCGAAAAGGTGTTTGTTACAGACTTTGAAGTAGCGCATTACGGGCATCCTAGCTTCGACCTTGGGTTTATGTCCAACCACCTTGTGCTTAAAGCTATTCACATGGAAAATTTTAGCGGTGCGTATCTTGCCATGCTGGAATATGTTTTGAATATCTATTTCAGTGGTGCGAACTACATGGATAAAACCGCACTTGAAAAGAGCTTTCTCAAGCTGCTGCCGCTACTTATGATTGCCCGTGTAGACGGTAAGTCTCCCGTGGAGTACATTGTCCGCGACGATGTAAAGCAGTTTGTCCGCGACTGTGCATACGGCATAATCGAAAAAGGGATAGACAACCGTAAGGAGCTTATTGCCTTTATGGCAGACTGCCTTGCCAAGCGGAAAGAAGGAATAAAAGAATGAGCAAAATCAAAAACATAATCGCACGCCAAGTTTACGATTCACGCACGGTACCTACCGTGGAAGTAGAAGTTCATTTGGAATGTGGCGCGTTTGGGCGTTCCATGGTGCCGTCCGGTGCGTCTACAGGACTGTACGAAGCACTCGAACTCCGCGACAAAGGCGACGACTTTGAAGGCAAGGGAGTAACAAAGGCACTAAACAATATACGCACCGTGCTTGCACCGGCACTGATAGGTATGGACGCAACCGACCAGGTAGGCATCGACAACAAGATGATTGCCCTTGACGGCACCCCTACAAAGAGCAACCTTGGTGCCAATGCAATATTGGGCGTATCAATGGCTGTGGCATATGCCGCCGCCAACGCCGCCGGTCAGCCGCTGTTTAGATATCTTGGCGGTGCCAACGCAAAACTTGTACCCGTGCCAATGATACAAATAATTGGTGGCGGAGCCCACGCCGTAGGCAGCATAGACATACAGGACTTTCTTGTAGTACCCATGAGCGCGTCAAGCTTTGCGGAAGGCTACAAAATGGTTGTTGACGTATACAACGCCACAAAGAAGGTTTTCGCAGGCCTTGGCAAGCCGCTGTCGACAGCGGACGAGGGTGGTTTTTGGCCAACGGATTTTAAAACCAACGAAGAGGGACTGCAACTCGTTTGCGAAGGCATAAAAAAAGCCGGATACACTCCGGGCAAGGATATCGGCATTGCACTGGACATAGCATCCAGTGAGTTTTACAATAAGGACACGGGTCGCTACGCGTTCCATTTAGAAAACCGCGACTTTAGCCGCGAGGAGTTTGTAGACCTGCTTGTGGACTGGGTGGACAGGTATCCGATAATTTCCATAGAAGACGGCTGCTCCGAACTTGACTGGGAGGGCAATGTACTCCTGACACAAAAACTGGGCAAGCGGATTCAGCTAATAGGCGACGATCTTTTTACCACCAACATCACACGAATAAAGGACGGCTTAGAAAAAGGTGCCTGCAACGCGGTATTGATTAAACTCAACCAAATAGGCACTATTACAGAAACTCTCGACTGCATCGAATATACCAAGAGCATCGGTTATTTGCCGGTTGTGTCGGCACGCTCCGGCGAAACAGAGGACGCGATTATTGTTCACCTGGCAATAGCGTCTAATGCTGGGCAATTGAAGGTAGGCTCTGTCGCTAGGTCTGAAAGAACCGCCAAGTGGAATGAGCTTTTGCGCATGGAGGAGCTTTTGGGCGAAGCGGGTAAGTATCCGTCATGTGAAATTTTTAAGATGATGAAGTAGAGTTACAAGCTGGATAGCTAAAAGGCCACCTCTTACAAGAACCGGGTTATTGGATTTTGTAGGGGTGGTTTTTTTGTAGTTGATTAGGAATAATCTTCTCGAGACAAAACCATAGATTTCGAAAATTGGCCTGCGATGAGTTTAGCAGAGAGAGAAATGTTTACATATACATACGCGAAAATAAATAACCTCTCTACTTTTTCGCCGCACCTCAGTAATAGTACTACTCAAAATAAACCTTAACCTAGCGTGGTGGCATATATCTATTAATATCTTTAGAATGATGAAAGATATGATGTATAACGACTAACTGTCGAATTTCATCAACGCTGTAAAAAAGTAGATAGTCATCAAAAACCATTCGTCGGAAAAATGGGTCTTTTTCATACGCTTGATATATAAATGGATGCGTCTTTAAAGACTCTACTCGTTTTTCTAGTTCATCTGCAAACCTGTCGGCAGCGATAGGGCTGTACTCATTGAGATAATCCTCAATTTGAAGCATGTTGTCAATGGCTTCCGGTAGATACCCTATCCTATACACGATTTCGTGCCTCACGCTGCTTTTTCAACAAGTCTATCGCCTCTTCATGCGGAATGAGCTTTGTGTTTGGGTCGGCTAGTTTTGCTTTGGACTTCTGTAACTCTTCATAGATAAAACGATGATGACGATACTCCTGATAGTTAGCAAAATCCTCCATACTTATAGCAACTAGTTCGCCTACACCATTATTGGTTATTATGGCGAAGTCATGTTGCTTGACTGTCCTTACTACATCGGGGTAATTGTTACGTAAGTCCCTGGATGGTCTTATTTGTGTCGGTACCATAAGTATTAACTCCTTTCGCTTTCTGGTATCACTGTATCATAATGTGTCTACGAGCGCAACTGATATTTGCCTGTAGACACGGGGATTTAATTTGCGGTAAAAAGAGTACTACTTATACTGATTTATGCTTTTGCGTCATATACATAGCCGAGGTGGTGTATGTGCGCGAGTTTATGATACTTATTAGCGAGTTGCTGTTTATTGTAGTACTACAAACCACAGTGGAGGCACTGCTTGATACAGAGAAGCGTGAAAAGCAGATTAAAGTGATAAACGTCGCCTGTGTTGCGGTTAGTTATTTGTTGTTGGTACGTTATGTTTATAATCACTTATGGGGTGAACTTTTGTCGTTTGTTAATTTTCCGTTTTAGGAATTGCTTCCCTAGCAAGTGAAATATTTCAACTGGTGACTCACAGTCACCAGTTGAAATTTTCAACCGTAATCATAATCTCTTTATCAATCCATTTATGAGCGACTAATTTCAGGCAAAACCCGTTTCGTGGCAGCTCTATATAAAAGCCGCAAAAACTTGGTTTGCCAAATCCATTCCTAATGGAGTGAGACATACATGTCCATCCTTACAGGTCAGCAGGCCTTTTTTTATTAGGGTGGCAACTTCTTCATTATATATGGATGGGACGGCGGCTTCGGGTACGCCTTGTGTTAGCCGCAGGCCTAGTATCATGGTTTCTGCAAGATGGTCTTTTTCTGATAAGTGCTCCTGCATGGTGCAATCCTGCTGGCAGCCACAGGCAGCCCCTACAAGTGTCATGTCTTCGTAGCTGCGATGCATCTTCAAATACTCGCCCATATCCTCTGTATTGCTCCAACGCTTGTATCCATCAAAGGAATGCGCTCCTAACCCAAACCCGATATATGGCACACGCCGCCAACAATTGACATTGTGACGGCTCTCGAAACCAGGTTTGGCGAAGTTGGACAGCTCGTAATGGATGTAGCCCGCTGTAGCCAGCATTTCTCGGGCCAGGTGATACATCTTTCGGTCTGTGGTATCGTCGGGTAGGGTAATCTTTCGGTTTTCGAGGTCGTCCCATAGAGGGGTGTTTTCCGCAGGGGTTAAGCTGTAAGCTGAAATATGTTCTGGTGAAAGGGCGATTACTTCATCCAGCGTCTCTTGCCAGTCGGTGAGATTTTGCCCGGGCAGGGCGAACATTAAATCCACGTTGATATTATCGAACCCCACTTCCCGTGCTGTGTGGAAATTTTCTAAAAATTCGTCCATGGTGTGAATGCGGCCTAGTGCCTTTAGCAACCGGGGCTTTGTAGTTTGTAATCCCATACTAAGGCGTGTTACGCCGTGGGATTTTAGTGCTGTTAGGTATTCGCGTGTTAGGGTTCCGGGGTTTGCTTCTACGGTTATTTCCGCGTCCGGTTGCAGAGCATGCCCCACGTGTTCGGTTACAGCGTCCAAAATTTTACACAATAAAGAAGAAGGCAATGCCGTTGGCGTGCCTCCCCCGATGTATATGGTGTCTATTACTTGTGGTAGTTTGGTAGTTTGGATTTCGTGGATTAGTGCGGACACATGACCTACATAATCGAACGTTTCCCGTGCGGCTCCGACGTGGCCACTTTCGTTACATGGCGTAGGTAGTGCATTAGTCGCCTCTGTTTCAAATGACAAAAAATCGCAGTAGTTGCATTTCTGCACACAAAAGGGGATGTGGATGTAGATTCCCATACTCATAATTGAATTAAACCACCTTCGATTCAATCTTTCCAATTTATCTCGACGGGTATCCTTAAGGAACATGGATAACGCCGTACTCTATCATCCTAGCTTTCATCCAACTTTAAAACATTCATAAAAGCCTGTTGCGGTACTTCAACCGAGCCTATGCTGCGCATACGCTTCTTACCTTCTTTCTGTTTCTCCAGCAGCTTCTTCTTTCTTGTAATGTCGCCGCCATAACACTTGGCGGTAACATCCTTACGCAGGGCTCCAATTGTCTCACGCGCAACAATGCGGCTGCCAATTGCCGCCTGAATGGGAATTTCGAACTGATGCTTTGGTATTTCTTTTTTCAGTTTCTCAACAATTTTGCGCCCGCGTTCGTGGGCTGTTTTTGTGTACACGATAAACGAAAGCGCGTCCACAAGTTCATGATGCACCAGAATATCCAGCTTAACCAAGTCAGACTGCTCGTATCCTTTTAACTCATAGTCAAAGGACGCGTACCCGCGGCTGCGGGATTTTAGCGTATCAAAAAAGTCGTAAATTATCTCGTTAAGTGGCAGGTCGTAGCTTAGGATTGCGCGGCTGTCGTCTATATATTCCATGCCCAAATATACTCCGCGCCGCTCTTGGCACAGTTCCATTATCGGGCCGATAAATGCCGTTGGTAGCAGAATTTCCGCCTTAACAATCGGTTCTTCCATAAAATTTATACGGGATGGGTCGGGCAAATCTGCCGGGTTGGACAGGTCGATGGTGGTGCCGTCGGTCTGGTGGACTTTGTAAATTACGCTGGGCGCGGTGGTAACAAGGTCGAGATTGTACTCCCTTTCCAGCCTTTCCTGAATTATCTCCAAATGCAACAGTCCCAAGAATCCGCAGCGGAAACCAAACCCAAGCGCGATAGACGTTTCCGGTTCAAAGTTAAGCGCGGCGTCGTTTAGCTGAAGCTTCTCCAACGCTTCCCGCAGGTCGGTATACTTGGCACCATCCGCCGGGAAAACGCCGCAGTACACCATGGAGTTGGCTTTTTTATACCCCGGGAAAGGTTCCTTTGTGGGGTTGCCAACTTCCGTAACGGTATCTCCGATGCTGGTGTCCGCCACATTTTTGATACTGGCGGTAAAATATCCAACTTCCCCCGATGTCAAAACTCCGGAGGAAATATACTTGCCCGGCCCAAAATATCCCGTGTCCACAACGTCGAATTTCTTATCCGTGGCCATCATGTGAACGGCCATGCCCTTGCGCAGCACTCCGTCGAGGACGCGCACAAAAACGATAACACCTTTGTATGCATCGAAAATAGAATCGAAAATCATAGCCTTAAGCGGCGCGGAAGGGTCACCTTTGGGCGCGGGTATAGATTTGATAATGGAAGTGAACACTTGGTCGATGTTGAGCGATGCTTTTGCGGAAATTTGCGGTGCGCCTTCGGTGTCGAGGCCAATTACGTTTTCGATATCTTCTTTCACTTTTTCCGGGTCGGCGGCGGGCAGGTCTATCTTGTTGATAACCGGCACTATTTCAAGGTTATTGCCCATTGCAAGATAAACATTTGCCAGCGTTTGCGCTTCGATACCTTGTGCCGCGTCCACCACCAAAAGCGCGCCTTCGCAGGCGGCAAGCGAACGAGAAACCTCGTACGTAAAGTCCACATGCCCGGGTGTGTCTATTAGATTAAGGATATACTCCTGCCCATCTTCCGCAAGATGAACCAGCCGCACAGACTGCGCCTTAATAGTGATGCCGCGCTCGCGCTCAAGGTCCATGTTGTCCAGCACTTGGCTTTGCATCTCCCGCTGTGTTAGAACCCCCGCAAGCTCGATAAGCCTGTCTGCCAGGGTGGACTTTCCGTGGTCTATATGGGCAATTATGCAAAAATTGCGAATACGCGTCATTTGCTCGTTGATTTTTTCGAGTTCCTGCTTTTTCATTGCTTCGGTCATGTAGCGTGCTCCTTTGACGTTTGTTGAAGTTTCTCGGGTATTATCTTAACAAAGTGCCGCTGTGTATGCAATAGAGAGATTGCGCGTTGACGTAAAAATAAACCAATGCTACACTAGCTGTTGTAATCCCTTGACGGGGATGTAATTGTAAGGTTTGACAAAACTGTAGAGGAACAAACGGAGATAAGCAATACGAAAATAAATTTCAGTTGGTTAGTGTGGCTAACCAACTGACCAGTCATCTTTTCATGCGTGGCTGGTGAATTGACCCTTAATGGGCGTTAGGAGGAAAATATATGTATGCGGTAAAAGCTATTTATGATGGTGTTAACTTCAAACCAACACAGCCGATATCGGTGGAAGGGAAGTATGAAGTAGTAATTACTTTTCTCGAGCCAATGAAAGACGTTGATGTGACGCAAGCAAAAAAACGCCCCCGTTCAGAAATAATAGGTCTTTTGAAAGGCAAAGTTTGGATGGCTGACGATTTTAATGACCCGCTTGAAGAAATGAAGGAGTATATGTAACGTAATGACATGAATCCGTTAGGAGGTTTGGCAAATGCATACGGAAGCAGACAGAGCGGTATGGCTGGTGCATGTGATACAGTACACGGCTGACGAATTAGAAAAAACCGTGACAGAAACTGCACGGTTACTGGAGCAATATGGATTTGTGGAGAAGGTGTTGGCTGGTTATGATTCGTTCCACACACAAGGCTTTGAGTATATGGCAGAACTGCTTACCACTGAATTAGCAAACGCACAGGTGGCATAGCATGGAACTGTATCATGGCACAACACAAATCATACATGAAATTGATTTGATCAAAGGCCGCCATCGCACGGACTTCGGCCAAGGCTTTTATTTGGGTAGCAATCTTGGTGTAGCACAGCGTTGGGCGAAAAGTCGCGCTTTGTTTTCCGGCAAGCCCGTTGTTATGAAATATATGCTGGACGAAGCGATATTTTTTGACGAGAAAGCGAACCCACTTGTTTTTGACGAGCCATCTTTGGAGTGGCTCAATTTTGTGCGGGTCAACAGACATAACGGTGAACCGAAGAACAAATTACGCCACACACATGGTATTGTACAAGGTTCAATTGCAAACGATAAAGTTAATTTTGTCGTGGAAGATTACATTAAAGGGAAAATTACCGCGGAAGAGGCCATAATCCAAGTAAAAGCCTTGCCAAACGTATTGCAAGTGAGTTTGCACACCTTATACGCGCTAACATATTTGAACACTGATGCTGTTTGGTATCAGGGACAGCTTCCGAATGGCGAATGGTCGGAATGGGTCTGCTTATCTGAATAAGGTAAAAAAGGATGTCTTGTAGAAGAAAATATTCATAAGTATGTAATGTCGTGGGCTTGGTAGGGAGACATTATAATAAAAGCGGCGGAAGTGAAAAGGTTTTTTCACTTCCGCCGTTTTTGTGTTATGTCGTTTTAGATTACGAGGTTATGCTTGCGGTTCTTGTTGCGGCATCCCATCCGACGGTTGCTCCAAGGAAATCGCCGAAGAAGCGCAGTGGTACGAGGGTTCTGTCGTTGGAGATGGTGGCGGCTACGTCTAGGGTGATTTCCCTGTCACTCTCCGGTTGGTAAATGACATTAACTGTTGTGCTGCCAATTGTCATAATTGCAACGCCCTCATCCGGATGGTATAGCGTTACTTCACTGGTTTCACCATTCCATGAAATGTTTATGCCAAGGGCATCGGCTATCGCACGGACAGGTACCATTGTTCTGTCGTTTATTATTATTGGCGGTGTGTCCATTACCAGTGGGGTGTTGTTTACTAGGACGGTTATTTCGGCTGGTGGGGTTGGTGGTTGCTCCGGTTGTACAGGGGGTTCTTCAGGTGGTGTGGGTTGCGGGGTTACGTCTGGTGTTGTATCGCCTTGCACTACTAAATAGAAGAATGGGAAGATAGTGTCCTCTTCCGATGTACCTCTACTCTCAAACGCTATGTGGTAAATACCCGGTTCTACGAATGTAAAGTAACCGGATATATCGAATATATTAGCCCCTTCATGTTCAATGGTAGTAAGTATACCATAATCTTCGAGTTCATCCCAAAAACTTGGTTTCCGAAGAGCAGTGGGGGTAGAAACCACAGGAATCAATATTGCCGGTGCATCAACATAAATAACTAGCGCACTGCCAATGCGTTGTCTGTAGCCAGACCAGTAATTGATATACCAGTAATGACCCAGATAGTCGCCCCACTCATTATACCTCTGCCACTCCTGCAATTCATAACGGCAATTGATTGTCCGTTGGTTAGTGACACCAATAATATCAAATGCCCAGTCATTCCCTAATTCTTGCTGTGGCGTAACTCGTACCGCTCCCTCCGGCGTAGCCTCAGTTACGTCTGGTGTAGTATCGCCCTCAACTACTAAAATAAAGAAGGTTCCGTTGTTCCAATTTGATGATAAATAAATCCCCGGTTCGGTGAGTTGCAGATACCCTGATGCCCGCTGTACAATTCCATCGTCATCCTCTATAAAAGTTATGTTTTCATGTATTTGTTCGTTCATATCACCAAAGAATGGCAATGTCCAGAAATTGTGATTTATGGGGACTACAATACCCGGCGCATTTACATAAAATACATTTATGGAATTGACTACCCAGCCACCTTCATCAACATCGTAAAGCCCGCGGTATATATGGGGCCATGCTCTGACTTCATCCATGTCATATATTACTCGTTGAGCCGTAACATCTAAAATGTCTAAGACTATATGCTGGTGTGCCGCCCACTCTGCCGGCATAACTCGCACCGCTCCTTCTGGCACACCACTAACCCCATGCACCATAATCGGCATTGCCAACGTCATAACCAACACTAACAACAACGCTGTTATCTTGCGGACGAACCGTCCTTTTCTCGCATGTTGCATAACATTTCTCCTTTTTTTAGTTTGTGTGATTTCTATTATGTATTTAATTTCATCTTTGGTGTTAGCTGTTTTGCTAGATATATTGCCTAGCTTTTTAGTTGCCTTCTAAACCTGTGTAAATTCAGCTGCTCCTTCCTTATGTAAATTGTCAAATCCTTAGATTCTGTCATAGTGGATTGTGGCTTGACTTGTGATACAGTAATTGCATAATTGCATGATTACAGGGCGTTTGCGCCGCGCTTGATGTAACATTTTATATAAAATGTTACATAGGTTGCAACACAGGTTAATTAGGGCATTAAAAAAAGACGAAGCCTATTCGTCTCGTCAAAAATGTTATTTTTAGTTGCTTAGAAAGCCTGTTTCTCCGCGGATTTTAGTAACCTATGTAACATTTTATATAAAATGTTACATCACTAAACATATAATACAGGAGGCACCATAAAATGTCAACAACTCAACCAATCCGCGAAATTTCGCATATTCACGCGCTTTCCAACTACTATCTAAACCTAGGCCAGCACCGCAATCATCTTCTGATTATCTTTGGGTTACATACCGCCCTTCGTATAAGTGACATCCTCCCCATTCGCTGGCGGGACGTATACGACTTTCGGCAAAAATGCCCCCACAAAACCCTAACCCTGCGGGAACAAAAAACAGGCAAGAGTAAAACTCTCGCCCTTCATAGTAAAATTATTAAAGCCTTAAAACGTTCTGCGCACACAGCACGCCCGCATGAATTCCTATTTGCCAACCCACGTACGGGTAAGCCAATAACCCGCACCCAAGCTCACCGTATAATCCGTGCCGCAGGCGAAGCCTCAAGCTTGCCGGGGCAAATATCCTGCCATTCTCTCCGCAAGACGTTTGGCTACCACGCATGGAAAACCGGGACTTCGCCCGCTGTTATAATGGAGATATACAACCATTCCAACCTGAACGCCACTCGCCGCTATCTAGGTGTAAACCAAGACGACCTTGATACGGTGTATGTTGGTATGGGGTTTTAGAGTCAACAATTTACGCGTGTGCTGTAAAAGAGCCAGATTATTTCTTACGCATAGCTTCCAATTCTTTCATTACGGAGTTGGTAGTGTGGTGTTTTGTTAGCTCGTCTTTTTCGTCTGTGTAATTGCCTTCGCCGGATTCAATCTGTCTAAAAAAATACGCCATTCCAATGGGGGTTAAAGCATTGGATAAAGCCTTAATCCCTTCGTTTCTGACAGTGACAGGATTTAGATAGTCTGCGGTTATGTTGCTCATGTCATCACCTCCGGTAGCCAATTTAGCGGATTTGCTACTCTAACTAGTAAAGAAAGTCTGTTTGCTAAGTTTACCAACTTGTCATCAGTTGAAAAAAGAATATCTATGCCTGAATGTTCGGCTACTGCTATATGAAAACTATCAAGAACCTTGACTCCAAAAGATTGCAACTCATCTGCTCTTAATGCGATAGATTCGGTTGTAAGAATCTTTTCTTGTGCCAGATTACAAAGCTCGGTTATTTTGTTGCGTTTTGCTATGTTTTTAACACCTGAAATTTCCAAGTCAATTACGTCACTGCTTACCAACGTCCAACCGTTATTTTGTGTAATGCATAAAATAGCCAATACCGCCTCTGCTTCTAAACGCACTCTTAGTTGCGTGAGGTCATCGAACGGCCTATTGTAACAGCAACAATCAAAATAAATTCGCAAATTATCACCGCCGATTTTTAGTTATTATATGATAAAAAGAAGCTAGGTGTATTATATGTCTTTACCTCTGTAATAGCAATACGAAAAAAACAAGCCCTCGCATGGATGAATTACAAGAGGGCTTGTTTTTTTTGAAGTTTATAATTTAAATCAACAAAACAGGATGCTCCAGCAAAAACGCCAGTAACCATTTCTGATTGAGGGTAGTTTCCATAGCCTGTTCCGCTATGAACACATTAAGACGCGCTTGCTCTACCTCGTGGGCGGTTGCGCGGCCCAGTTCGAAGTTGGTTAGGGCGGTTTCAAGCAGGGTGGTGGCGGTTGACAGTGCTATGGTTTGGATTTCTTTTTGCGTGTGGAGGCGTTCCAGTTCGTTGTAGGCATTGTGCATTGCGGCTTGCAGGGACTGGGTTGCTTGGGCTAGGGTGGTTGTAGCCAAGTTGTAGCTTTCCAGCAGCGCGTCGCGGGTGCGGTCGTTGTTGCGGCGTACGGTTTCGGTTTCGCCAGGGCGGCCGGCGTTTTGGTTTGCGCGTCTTTCGCGCTCGCGGTTTTCGTCAAAGGTGCGGCGGGCGTAGCGTGCGGTTTCTACTTGCAGCCGCAATTGACGGACTATTTGGGTGGTAGTTGCGGTTTGGGTTATGTGCCTGGTTATGTTGTCGGGTATTTCGGGCAAGTCGCGCTCGAATTCTATTACTGTATGTTGGTTAAGCGGCTGGTGCAGCATGTTGTTTAGGTGAGACATCGCGCTTTCGTGGCGGAGGATTAATTCGGTAAGTGCCATACGTGACCGTTCGAGAGTCTGTTCTGCCATGCGGATGTCGTTTATGCTCATCATTCCGAAGCTGTGCAGAACGGTGGATTGGCGAAGGCTTTCTTCCGATACACTAATAGAGGCTTGAGTTACGCTTATTGCCAGAGATAATTCTTCCACGGCTATTATGGTTTGGCGAAGGATGTTTTCCTGTGCTATTTTTGCGTGTTCTTGAGTTAGGTTAAGGGCTTCTATTTGACGGTCTAAATCGGTCAAATCCCGGCGGTTGTTGTCTATTACGTAGCGGGCGGGGTTGCGTTGGGCGTCTATGTCGCTAAGCGCGTTCCCCAGGGTGTTGCGGCCATCTTGCATCGCACCTATGCTTACGTCCATACTGGCTGCCCATATCATAGAGTTTATGGCTGTTTGCAGTGCCTGTGTATCGATAGGGCCTCCGCTGTCCATGGATAGGATAAAAGCTTCCATTGCGGCTGCGGCTGCGGTTTGTAGCTGCTGTTGCTGAGCGGCTGCGCCGCCTATTTGTAAATTCAAATTCCACAGGTCTTGGTTCATGTTGTTAAGGATGTCTTGAGTTTCGCGGTTTACTTGGCGGCGTTCTTGGTTGGTGATGTGGGTTTGCAGGTCGTCGCGCATGTTACGTAGTTCGCGCAGGTGAATGTCGGTTTGTTGGTTGGGTAACATGTTGGACAGAGCCAGTTGTACGGCGCGGTTGTAAGTAATAACTACAGCGTTTTCCGGGTGCTGCCGGGTGTGTTGTTCGCTTTCCTGTGTGGGTGAGGCCGCCATTATTGTTATTGGGGACAGGGTTAGGATTGAGACTAGTAATAGGAAGGTAAGTTTTTTCATGCTGGATACTCCTTTATTTTTTTGACTTGATAAATATTCTAAGTCGCACGTACGTGCGATTTAATGTTAAAGTTTTGATGAAACTTTTTCAAAAGTTTCCGGGGTTGGTGGGGCAGAGCCCCGCCGGTCTTAATTTGCTAGCTACGGCAGTGGGATATGCACCCGAGCGTTCATGCCTATGCGAAGGCTCGTGTTTTCGGCGGCGACCGCCACTTCGGTTTCGAATTCCACTACAGGCGCGAACGGGGTGGCTGCGGGGTTTATTCTGGTTATTACTCCGTTGTATTCGGCAGAGCCTGCGGCTGCGGATGTTATGGTAACCTCCATGCCCTGTGTTACTTGGGCGATATCGTATTCCCGTATGCCGGTTGTCACCCGCAGGTTGGCTGTGTCTTCTATTATAAACATCAGGCCTGTGGCCATAGCACCTTCTCGGGCGATGACAGATGTTATGGTGCCGCTTACCGGGGCGGTTATGGTTGCGTCGTCTTGGTGGCGGGATAGTTGCAGGAGGGTTTGCTCCAGGGCAAGTTCCAGTTGCTCAAGGTTGGTGGTGGCTTCTGTAATGGTTACGAGACTGCGCAGTGCTTCCACTTCCTGGTTGGCGGCAGAGCGTGCGGCTCGCAGCATCTCCTGCGCGTCCCGGTGGGAAGACCGGGCGGCGGCAAGGGCAATTTCGGACTGCTCTACCGTGCGGTTGAGAAAAGTGCCTGCGGTTTCGTAACTTGCAAGTGCGTCTGCATACATGTTTTCGGCGTGGGTTAATGCGATTTCGGATTGACGGACGGCTTCTGCCGCTACTATGCCGAACTCATATAAGGAGACCGTATCTGAGTGGGCGCGTTGGATTTCTTCTAACTCTATGCGGGCGGAGCGTACCAGGCTTTCCGCGCCGGTTATTTGCGGGTTGCTGCCTTGTTCGTGATATTGAAGGGCTATTTCGTGATTTTTTTCGGTTAGTTGGAGATGCGCTCTTGCCGCGGTTAGTGCGGCTTCTGCGGATAAAATGTTAAAGTTTGTGTTGCGCGATATGTTGCGGGTGGCTTCGTTAAGCATTCTTTCGGCATCACGCAGGTTGTTTTCGCCTGTGATACGCGCCATTTCTATGGCGGCGGTTTGTTGGGCGGCCAGTAGGGTTAGGTCTTCTATTGCACTTATGGCATCGAGGGCGGCCAGGGGTTGGCCTGCTTCGACAAAGTCGCCTACTTTTACATATACGTGGTCGATGGTTAGGGGGAGGTTGGAATATACGTTTCGGGTTTCTGTGCTTTCGACTATGCCGCTTATTGTTATTATGGTTGGGTTGGGAATTTCGGCAGGGCGTTCGTGACCTGTGGTGGGGATTGCGGGTTCTTGCGGTGAGCCGCAGGCGGTTAGGATGAATGCCAAACCCAGTAGTATTGGTATGAGTTTTTTCATGTATAATGTCCTTTCGTTTTTTCATGTTTGAATAATTATAAACTATGCCATTGTGGTATAGTCAAGAGGGTGAATTTTTCAACTGGTGACTGTGAGTCACCAGTTGAAAAATTATTCTATCGTCTAAGCGGTATCTGTACACTGGCGTTTACCCCAATTAATCTATCTAAATCAACATCGTCCACAACGGTAATTTCAACAGGAATCAACAGCGTGGCGCGTGAGTTTGGCATCAAGCCTGTGTAGGGCAACGCGGATGTTCCAATACTACTAACGTAACCGGCAAAACGTTGTCTGCCGAAAGTATCAACTCTTACATAAACTCGCTGCCCTAAGTGGACGTTTAGAATATCAGTTTCTTCAATGTTAGCCTGAATATGCACATGACTGGTGTCAGATATAACCGCTACGGTTTCCATTGGCGAAACCATTTGGCCTTGGACGGCACTGGTGTGCATTACTAAGCCGTTTATGGGTGAGCGCATAGCTTCACCGCCTTCTACCCAGCCAAGCACTTCATTTATACTTACATATTGGCCTTCTTGCAGCGAAAATCTTTCCAGTACACCCGCGCCGTTTACGGATACAGGTACCATTGTGGTGGCAACTTTTGCGTTATCCGTGGCGATAAAACCTGCGTTATGCCACATAAATGCTCCAACACCCGCGCCTGCGATTATTGCTACAGTTAGTATCATAGCTACTGCTTTTTTACTCACGAAAACTCCTCCTTTATTTGCAGAATCACGCTTTCCGTATACCCAGGTAAATATCAGGGCAAATACTACAATGTTCGCTATTATAATTCCAAAACTTTGTACGGCTTCCATTGTGGTGGTGTTATCGTCAACAAAATTCATGGTGTACAAAACTCTGAAAATATTTTGCATGGTTTGATTTTGGCTCATGTTTGCAAGAAATGGACCGAAACTGACTATCAGCCCTGTTAGCGCGCCTGTACCGATAGCCTGCTGCTGGTTTTCGGATGTCATGCCTATGATTGCGCCAATTAATATGGATGCTGTTACACCAAGTACCATGGAAAGAAACATCAGCATCATTTGAACAAACGAAACGCCCGGCATCATTATGGCAAACGCGATACTTCCAAGTGTTGCGATGGATAAAAATACACCGCCCAGTCCAATTAGATATTCATGTGACTTAACCCCTGCCATAAGCAAAAAACGCAAGGAATTTTTTTCTATATCCTCGGCTATTGCCGTTGCTACGGCACTGATAAACGCCATACCTACAAACATTCCGGCAAACATGGTTATAAACATCGTTTCGGGCATTCCCGCTACTCCCATATCTATCAGATGCGTCATTATAAATGCCATTACGGGGTATATGATAAACTGGCTAAGCACGTCAGAATTTTTCACGATATCTTTGAATTGCTTGACAAATATCGCTTGGGTGCTGTTAGTCATGTAAGTCAGCCCCCGTCATTTTCATAAATACGTTACCAAGGTCAGGCACTGTGCGCATGGAGTTATGACGCTTACATACTTCCAAGGGTTCGCCTTGCTCAACTATATGTCCTTTGTGTAGTAATGCTACACGGTCGCAGAGTTTTACTGCTTCTTCCATGTTGTGGGTTGTTAGAAAAATTGTTGCGCCTTGGTTGCGTATTTGCTGGATTAGCTCGTGGATACCTTCGGTAGTGCGTGGGTCCAGCGCGCTGGTGGGTTCGTCCAGGAACAGTACCTTTGGTGAATGAAGAATGGCTCTTGCTATCGCCAAACGCTGGCGCATTCCTTTTGACAGGGATGTTACGGGCTTTTTTGCGGCTTCGCCAAGTCCTACATTTTCAAGTGCCTCTATGGACTTTGTAAGGGGCATACTGTATATGCGGCAGAATACGTCCAGGTTATCCCGGCAGCTAAGCCGCGAGTATAAGCCGTCTTCGTCAAGCATAAGTCCTGTTTCAAATGGGGTAACATCTACATGGGCGACACCGCTGTCTACTTCCAACTGGTGGGTGAGTATATTGATAAGTGTGGTTTTGCCCGACCCTGACGGCCCAAGCAGCCCGAAAATCTCCTTTTCCCTTACCTCGAAGCTTACGCCGGACAGCACTTTTTGCTCCCCGAAGCTTTTTTCTACATTATGGACTTTTATCATGCTCCGGCACCTCCCTCGTCTTCTTCGCCGAAGTAAGCTTCTAATGCCGAATACATGAAATTGTCCGCGACCTCCATTTTTTCGTCCCAGGAGGCGTCCCGCTGGCTGTCCGCATAGCCAAACTGTCTTATGTTATCATTAAATTTTACCAACAAGTCAATGTTGCCGTCTGCCATATCCATCATGGCATCCCAGAGTTCTTTTGCAAGAGCCAGACCCTGTTCGCTTTCGGGGGATACACCTGTTTTATAATACTCCGCCGCTTGGCTGCTCAAGCGATGGAGGGTTTTCATAAATTCTTCGCCTCTTTCCTTGCCCATATGCGAAAGTTTTTCCATCATTTCATCGTCGATATGTTTTATCATCCAATAATGCTGGTTTTTCATTTGCAGGTTTACGAGAATTGCCATATATCTTTTGAAATCTACTGTTTGCATTTGCTCGATTTCTTTTGTTAATGCTTCAATTGCGTCAACGGTTTCTGCCAAGGCTTCCATTTTCATACGAATGTCCGTCACCTGTTGTGTGAGTACATTTACCACATCTTGCGGGGTGTCAAGCGATGTTAACCGCTTCTTTATTTCGCTAAGGGGAAAGCCCAGCTGCTTCATCATTAGTATTTGAATCAACTTGACGAAATCTTTGTCGGTGTAGAGTCTGAACCCGCCGTCGCTTTCTGCCGATGGTGACAGTAAGCCTTCTTTATCGTAATATTGCAGAGTACGGACGGTAACACCTGTTTTTTTTGCAAGTTCGCCTATTCTCATGTATCCTTCGGGTATTGCGCGATATCTTTCCATTTTTTTAGTCTCCTTTCGTGACGGTAAATATAGTATAGACTATTACGTTAGCGTCACAGTCAAGACCTTTTTGAAATTTTTTATCGCGCAAGCGGAATACGAACCCTGGCATTTGTACCTATCAAATGAGCCAGGTTAACATCGTCAGTTATCTGTATCTCTATAGGAATAAGATGCACCACCCGCGTAAAATTACCGCCCGTGTTAAAAAACATCGCCTGACCCGTAAGTTCCGCCTGCGTAATCCTGCCTATATCGGAAATATACCCTGCGAACTGACGGTTGCTAAGCCCATCTATAGTTACATAAGCAGTCTGTCCTACCGAAAGCTGCATGATGTCCGTCTCGCGAATATTGGCTTGTATATGCAGCCGCTCGGTATCGGCTATTACGGCAATGGGCGTCATCGCGGGTATGGTTTGACCTTGGCGTACGCTGGTGTACACTACCAAGCCATTTACGGGAGAACGCATGGCTTCTCCGTTTTCCACCCAGCCGATTAGTTCGCTTTCGTATACGTAGCGGCCTTCGTATATATTGTAACGTTCCAAAATACCCGGCATGTTGGATGAAATGTATACCCGGTTGGTGGTGATGCGGGCATTGTCGGTGGTTAAGTAGCTCATGGAGCGGTTTATAAAGAAGAAGCCTGTGGCCGCGCCGCCTGCTAAGATTAGGGTTAGGACAAGAATAAAAATCACCTTGCCCTTGATGGATTTTTTATTTTCGTTGTCGGTTTCAGGGGTTTCGGTTATATCGGTGGTTTCGATTTTTTCGGTTGATTTGTCGGTCATGGTGTGTCTCCTTTGTTTTCAGTTGCCTAGTGTGGCTAGGCAACTGAATTTAATTTTCTGCTAGGAAATTGGCCTGTATGAAACGCGCGCAAGCACGCTTTGTTCATTCATCACATTGGTCAAACTGCGAATTATACAAATCGGCATAGAAGCCGTTTGCATCCAGCAATTCTACATGGTTGCCCTGCTCAATGATATTTCCATCTTTCATAACAAGAATCAAATCCGCGTCCTTTATAGTGGACAGCCTGTGAGCAATTACAAAGCTGGTGCGTCCCTTCATTATATTACGCATGGCTTTTTGTATCAATATTTCCGTTCGGGTATCGATAGAGCTGGTGGCTTCGTCCAGTATCAAAATGGACGGGTTGCGCAGCACCACTCTTGCGATGGTAAACAGCTGCTTCTGCCCTTGGGAGATATTTGTGGCTTCTTCGTTAAGCACCATGTCGTATCCGCCTGGCAGGGTTTTTATAAAGCGGTGACACTGGGCGGTTTTGGCGGCGGCTATAACTTGCTCGTCGGTTGCGTGAGGCGAGCCGTATCGGATGTTCTCCATTACACTGGCATTGTACAGCCAGGTGTCTTGCAGTACCATCCCGAACAGCTCGCGCAGCTCACCACGGGTGTAATCCGTGGCCGGTATGTTGTCGATTAGAATTTGCCCGCCGTTTAGTTCGTAAAAGCGCATCAGTAGCTTTACCATAGTAGTCTTGCCCGCGCCTGTGGGTCCCACAATTGCGACTGTCTGTCCGGGTTTAATTTTCGCGGAAAAGTCGTGAATTATTATTTTTTCAGGGTTATATCCGAAGCGGACGTTTTTAAACTCTACCCAGCCCTGGTGTGTTTCCCCTTCGGGACGCGCTTTTGCGGTATCCGCCACTTCCTCTTCTTCGTCCAGGAATTCGAACACGCGCTCTGCCGCCGCCACCATGGACTGCATCATATTACTGGCGGCACCCAGCTGTCCCATTGGATACGTGAAGTTTTGCACATATTGGATAAACGCCTGCACGTCACCGATGGTGATTGCACGCTGCACGGCCAAAATACCACCCAATATACACACCATTACATACGCCATGTTGTCTGCCAGTGTAAATAGCGGCTCGACAACGCTTGTCATAAACTGTGCCTTCCATGCGGAGGTGCGCAGTTTGTTGTTGGCTTTATCGAATTTTTCTTCCGCATCGGTCTCGCCGTTGTAGGCGCATACTATGCTGTGGCTGCTGTATGTTTCTTCCACTATGCTGCTAACTTGCCCCAACGCCTCCTGCTGGGTAGTGAAAAACCCGTGCGATTTTGACATTACCAGCACCATAAGCCCCAAAAATACAGGGATTATAACCAGTGCCGCCGCGGTCATAAGCGGGCTTATCCATATCATCATAACCAAGGTACCGACTATAGTTACGGAGGACGACACCAGCTGTGTGAGGTTGGTGTTAAGCGTTTGAGCCAGAGTGTCCACGTCGTTGGTTACCCTGGAAAGTATTTCGCCGCTTGTGCGGGTATCGTAGTAGTTTATGGGCAGGCGATGCATTTTTTCGGAAATTTGGGTGCGCAGCTTGTAGGTTACTTTTACGGAAAGGCGTGCCATTATCAATTCTTGTACAAGATTGCTTATGGCTGAAACGACATACAGGCATATGAGAATGGCGGTAAGTCGGCCTATTCGCGTAAAGTCCGTGAGTAATCCCGTGCCAAACCAATGCGCCATAATGCCGTCTACCAATGTAGTAGTTACGCGACCCATTATACGCGGGCCCAAGATGGCAAATATGGTGGAAGCAATAGCGAATGTTAGCGCGATTAGTAGAACCATTTTGTGCGGGGATAGATATGTGATTAGCTTTTTTATGGTGGCCTTTGGGTCTTTGGCTTTTTGGACGGGGGCGTCCGCTCCTCCGCCTAAGGGGTCGGAGTAGTCTACGGTTTGCGTGGTTGACTGTTGCTCTGTTGAAAATTCGTCATGCACAGGCTATCTCAACTCCTCTTCCGACAGCTGCGAAGCCGCAATTTCCCGATAAACTTCACAGGAATTCATCAATTCGAAATGTCTGCCGATACCCACAATTTCTCCGTGGTCAAGCACGATAATCTGCTCTGCATCCATGATTGAAGAAACCCGCTGGGCAATTACCAACTTGGTGGCATGGGCCGTACGCTTTTTTAGTGCGGCACGAAGCAGCGCGTCAGTTTTTAAGTCCAGCGCGGAAAAGCTATCATCGAATAAATATACCTGCGCACGTTTAACCAACGCCCGCGCAATAGAAAGCCGCTGCCGCTGCCCGCCGGAGAAATTACTGCCGCCTTGGGCTACATTTGATTCATACCCATCGGGCTTTTCCTCGATAAAGTCTGCCGCTTGGGCAACTTCCGTAGCGTATGCGAGTCGCTCTTCGGTAGCGTCCTTATCCGCATAAAGCAAATTAGACCGGATGCTACCGGTGAACAACGACGCTTTTTGCGCAACATATCCGATTTGGTTGTGCAGGCTTTCTTTGTGAATATCCTTCACATTAATCCCGTCGAAGAAAATCCCGCCGCCCGTTACATCGTAAAAACGCAGTAGTAATTTGAAGATAGTCGATTTGCCTGACCCGGTAGACCCGATAAAAGCCGTAGTCTGCCCCGGCCGCGCCGTAAAGCTGACGTGACTTAGTACATTGTCGTCGTCCTCTTTTGCGTCGGGATACTTAAAGCTTACATCACGGAATTCAACTGTGCCTGAGAAATCCTTTAGCTTTATGGGGTTATCGTTATATTTTAGGTTACTTTCGGTTGTCAGCACTTCTTTCACACGGCCTGCGCTAACTACCGCACGCGGCAGGAGAACAAACATCATTGCCACCATAAGGAACGCGAAAATTACCAGCATTCCGTATTGCAAAAACGCAAAAATATCCCCAACGTCCACACGAAACGCGGACGCTTGTCGCGCACCCACAAACACAATTACCGCCGTGGTCACGTTCATGATAAGCATAATGATGGGGGTCATAAAAGCAAAAATTTGGTCTACAAAACGATTAGTGTCTGCCAAATCCTTGTTGGCCTTGTCGAAACGCTTTTTCTCAAACGCCTGTGTGCTGAACGCGCGTACAATTAATATGCCGCTCAAATTTTCGCGCGAAACAAGATTTAGCCTGTCTATTAGCGATTGTACAATTTTGAATTTTGGCAAAGCAATCAAAAACAGAATTGTCATAGTGCCTACCATTGCAACAGTGGCTATAGCTACAATCCAGCTCATGGAAACGTCACGCTCCATAGCACGGATAATACCACCCACCCCCAAAATAGGCGCGTAAATAAGTAGACGCAACGACATCATTAAAGTAGTCTGAATTTGCGTAATATCGTTGGTGGTGCGGGTGATTAGCGACGATGTAGAAAAACGGTTAATTTCCGCGTTGGAAAAATGCACTACTTTTTTAAAAACCGCCGCCCGCAGGTCGTTGGCGACGCCTGTGGCTATACGCGCCGCAAAGTAGGCCATTGCCAGCGCGCACACCACGCTTATAAGCGTTACGACAAGCATACGCAGGCCGTTGTGCCATATTATATGAATCATGCCCGGCAGTACGCCCTCATTTATGATATCCGCCATGTAGCCCGGCAAAATTAAAGCCATGTTAGCTTCTATCGTCAGTAGAACCACGGCGATTATCATAAAGTGGGTATAGGGTTTCATGTATTCGAAAACTTTTGACATGCTTGCAAAGTTCCTTCCGTTGCGTCGACTCTTTCTTGCGTATTACACGGTTATGTCGCGTCGTTATTTTTTCAACTGGTGACTGTGAGTCACCAGTTGAATTAAATTATGCAAGAGGTCTACTGCAAAGATGGATTATACACTGTACCATAAGGGGAGAGTCAAGAGGTATTTTAACCTGTCACCCTTGCTCCATTACTCAAGCCGGTTTGGCGCGCATTTCTGATAATGGTATCGCCGGCAGTTACGCCGGATTCGATAACAATTTCGGTTCTGAGCTGGGTTCCCGCTACAACTGGGGTGGCTATGGCGGTGCCGCTTTCTACTATATATACCATAGTCTGCCCTGCCTCTTCAAAAATAGCCGTGCGTGGTACCGCCAGTCTGTCATCTGCGGAATATGTTATAAAGCGGACATCTACGTCAAAGCCGCTTCTGAACGAACTGCTTAAACTGTCGGGTGCTATTAGCACTTTAACCCTGCGTTCTTCCACACCCAAAATGGATACCATTGCTTCGGCTCTGTCGTCGATGGAGTAGATTGTACCGGAGTAAAGCACATCGCCGCTTTGACGAATAAAAATTAGCTCGACCGCGTCGCCAGCGGACAAGTCGCTGACATTCGCTGTGGAAACAAATACTTCAATTAAGTTATCCGCGGCGGTTCTTATTTCCGCAACCGGCATGGCGGGGTTTAGTATGTTAGTGGAATCTGCGTGGAGGGTTACTATTGTGCCGGAAACGGGACTTGTTATGGTGCTGTTTGCTGCCAGCCGTTCCAAGTTGGCTATCGCTAAGTAGTTGCTTTCTATCAGTGCGTTAAAATGCCGCCGCATTGGTTCGGTACTCATTTGTGCAAGCGAGTTGTCGATACCGCTAATCTGTGCCGAAATAGACCGTCGTAGAGAGGCAAAGTGTTCTGCTTGGTTAACCGTGCCTGCACCGCTGTTTATTATTTCCAGGGTTTGTTCGTTTGTGGCAAGAGTAGTTTGGTGATTTTCGAGTGCTTGCCCGGCAGCTTCAAGCTCTATGCGGGTTATGATTCCCGCTTCGAAAAGCGCGCCTGCCCGCTCAAAGTCGGTTTGGGCATTTTGTACGGTTGCGCGGCTCTGTTCTATTACGATGTTTTGCAGCCGTATGTTTTCTTCCTGTGCGCGCCTGCGGTCTGATTCGGTTTCCAGGGACATTTGCTCCTGTGCATCTATTGCACGAAGTTCGCTACGCAATACATTTCTGCTGGCGGTTTGGCCGGCTCTTGCTTGGGATTCTTCTAAGGATAGATTGTCGATTTGAGCCTGCAGTGCCAGATTGCTAATGCGAACTTGCTCTATTTCGTGAAGAATATCGCTTGCGTCCGTGACTACCAAGATGTCGCCTTCGTTTACGAACTGGCCTTCTGTTACGTTAACAGAGATAATTTGCCCGCCGGAAAGAGCGAATACGTTAATATGCCTGTCTTCGCGTACGTGGCCCAGTTCGGTGAAGTACATTTCCGCACGGGAAGACTGCACTACCATGGTGTCTACGGATAGAGGCTGCATAACGCTTACTACTATCGCGGCTATAATTGCTAAAGCGATAATTCCTAATATTACGTATTTGACTTTTTTCTTCATGATTATTCTCCTTTTTTTGACATTGCAAACTGTTCATACGCGAGTTTCCACTATTACCACTCAACCTCTTCGGGCTGAATCGGATTTTTATTCTCGATTATTTTCTCAATCAGGCCGTCCCGTATATAGAAAACCCTGTCCGCAATGGCACTCATTGCGGCGTTGTGTGTGATGACAACGACAGTTTTCTTGTATGCTACGTTAAAATCCTTTAGCAGACGAATTACCTGCACACCTGTAGATGAGTCCAACGCGCCGGTGGGTTCGTCGCATAGTAGCAGAGTTGGGTTTTTTGCGATGGCGCGGGCAATGGCTATGCGCTGCTGCTCCCCGCCGGACAGTTGTGCCGGGAATTTTGCGGCGTGGTTTGTCATTCCTATTTTTTCAAGCAATTCGTCCACGTTTAGGGGGTTGCTTGACAGGTTGGCAGTAAGCTCTATATTTTCGCGGGCGGTCAGGTTTTGGAGCAGATTGTAAAACTGAAATACAAAGCCGATTGCGTTGCTACGGTACATTGTCAATTCCTTTTCCGAGGCGACACTTATGTTTTTGTTGTCGTAAAAGATTTCGCCGTCTGTAGGGCTGTCTATGCCGCCAATCATGTTAAGCATTGTACTTTTGCCCGAGCCGCTGGGTCCGAGAATTATTACAAACTCTCCTTCGTATAAGCTGCATGACATGCCGCGTAAAACGGGCAATATTACTTCACCTACTTGGTATTGCTTGTATAAATTATTTACCTTTAGGATTTCATTCACACTTTACCCCTCCTTTAACACATCTACTAAGTTAAACTTTCTTATTTGCTTGCCTGTTAGGAAACAGGATACCGCAACTGCCAAAGCGCAGCCTATAAACGCCAGCAGCGTGGGCATAAAGGCTATCCGTGCGTCCATAATGGACTGCTCGAAGCTAAACATGTTGCCTATGAACGGTATGAAAAAATAGGATTCTATAATACCTATAATGGTGGCGATAATAAGCATAAACACGTATTCGAACGTATTAATTTCCGCAACGGCGGAAGATTGAAAACCCAGTACCCGCAGGGTTGCGTACTCCCGCTGCTTTTCTCCCAGGGCTATGTTTGATATGTTGTAAACGATGGCGAAGCATATGATAATTGCCACGAAATTTATGATATTGAATATGCCGTTGTTTAAATCCGCGTTTTCTCGGGCAAAGGCATGAGCGCGTGCGTTATCGCTAAGATTTGCTATGTTGTTTGCGTCGGCAAGTTCGCTCCAGAGGAGGGGCAGGTAGCCGTATTCGACATTTATCATAACCATGTTGGCTACTGTCTCTCTGCCGAAAAGCATACTTAGCTCGGATATTTCCATGTAGGCACCGGCACCTATGAGGGTTTCGATTATTTGGGTAACCTCTACATAGGCCGGGGTACGAAAGTTTGAGTTGTCTACCGATACGTATTGCCCAACGGTTAGCCCAAGTTCATCTGCAAAGAAGCGGCTTAGTACAAGACCGCCGTCTGGCCGTATTTGGGTGCCGGAGTTATCAAAAATGTTATAGAGGTTTGCGTTGGTGTCTACTCCGCGTATGGCAAGGGTTCTTGTTGCGCCGTTGTTTTCCAGGTCTGCGGATATTGTTAGAACGGTTTCTACTTCCAGTACACCATTCATTTGTCCTATGTCGCGTATTAGGGAACTGCTTGACTCGAAGCCGTTTAGGTTAATTACGCCGTCGCTTACTATAATCTTGCGGTACATGTCGTCCGTCATATCCGAGATGTACTGCCCCATTGTGAAAAACGTATTCATGAGAACGAAAATGGTTGAAATGCTTATAACCGTTATGATAACCCTGCGTAAATTCCGCCGCATACTGCGCAGTGCAAGTTTGCCGCCGGTGTCAAGAAGCAGCCGGGAGAAGAAGCCATTGTACTTGCCACCAAGGCTTTTTGCACTTGGCGGTGCTTCCCGCATGGCCTCGGCAGGCTTGATTTTCATGGAAGATCGCGCCCCCATTAGTACCCCGATAAGGCTTACCGCAACGGAGATGAAAAACCCGGCGATAATAAGGGTGGTATTGAGCCTGAAAGGCAGCCATGCCAGGTCGAAAAACTGTGCTATCAAATTGTAAAACGCCCCGCCCGCTATCCAGCCAAAGCCAAGGGCCAGCACAAAGCTGAACATTGCCGCTATGGCACCTTGCAGTAAATAGCCGCCAATTATATATCTGTCGGAAAAGCCTATGGCTTTCATAGTGCCTATTTCCGTTCGTTCCATTGTTATGAGCCGTTTTAGGGTGATATATAACATGCCGACTGCAATGCTAAGGAACATAAGAGGGAATTGCGTACCCATCATCATAAGCGGGAGGCTTTGAGCTTCTATTGTCATGTAGCTGCCGTGCCTTTGTTGAGGTATAACGTTGATAACCCCGTATCGCTCCAGCGCGGCGGTAAGGGTGGGTTCTATGTCGTCGAAGTTTGCTGTTTCTTCCAATATAAAGCTGATGTTGTTTACAACCCCTGGCATACCCGCGGCGGCTTCTACCGCGCTTGCGGATACAAATCCTACTGTATTAAGCCTCTCGTCTGGCATACCGCTCATGGCCGGTACAAACAAATATTCCGGGCTTAGAACTGTGCCTTGGACCGTGAAAGTTTCGAAACGGCCGCCTATCAGCAGTCTTATGGTATCCCCTACGTCCAAGCCATGCGCATCAAAAAAAGCACTGCTTAGCCATATGTCGTTGCTATCTCTAAGCGGCTCGCCTGTGTATGTAAATTGGTTAATAGACCTCCTTGGAAACTCGTTCATGTGTGCGAAAATGCTCTCTGATTCCGAAACATTTTCGCACGTTTCCGACAGTTTCTGAGGAGGTCTAATGGTTGCTTCCCGGCTTTGGTCGACACCTATAAGCAGGACGTTTATTATGTCGTCGACATCGTGCAGGCGCGCGGTTACAGCGTGCTTTAAAGTACCTTGGGCATCTGCTATGCCGTCTATCCTTGTAAGGCGGTCTACAGAAGTGCGAGGGATTTGCCTGACGGAAGCAAACGCGTCCGCGAAATTAGATTCGGCGTGGTAAAGCCTTACGGATTCCATGTAGACTAAGTATCCGCTTAACATGCCTATAAACATGCTAAGGCCGATGGCCAATACAAAAATACCGGAAAAATAAGATTTCTTGTTTCTCCAGATTGAGCGCAGGCTTTTATTTATCATTAATTTGCTCATTTAACATACTCCGTTCACGCTTATATATCGGATAAGAAGATAAATACACTTCCTTGTTTCAAGTTATTGATGCGCGCCACCCTATAATTTACGAGGGTAATGGACTGTTGTCTGTTGAGAGGCATAGATTTTAAATGAAGAAAAGTGTATATGGTAGTGACATTTGTAACTAGACGGTTTCATTTTCAGGCTGTTTTCAGCCAAAATGGTATGACTTTTCATTTTTCAGTTGTCTAGCCACACTAGGCAACTGAAAATTAGACTTCTTGCAAAAACTATCTGAAACGCGCGAAAATATTGCGGAATAGGGAAGCATGTGTGTATGAATAGAGTTAAGAAGTCTATTAAAAAAGCCATTCCGGGAACGATGGAATGGCCGTAAATATTGCAGGATAGAGGTAAATATTGTATGCTTATACTCCGTTTTTTATCCAGTATTTTTCACCGGATTTGTCCCTGTCCATGAAGCCGTACTGTATCAAATATCGCCGCACGGTTACGAAATCTTCGTAGTAGTTTTGCAGGATTTCGTTCACATTCTGCTCGGTGTAGTTTTTGCCCAGGGCGAAGTTTTCCATTAGCTTTTGCAGGATTATTATTTTCTTTTTCTCCTTTGCGGGAAAGTTTTTGATTTTTAGCTTGCCGTTGTTGTCGAAGTATCTGGTTAGTATATCTTCTTTTTCCTCCTGCGTTATTGCAAAACGTTCGTCTATGCAAGTCGCGCCGGGGTGGAAGTCTACCATTTTGCGTTCTTGTTTTTGCTGTTGCATTTTTTCCTCCATTAGCTCTACCAGTGCGGTTAGTATTTTTGCCTGCTTGTACTTTTCTCTGATAGCAAAACGCTGGTTGCGTATTGTGGAAATGCTGTTTGCGTTTGTAATCCCGACAATTTCCTTGTCGGTGTAGCCTTTGTAGAAGAGTTTTGCAAGCTCGGTGTGGCCTTCCGACAGGCCTGTGTATACTTTGCCGAAGGCGAGATAGTATTCAAAAATATCAGGGTGGGCGGTGGCGATGTGGGTCTCGGTTGCTTTTTTTGCATCGAAGAATGCGTTATTTATGGGGTAAATTTCGCCTTGGTTGAAATTTTTGCCGCATAGCAGGCAGGTGAAGTGGCTTGGATGGGTTTTATAACCTTGTTTTAGTTCTTCTGTTGTGGCATTCCAAAATATGTTTGCGTCCATATCTTTGCTCCTTTTGTTTTGCGATAATTAATATTTTATCTATATTATTTATGGATGTCAATAAAAATATCTATTTTTGCACAAGAAGTGTGCAAGTTTGAAACATCCGCGTGGCGGATTTTCACGCCAACCAATTTGTGGCATCGACGAAGGAGGCAAGGAATAACTTATGGCTAAAAAACATCTGCTATCAATTGGCGAAATTTCAAAAATAACAGGAGCAAGCGTAAAATCCCTGCGCTATTACGAGCGCATAGGTATTCTCACCCCCGCCTACACAGACCCGTGTACAAAATACCGCTACTATTCCGCACCCCAGATATACACGATAGATCTGATACAGCACTTCATCGAGCTGGACATTCCCCTAAAAGATATGTCCGGTTTTACGAACGCAGATAACATAAATTTTCGTAATCTATTGGAACATGGCGAGAAAATTGCCAAACAAAAGCTAAAATCCGTAAAGAAAGGGCTTGCCTTAATAAAGGAAGCAAAGCATCGGCTGGACCTGGCAGAATTGCACCAAGACGGAGAAATATACACCCGCGTTATCCCTGAGAAATATTTTTATGCGTTGCCTTGCAATAATCCACTGGAGAACGAAAGCTGGCTGGAAGTAGCTCTGTCTTTTTTTGAAAAAATACCCGCCGACGAATATGCAGATGACGAAATGCCGGCGGTTGGTTTCCTATGCGAGCATTTGTCAAAAGGGATGCAATACTATATTTTTGTAGAAGCACCAAAAGGTACCGGCCCGGAAGATGAAGATGTTAAAGTAATTCCCGCTGGGGAGTATTGGTGCAGGCAGAATACGCGTCATCGTCTGGATAATGTTCGCGAAGTTTTCAAAGAGCAGTTGGGCGATGCCGCCGGTTTTCTTGCAATTGAAGTGGAAGTGTTCCTTGGCCGCTTTAAGATAGACCAGCCGCCTACGGAGCTAAGGGTTATAGTAATATAAGTTGAAAATCGTCTCAAGCTTCGCTCGGGGACGTGTCTGTTATCATTTATCCATTTGATTTGACAGCCCGTTACTATGTGGGTACAATTAGGATATACTTAACATGAAGGAGAATTTCTATGAAAACAGTAACCATTTCCCTAAACACGGTGGAAAAAGTAAAGGGTTTTGTAAACACCGTATCCCCGATGGAAGGCGATTTCGACCTTGTGAGCGACCGCTACGTGGTAGACGCAAAGTCCATCATGGGTATTTTTAGCCTTGACCTTAGCAAGAACTTAACATTGCAGATACATGGGGACAGCGAACGGGCTTTGCCGTTGTTGGCTCCGTATATTGTGGAGTAGGTTTAAGATGTAAAACTGTGGGGGGCGTAAGCCCTCCTTTTTTGCGCTACGCGGGGCAGGCTCCGCAATCCAGTAAACGGCGAGAATGTGGTATTAGATTGCTTCGGCTTTGCCTCGCAATAGAGTTGTTATCGAAAGTGGAATTGGCGAGTGAAAATTCTCCCTGATTCCGCAAAATTTTCGCTCGCTTACGTTAATTTCGATACAACTCTAATGACGAGGCTTCCCGCGCCGCTGCGTTCACTTCGTATAATATCGCGCGTTACGGTCTCATTATCGACCAGCACAAAATCAAATGGTTATAGGAGGATGCTTATGACTGACCTGCTCCAAAATTTCGCAAAGGTTCATGATTGTGCAATTGGTGTATGCTCTCCATCACCTTTGCCAAAGGAGCATTATGGGTTCACGCCATTCGTATCCCGCGATATAAACAAACGCACTAACCCCGCCGCAATTTTGCCTGGGGTTAAAAGCATTGTAGTAATTGGCGTAGGATGGAGTAGTTCTAGCGAGCAGAAAATGGCAGACGGACACAATGTTCACACTTATCCCGCTACCCAGGGCTTTTTTTTTCAGTTGACTAGCCAATCTAGTCAACTGAATTTTTTACCGCCCGAATTATCCTCTCTGGGAACAGCATCCGACTACCACCCCAAAGTAAAATCCATCCTTCGTCAATTGGTAAAAAACCTGCCGCCTCACACCAAGTACAAAATCCTTGTAGATTCCCCGGGCTTGGACGAGCGCGCTTTCGCCCATCGGGCGGGCATCGGTTTTTTTGGCCGTAACGGGCTTATCATATCCCCGCAATTTGGCTCGCGGTTTAATATTGGGCTGCTATTGACAGACATTTCGCCGGAAGAGTGGGGGATTGAAAAAATTCAACTGGTGACTCACAGTCACCAGTTGAAAAAATTCTTGCCTGTTATTCAGATGGACACATCCTGCACCCAACGTGACGGTTCTTTTCATTCGGCAGGAAAAAGCCAATTGAAACCTGCTTGTCCATCCGATTGCCACCGCTGCATAACCGCCTGTCCAACAAGCGCGCTGTCCCTGGGTAAGTCCTTGGACGTAAACCGCTGTGTCTCCTACCTAACGCAAAAGCCGGGCGAACTTTCCCCAGAGGAAAAAACGCTGATAGGCAACCAGCTTTACGGCTGCGATATTTGCCAAGATGTTTGCCCCTTCAACCTGCCCAGGGAGAAATGCTATGTAGACCCGCAAGAATGGTTGGCAATGGACGATACTGCTTTCGAAGAAAAATACGGCCACACCGGTATGCTGTGGCAGGGAGCGGCTATCCTTCGCAGAAATGCGCAGGTGGCGGTGGACAACTCCAATCAGTAAGATAAACCTCTATCTCCCGCCGTTACAAATCGGCGGAATTTTTTTACAAAAACCCATTGACAAAGTCACCGGAAAATGTTATCCTTTCATTTGTTAGCACTCAACAGCAAAGAGTGCTAACAAAAAAGAAATGGCTAAAGTGCGAAAATAACCACTTTGATTTGAAGGTCAAATACGAATACAAGCATTCGCGCTTGACCCATGGGAGGTAAAAATGAACCTCAGCGCAAGAAAATTTAAAATCCTCGAAGCCATTATTACAGACTACATCGAAACAGCAGAGCCTATAGGTTCGCGAACCATTGCCAAAAAGTCCGGACTTGGCATTAGTTCCGCCACCATCCGCAACGAAATGAGCGACCTCGAGGATATGGGTCTGATTAGTCAGCTCCATACGTCCAGCGGGCGTGTTCCGTCGGGGCAGGGGTATCGGCTGTATGTAGATACAATGATGCAGCGACGGCAGCTATGCGAAGCAGAGGCATTGATACTGCAAAAAATGCTAATTGACAACATTTATCAAGTCGAGTACATGATGCAGGAAACCGCAAAAGCCCTTTCGCGCCTTACGCGGTATCCCGCCATTGTGTCCGAGCCGTTTTTGAAAAAGACGCGGATAAAGCATGTCCAGCTGGTACCGTTGGACGAGAAATCCCTGGCTTTGGTATTGGTGACAGACACAAAGGCCGTAAAAAATCAAATAGTAAACTTACAAGCCGTCCCCGGGTATGACGAACTAACAAGGCTGTCGTTCCATTTGAATCAGCAGTTGTCGGGGCTGACAATCCGCGAAATAAACCGCGCGCTTATAGACAAAATGCTGGCTATATTCGGCAATGCCGCCCACATACTCATGCCTGTATTGGGGACAATATCCGATATGATTCAAGCAGAGGACGATGTACGGGTTTTTACCAGCGGGGTAAAGAATATTCTTGCTTTTCCCGAGTTTGCGGATATTCGCAAGGCGGAGGCAATTTTCCACGCGCTGGAAGACAGGAATGCTCTGTTTGAGATACTGGGTGTCGAGCCGTTTGATGGTATTCACATTGCCATAGGCGAAGAAAACAATATCGAATTGCTAAAAACGTGCAGCCTTATCCGCGCAAACTACACGCTGGACAACCAAAGCACCGGCTGTATCGCGCTTATAGGCCCGATGAGAATGGACTATGCCCAAGCGGTGTCGGTAATATCAGGGATATTGCAGAACATGCAACGTGTAACGCACGCGTTGGGGTTGTAGAAGAAAGGAACAGACGCAAATGAACGAAGAACTAGACGAAATGCTTTTTCCGGAAGAAGAACCCGAAGAAGCAACACAAGACCAACAAGAATGCGAAGTACTGGACGCTCCCCCACCTCAAGATAAAGAGAGTGAAATGGAAGACCGCTACAAGCGAACCTTGGCAGAATTCGATAACTACCGCAAGCGCACCATCAAGGAGATGTCCGCCAGATATGACGACGGAGTCCGTGCCGCTTGCGAAAAACTGCTGCCAATGGTAGACAACTTCCACCGCGCGCTCCACGCCCACGAGAACAAAGATAGCTTCTACCAAGGTGTGGCAATGATAGCGCGTCAGTTTGACGGGATTCTTAGCGACCTGGGCGTAGAGCCTATCGCATTAGAACCGGGCGATAAATTCGACCCAAACTTCCACAATGCGGTAGCCCATGTGGAAGATGAAAACTTTGGCCAGAACGAAGTAGTTGAAGAATTGCAGAAAGGCTACATTCATAGAGACAAAGTGCTGAGATACAGCATGGTAAAAGTAGCGAATTAAAAAATCTAAAATTTCAAGGAGGAAAAATATCATGGCAAAAATAATAGGAATCGACCTAGGAACAACTAACTCATGTGTAGCAGTAATGGAAGGCGGCCAACCCGTAGTAATCGCCAACAGCGAAGGCCTGCGTACAACGCCGTCAACAATAGCGTTTACCAAAACAGGCGAACGCCTTGTGGGCGAAACCGCAAAGCGTCAAGCTATAACTAACCCAGACAACACAGTAATGAGTATCAAGCGCCAAATGGGCACAGATTTTAAAGTAAAAATAGATAACAAGACTTATTCCCCTCAAGAACTTTCCGCAATGATTTTGGGTAAACTAAAAGCAGACGCGGAAGCGTATCTTGGCGAAGCTGTAACAAAAGCGGTTATCACCGTACCGGCGTACTTTACAGACAGCCAACGCCAAGCCACCAAGGATGCAGGCAAAATAGCCGGCCTTGAAGTAGAGCGCATTATCAACGAGCCAACAGCGGCTGCGTTATCATACGGCCTCGAAAACGAAAAAGAGCAGAAAATTTTAGTATACGACCTGGGCGGCGGAACTTTCGACGTTTCCGTTATCGAAATAGGCGACGGCGTTATCGAAGTTTTGGCCACCAGTGGTAACAACCGCTTAGGCGGCGACGATTTCGACGACCGCATTATCAAATTTCTTGCAGACGAATTCAAGAAGCAAGAGAATATGGACTTGCGCCAAGACAAAATGGCAATGCAACGTCTAAAAGAAGCCGCGGAGAAAGCAAAGAAAGAATTATCAACCGTCGTAACCACCAATATAAATCTACCGTTTATAACAATGAACCAAGACGGACCAAAACACATGGACATTAACCTGACACGTGCTAAATTTGACGAATTGACACATGACCTTGTAGAAAAAACCATGGGTCCTGTGCAAACCGCACTCAAAGACGCAGATGTTTCCCCGTCCGAGCTTGACAAAGTTCTGCTTGTGGGAGGTAGCACACGCATCCCGGCAGTACAGGACGCAGTAAAAAAACTCACGGGTAAAGAGCCGTTCAAAGGAATCAACCCGGACGAATGCGTTGCTCTTGGTGCATCCATTCAAGCAGGCAAACTTGCGGGCGAAGCGGGTACAGGCAATATCCTTCTGCTTGACGTTACCCCGCTGTCACTTTCCATCGAAACAGAAGGCGGCGTTGCCACACGTCTGATTGAGCGCAATACCACCATTCCTACCAACAAGAAGCAAGTCTTCTCCACAGCGGCGCATAACCAAACCGCCGTTGATATAGTGGTAGTACAGGGCGAACGCCAATTTGCCCGCGACAACAAAGAACTTGGCCGCTTCCGTTTGGATGACATCCCACCGGCACCGCGTGGTGTGCCGCAAATTGAAGTAATGTTCGATATCGATGCAAACGGCATCGTAAGTGTATCCGCAAAAGACCTTGGCACAGGCAAAGAGCAGAAAATCACCATTGCCGCGTCAAGCAATCTTTCCGACGACGATATCGACCGCGCAGTAAAAGAAGCAGAGCAATACGCAGAGCAGGATCGCGTCCGCAAAGACGCGGTTGACGCGAAAAACGAGGCGGAGTCTCTAATCTTCCAAACCGAGAAACTCATAACCGACATGGGCGACAAAGTTAGCGAGGAAGACAAAGCCGAATTGCAAAGCGAAATGGATAAACTGAAAAGCGTAAGCGTGTCCATGCACCACGAAACTATGTCTGAGACAGACACAGAGCAGCTAAAATCCGCAATTGAAGCATATACAAAAGTGCTGCATGACTTCAGTTCTAAAATGTATCAGCAAGCAGCACCCGACCAGCACGACCATATGCACCACGAAGAGCCATCCGACTACGGCCCCGACCACGATGTAGTAGACGGTGATTTCACAGAAAAGCCCTAAAGGGGGTTTTGATATGAAAACATTACAAAACCCTAAGGGGGTGCTTTAAGTCATGGCAACCAAAAAAGACTACTACGAACTGCTGGGCGTAAACCGAAGCGCGACCGACGACGAGCTAAAAAAGGCATATCGCAAAATGGCAAAAAAATATCACCCGGATGTAAATCCGGGTGATAAAGTTGCCGAAGAAAAGTTTAAAGAGCTTAGCGAAGCCTATGCCGTATTATCCGACTCGGGCAAGCGGCGTACTTACGACCAGTTTGGCCACTCCGCATTCGAGCAAGGCGGCGGCGGGGCTGGCGGCTTCCACGGCAGCATGGATATGAACGATATCTTAAACTCCGTCTTTGGCGGCGGTATGGACTTTGGCGATCTTTTTGGCGGCAGGGGAAGCAGAACCCGTCCAAAGGCACGTCGCGGTGCAGACTTGCAAGTACGCATGACAGTTAAGCTGGAAGAAGCCGTGTTTGGCGCGAACAAAGAAATTTCCATGCAGCCGTATGATACATGTCAAACATGTAAGGGCAGCGGCGCAAAAGCCGGTACTCATCCAGAAAATTGTAAACGCTGCGGCGGTGCAGGCAGCGAGCGTATTCAAAAGCAGACATTCCTTGGCATACAGACGGTAATTGCACCATGTCCCGCTTGTAAAGGCGAAGGCAAGATTATCAAGAGTCCATGCAGCTCTTGCCGTGGACAAGGTCGTGTGCGTACAAACAAGAACCTATCCGTTACCGTGCCTAAGGGTATCGACAACGGCCAAAGTATCCGCCTGCAGGGTAAGGGCGAAGTAGGAGAAAAAGGCGCGCCTCCGGGCGACTTGTATATCCAAATTGCCATTACGCCGCATAAGCTGTTTACCAGAGAAGGCAGCCACCTGTACTTGGAAGTACCAATAACCTTTGTACAGGCCGCCTTGGGGGACGAAATTTTTATCCCGACACTGGACGGCGGGCAGGAGAAATATATGGTGAAAGCTGGTACACAACCGGGTACGATTGTGCGTATAAAGGGCAAGGGCGTACCAAATGTGCATAACCCGGTACAGGTTGGCGACCTGATTGTAAAATTAAACGTGACCGTACCAACCCAAATGAACGAGAAGCAGCGCGAATGCCTGCGCGTGTTCAATAACGAGATGGGCGAGGATTATAAAAATCATAAGACCCGTTGGTTGGATAAGGTTAAGGGGTATTTTAAGTAGAGAATGATTCAGTTGGTTACTAAGGGTAACCAACTGAAAATTACCCTTGCACTTATCCACAAAATACTGTAAAATTCTTTTCGGCAGGTTTCCCTACCTGCCCATATGGAGATGTACTCAAGTGGCTTAAGAGGCACGCCTGGAAAGTGTGTAGGTCGTTAATAGCGGCGCAGGAGTTCAAATCTCCTCATCTCCGGAATTAGGAATTAATGCGAACCCAATCCGATGCTTTTTCGTCGGAGAGGTGTTCGCATTTGTTTTTTGATTAACTATGATTAATTCCGAACTTATGCTTGAGAGTATGTGTTCGGAATTATTTGTTTTGCTAAGTGACAAACAAGATAATAAATTAAACTGCAATTGAATTACTGTACACATAGCTTGCAATTCATGACATTTTCCATTGAATTTTTTGTCATTATTTGCTACAATGATAATAAGCAAGTCTGACATATTAAAGGTAACTAGTGCTGTTATTTGTGAGTTGGTTTTCAGTTTATAGCCCGTTATTTAATGTAATAGAATTAGTGCAACTTTGATTTGACATAAGAAGCTTCTTCTTAGTGATTACTGCTTAAATTGATATAAAGATGGATGCAGTAGAACGCTATACTAACACTTGAAATGAAAGGTCTTTGGATAATGGTAATATCTCATTCTTTCTAAATATGGTGAATAATGATACGGATTAAGCGCACATACAAACAAGTTCTTCAGAATTACCGTTTTATAGATTTATTTTGTGGTATTGGTGGATTTCATTTAGCTCTTAGTGCATTTGGTGCCAAATGTGTATTTGCTTCTGATATCGACGCGGAGGCACGAAAAGTGTATTTTAACAATTTCAATATTGAGCCAGAAGGTGACATAAAGAACATCTATGCAGAAGATATTCCTGCTCATGATATCCTTTGTGGCGGGTTTCCTTGCCAAGCGTTCAGTATTTCAGGGACTCAAGCAGGATTTGATGATGAAAAAACAGGAAGACTGTTTTTTGAAATTATTAGAATTGCTCAACACCATCAGCCCCAAATTGTATTATTGGAAAATGTAGCGAACTTTGAAGCACATAACAATGGAAAAACAATAGAGCGAATTTTATCTGAACTTAATAAAATTGGATATACAGCTTTCAAAAAAGTTTTATGCGCTTCTGATTATGGCATTCCTCAGTATAGACGTCGTCTCTATATCGTTGCATTCAGAGATAATCTAAATATAAATGATTTTAAGTTTCCAGAAAAGAAAATACTACGGCGTAAGCTAGTGAATTTATTAGAGCCTCAGAATTCGGCAACTGACGCAAGTGAAATTAATAGGGCGTACCACATCAGAGATGGCTATCAGCGTATTGAAGATGAGTGCAGAAAACCATATATAAGAATTGGCGAGATTGGTTTAGGAAGGCAAGGTGAAAGGATTTATAGCACAAAAGGCTGTGCTGTTACACTTTCAGCAAGTAGTGGAGGGCTAGGCGGCAGGACAGGTATATATCTTGTTGATAATAAAATTCGCAAACTTACTCCAAGAGAATGTGCGCGACTTATGGGCTTTCCGAATAAATATAAAATTGCAAAAACGAGTAATATGGCTTATCAACAATTTGGAAATAGCGTAGTTGTTGATGTACTACAACATATAATCATCAAAATAATAAATTCCATACAAGGAGGCCAGTTATGAATGTTCAACCAATAAATTTTTCAATGAACTATTATGCACTAAAAACATTTGGCAGACAGCAGTACTCTAATGCATGGGCAGCACTATCAGAATTGGTCGCTAATGGATTTGATGCTGGAGCAGACAAGGTTCATCTGTACATAAACATGATGGATAAGCATAATTCGACTATTGAGATCATTGATAATGGTGATGGTATGGATATATTTGATCTTACGACTAAGTACTCAATTATTGGACGTAACCGGCGTCTTGAGAATCCAAATGATAATAAAGCTGCTGGACGTAAAGGGATTGGGAAGCTAGCAGCCCTTTATTTATCAGATCGATATCAAATTATATCTGTTAAAAATGGCCAAACAACTGCTTGGGAAGTTAATGTAAGTGGAAAAGGCGATACTGAAACTCCGAGCCTTGAGCCTGTTAATTTTGAGACGCTTGAACCAATATGTAATGATATTTGGGATGCCGAATCACGCACCCAAGGAACATTGATTCGCTTATTAAATGTTAATCTTACACGTGTAGGCGAAAGGTCAATTGAGGCACTTAAGCAAAAGTTGTCAAATTATTTCCTTTTTGATTCTTTAGATGGTGAGTTGTATATTTGCGTAATTAGCAATTCAACTGATGAGGTTAAATTTGAAAAGGTGCAAAAGCAAGTTGCTTTTGACAATATGTCACACATCTATTGCTCCGATGAAAATCTTCTTGATAACCGAAAAAAGGAATTCAAAATTGACTACATTGACAAAATGAAGACTAGAAAGTCATTAATTGTTGAAAGAGTTATCGAGAAGTTTCCAGTTGATGTTATAGCGGCTCAGCCAGGCAATAGGACTACGGTCTCCGGAATTGGAACATTTTATGGTATAACAAAGCCCTATTCGCTTACAGGTTGGATTGGTGTTCACGCCTCCATAGAAACCGGGGCAGCTAGAGAGAACGATGATCGTTTTCTTCGGAACAATTTTCATAATCCTAATCAACTGCGTGTATATGTACGCAATAAACTTGCAAACGAAAATATCCTATCACGCCTTGGTTTGGTAGGAACATATGCAAATTATATAGAGGGCGAAATTTCTTTCGATATCCTTGATGACAATGATTTTGAAGACATTGCTACAACAAACCGACAAGATTTTTCGGTAGTAGATGATAGAGTTACGCTGCTTCTTAATATTCTTGGAGGTCTCTGTCGTCAATTATTGCAACGCAGACAAGAACTTGCAGACAAGAGAGATAAAAAGAAGAATGAAGTAGACGGTACAATTCAATCTAAACAAAAGTCCAATTTTGCAAGGGAAACACATCGAGATTTGATTTCTGCTGGTGTATCTCCTGAACAAGCAGATGAATTGAGTTTTGTAATTGCAAACAAGCTACAAGGTGATTACGATGTAAAAACGGATTATAAATTTTTTATATCACATGCATCAAAAGATCGAAATTTCACGGATTTTATTTCCCATTATCTAAAGCATCGAGGATTCTGTTGGGATAAAGACACTACGAAAACAGAAATTTTTTATTCCTCTGATGGTACAGATATTACGGATTCTACGCCACTTGCTGATATCATAAAAAAGATGATACTTGATTCAAACACAGATATTCTTTTTTTAACTTCAGATTACTTCATGCGTAGTCAATATTGCTTGTTTGAAGGTGGAGCAGCATGGGCAACGAGAGCCGTCCTAGATTATAGTATCGTTGCTTTAGATTATAACTCAATTCCTGATTTTTTAACAAATAAAAAATCTGAATTTTCTTTCAGTACAAAAAACAGGAGCTCATTCATCTTAAATGAGCAAAATTACTCAAACCTCGTTATAGTGTTAAATAGAATAATTTCGCACTTGAATAAAAATCGACAACAAAAAGGTGGACAAGAAGTGTCACTTATTTCGGAGCCTGCTTTCGATGACTTAGTGCAAATGAAGGTTTTGGGGAAAGAACCCAAAGATTATATGGATAGGGATGTATATACTTATTGGCAAACATATGTCATTGATCAATTAGATAACTATTTTAAAAGCTGAAAATTTTCATATGGCTAAATTATATCCTTTAGGAAAGGCATTCATAAAAGCGGTTGGAGTACATTTACTTAATTGTGTGGTTACATCCAACTCTTTCGATAAGGTAGTATATTGCCACGAGCAAATTCTTCCAGTATGCTTAACATAAACAAAGCACTCCTTTCCAAAATATATTGAGTCCCTTAGCGGGGCGATGCGAAGCATGAAGTAAGCATTTGCAACAAGCAAAGGGTTGAAGCCTTATGATTCACTTCATAATTGTGCTTAAAGAACAATTTGGCTATACCGAAGTTTTATGGGGTTATGAAAAAAATATTAGTGATGTTCTCGCTATATCTCCGGTCTTTTCAAACGACAACAAAAGCCCCGAAAGCATAATGTTTCCGGGGCTTTTCCATGCCTAACCGACAACGAACAAAACCCACTCATCCCTCATATAATGCAAAAACAGGAGGATGAGTCCAATGCCAAATTACCATGATAATTTTGAAGCGGGGAAAGTAATTGTTGCTTTAAATCAAAATTATGCCTATCCCTGCGCTGCTACTCGCAATGCCAGTGTTTTTCATGGAATCGAACATACAAAAGTGGAAGTTATATTCCCCTCTAAGGAAAGTGCAAGTGACATAGGAGAGATTGTGCTGCTTCACTTAGTATGCCAGGAGAAAGCTACGGTTACTAATACGGTCGAAAAACTTTCGGTTCATCCGCATGTGGCTCATGCGGAGCCTAATTTTTTATTTGGCAGGCATATTGTTCCTAACGACCCGTATTATGGGTATCTTTGGGGGATGGAGACAATTAAGGCACCCTTGGCATGGAACTATGCTACAGGAAGTGCCGATATTGTTGTTGGCGTTACAGACAGTGGTATAGATTATAACCACCCGGATATCAACGATAATATGTGGGTTTCGCCGAGTGGATATTATGGATGGAATTTTATTAATAATGACGGCGAATCTATGGATATGACGGGGCATGGGACTCATGTTGCTGGAACAATTGGAGCGATAGGAAACAATTTTATCGGAATTGCGGGGGTATGCTGGAATGTAAAAGTGGCTTCGCTAAGGATCGGAAATACTGTTTTTAGCTTGGCGGCGGCCATCGCAGCTATTGATTACGCAAATGCAAACAATATTCCTATTCTTAACAATAGCTGGGGTGGGCGATATTATTCGCCAATTTTAAAGCACACGATAGAGCATTACAGCGGACTGTTTATAGCTTCGGCAGGAAACGATGGTGCCAATAATGATTTCTTTCCAGACTATCCGGCTTCTTTTGATAATGATAATATTATTTCTGTAGCGGCAACTAACCCGGATAATACTTTGGCTTCTTTTTCTAATTATGGGGCTAGGAGCGTTGATATTGCCGCGCCCGGGGCAGCTGTTTTTAGCCTTTCGCTAAATGGTGAGTATAGTTATCAGGATGGAACGTCCATGTCTGCGCCGCATGTAGCCGGAGCTGCGGCCTTGTTGAAGTCATATATGCCAAGCTTAACTGTTTTGGATATCAAAAATATCATTTTAGCAAGCGCGGATAAGCATCCTCATCTTGATGATAAAATTTTAACAAGTGGTATATTAAATGTGAATGCGATGTTTGAAATGGTAAATGGGTTTTCGATGGTGGTTTATACGGCTGTTGCCGGAGACAGTTTATGGCAAATAGCGGCAAAACATGGAGTGGCGTTAAATGAATTAATTGCAGCCAATCCACAGATTGCAAATCCTAATATTATTTATCCGGGGCAGAAGATTAATATTCCGGGTAAATAAGTTAAGCATCTTTTATAGTTGGAAAAGAAAATTACTGGATTGCTTCGTAGTTATACTCCTAACAATAGAGTTGTAACGAAATTGGAATTTGCGAGCAAAAATATTTCCTGATTTCGAGACATTTTCGCTCGCATTCTTTTATTTCGTTACAACTCTAATGACGGGCGGTTGGAACTTTGTCTTCAGTTTGGCGCGGCAGAGCTTCTTTTTTGTATTGCTTATATGGTCTGATGCGCACTATAATTAAAACTGCGTATAAAATTTTAGGATGTGTTGAGATGATTGCCAGACAAGTATTACAAGAAGAGTTTCAAGTGGATGAAGCGGAATTGAATTGTTGCGTGAGTTAACTATGAGCGAACTTACTGTACACACAATCGAGCCTGTTTATAATACGCAGTCGAGAATTTTAATTCTTGGTACCATGCCGTCGCCTAAATCGCGTGAAGTTGGGTTCTACTATTCTCATCCGCAAAACCGTTTCTGGAAAACCATTGCGGCAGTGGTGGATGTGAAGTGTCCTGTGACAACTGAAGAAAAAATACAGCTTTTGCATGCAAACCACATTGCTTTGTGGGACGTGTTGGCCTCATGCAAAATTTCGGGTGCGGATGATAATAGCATTAAAGATGCGGTGGTAAACGACTTTACAAAAATTTTCGCGGAATCTGATATAAAAACCGTTTTTACAACAGGTAAAAAAGCTACCGATTTATTCAAAAAGTATTGCGAAGATAAATATGGATTTGTCCCAACTTATCTTCCGTCCACAAGCCCGGCTAATTGCAAAATGTCGCAGCAAGAGTTGGTATGTGCTTATAGGGTTATTTTGCAAAAAATCTAGTGACAAAAAAACGGGCGGCCTATGGCCGTCCGTTTTTTCGCGCTTATATTATATTTCTGTCACACCATCCGCCCGGGGAACGCGTTCAAGCTCCAGTCGTCGGCATGTCCGTTCTTCAAACGGTAGTAACCTCTGCACGCTATCATGGCGGCGTTGTCGGTACAATATACAGGCTGTGGCATGTAGAGCCGCAGGCCGTTTTCGTCGCAGGCGACATCCATTGCTGTACGCAGGCCACTGTTGCAAGCCACACCGCCCGCCAATGCCACATTAGCGTATCCTTCCTGCAAGCAGGCGGTTATCGTGCGCTCCACAAGCACGTCAACCACGGCTTTTTGGAACGATGCGGCAATATCTTCCACGGGGGTATCAGGATTTTTTACGCGGTATTGCATTACGGCGGTTTTAAGCCCGCTAAAGCTAAAGTCCAGCCCATCCACTTTTGCCCGTGGGAAGGCGACGGCGTTGGCGTTGCCTGTTTTCGATAACTTGTCTATATGTGGGCCGCCAGGGTAGGGGAGTTTTAGTATTCGTGCGATTTTGTCAAAAGCTTCGCCGGCGGCGTCGTCTCTTGTGGAACCCAGCACTTTGTAGGTGTCGTAGTCTTCCACCGCCAAAATGGATGTGTGTCCGCCGGAAACCACTAATGACAAAAAGGGCGGTTGAAGGTTGCCGCCCAAGTAATTTGCGCATACATGCGCCTCTATATGATGAACCCCCACGAGGGGTTTTTTGTTTGCGTATGCCAGGCCTTTTGCGTAGTTTAGGCCTACGAGTAGCGCGCCTGCAAGGCCGGGGCCGTTTGCCACGGCATAGGCATCTATATCTTTGAGAGAAAGTCCTGCTTTTGTCAGGGCTTCGTTTACGATGTAACCGATGACTTCAATGTGACGGCGAGCGGCTACCTCGGGTACAACGCCGCCGAAAGGAGCGTGCAGGTCTACTTGTGATGCAATGATATTGGAAAGGACTTGACGTCCGTCTTTTACTATTGCGGCAGATGTTTCGTCACAGCTGGTTTCTATGCCTAAGATGGTCATGCGATGGTTGCCTCTTCTTCTCTATGAAGAACAACCAGCAATGAACTTAGCATTAGTACAAATACCAGCGCGGCAATACCAAAATGGTTGCCAACAGTGTGTGCGCCGGCACTTTGTATCACGTAATCGAGCGCATTGCCCATGTATGCCATAATGCTGTAAACCGCGCCTGACACAGCAGGGAATGCATGTGTAAGCTGCGCCAGTAGTGCCGGATTGTACGCCAAGAACAACGCCACCCCAAGCAATATCGCGCTAACACCCCATAAGAGATGCAACATGCTTGCACGGGGTTGTGTGGTTGCGCGCACATTGGCCATTACAATGGCGGTAAAGTTAACCGGCGGCTCGTGCAGCTCAAGATTGGTTGCGGCCGCTTCAACTATTTCGTCGAAAAGGAGATAGTATTCGCGGCACGTACCGCAGCCGAGAACATGATGCGCAAGCTTGCTTGCTTCTGCCGGTTGTATGGTTTTTTCCGCATACTTTAACATTGAAATCTCTGCTTGGTCGCAGTTTAATGTAGCGGTTTCTATTTGATTGCTATTCATCATTCTCACTCTCCTACCGTTAATAATTCTTTAAGCAATTTCCGTCCACGAAAGATTCGGTTCTTTACCTTGGAAATGGGCTCGCCTATTGTGTCGGCAATTTCTTGATAGCTTAAGTTGTTTTGGTGGTACAGTATTACCGGAGTCTTGTAAATTTCGGGTAGCCCCGCGACTATTTTGTTAATACGCTCTGCCTGCTCCTGCTGTAGATACGCTGCTTCGGGCGAGGCGGTTGTGCCTATTTGGCCGCCCTCTTCGGTGTAAAATTCGTAGGATACTGTGTCGTGTTTCTTTTTGCGGTGCTGGTCTATTATATGGTTACCTGTGATGCGCATTATCCATGTGCTAAATTTGAATTCCGGCGTGTATTTGGATAGGTTTTTGTATACCTTTAGGAACACGTCCTGCGCAAGGTCGTTTGCTTCGTCGTGGTTGCGAGTTTGACGTAATATTATGGAGTAGACTAAGTTTTTGTAGCGGTTTACTAGCTCGGTAAAGCATTCTTGGTCGCCGGAAAGGCATTGATTTATAAGTTCCACGTCGGTGCGTGTATCTATTCTTGTCATGGGGTCACCCTTTCCGAATTGTTATTACGCTGCTTCTTACGAATCAAACACCAGAGTCTTTGCCATACGGTCTTTACCTATTTTAGCATTGGTAAAAACAGCGGTAGCATTTGCCAGATAATTGTATGGGTCGGGCATGGCCGGGCTAAAATGGGTCAGCCACAATTCTCCCACATTGGCGGCTTTGGCAACTGCCGCGGCCTCTTGAAACGACATATGCTTGCGGGCGGCGGTTTTTTCTTGCTTATCCGGGTCGCCGTAAAGCCCTTCGCATATAAACAAATCTGCATCCTTGGCAAAGGCCGACAGCCCGCTAACGGGGCGGGTGTCTGTACAAAATACCAGCTTGAGACCCTTGCGCGGCGGCCCGAGTACCATGTCGGAGGTATAGGTTATACCATTATATACGATGTCGTCTTCGTTTTGTTTTTGTAATTTCCCCCAAATTACAAGAGGAATTTCCAATTCTTTTGCGCGGATAGGGTCAAACTTGCCACGGCGGGCGAGTTCTACGCTATAGGCAAAGCACGGAGTACGGTGGTTGAGCGGTAATGTCCTTATGGACAGCATGTCCTCTTCATAGGAATGACCGGAACGCCCGTCCCATTCGTGGAATTCTAACTCGAAGGGCAAGTCCTGCGCTATCACGCACAGGCTCTTGACAACAAACTCAAGCCCCGTTGGGCCAAACAGCTTGAGGGGCTCGGTACGTTCTGCATTTGCCATTGTTAAAAGTAACCCGGGCAGCCCCGAGATATGGTCTCCGTGATAGTGGGTAAAGCATATTATATCTATCTGCTTAAAACCCCAGCCTAATAGGCGTAAACTTACTTGCGTGCCTTCGCCGCAGTCGAAAAGTATCATGCGACCGTTTACCCTGCACAGCATGGACGACAAAAAACGCCCGGGCAAGGGCATCATCCCTCCGGTGCCAACCAGTGCTACGTCTATCATTCTGCCGAAACGTTGCGGAAGACAATTTCATTTGGTCTAACCATGCCCAAACGTTCCCGTGCTTGCCGCTCTATATCCGCTTCCCGGTCAAAAAATGTCAGGTTAAGATAGTACTCTTCGTTTCTTGCCTTTTCTTGGGCTAATTCGGCTTGGACGCGGTCGTACACTTCCCTAAGTTCGTTGTAGCGGCCTGCCTGCCCTATTATAAGGGCGCAGGTTAGTACCAGCAGCAGCACCCAGAATATGCTGAAAGCCCAAATGGTTTTTGATTTTGCTTTTTTTCTTTTTTTGCGTGCTTTTTTAGGTTTATCTTGTGCCATTGTATACACTTCCTCGTGCGTTAAATCTTTTTTCGAAGTATGAACCAGTTGCGTGAAGTTTTCTTCAATTGTATTTTGCCATAACTAACAGCTGTACGCAAGTTTTTACGGCGTTTTACCAAAAATTTTCTTATGGGAGGGAAAATGAGATTGTACAAAAATTTTATAGGAAAGAGAATAATGTTAACGGTAGTGATAACGACGCGCTTTACAAAGTCGATAACCGCAACGGAAACTTTTAGTACCACCGGCGAAAGCGTTGCCATATAAAGCACCGCGCCAATGGCAGCACCCAGCAACGAAAACACGCGAATTTCTCCAAAATTGCGCTGTAGCATGAAATAGAACATCGCGCCCGTTGCAATTACCCAAAACAGCACGTCCTCCAATTGAACAACCCACGCACGGTGGGGCGTTGTTTTGCGAATAATGCGAAAAATATCATAAAAAAGCCCGATGACCATGCCTGCAACCACCGTGGACAGAAACAGCCATGCCTGGCCGGGCATGGAGAGTATCATTTATACCACTCCTTTGTTTTTCAGTTGCCTAGTGTGGCTAGGCAACTGATTATTTAAACAGTCGCCCTATTAAGGTTTTGCTCTTTGTACCCATGCCGGGGTTTTCGTATGTAAGGCCGTCGATTTCTCCCGCTACTACAAGTTCGCCGTTTTCCAAGTTAATGCGCTTTACGTGCAGGTTCCCGCCTTTGATGATAATTATCCCCATTTCGCTTTCGGCAATTACAGATTCCTCGTCGAATGAAATGACGTCTATCACGCCTGTTACAGTTATGTTTTCCCGTCTATCTAGTTGGATACTATGGCGCGACGGCGCGCGCTTGCGGTCGTCCGGATGTGGTGGCATTGGCATAAAACTCCCCTTTTCTATGTGAATGTTCCTTTACAATGTATGGGGGCAGGGGAGGGAATATGACGGCTTATACTAAAATCCTCCCTCCATTCATATAATTACCAAAGCCCTGTCACGGTAAAAAGCACACCGCTACCGGGCTTGCAACCAAGGAGGTGGCCGACATTAACCGAAAACGACTTCTAACCGGCGCGCTTATACTTACACTTGCGGGTATAGCAACCCGCATTTTGGGATTTGTGTACCGTATATACATGTCAAATCTCATGGGGGCGGAAGGCATGGGCCTGTACCAGCTTATTATGCCTGTGTATGCCCTTGCTTGGAGCATTTCTTGCGCGGGGTTTAATACCACCGTGTCAAAGCTTACCGCACAGGAACTGGCCCGTGGCGAATACGGCAACATGAGGCGGATGCTGCGGCAGTCGGTGGTTATTACTACGGTGCTGGGTGTTTTGCTGTCGGTGCTTTTGTACTTTGGGGCGGAATTGTTGGCGAAGCATTTTTTTGGCGATATGCGAACCATGCTACCACTGCAAATTTTGTCACTCGCGTTCCCGTTTATGGCGGCCGGGACTTGTTTGCGCGGGTATTTTATTGGGCTGCAAGAAGCTAAAATACCTGCTATCAATCAAGTGCTGGAGCAAGTTGTACGCATGGTGATAATTTACCTGCTGGCGGCGCGGTTTGTTCCGCTTGGGTTGGAGTATGCGGCTGCTGTGGCATTACTGGCAGTTGTAGTAGCGGAGTTTGTTTCTTGCGTGTTCGTGTTTGGGGCGTATAGGTGGCGCAACAAAAGGGCAGGGCATGACGGCAGGCGGCCACAGGCCGCGCTTACAAACAAGCCATCCCTAACCCCATTGCAAACCTTCACTTTAATAATGTGCATGGCACTACCCCTAACCGGCAACCGCGTGGCAGGTTCGCTTCTTTCTGCATGGGAAAACGTGCTTATCCCGCAACGTTTACAGATATTCGGGCTATCAGCTACGGAGGCAATTAGCGAATTTGGGCGCATAACGGGTATGGCTATGCCGCTGATTTTTTTCCCCACGGCAGTGCTTACCGCCCTTAGCGTAACCCTGGTTCCCGCCGTGTCGGAAGCCGTAACAGCCAAAGACTTGCGAGGCGTATCCGTTATCGCGTCCAAATCTCTGCTGTTTGCCGCTATCACGGGTATGGGCGCGGCGGCACTTTTCATCTTCTTCTCCCACGAGTTGGGGATGGCCATATACAACCAGCCTATTGGGCTTATGTTGCAGTTGCTGGGCATTATGTGCCCGTTTATATACATGCAAATTGTTATCTCGGGAGTGCTAAACGGCCTTGGATGCCAAATGTTTATCTTTCGCAATAGCTTGTTGTCGTCGGCGATAAGCATCGGGTTTATATATGTATTCGTGCCGCAGTTTGGGCTTACGGGGTATATTTTCGGTTGGCTGGTGAGTTTGCTTGTGGTGATAGCTTTAGGGCTGCACAAAGTACGGCAGTACATGCCTTTGGAGATGGAATTTTCCAAATGGCTAATAAAGCCCCTGCTTGCCGCTGTCGCTGCCGGGCTTGTTGCACGGCTTATGGCAACAAGATGGCTATTGGACATGGGGCTTCGCATGGGGCTTGTAATTAGTATTGGTATACTAATGGTTATATACTTGTGCGGGGTGCTGCTTACCGGGTGTATTACCCGTGAGGAAATACAGCGATTGCACTCGCGCTCGCGATAAAAATAGGGCGTAGTTTGATAAACTACAGGCTATATGGTATTATCTCCTTACATTTAGAGGAAAAGGGGAGAGATTATGTCCGGCACAACCGACAAAATATTTATCAGCTACAAACGAAAAGACGTAACTTTTGTTAAGGGTGTCTATGACGAACTGCTGAAATTAGGATATTCAATATTTTGGGATAGGCAGTTGCGCGGCGGTCAATTTCCCCTGGCGTTGGAAAATGAGATAAAAAGCAGTACCGACTTTGTATTGATTGTTACAGAAAATACATTTATGCCAAGTGAAAACGCGGACGAAAATTGGGTAGTCAGAGAAATACGGATTGCGCTGGAGAACAATATTAACATCGTTCCTGTTTTTTATAAGACTGCGTTCCCTAATGATTTGCCGGAAGACATAGCCGCAGTAGGCAGCTATAACGGCACAATGGTATATGACTTCATAAGATTAGGGGAGTCGATTTACGACATCCATCAAAATTTTTTGAAATCGCGCCCCGGACAAAGCGAAAGCATAGAAAGTAGAAACAACTATAAATCCGCTTCCGAAAGCGAACTTCAGAGGCTCAAGATTCAAGCGAAGGGTGCGTACGAAGTGGATAACGACGCGATTTCTTTTGCGTTGGCGGATTTTCCTGCCGACAAGCCCCTTAACGTGCTGGATGCGGGTTGTGCTTATGGCTTTGTGGGTCAGTTACATTTTAACGATGACAGATTTGCCAATGTAGTCGGTATCGACAAAGAGGCCGGGTGCATTGATTATGCGAACGAGGAATTTGGAAACAGCAAATTTTCTTATCATGAAATAGATTTGGTTAATGAACTATCCGAAGGGCTGGAAGCAATTAAGCATGAAAAAGGTATAGCCGGGTTTGACCTTGTGTTTGTCGCGCTGGTGATGCACCATTTAAAAGATGAAGACGTACCAAAGATGCTGCGCACCATTCGTAAGCATATGTCCGAAAACGGCGTAATCATTATCAGAACGATAGACGATGGAAGCCATATTGCTGACGGCGACGATGGGATAGTTGACAGAATCATTTACCTTTCGGGAAGCGTAAAGGGAGGGTCTGACAGATATAACGGGCGGAAAATATATCGGTTTTTGCTAAACGCAGGACTAAGAGATATCAAAATGAAAAGTTATATGAAAGATACAACAAGTTTTGATGCCGACAGCCGTCAATTATTGTTTGACGAAAGGTTTTCGTACCGCATTCACAATTTCAAGCGAAACTTGGACGAACGCCCGGACGACAAGGAACATCAAAATAACTATCATGAAATGAAGGAATTGTTGAAAAAGCTGGAAGATAAAATCCATGAAAAAAGTTTCTGGTATTGCGAGTACGATTATGTTGGAATTGCTAAGAAATAGACTTCTTGCGTAATTTCAAATGTGCAAGAAGTCTAATAGAATTATGGTTATTTACACTTGTTCCAACGCTTGCGCTAAGTCGTCAATTATATCTCCGACATCCTCGATGCCAACAGACAACCGTATCAAGTCGTCCGACGTACCGGAGGCCAGCCGCTGCTCTGGTGATAGCTGCGAGTGGGTCGTACTTGCGGGGTGAATAACCAGCGACTTCGCGTCTCCGATATTAGCCAAATGCGAAACCAGCTTTAACGAATCGATAAACTTGCGCCCGGCTGGTAAGCCGCCTTTTATACCAAATGTCATTATTGCACCTGCCCCTGTGGGTAGGTATTTTTTTGCCAATTCGTGGTCGGGGTGGCTCTCAAGGGTTGGGTAGCTTACCCACGAGACATTCTCATGCGCCTGTAGCCAACGAGCAACTTCCAACGCGTTTTTGTTATGACGCTCCATGCGGATATGCAGCGTTTCCATGCCCTGCAAAATTAAAAAGCTGTTGAATGGCGATATACACGCGCCCAAATCTCGTAAAATTTGCGTACGCAAACGCGCAATATACGCCGCCTTGCCAAGGCTTGTGAACGCCAACCCGTGATAGCTTGGGTCAGGCTCGCTAAGCAGTGGGAATTTTCCGTTGTCGTAATCGAAATTGCCCGCGCACACCACAATGCCGCCCATGGAATTGCCATGCCCGCCGATAAACTTGGTGGCACTGTGTACAATGATATCTGCGCCAAAGTCTATTGCGCGGTTTATGTACGGCGTAAATGTCGCGTCGATAATAAGCGGAATGCCGTTGTCATGGGCAACCTTGGCCAGCCCCTCTATGTCAACAACGTCAATTTTTGGGTTGCCGATTGTTTCCGCGAAAACAGCTTTAGTGTTGGGGGTTATCGCCTTTGCTATGCTCTCCGGTGTTGCGTCTTTGGCAAAATGCACTTTAATCCCCAAGTTAGGTATTGTATGGGAAAACATATTGAACGTGCCGCCGTAAAGGCTTGGCGAACTTACAATTTCATCTCCCGCACGGGCAATATTCAGAATTGCACCTATAATGGCCGCGTGGCCGGAAGCAAACGCAAGCGCGCCAATGCCGCCCTCGAGGGCTGTCACTCGCTTTTCAAACGCGTCGTTGGTGGGGTTCATGATGCGCGTGTAGATGTTGCCTGCCTCTTTTAGCGAGAATAAATTGGCCGCGTGTTCCGTATCGCGGAACGCGTAGGCAGATGTCTGATAAATTGGCACACAGGAAGACCCCGTGGCAGAATCCGGGGTATACCCGGCGTGTACAAGAATTGTGTCAGGTTTCATAAAATGTCGCTCCTTTTTTATATATGTTCAATTATAGACCGTACAAAATCCAGTTGGGTTCTCACAGAACCCAACTGAAACTAATATCCAAGTGGGTTCTCACAGAACCCACTTGAAATAATCCATACCTAAAACACAGGTATAACAGCCCTGCCATACTCCCGATAAATAAACTCACGTACCCTATCCGACTGCAAATGCTGTATCAACAGCAACACCGCAGGATGCTCTCTATCTACACGCCGCACCGTCAACCCGTTGGCGAAATACGGCGAGCTTTGGGTTTCGATTATCACGTTATCGTACTGCGGGTTCAAATTTGTACCGGCCAGCACATGGTTGGTGTTTATCACCGCCAGGCTTATTAGCGGGTCTTCCAATGCGCGTGGCACCAATGCCGCGTCCAGTCCTCTAAACTGCAAGTTGAGCGGGTTGTACGTTATATCCGACAGATAAGTTGCTCTTATTCCCGCATCCGGGTCCAATCTTATTAACCCATTTGTTTGCAGTAGCAGCAGTGCGCGGCCTTGGTTTACCGCGCAGTTGGGTAGTGCAATTGTAGCACCAAAAGGCAGCTCTGCGATATCGTCAATAACATTGGAATATGCACCCATTGGCTCAAGGTGAACAAGCCCCACCATGTACAGAACATCCGCCAGCGGCGAGTCGTCAAGAAACGGCTGATGCTGGAAGTAATTCGCATCCAGCGTACCGTCTGCAAGCGCAGGATTAACCAGCGGAAAATCCGTAAACTCGATAATCTCAAGCGCGACGCCGTCTTCCAGCAAGTACGGTGCTATGTAGCCAAGTATCACCATATGAGGGTTGGGCGTTGCGCCAATCGTTAATGTAAAAATTTCGCCTTCCTGCCACTCTGGCAGGGTGGTTTCGTTACGGCCGCAGGCGGCAAAGCCTGCGATAAGTACAAGAGTTAGCGCGAGAATAAGTTTTCTCATGATGTATCATCTCCTTTATGTATGTAAGACCGCAAGGGCGTTGCCCCTTGGGCCCTAACATTAGAGTTGTATCGAAATTAATGTAAGCGAGCGAAAATTTTGCGGAATCAGGGAGAATTTTCGCTCGCCAATTCCAATTTCGAGACAACTCTATTGCAACGTTGTTTATGAGGGGTATTTTTGATAAAAAAATAAGCCCGCAAACAGGGCTCAAGTTTTGCTAAAAAAAAGATAGCCGCATCTTCCGGCAATTTCTATTGCCGGGGGAGTTAGCACCGTGCCTTGTTTTGATAACAAAGGTCGGTTGCCGGGTTTCATAGGGCCCTGGTCCCTCCACCTCTCTGGATGCATATGTTTTTGTTGGGGTGTATGATATACACTCTTGCAAGATTTGTCAAGCAGGAAATATTTTACTTTTTCGACATTGGTAACCGAAGGCACTAAAATGTGCCAAGCAAATTATACAGTAAAAAATCGCAATCGGAAACAACTAACGTCATTTGTTTGGTTATAATATCTTGACATTTTGTTGTATGTACGATATGATTTAGTCATACTTTTTTAAATGGTTTAATTATAGACGGGGTGAAGCTATGCCTAACCAAAATGGTGAGATTCATCCATTAAAAAATTTGAACAACAATTTAATACTAAACGCACTGTCTGAAATGAAAACCGCCACACGCAAGCAGTTGGCAGAGCGCACAGGGCTTAGCCAACCTACGGTAAACGCTATCGTACAAGAATTGGAGCAAAGTGGTATTGTGTATCCGGGCAAATTTGCGGCATCTGACGGCGGGAGAAGGCCCCAATACTATATTTTACAAACAGATCATTTGCGTGCGGCTGCAATACGGGTGCAACCGCACGCGATTATGTACCATGTTGCAACAGTTGACGGCAATATAATTAAACGTGGGACTTTGGCCGTTTCCGATCCCCATTCTTATTTGGAAAAATTACAAGCATTGATACATACACTTAAAAAGCAGGATGATAATATCAGGGTAGTAAGCGTAGGTGTGCCTGGTGTGGTAAGTACGGATGGTCTATTGTATGCTATTCCGCATGTACCAAGTCTGGAAGGGGTGGCACTCTCAAGAATATTGTCAAAAACCCAAGGTGTTCCCGTATATGTGGAAAATGATATGAATCTGGTAGCACTTGGCAGTACTATTTCCGATTCGGACATGGTATTTGTGCACATAGGTCGGGGCGTTGGTGCCGGAGTTATAATGAACAGACGCATTGTTCGAGGTTTTTCCAATTTTGCCGGCGAGATTGCATATATGTATAAAGGTGCCGAAACCAAGAATAGCTGCGAAACGCTGGAATATTTACTGGAGCAGGCCGGTGATCTAAAGCAAAAAGCGCAATTGATGGCAAATCTTGTAATAAACATCATATGTCTGCTTAATCCACCGGTAATTGCCTTCGGAGGCGCGCTAACCACAAAGGAACTGTTACAGCATTTGCGACATATGTGCGAACTTCAACTCCCTCAATGGACGCTTCCTTCTTTCCATTTGATGACAGAAGAGGACGCCGCCTATGAAAAGGGGCTATTGACCCTTGTTGAGGGCGTATTATCACGAATGCAGTTTCAGCGTGTCAAGGAGAGTATGAAATGAAGACAAGTTAACACAACTTGTTTATCATAATAAAATTTAAGAAGGAGGTAGCAATGAAAAAGATTTTAGCATCTCTACTACTACTTACATTAGTAGTAGGCACTCTTGCCGCCTGTGGCAGAAGCGAGCCGGAACCGGCTGCACCGGAAGGCCCGCAAGTATTCCGTGCGGCGTTCGTAACACAGGCAATGTCCAACGAGTCTCAAGCGTTCTCCTGGAGAGAATTCCAAAGGCTTGCACCAGAGCACGGTTTTACAATGTCTGTATTTGCAGGCGAAAACGAACCGGCAGTAGAATTTGACGGTGTGTTGGCAGCTATTGCAAATGGCTACGACGCAGTATTTGTAAACCCAAGCTCCATAGAAGGTATCGTTCCCGCACTGCAACAAGCAAGAGACGCAGGCCTTGTTGTAGGCATGTTCTCATCTGTGCTTCCGGACGAACACAGGGGAGTAAAGGACTTCTTTGTAGGTTCTGACGACTACTTAGGCGGCGTACAAGCAGGCCAATTTGTGTCCGAGCACTTCCCGAATGGCGCAAATTTTGTTGAGGTAGGCGGCCAAGCGGGTCACTCTGCCGCAAACGATCGCCGCGACGGATTCCGTAGCGGTATTGCAGCAAACATCGTCGAGCTTGATTCCCAATTTGCGCCAACCGGATGGAACACACATGAAGCAATGGCTATCATGGAAGACTTCATCGTTAGATTTGGTGACCAAATCGATATCGTATGGTGTCACTGGGATAACGGCGCAAGCGGTGTTATCGACGCATTAAGAAATGCGGGAATGACAGACGTATTCGTAATCGGTGTTGACGGCAACAGAACAGGCTATGCACAAGTTCGCGCAGGTGTCCAAGCACTAAGTGTAGGCCAGAGCTTTACAAACATGGCAGAGCAATCTCTAATAAACGCAAGGATTCTTTTAGAAGGCGGTTCAGTACCCGCCGACAACTGGATTCCGCTCGACATGGTAACACTTGAAACAATTGACACTTTTGTAGAGCCTGATTGGTAAAATCGAAATTTAAAACCGCGGGGGCTTTTGCCCCCGCATCTCATGGTTTTAAAAGAATCCAAGTCTCAAGGTAGTGTAAACTCACGTATGAAAAGTTTGCAACGCCCAAAAAAAGGAGATTTGTAAATGAATAACAGCGAAGTAATTTTGTCGGTTCAAAATGTGAACAAGTCATTTCCCGGCGTAAAAGCCCTGAGCGATGTGTCTCTTACGGTACATAAAGGTACGGTACATGCTGTTGTTGGCGAAAATGGTGCAGGGAAATCTACTCTTATGAAAATACTTTCCGGTGTTTACACTAAGGATTCCGGGACGATAGTTTTTGATGGACAAACAGTTGAAAACACAACGCCTATTCAATCTATCAGGCGTGGGCTTAGTATTATTTATCAAGAATTTAATCTGGTAAATACGCTTACTGTTGGTGAGAATATATTCCTTGGTCGTTATTCGGAAATGAAAGGAATGCGCAACATACATAAAAAGGCACGTGAGCTTTTAGACAGTATTGGTAGTAAAATTGATACATATAAGCAGGTAAGCGATCTTAGTGCTGCGGAAATGCAGATGGTAGAAATAAGTAAGGCACTGTCCTTCAATTCTAAGCTTATAATTATGGACGAACCAAGTAGCAGCCTGACTGCGGACGAGCTTAGACAGTTGTTTGAGCTAATAAATGATTTGCGTGAAAAAGGTGTAACTATTATTTATATCAGCCACAAGTTGGATGAGATATTTAAATTATGTGATGTGGTAACGGTTATACGTGACGGTCAGGTAATTGATACAAAGCCTGTAGGCGAGTTAACAAGAAACGAAATGATTGCAAAAATGATAGGGCGCGAAATAGAGAACGAATATCCCGAGCGGCCACGGTCTACCGGCGAAACAATTATGGAAGTTAAGGCGATAAATACGCGTAAGCTAAAGGATATTTCATTTGAACTAAAAAGAGGCGAAATACTGGGGTTTGTTGGGCTTGTTGGCGCGGGACGCACAGAAATTGTTCGTGCTATTTATGGAGCGGATAAAGCCAGAGAACTCAAGATACTTATAAATGGAGAACAGGTTAAAATTAAAAACCCACGAGACGGCAAACACGCGGGTGTGGGACTTCTTCCGGAAGACCGCAAACTGGAAGGACTGGTTCTGCCGTTTTCGGTGCAATCCAATATTATTATGTCAAGCTTAGATCGTATTTCTAAATTTGGTTTTATTAATAAGTCGAAAGAGAAGGATATTGCCGACAGGCAAATAAAGAGCCTTTCGGTTAAAACTCCGTCTCCGCATACAAAAGTTAAAACGCTGTCCGGCGGTAACCAGCAAAAATGCATTATGGGACGCTGGCTTGAAATTAACCCGGACATCCTTATCCTGGACGAACCTACGCGCGGTATTGATGTAGGTACAAAGTATGAGATTTACCTGCTTATTAAGCGAATTGCAGAAAATGGTGGTTCTGTTATTATGATTTCGTCCGAGCTGCCGGAAGTGCTTGCAATGAGCAACCGTGTGCTTACAATTTGCGAAGGGCGCATTAGTGGAGAATTTAATCCGGAAACAGATTCGGCACATGATATCATGGATGCCGCAATCGGATAGGGGAGGCGACGCTATGACTACTCAACTTAATAGGTCAAAAATTGTAGACTTTATTTTGGAATATCTGGTTTTGTTTATGATTTTGGCGTTGGTTATCGTAACGGCAATTATAGAACCCAGATTTTTGTCGCCACAAAACTTTATTAATCTTATGCGCCAATTTGGACCGCTAAGCTTTGTTGCACTTGGTATGACATTTGTTATCATAGGCGGTTTTATAGACCTATCCATCCCGGGCATGATTTCGCTGGTTGCTATGATAACTCTGTCGCTGGTGGATGTTATTGGCGAAATACCTGCAATGTTGGTAGGGCTTGCGCTGGGAACTACGCTTGGGATAATCAACGGCACGATTCTTGTAAAAGTAGGTGCTAATACCCAAGCGAAAGCGTTGTTTATCACATTTGGGATGAGTCAGATTTATAGGTCTATTGCATTGCAATATACAGGCGGCTTCCCCATGAACTGGGGGACGCTGTTTGACCATCCAATGCCTATAACCCGCGCCATTGGCTCGGGTGTGTGGTGGCCTTTTGGAACGCCGCCTTTTGGGATTCCGCATTTGGCTGTTTCGTTTTGGATATTTTTGTTCTTCCTGGTTGTACTTTATATTTTCCAGTCCAAGACATCGCTTGGGCGGTCGATTAATTACATAGGCGGTAATTTGAATGCGGCGGAGCTTGCCGGTATCCCTACTAAAAAAGTTATAATATTTATTTATGCATTGTGCGGCTTTATGGTTGCTATAGGCTCTATCGTGCTTTTCTCTCGTGTATCCGTTACTGTGCCAACTGTCGGAACTTTCTTTGAGCGTGATGCAATTATGGCGGTTGTAGTTGGCGGTACGTCGCTGCTTGGAGGTAAAGGCAGCGTTTTGCGAACGGTAATGGGGGTTTCGCTTGTAATTTTAATGTCCAACTGCATGAATCTGTTGGGTGTACAGACACACGCACAGGAAGTAGTCAGGGGCGGGATTCTTGTTTTAGCAATTTGGCTCGACCACCGCAGACATGCTAGGGGGTAGTTTATGATGAATACAATGAATTTAGAGATCCATGGTAGACAGGTTTTGAAAACTTTAGGCAAGCAAAAGGCCGTAGTTGCAATCGCGCTTATGTTTTTTATTATGATATTTACCGACACAAACTTCTATACCGCGGGTAATTTCTTTAACTTGCTGGAAGCGGTTTCTACAAATGCTATTATTGCTTTTGGGGTAACGCTTGCGGTTATTTGTAAAGGCTGCGACTTGTCGGTTGGATCTGTTATGGCAATGTCTGGGATAATTGTTATCATGCTTATAAATGCGGGGGTTGCAATTGTGCCTGCTATAATCCTTGCTATTTTGGCAGGTGCGGTAGTTGGTTTTATCAATGGATTTTTAATAGTACAACAAAAATCTGAGGCATTTATTATCACGCTTGGTATGGGGATGCTTGTTCAAGGTATTGCGCTGTTGCTTACTAACGCAAACCCGGTGGCAGCCCAAAACCCAAGTTTCCAAAGGATTTCTAACGGCAACTGGCTGGGCATACCCAATATCGCGTTATTCATGATAATTTTAGGTGTTTTGACATATTTGCTACTCAGGTTTACCAGCTTTGGCAGAAACTGTTACGCGCTTGGCGGCGATTACGAAGTTGCAGAGCATTCAGGTATAAATGTTGTGCGTACAAAGTGGCTTGCATTTGTGTACACAGGCACATTTGCCGCAATTGCCGGTGTGCTTGCTGCATCCAGAATGAACACAGGTATACCAATTGCCGGTGTGGAAATTCCTCTTATGGTTAATTGCGGTGTTGTAATTGGCGGTACATCCTTTGCCGGCGGAGTGGGCGGCGTACCGCAAAGTTTTATTGGCATATTTGTAATGTTCCTTTTAAGAAACTGTATGAGTATGCTCGGATTCCACCCGTATATACAGCAATTGGTTTTGGGGATTATGATTGTTTCGATTATTTCGCTGGACTGTTTTGCAATTAAGCGTAAGAAGGAAGCAGTTTAGTTGTTCATGGACGTTGTCGTTCACAACCTCGATTATTGCAAGTGCAAAGGCGCGGCAATTGCCATTATTGACGGCTACCGCGCCTTTAATTTTTATTCTAAAAAGAAAATCTCCTCCACATTCTTACCTAACTGCTTTGCTAATTTCATTGCCAATTCCAAAGTCGGATTATACTTATCGTTTTCAATCGCAATGATTGTTTGTCTGCTAACGCCTAATCTCTCTGCCAAGTCCTCCTGCCGCAATCCAGCTTTTTTTCTCAATGCCTTTATGTCGTTTCGCATTATAATCACGCTCAATTCCTGT
>Ga0123355_10000064_pt1 | contig 113151 bp, 126 predicted proteins | sample TergutEmb28metaG_3_FD_89872 | JGI IMG/M metagenome (GOLD analysis project Ga0123355, IMG submission 89872) | Embiratermes neotenicus P1 segment gut microbial communities from Petit-Saut dam, French Guiana - Emb289 P1 | ecosystem: Host-associated > Arthropoda: Insects > Digestive system > Gut ...
AGTGTTGGTTGCCATAAGCTGGCGGAAGTCGATGAGGGTTCAACTTCCGGTAGCTTAAGTTCACGGAAGTATTTTAGGCATACTCCGAATAGATGATGTGCAAATGTTGCACATTTTAAGACAATAATTTGCTTGACAAAAGGGGCAATAAAATTTATGGTGAATGGATGTCCTAAAAATCACTGCGCATGTGGTGTTTACGCAGTCAATCGCATTGCGAATTTATATATAATTTTGGAGGAGAAAACAATAATGAACAGACGCATATTCTTTGCCATACTTTTGGCTTTAGGGCTTATTTTTCTTGTGGCCTGTAACGGAAGCAGTGACACAAGCAACAACACACAAAATGGTGATGTAAGTCATCAGCAGGAGCCGGAAATCCCTCCGGCAACAGAGCATAATAACAACGAAGCTACTATAGGCAACAACACAGACGAAACGGCATCTGCTTTTCACGTCACAACACAAGATACCGACTTTACTTACTACCACGCCGATTTCACCATCAATATCGCCCCTGCAAGAGATGATTTGTTGGCGGCTTTCGAATATCTTTATGAGTTCGATTTTTATGAAGGGTATGATTTTTACGAATTATATGGAATGGAGCAAGGCGACAGCTTTGTTATTTGGGCAGACGTACCTCTATCGGATCTTTGGCTCATGACCATGTACCCCGACCTCCTCTCCGATGATTTTATTTACGTACTCAGTAGCACCTATTTCACCACAGATTCATTGCTGCCGGGGCAAGCCTTGGTGGTTCGGAACTATATGGGTCTGGGGTCATTTCCTTGGCGCGGTGTTACCTTTTTCGCAGAGGGCAGCTACAGTCAGCATTATTTGGCTGTGAACCACGATCATACCGATTCGCCAAATCACTTTGCCATCTGGCCGATTGAGGTTCGCATTGATGCGTAGCTTTGGGCAAACTTATAGCTTGTGAGGTGGCAATTTCATTGAACGAAGACAATATACAACTGACGGCCTTTCAAGATGAAGATTTGGCATTATTTGCGCATTGGATTGAAAAGGATTATATTTACAAATGGTTCTGCTGTGATGGCAAGGAAGATAAGCAATCCCGCATTGATGGGTTGGAAGAAAAACAGGCATGGCTTGCAGAAGTGGAAAATAGAGCCGAACATGCGCACAGACATCTATTTATTGTCTCCTGCGATGGGCGCAAAATTGGGTTTGGGGTTTTTATTGACTTGACTGGTGAGCCGGAGTACACGGAAGCGCAATATCCGGATTTGGTCGAAAAAATAAGTGCGCATGAGGCGCTTGAACTGGGTTATTGTATTGGCGAAGAAGCTTATTTGAATAAAGGGATAGGCAAAATCATCATCAAAAAACTGGAAGCAGAGTGTTGCAAACTGGATGCCAAATTGTTGTTGGCAGATCCAAGCGAGCAAAATATCCCCTCTGTGAAAGTGCTCGTTGCCAATGGCTTTGAGCGGTATAAAGATGGGGATTATCGCAAGTGGTTGATGAAATAGCACTTCAAATAAACATTTGACTGTGGCTGTGGTTTAGTACACAGATTAGCAAGTTGATTGTTGCAATGAAGCTCGGAAAAGAGAGAATGCTCTTTATTAGATATAACACAAAAGCGCCATCGCTGTTCTTGCCTTTAATTCGGCTTCAATTATCCCACGCAAAAATGGTATGCTTTCTGCGTCAACATTAAATTGGAAGCAATAATAGCTGCATTTTTGAAAGTGCATATCACCGATATAAAAATCATATCCGCTGCAATCAGGCCAGCTGCAACCTTTCCCATCTTGTTTGACTAAGTTTTTGCAAACATGAGATTCATTCATTTGATTTATCATTGTTTCAGGCAAGGCACTCAAAACATCAAGGTATTTGTCGTAGTTCTTTGTGTAAATATGAATCGAAAGCATATCTTTCTTGAGTGAGAATTTTGCCGTGTTTCGTCTTGTTTTTGCTTCGCTGTAAGTCACTGTACGCTGAATCGTTTTTGTGCCTTTAACAGTAATTTTGACTTTGTTGTTTTCTTTCAACAGCATTTTATGAATTTCGGCTACAAAAGCCTTTTCTTCGCCGCTTACAACTGCAAGGAAATCTTCAAAATCATGGTTTATTTGTTCCATTTCAAACCTCCGAAAAATTTATTTATGTTTCTTGATTGGCTGGGGTTTGTCAAGGTCTGCATCGCTTAGTTCATTTAAGAACGCCAATGTAATACCCCTTGTTTGCTCCCAATCTACCCAAAGTGCTTCTAATGATTCAATCATGTGATGCCCTCCTTTAAATTGGAATCAATTATATTACATCAAACAGGACAACTGTATGTCATATTTCGAATATGAATTGATTTTATCTTTTGACTTTCCTAAACTGCCATGCCGAATAAAACGTAATTCCAAAAGATACAACCGCCGCGAAGAAGATGACCACCCACGGTACATTTTCAAATCGCTCAAACACCACACCATAGAGGAAGAAGCCAAGTGGTGTTACACAACCGACCAGCGCACCGACAGCAGATAGAACCTTACCCAAAATTTCTTCCGGAGTTTCTACCTGAATGTAACCCCATATGCGCAGCAAATACAAAGTTGCTGTGATCATGATCACTGTTGCGCAAACGATGATGACAATAAACATGATTATTGCACTCAGTTCCAACACAAATATTATGCCGATGGGTATCATGGCCAACGTTGCAACCATCAATAGTTTGGGGCAATCACTTATTTTAAGTTTGTCACCCGCAACACTTGCAATAACGCTGCTGATCACGCCGCCGAACATCACTATGCCTGATGCAATCCCCAACATGCTACTGGACATTTCCAAATGCTCTATGACCAAAATCGGTAAGCCAATAGGAATCATCGGAAGCAATACCACCATGAGCAGTGCAAGCGGCATAACCACCTTAACCATTTGCGGGTTTTCTTTTGATAAATATTTAGCAATGGTCTTAATGTCATCTTTTATCATGGCGGGTATGCTTTCGGTAACGGCTTGCTGCACATGAGGGATTTTCAAAAATGCCGCCGCAACAGCCGCAAGCATATAGCAAATTCCGCTGATTACGATAATAGGGGTCAGTCCAACACGCACAAATAGTAACCCAGCGACTAGCGGTGCAACAAATTCCGGCACTTGCCCCATAAAACCGACCATACCGGTGGCTCTTACAATTTGTGATTCGGGTACTATTTGTGGCACCCCGGCATCAATGGCAGAAGAGCCCAAGCCGCTGATGCTGTATAGTCCTACCAGCAGTATCACAATGATGGGAATAGCAGACATAAATCCGCTTGCCCAAATGAACAGGAATATCAATACCGATGTGGAAAACTGCATCGCTACGATGATTCTTTTTTTGCTGATGCGGTCTGCGAAAACGCCGCCTATGGGTGAGATAAAGAGTAGCGGTAAGTATGCAACAGCCACAATGCTACCAAAAATTGCAGGTGATCCGGTTGCGTACAAAACATAAAGCGGCAAAGCGAACATGAGTAGATAATGGCCAAACTGTGCAAAGGCATGACCGGTTAAAAGGAACATGAAATTTTTGTTCCAAAGTGAAGTATTATTCAATTTTATCCTCCAAGAAGTTATACTTTAATTGATACCAAGACTGCGTAACTGCCGGGAGGTTTAGATACAGGATTACCCGATGCAAACCTCCCGGCTTGCGGCATCCTCTGCTTTGCTATATTTATATTTGTTGATAAGTCAACGCTCCTTTCGAGTTGATATTCATTTATACTTTTTCAAATCCTTGTATGTGTGCTCACGTTGCCACGATTTCATTGACGGCACCGTTTATGAGCATGTCCATGACCGTTTTCGCAGCCGGGTCATTTTTCGTCATTATGTCTGCATATACAGTCCCAAGCGCGCGAAAAACTCCTCTCACAATTTCAGTTTCACATGTGAATTGAACGCCATGCTCCACCAGCAGCTTAACCACTTCCATTTCTAAATCGGGATAGCGGTCAAGAATCTCTTTGGGGAGTCTGCGCACAAGGAGCAGCTCCAGTTCCAAGTCATGTTGCAGCAGCATGGGGTGTTTTTCAATCTCGCCGTAAGACCATGCGATCATTTTTTTCACAAGCTCTTTTGACTTCGATGAGCTATTCTTTTTCAAAAAAGCCTCGGTGGCATCAACCACTTTTCTGTGCATGGAAAATAAAACCTCCATGTACAGGTGTTCCTTGCTTTTGTAAAATGCATAAAAAGAGCCCTTAGCAATGCCGACGCCATGCACTAAGTCGTCAACCGTAACTTTTTTGAGTCCGTGCTGTATGAAAAGCTGCTCCCCTTCGCTGAGTAGCTGCTTTTGTATGATGGCTCTTTCGCTGTCGCTGAATTTTGGAATGATCTCTCAGCCCCTTTTGCCCATATGACTATTTATCTAATATAGTCATATGATAGCACCATGTAAACTCAATGTCAATACCCTATGCGAAATTCCACACCGCGCTTGACACGCACCCCTAACTATTGTATAATCCGGTGCTAATGTATACCATTTGCCAAACATATTATTTAGATAGCAGGTGTTTTCACATGAACAAATCAATCAAAAAACTTATTAGCTTTTTCTTGCTTTTTGCAATAGTTGCGGCATTGCCCGCTTTTGCATATGCGACAAATCCCGACCGCTTTTTTATCGGCGATCCATTCTATGCTCGATTTTATTTGAGCACTGCACCCATACAAGTAACGAGAAGCTCTGAATGGGCAGACACTCAGGACGAAGCGTGGAGAGAAGCCGTTTTTACAGTTCCTATGGGTACAACATTATATCTTGAGGCAACTATGTTTCTTGATGCTGAAGTAGATTGGTTTATCGGAACTTCGGCGCATCCCATAGATTGGCACTCATGGCCTCCTATCGGCGGTATACGATGGTCAAATCTTGGCGCTTTTAACAGGCGTGTAATATTGAACTTCCCGGACATGTACAGAATTGACGGCGGTAAACAAGGCTTTTTCTATGTGAATGTTGTTGACCTCGACGCTCCGCCACAACTTCCCCCTATACCGCCTCCATCGCCGGCAAACAATATACGCGTTTTGCTCAATGGCTCGGCTGTAACGATGGACGTTCCCCCGATGCTCGCCGATGGGCGCACATTCGTACCCCTGCGCGCAATCGGAGAGGCAATCGGAGCGGAATTTGAATGGGATAGCGCTGCTCAAAGAGTAACTTTTGAACAGGGCGGTATGACTGCTGTACTGCATATCGGTGATATCCTGATAGACACTACAGATGCACATGGTAATCGCCTCACGAGATTCACAGATGCTCCACCATTCATAACAGATGGGCGCACACTGGTTCCCCTTCGCGTTATCTCCGAAATATTCGGCTACGAGGTAAATTGGAACGGCGAAACCAGGACTGTTACTATTGATTCTTAGGTTCTCTAATCTGCACGTTATATCTGCGTTCCGCTTATCGAAAATTTGTAAAAACTCCGTTTGTCGGGTCGCTAACCATACCCGCAACTTCGAGCCAAGTTGGCTTGACGTTGCGGGCGTTGCTATTTTCAGCGCTATTTTCTTTGTACGCTCCATAGGCGAGGTTACAGATGCTATTGTTCTACGGTTTCATTGAATGGAAGGTGACAGCATATATGTTTTGCTTGAGCAGGCCAAAGGGCTTGGAATTAGGTTGAGTAGTTCAATAAACTCTTTGAAAATCATTGATCGATAGAGTCTCCGGATATTCTCCGATTTGCCCATTAGGGACAATAAGCATTTTGAAAATTTTCCAAAATCATGAAATTTATTAATTACTGGTGAAAATTATCATATTGATTACTTCCGATGGTGAGCCTGTCATCACAATGACTTGTTTTTGAGGGTAATTGTAGAAAATTGCGTAGATTGCATGATATCGCCTGATTGTGTATAGTGCAAATATGATTTTATTCATGCATTTTACAGAAATATTGAAAGCAGCGAAAATGCGTGTTATGATAAGGGCGTGGAGTGATCACCAAATGACACCACTAAAGTACACACTGAAAATGGACACCTTGTTCAAAATGTTGTTTGCGAAGTATCAAGACCTGTTAAAAAGGCTTGTCGCAGATTTACTCGACATAAAATATGAAGATATAACGCACTTTAAGATTACCAACCCTGAGATATCTCCGGAAGAACTGGGCAAGAAATTTTGCAGACTCGACATTAATATGGAGATCAATGACCAAAAGGTTGACCTTGAAGTCCAAGTAGCAGACGAAGGAAATTACCCGGAGCGCAGCCTATATTATTGGGCAAGAGAATTTTCAACAGGCATCAATGAAGGTGAAGATTATAGAGCGCTCCCCCGGACAATAATCATAAGTATTTTAGGATACAATCAATTTCCGGATACCGCGCGGTATCACAGAGAATTCCAATGTCTTGAAGTCACCACCCATGAAGCCCTGACAGACAAACAATCATTACACTTTTATGAACTCAAGAAATTGCCCCCGCTAAAACCTACGGACAACACGAAAGATTTATGGCTCAAACTATTCAATGCCGAAACAGAAGAAGACTTAGCGAAAATAGAAGCACTGGAGGTTCCGATAATGAGTGAAGCGATAGGCGCATACCGCAATGTTGCGGCATCAGACGAACTTAAACGAATCGAACGCGCAATGTCTAAAGCCCGACACGATGAAGCACAGGCGTTAGGTCACGCAAGGCGTGAAGAACGCAAACATTGGCAAGGTGTAGCTGCAGAGAATGAAGAACTCAAAGCACAATTAGCGGAGCTCAAAGCAAGACTGGGCGAACAATAGGTATCCGCAAAGACAGACCATAAAGCCCAGCAATGGGGATTACATCCTCACTTGTATGGGCTTATTTTTTGTCATAACGTCTCAAATTTCATTTGCACGACATCTTCAAAAACTTTACTTTCGAAGCAAGTTGTTGTATATATGTTAAGAAGAACTGTGACGTTTACACCATGGGCTCAAACGCCTAACAGAGAGGCCAAATTGAAAAATAATCTAAAATTTAATGTGACCACAAAATCCACTCTGCTGCCCTTTTTACTCACTTGCTTTAACAACAAATCCCGAAACTACGTAAAGGGACTATTAACGCGCGGGCAGATCCTTGTTGATGGGGAGCGCTGTACGGACTATGCCCGCTCACTATTGCCGGGGCAACAGATTACCGTGCTTCACAGAATGCCTGTACTCAACGCGAAACCGGATATCCCGATCATCTACGAAGATGATGACATGATTGTGATTGACAAACCGGCCGGTATGCTTTCCATCTCAACAGACAAAGAGCATACAAACACAACCTATTACATCATGAACGACTACATGAAAAGCAAAGTAAAATCCGGGCGTATATTCATTGTCCACCGCCTGGATCGTGAGACATCAGGTGTGATGCTATTTGCGAAAAACGAGCGCATAAAATACGCATTGCAAGAGCGTTGGGAGGAGCTTGCCCTCCGGCGCGGTTACACTGCTGTTGTGGAGGGCAAAGTTTCGCCTTCTGAGGGAACGATTACATCATGGCTCAAACAGACGAAAACCCTGCTCATGTATTCCAGCAAGGAAAAAGGCCAGGGCAAGTTGGCTATTACAAAGTATCGCACGCTTCAAAGTACAGGCAGATATACTCTGCTAGATATTGCTTTGGAAACGGGCAGAAAAAATCAAATACGTGTCCATATGAAGGACATCGAGCATCCCATCGTAGGCGACAAAAAGTATGGGGCGCTGACAAACCCGATCGGCAGGGTATGCCTGCATGCCTCTGTATTATGGATCAAACACCCCTCTACAGGCGAAGAACTTCGTTTTGAGTCTATCGTACCCAGTGTTTTTATGAAAGTGGTGTCGGGGCGATAGGATGGAGCGGTGAAATATGTTGATTACTCGCGCGCTGCGCACACCGGAACAATAACCTTTGTGAGCAGCTCTTTGCGCATGGTTGTCTCCGGGTCGTTTAGGTAACAATCATAGAAAAATCCTTTGAATTTTAGCGACTGTTTGTCCATATATTCAAACATTTTTCCATATGTTTTATCAATCGAGCGGTAAGCGCCTTTGTGCGTTGCCACTACTGCTCTGCCTTCATATGTTTTACTCATCACTATACCATCTTTTTCCGATACGGCACTGGCAATCGGAAAGCCTACTTCGACATCAAATGTTGAGAAGTCCTCGGCACAGTTCAGATATGCGACATAGGGTGTACCGCTCGGCGCTACTCCTAGTTCCTCTAAATAGGCGCTCACCATACCAATACCCTTTTCAATAACTTTGTCCGATTTGGCGTTGGTGGTATGTGCTGTGTAGACAAGGGCTAATTCTGATTTCAATTCCTGTATTTCGATAGTCATGGCAGTAGCCTCCGTAAGTTTTAATTATTTGAGTTTTATCGGCATGAGTAAATCCAGTTGTTTTTCTCCATCAGGAGTTTGTTTTGATATAAATTCTTCGTAATCCATAGACAGCTCTTCAAGCCATTGGACAGAAGCATCAAATGCGTATTTGTCGCTGTTTTCGCACCACTCATATAAAATTGTGCCCAGCGTTGGGCGATTTCATTTAGTGTAGCGGAAATGGATGCAAATAACCCTCCGTCAAAACTCTTTTTTTCAAATGGCGCAGACACGTTAAAGTCTTCGGGAATCGTTACCCATGTTTCGTACCCATATGTTGGGCGATCTTCTGATGGGTCGGGATTATTAAATCCAAAACTGCGAAATCCGCTTTTTTTGTGCAATCTATTCCCCAGCACAAATGGATCAAAAATTTTTGCACAATCCATTTCCGGCGTAGCACTTACAGCGCAGTACGCCGCAACCAACATGGCCGGAAGCCTTACAATCCTCACGTTGTCTAAGCGGTCATTGAACATAGAAGCTTCCTTTTTAGAGGGTGAAATTTGAGGAACAATTTCGTGCTTTGAATCAGCGGGGGCATTTTGCATTTCAAGGTAGGAGAACACTTCATCCATACTATGCGTTTTTTCAATATGCATGATTAGCTTTTCCATGCAGGTAATCAAGGTTTGATAAATGGCTGTGTCTTGCTTTAGATTTTCAAGATGGTTATTCAAGGCTTTAATCGCCACGCTAAAATCACCCTCAATAAAAATCCGTTCAATGTCCGCAATGGGCATTTTGAGTTTGCGCAGCAAAATAATTTGATGGATACGCGCCATATTATTATTGTCGTAGTATCTGTAATCGTTTTCTGTCCTTGTGCTTTTCAGTATGCCCATATCTTCCCAATGTCTTAATGTCCGATTGGAAATACCAAACTGCTTTGCCGCTTCACCAATTCTTGTCATGATGTACACTCCTCTCCGGAAATAGAATAAACCATTCCGCCACGGAAAGGTCAATAGGTATTTTGATATCCGCAAAATAGGCGGAGCAACTTTTACTCCGCCTATTATAGCACATGTATAACCTTGCGTTGTGCAAAACTCAAATGCTTACACTGTGGGACAGCTTTGTGGTCAACGGTATCCCCCGCTCGTCATTGCGCGTTACCTATTGACATGCCACCAAATCAAGGCACTTTTTGCATGGACATTTTCCGTAACAAAACCATCTTTTGCTACGTGATCTAAATATGCTTGCACTGCGTTGAGTAGTTGGGGATCGGGCTCTTTGCGGTGGTTGAGCAACATGGTATAATCTCTGGCTGAGTGTGCGCCCAATTCATGACGATAGCATGTAAACGTGTCCATATAACGCACACTGGGAAAGTACCCCATTAAGTACAGTATACCCAAAGTGCAGATGAGCGAATCCGCATTGAACGGTGCGTTTTTTTCAGAACCGATCACGGCTTGGTGCATATCATATAATAAATCATTGTTTCGGTAAGCAAAAGTGCGATTAAAACAATACCCTTTACTCATACTGCAAATTTTTTGCAATGATTCATAAGAGGCCACCGCCGGGCAAAGCGATGAAAATACCAGATCGAATTTTTTCTCCCATCCGTATTCTTTTGGGTCTACATGTTGGAAAGGCGCACTGACAAAAGAAACATTACGACGTCCGGCGCTTTCCGCACTCGCTTTGGCATGAGAAAGCATACTGTCACTCAAGTCCAGTGCCGTTACATGCGCTGCTGTATTCGCAAATTGGGCTGAATATTTTCCCGGCCCGCAACCAATATCAATGACCTCTGCGCCGGGAAATAACATCCCTTCATCTAAAAGAAGCTTTTCTATATCTCGGATTATCTTGTTGTCGCCATCTCCTGTTGATACAGAGTCAAAATGCTTGACCCAATGATCCGCACGTTCATCCCAAAAAGACTTATCTTGCCATATATCTCCGCTGTCTTTGCTATGCCAGTGATCTACAAAGTATTGTATCTCCATATTTCTGATCCTTTCCATTTTACAATCTGGGTGAAAGACAGGCATATCTGTCCAATTCATTAATCTCTATCATCTTGAGCGGAATCCCATATATTTCAGTTAAAAGCTCCTCCTTTAAGCTATTTTCAGGTGATCCGATAACCATACTTCCATCAGGATGCATCAATGCGCAAGTGCCGCCCAACTGTATTGCGTGGTCAGGGTTATGTGTGGTCATGATGATGGCAAATCCTGAATCTGCCATTTTTTTGATCAGACTCAGTATTTTCTGTTGATTTCCAACATCCAAAAAAGAAGTCGGCTCATCAAGCAAAATGATCTTTGGTCTTTGCGCAATGGCTTTGGCAATGGTCACCTGTTGTTGTTCCCCACCTGAAAGCTGCGAAAATATACGATGAGAAAAGCAGCTCATGCCGATATCCTCTATCGCTTGTTGCGCATCAGCGTAATCTTTAGCTCTGGGTTTACCAAATGGAGCAATACGCGGCGCACAGCCCATGACCACATAGTCCATTACGGTAAAATCGAAAATCGAAGTCACTTTCTGAGCAACGAGCGTAATAATGCTTGCAAGATTACGAGGTGTGTAGCTTTCTATAGGACAACCATCCATAATAATCGTACCGGATTGCGGCAACTTCAATCGGCAAAGACAATCAAAAAGTGTCGATTTTCCTACACCATTCGGGCCTAGTACGGTCATTATTTCTCCGGCTTTCAAGTCAAAAGAAATATGCTTAAACACCGGATGATCATGGGAATAGCCAAAGGAAATGTTTTTCACTGAAAGCAACATGAGGTGCCTCCTGTCTGATCCCAAACTACTGTAATCTGGTTTTTTGCCGATAAAGAAGAAACACAAAAAATGGTGCACCGACAAACCCTGTCAACACGCCTAAAGGAATTTCAGCGGTTGTAAGCGTCCTTGCCAGTGTGTCTACAATCAAAAGAAAAATCGCACCCGCCAACGCACATACAGGGATAAGTTTTTTGTTGTCCACACCAACCAACATCCTGCTCAGGTGCGGAATCGCCAATCCCACCCATCCAATTTCTCCGGCAATGCATACACTCAATACCGTTAGCAAGGTTGAGCATACGATGCCTATTCTTCGGTATTTCTTGAAACTGATCCCTAAAAGGGTGGATTGTTCCTCGCCCAGAGACATGATGTTAATCCACCATGCGATGCGAATGACAATGATTAAGCACACCAACAAAGGCAGCGAAACGGTCATCACTTCGTCCGGTGAAACCGATGAAAGACTCCCCATTTGCCAAAACACTATGGAGGCCAGTGCTGTTTGCGGATCTGCCAAGTATCTTATCACCGACATGACCGAGCGGAACAATCCCGTAACAACAATGCCTGATAGCACCAACATGATTGTACTGTGATTGCGCAACATCTTAGGTATTGAAAGTGTAATAAATGTTGCAGCAATTCCACCAACAAATGCAAATATTTGCACCATCGAAAACGGCAGCTCCATAATTATCGCAAGGGCTGCACCGATGCTTGCTCCGCTTGTTACGCCGAGAAAGTCAGGAGATATCATTGGATTCCGGAACAATCCTTGATAGGTCGCTCCTGCCGTCGCAAGCGATGCACCAATAATCATGGCCGCGAATATCCTCGGCAATCGAATTTGAAATATAACCGTTTCGGCAATAGCTTCCCATGTGTGTGTCAGCGGAATAATCCGCGATAACAATATGCGTACAACTTCGCTAATACTCAGGTCAAACCTGCCGGAGACAATTGAAATTGTAAAGAGTAAGATCAACATGCAACTGAGTATTATAAGCACCGCAACATATGGCATCTTTTTTCTTATTTCATTTGGACGCGTCGCCTCCGGCATAGTTATTTTACCTCTATACACTTGAATTTTTGGCATTCATGCGATGCAATTTATTGTTGAAAATCCACTGTGCTTTATTTACTTTTTAACGCCATAGCGCATTTTCATGGTATCTGAAAAATGTTCTGCCTAACCGCACACCGTGAAGCAAGTAATAATACGCTTCAACTGCATCATCTAAATCTTCAGATGTTACTAACTCAGGGTGAAGCACATGGGCAGCCCAGACTGCGCCAAGTACAGCCAATGGTGTCGGCATATCCCACCATTCTGCGTCCGATGGGAACATAAATACGTTTCCGTTGCGTACCGCCGTTACATCTTCAAGTCGCGGCTCATCGAAGAAAGCCTCCGGTCGCAGAGGCCCCCACGCCGTAATCAAGATGTATTCAGGATTCCATAATAAAATTTGTTCGATACCAACATCTACATAAAATCCACCGTCTATGTCTGCTGCCAAGTTTACAGCACCGGCAATCTCTAAAATATCGGCTTGTATCATGTTATTGCCGGCAACACTTGATGTGTCCGCCCCAAAGACAAGCGCGGTAGGGGTACGAGTTGCCTGAGCCACGCTTTCGCTGACCCAAGCGAGGCGCTGCTCAAATGCACTGATTATGGTTTCAACATGTGCTTCATTGCCAATGGCATAACCCACAATACGCATTGCTGTAACTACGGTCTCAAAATTTCCGGATCAATTGCAACACCCGGGATCTCTAACATATCTAAATCAGACAGCATATCTCTGTTTCTCACGGATAAAACAAAAAGATCCGGGTTTATGCTTGCCAGCTCTTCTAAATTAAGGTTGACTTGTTGCCCGATTTGCGGGGCATCCATCACATTTGGCGCCACAGTGTCAAATATGGTTCTGCCGCTTGGTTTAGGACCGGTACCTACAATTAAGTCTCCGCCACCTAAAGCCACTACCATATTGAGCATGGGGCCATGACTCACTGCAACACTGGACACGATTTCAGGAATGACTACCTCTCGACCCAGCTGGTCTGTCACAGTCCTTGCGGCCACAGCGGTTGCTGCTTCATATGCGCCTGTGGGTGTTTCCAATTCGTCTTCGATTTGCAGCGTTGTCTCAGTGGCTGTTTCCGGTGGTAGCTGCGCTGATGTCAACGGCTGTTGCGCAGTGACGTCTCTATCCTGAGCGCATCCGACCAAGGTGAGCGTCAATAGGACAACGGCGAGGAACAATGCTAAGGTTTTTCTCATTTTCATTTCTTCTCCTTGTAAAAAATCCGCAAAAAAGCGGTATCATATAAGCTTTAGGCTTAAAGCTCATATCACCAAGATTTTTCACAACAGAAACCTCATGCTCGTCCACACGCCGCCCTGATGTGCTACATGCAACTCTATTCAAATTTTAATCCGCAAAACGCAGTAGGTCGTAGGTATATTGTTTCCGGTGGTTGCGCACTCGTCCGCACGCAACGCTTATCAACGCCGAATTATATCTCCTGTAATTGGGAAGCTGGGCGGCCAAGCTGTGCAAGGTAAACACATGGCCTGCGCCGCCTCACTTCACGGTTTTATGGGTGATCACATTCTATCACAGCACTGATGTGGATACAACCGCACCAAGTATGAAAGAATTTTGCAAGCGATATGCCTTAGAGGAATATGCATTTTCAAATTTGTTGATTGCGCTGACTGAATCGTGTACAATGTTTAACAAAATCCGGGAGGTTTCTGCACATGGAACTGAGCCAAATAAAGTACTATATCGTTGCGCACAAACGCAAAATTTCTCTAAAGCTGCACAACTTCTGAATGTCACTCAATCCGCACTGTCCAAAAGCATATCTAATCTTGAAAGTGAGCTTGGCGTTTTGCTCTTTGACCGCTTCGGCAAAAAAGTGACGCTGAACAAAAGCGGCAAAAAGTTTCTCGAACACGCAGTATATTCCATTCAGGAATTAGACGATGCTGTATCTGCCGCATTATACCAAGATGTACGTCCAACGCTTTATTTGGGGTTGTTTCATTATAGCGAAAGATTTATGCAATGCCTGAAAGACTTTTCAGTGTCCCATTCAAGCGTTACGATTCAAATAGATCATTTGGATGTTTCATCGTTTAACCAAGCCCCTAATGAATATGATATGCTTCTTTTTCCACAACATCCGTTGTATCGAAAATACAAGGCTGATGTCGTATATTCCGATCCTTATTTTCTCGCAGTGCATCAATCTCATCCATTATCGGAAAAAAAAGTTGTCCGATTAAATGATTTGGTATCGCAAAATCTTATTTTCATCAAATATGGCAATGGTTTGTTTGATTTGCCGTATCACTTATGTAATCATTCAGCAATCGGTGTAAATGGATATATTCATACAAATAGTTATGAAATGCAAAGGTGGTTTATATCCAATAATCACGGTGTCGGGTTTGTTCCGCAGGGTGGTGCATCACTCTATGTAATTGATCCAAACATTGTGCTTTTGCCTATTTTAGAGGAGCATCTCAACCATGAGGTGATGATTGGTTTTAAAAGAGAAAAACAGCTTAGCGATATTGGCAAACAGTTTGCACGTTATATTAAAGACACATTGCTTACATAACAAACTCAGTACCTGTTTCAGCGCATAGATATTGTACTGCAATTTGTCCGCTGATGAGTGCGGGTGGAAATCCGCCCGGAGGTATCATGCGGAATCCTGCAATTCCACCGCCAATAATCATTACTTTTTTCATTTGTTATGCTCCTGCTGTTTCAGTTTTTTGAACCATTCGATATTGAATTTTATGTTGTCTATGCCATATTGCAACGTTAGCTCTTGAAAATGCGCCGACAGGTTTCCCCATCGGCGGTTCGGTCATCTTGCTGATTTTTGGTCGAGGTTTTGTATGCGTCAATCATGTGACTTTTCTCAGTTCACGCATTCATATTATCACGATAACTTTGTGCGTCTTGTAAAAAAGAACCCAGTGGAATGTCTTTGTAAAGCCTTTGCCGCCATTGTGTATAGTCAAACGGCTCTCTCCGCATTAGCGCAATAAAGCGTTCTGCCTCTACCAGCCCAAGTTGCTCTGCAAGGATTCGCATTCCATCATCTTTAAGTACAGTATTAGTTCTCATCTGTTTCACTCCTTATAAAGTCAATAGGATACACTACTTCCGCAATTTCAGCGAAATATCCCGCACATCTGCCATGCCTTGAAACAGGCGCGCCGCCACTTTCGCCTTTTCTTTCACCGGGTCATCGGGCTTCGTTTGGCGTGCCAGCTCTATCATAACAGATTGAGTATCTTGTAGCTCTAGCAAATTCACCGCTACGCAGAAAAGATTCTTCCTCCGACCGTCATTGTAATGCTCAAGAAGTTCCCCCAGTATCCGGACTTTCTCATTCAGTTCTGCTGCATAGGCTTCTGCGCCGATCTGTGTTGCTTTTTCCATATCCAGAAACTGATTTTTATGCGTCACAAAAGAATCGGATGCATCTACGCCGTCATATTTCTCACATGGAAATACATCACAGTCAAAGCAATATTCCAAGCCTTTTCGCTGACAGCAAGACAGCATGCCGCAACCGCAATGTGCCGAGGTAAATCCTTCGCCGCCGCAACCGGGACATCTGGATGCGCCATCTGTATAGTATCGAGGGCATAAGCCGCAATTTAGTCCACAGGCCGAAAATAGCGGATAGCTTCTTACTTTATATTCCATTTTATTTTCTCCTTAGCATGGTGGGAGTCGAGTCTCGGTGGTTTTATAGGGTGTATTTTGTTGTATGCGCCATTTTAAGTCATTTGTCTGGCTTCCACAAAGAGGTCAATATCCTCAATGATGTAATCTACGCCGGTCGTGTGTAGGGCTTCGTAGCAGGACATAATATAGTCGGTCACACCGTAGCGCATAAACAGCTCTATGACCTGCTTGCCTGTCATATTTTTTGCTGCCTTATATGTTTCAAGGCAATAAACCAAGAATTTTCCTTCCGCACTCATGGCTACGCCTCCTCCGGATATGTGATTTTTCCTGTGTCGCGTTCTTCCTGATACATTTCAAACAGCGCGTGAGCACTCAAATGCCACAGCTTTGTTTCTTCTTCCTCAAGCCCTTTGTACAGCTCCGAGGCGTATAACATCTCTGCTGCGCTTTCATCATCAACTTTGTACGCAGTCATGATCAGTTCCAGGATTTGCGGCACGAGGAAAATGAGCGCAGTCGATAGTTTGTTCCTATTCATAACGCTACTCCTTTATGTCTAAAGTTCCGACAAACTGCAAATACGAAAGTGCGCGATTACTCAAAAACACCAGTTGATTATACAGTTTCTTTACTTTAAGACGATTTATGGTGTCTTCTTTTGTCAACTCTCCGCTTGCATAAAGATGGAACGTTAAAAAGATATCATCGTCTGCCACTGGCCCAAATATCAATTCAAACGCCTCACCTTGATATGTGCGGTTTCGATGAGCGGAAACAAAATCCAGCCACGCTTCATCCGGCAAATCAAAGCGCAGAGCGCTGCAAACAGAGAATGCTGCGTTCTCATCAAACTCATACACGCTAACAATCGGCTCCCTATCTTTTCTGCGCCGATAAACTTTTTCGGCAAAAGAGACTGCCTGCACCTTGTTTTCTGTGGTGTAAAATCCGCTGCCGAAATCCAATGCTCGATTCTGCGGGATGAGTACCGGCTTTTCAACAACCACATTGCTTCCGTGATAAAGGATCATCTTTTGCCCTCCAATACTTTTGTTACAATGTTCAACTCGGCTTGCAAACTCTTCACCATCGCTTCAATGTGGCGACGCTTTGCAATCAATCAAATAATTGCTTTTTGCTATTCTTGCAATGTAATAAAAGCATCAGTTATCCGTCATAGAAATAGATAGTGCAACAAGACAGCTTAGAACCATTGTATCGTATTTGACTAGTACAGCATTATCTATATATTCTTTGCTTCCATGTATCACTTCATTTAGTTCATCAATCATTTTTCCATAATCATCCATTGAGCGGTTTTTGAAGAGGTTTCGAATATCAGAATTTTTAGTGCCTTTTATGCTCTCCAAAACTGTCATTGCATTTGTCAGCTTAGTCGGATTGATAAATGAAACTGATTGATTTGTAGTGCCTAGCAGGTTATCTTTTATCGTTTGAGAATCCGTCAAACTATTGGTGTTAAATTTAGTTCCATTGCTACGATACCAATTGCACCAATGCCGCAATGCCATCTCTAGTAAAACTCTATATAAATACGGCGCAATTCGTCTCTGCTCAGAATCTGTATTTATTTGTAATCCAATTGCAAATCTAAGCGTTGGCCCGAAGATAGCATCGCCAATACTTATTCCACTTTTTTGCCACTGGAACAATATAGACGTTGAAGGGCGGTAGGTATTTCTTCCTAACCCACCAGCTCTTTCACTCTTTCCAGATACTTCTTTTAGCGCTACATTGGCAACCTCACCCTCAGCATTTGCAAGAGGAGTTGAGTCTTTCTTCTCGGTGACAATTGTGACATCATCTTGCATATATATGTGTTCTGGCTGATTTTCTGTCGCATTTACAGGAAACAACTTTAGTTGAAAACTGTTTATAGCCTCATCAGTTTTCAGCCGAGGTAAATAGCGCGAATAAGACACTCCGACAGGCTTTGCCGCACATATCCTCTCATAGGCTTCTTCGATAAACTCTTTATTATTAAAATCCCAGTCACCTTCCACAGAGAATATCTTTTTTACTATTTCATTGGAAAAAATTGTATTCAAATCGGTATAAGGAATTTTACTGAAATGTGATTTCTTGTTCAAACCACAAATTTTACTGACATGGTATGCATAGTGATAAAATGGCTTTTTTCCGTTCTGAACATAGGCGTAATCACGCTGAAAAGCATCCCACGGAATTTGCCCTTTGCCTCCCGATTCACCAGAATGTTCATTTTCTATAAGACGCAAGGCTTCTTTGCTATCAGTGTCATAGACCAGAAGTTCAGTTTCAGGGGTGAGCTCAATTTCATTTTTTATCTGTTTAAAGCGTACGTCTCCATCCAGCACACATTTCATTACTGCAATCCTGCGATTTCCATCGTAGACATTGTAGATTCCGTTTCCGTTCGAAACAACAACAGGTTGACGGTGAGAGTTAAGGCCATATTCAAAGATGTCCCTTGCAAGTTCTTTCATCTTGGCTAATCCGACTTCATCAATCAAAATTTGAATGGCAATGGACTCCTCTATCGCATCCTCACTTGCCACTCTAGGGTTATCTGTCCAAACTACCAAATGCTTAATTGCAACGTGCTTTAGCTGACCCAACTTCACCCCTCCTAAACAACCACTTTATTATAGAACATAAACTCACTGGCTTTCTTTTTACTCTGCAAGCTATACTTGAGTAGTAGTGTCTCCGCAATTCTATTGGAGTAAATGTTTCTTATCTCATCGCAAATGTCGTAAGTGATAATCCATGGTGTGTTTTCTAACGCTGATTCAATTATTTGTGCAAGTTCTTCATGGTCGCTGTATTCGAAATAGTTTGCATACAGTTTCTTTCCCTTATTAAAGTAAGGAGGATCAATAAAGAAAAACGAACCTTTGCATTCAAAGGTATCTATAAGATTTTTTGCATCTATGTTGCTGATGTTTATATAATCTTTTTGTTCTGCTATTTTTTTTATTAACTCAGTCAATCTGAGTTTGTTAAATCTACAATCAACAGTATAATTCCCATTTTGAGAAAAGCCTCCAATTGGTCCGGCGTTCAAAATTCCAGAACGATTTGTCCTATTTAAGAAAAAGGTTGCAAACCCTAACTCCAAAGCGGTATGCATATCTGTATTCGTATATATATCCTTTTGTCGATACCATTCGTTGATTGTTATAGGTGTTCTTTCAATCAAGTGTATAAAATCGGCAGTATCGTGGACAATGCTATGCCAGAAAGAGTATATAGCAATGTCATAATCATTTATGGTTATCTCATTTACAACACCATCTAGTAGTAGTCGTACCGCTATGCCGGCTCCACCTGCAAATGGCTCAACATAATGACATCCTCTCAAATGGTTAGTTTCTATTATGTGACGAACAGTAGCATACATTTGATTTTTTCCACCCGGATAACGCAAAGGAGAGCATGATATTCCCATAACGAATCGTCACCTCCTCGATTATAAGCCTTATATATATTAAGAAGAACAGCTCATTTTACCACAGCTTTTGCCAAATTTCTACCACTCTCGTCTCTTATCTACATTCTCTTATTCAACGCAATATTCTACTACAGCAGACGGCAAGTCCGACTTATAAATGAGATGTGCCATTTTGACCATTCTCATTATTTTTGACATGCGGAAATCGTGAAAAAATGGGTCACTACGCCCACGCAACTTTCCCCTTGACCGCAACCAGGACATCTGGATGCGCCATCTGTATAGTATCGAGGGCATAAGCCGCAATTTAGTCCACAGTCCGAAAATAGCGGATAGCTTCTCACTTTATATTCCATTTTATTTTCTCCTTATAATCGGATATATCAACGCTATACATTGTGCTGTTCCCGAATGCATTTTAAAGACTGCTTTGCGTTTCTAATGCGGCCTTCAGAAACATCAAGCTCAGATGCTCCGAGCTTATGATACACATCTTGCATGAACATGCGCTCTTCAAAAGCTTGAATGCTCATTATCACCATGTCGCCGTAGCCATTCTTTGTTATGTATATAGGTTCGTTAATATCATGGCAAAGCTGTGAAATCTCTCCGGTATTTTTCAAGTCTTTGATCGGAATAATTTGCAGCATTTCAAAAGCCCCCTTTTCTGGCTTCCACAAAGAGGTCAATATCCTCAATGATGTAATCTGCAAATACGAGAGTGCGCACTCAATATACCCCACAAGCGATCCAAAGTAAAGCGATTTGTGCGCAAAAGTAGTTTTTGACTATATGTGAATTATGCGGTAACATCATGGTATACATAGGACACCATGCCCCCTTCGCGCTCGAAGGGGGTGCCGTCCACAGACGGCGGGGGTTGTCCTTCAGGACGGAAAAGAGGTGCAGTCAAATCGTGCCAAACACACCATATAATGCCGCATTGACCAAGAGAGCAAGGGATCTCAGGAAGAATGCAACAAAGCAAGAAAATCGCCAATGGTACGAATACTTACGTGATTTCCGTCCTCGTTTTACGCGACAGCGTATTGTAGGCAGTTACATTCTTGATTTCTACTGTGGCTCGGTGAAACTCGCTGTCGAATTGGATGGCTCTCAGCATTATGAATCTGAATCAATGGAATATGACAAAACCAGAACCAGATTTCTTGAATCTTTAGGCATACAAGTCATACGTTTTGCGAATACTGATGTTGATAAAAATTTTGAGGGGGTCTGTATTGCTATTGAAAACCAAGTAAATGCGCTTCGGGGACAACCCCCGCCGTCTGCGGACGGCACCCCCTTCGAGCGCGAAGGGGGCTCAGAGTGACCATGTTTTCGAAGTTTAGAAATATGTCATCGCCTTGCATCCGAGGGGCTAAATCCGCCCTGATCGAATCGCAATCGCCTCATCTGCAATTTACGTTACACTAATTTCGTTCCATCAAGATTTTTATCGGTTCGCATTGGGTAATTCGGCTGATGGATATCATGCCCGCAATAGATGCCAGCAGAACAGATACGCCCAATATTTGCATGGCGGTCCGCGCGCTTACCGATACATGGACATTAATTGCATCGGTCTGCCCGGCCAGTATCACGTCGGATACCGGCTGTGACAGCAGACTTCCTGCGCCCATGCCCAGCACAAAGCAAACACAGGTGATTGCAAGTATTTCGATCCAAATCCCCAGTGCGACTGTTTTCTTTTTCATGCCCATGGCTCTCAGCACACCGATTTCATATTTGCGTTCACGGATAGAGATGACCGACAAAAGCGCCATGATGAACGCACCCAACACCAGCACAATGATGAGAAAGGTTCGTGTTAGATTTTGTAAGTTTTCCAAATGCCCGGCTACGTTTTCAAATGTCGAGGCTTCCGAGATCACCGCATAATTTTCAGGAAGCCCTTTTTGACGCAGCTCCATCTCAAAACTTTCTAACATATCGGGATGATTCAGATTATATCACTTCAATCCCATTCATGCTCGTGCGGCTTTCTCTGATATCTGCCTCATGTACATATTCTGATTCGGCAAAATATAGAAATTGTTCAAGCGAAGCCGTTGTTTCTCCATATCTTTACGCTGGCATGGATGATCCCTTCATTGCCCTGAAAATCATAACCCCAAATGCGTGTAAGCAGGGTCTCGTGAGTGATGATCTTCCCTGCGCTTCGCGTGAACAATTCTAAGATTTCATATTCTTTGGGCGTGAGTATTATTTTTTCGCCATCATATTCCGCACCATAGGTTTCGGGAAACAGCACGAGCTTGCCTGCCTGTATTTCTTTTTTCAATGCGCCACTGCGCCGCAGCAGGGCTTCGGCCCGCTTCACCAGTATCTGCATGGAAAAGGGTTTTGTCACATAATCATCCGCTTGGTTTTCAAACGCCCGCAGTTGGTTGTCATCATCTGAGAGTGCTGTCATCATCAAAACAGGTGTATCGCGGATTTGCCGGAGTTCTTTGAGCAGCGCTTGCCCATTTGTTCCGGGAAGCATGATATCCAATATGATGAGCTGATAGGTCTTGTCGTAAATTAAATGCAGCGCATCATCGCCATTGGCGCAAGCATCCACATGCCATCCCTCATTGCGGAGGAATTTGCAAACCATGTCTTGTATTCTCGTGTCGTCCTCAACGACTAAAATGTTGATATTCATGCACATCACCGCCTTGTACAACATTTTACTATGGTAATCTAACTTTAGTCTAAGGTGGGGCGCCTTAACAAATAGTATATCATAGGCGCAAACTTTTGCATCACAATAAGTGTAAACTTGGTGCGCCGAAATGATATATGCATTTAAATCCTATATGATGATTGCGTAGGAACCATCATATCACCAAAATATGACTGCATCATGTCATGTGAAAATCATCACTTCTTTACACTAAATCACTAAAAGAACCAAAGTAACCGCAAATATGCATTTACACTTTGTTTATAATTGATATTGACCCACATTTGCTGCAGAGGTATAATTTACTTTTATATCCAAAATAATTATAGTAAAGGTGTGAGAACAATGAAAAAGACATGTAAGGCAATCGCCCTGCTGCTGACTTTGGCTCTCGCAGCCGGATTGTTTTCCGCCTGCGCAGGAATCGATGACGCAGCCAACACAGAAAATGGCACAGCAAACGCAACAGACACATTCCAAATCGGCATCTTGCAATTGGTAGAACATCCTGCGCTTGACGCTGCTAGAGATGGATTCATTGCAGCGCTTAACGAGGCCGGACTTGTGTTTGAATATGATTTTCAAAACGCTCAAGGCGACACCCAAGTTGTTAACACGATTGCTCAGCGCTTTGTCGGCAACAATGTGGATTTAGTTTTAGCGATAGCCACGCCCAGTATTCAAGCCATGCACGCTGCAACAGAACATATCCCCATCGTCGGCACAGCCATAACCAGTTATGTCAGAGCGGGTGTGGTGTACAGCAACGAAGCTCCGGGAGGAAATGTAACCGGCGCATCTGATATGAATCCGATTGAAGCCCAGATCAACATGGTTGTTGAGTTTTTGCCCGAAATAGAAACTTTGGGTATCGTATATTCTACCAATGAAACCAATTCCGTATATCAAGCTGAAATTGCACGCGGTATTGCTGAATCTTTAGGACTCAATGTGGTAGAGGGAACCGTGACAACCACCGGAGATGTCCAGCAAAACATGCTCTTTGTCGCAAACCGGGTTGATGCAATTTTCATTCCGACAGACAATACCCACGCCGATGCCATGGGCATTGTAGGCTCTGTGAGTATTGAAACCGGAGTACCTGTCTTCCCCGGTGAGGAAAACATGGTGATGGGTGGAGGTATTGCCACACTCAGCGTCAATTATTTCGAACTGGGCAAGCAGTCTGGCCGCATGGCGGTGCAGATACTCAGGGATGGCGCAGATCCTGCGACCATGCCGATACAGCTTGCGGAGACCCTAAATTATGTAGTCAATGGATTTATGGTGGAAGAATTGGGACTCATAGTCCCCGAACGTTTTGCTGACCATATCTCATAGACTATATCAAGAAGCGGGGACGCAACAATGGAACTCATAATTCAGGGTGCAATAAGCCTAGGATTACTCTGGTCACTCATGACAATCGGCGTATTTATGACCTTTCGGATACTCAACATGCCCGATTTGTCCGTGGAAGGAACCGTTATACTTGGCGCCGCAACTGCAGCACGGCTTGTATCAAATGGTCACAACCCCTTTATGGCAACCATCATGGCGGCACTCGTGGGCAGTATTGGTGGGTTTGTGACGGGATTTTTACATACCAAGTTAAAAATCCCTCCGATACTTTCCGGAATCCTCACTATGGTCGCCTCATATTCTATCGTCATACGCATCATGGGTACATCTAATATCGCCCTGCCGCCGCATGGCCCTACTCGTGTGGTGTCTGTTTTTACATTTCTCCAAGAGATGGGGCTGACGAGACAGACTTCTATAATGGTATTTGCAGCCATTGTTGTGATACTCATGGGCGCAGCATATTACTTCTTTTGCGGCACGGAAATCGGGAGCGCTGTCCGCGCAACCGGAAATAACAGACAAATGGTTGCAGCACAAGGCGTAAACACCAATGCCATGATCATCATGTATTTGATGATATCTAATGGATTTGTGGCGCTTTCCGGTGCACTTGTTGCACAGCAACAGGGCTTTGCCTCTGTGGATATGGGGGTTGGAACCATTGTGGTGGGACTGGCATCCGTGATTATTGCCGAGGTGCTATTTAATGTCCGCAGATTTTGGGCAAGACTGCTTACACTCGTTGCAGGCTCCATTATATATAGACTCATCATCACATTGGTACTTGAGTTGGGTATGCCTGCCACCGACTTAAGACTGTTTTTGGCTATAACTGTTGTCATAGCGCTCACATTGCCGCTAATACGTGAAAAACTGGTCAAAGCTTTTGAAAAACTCAAGGCACGTGGAGGGCGTTCGAGATGACTATGTTAAACGTAGCACATGTAGATAAAACATTTAACACCGGAACCCCGCTTGAATCACACGTATTGCGCAGCGTAAACATGAGCTTGCACAAGGGGGATTATGCAACAATCATTGGCGGAAACGGCGCAGGCAAGAGCACCTTGATGAACATTGTTGCAGGTACACACTTACCGGACAGCGGAACAATTACCATTGATGGACATAATGTGACGAAATTGCCTGAATTTAAGCGTGCGGCTTATCTGGGCAGAGTGTTTCAAGATCCTATGGTCGGCACAGCCGCGAGCATGAATATTGAAGAGAACCTTGCACTGGCTTACAGACGCGGAAAGCGTCGAGGATTTCGCTGGTATATATCCAGCAAGGAGCGCGATTTATATCGTGAACGGTTGTCAGATTTGGAGCTGGGACTAGAGAGTCGTCTTACAGACAAAGTAGGGCTACTCTCCGGCGGTCAACGTCAGGCGCTTGCCCTGATTATGGCCACACTACAAGAACCGCGTGTATTGCTCTTAGATGAGCACACTGCGGCGCTTGATCCGAAAACCGCACCGAAAGTACTGGAAATTGGCAATAAAATTATAAAAAAATATAACCTGACCACCATGATGGTCACACACAATATGAAAGATGCAATCCGGCATGGTAATCGCCTGATTATGATGAAAGCAGGTCAGATCGTGCTGGATATATCCGGAGGCGAAAAAAAGAATCTGACCGTGGAACATCTCATAGCAAGATTCAATCAAGTCAGCGATGAAGATTTTGATGACGATGCCGCCCTACTAGTGTAGCGTATTCCAAATAACTAGCCTTTTCTTGCGGCATCTTTTTCCGCCTGACTTCGTCAAAATATTTTGAAAGACCAGTGGTATTCCTTCAATATTTTTCCTCGCCAGACAAAAAAATCTACCACAATTAAAGTCCAGTTATTTAAAACACGCTACACTAGGATGATTCAAGCGAAACCAAAAACTCTTGCGCGATGAGCCGAAGCTCATCGCGTAAACTTTTAGGAGACAGCACCTCGCAGAGTACCCCAAACTGAAATAACCAACCATAAAACACCGGGGAACACACAACCCGCACAGTCACAGTGAAGTGCTGCGCACCATCGGGTACTATGATGACTTCCTTGCCAAACCGATCTATAACCGCACCGGCAAGTTGATTGTTCATTCTGAGCTTTACATCAGCTTCTTTCCCCCGAAACATCCCGAATACCTTTTTAGAATAATCCGCAAGATTGAAATTTGCAGATCCGAGGCTTCGAGGTTCATTGAGCGTCTTAACGCCACTCATTCGATCCACTCGGAAATGGGTAATATCTGAACGCTCTTCCGAGTGTGCGATAAGATAATAATTTTCCTCATTCCACGTCAGCGCAATGGGACTGACGATATAAGGCGCGCCATTGCGGCGAAAAGTGCGTTCTTTGTCCACATTATATTCAAAATACTTAAAGCTTATTTTCTTTCGCTGACTGATTGCGTCATGCAGAGCATCAACGCTGTAATAGATGCTTTCATTCATACTTTTGACGCGATTTTGGATAAACACCTGACGTTGCAACTTCCCGGCATCATAAATGCTTGCAAGTCCTTCAAGCTTTTTTATGAGCGCTCCGGACTTTCTTTCCGTGATAAATTTTGATGATTGTACTGCATCGGCAAGCAATTTAAGTTCGGGCAACTCAAAATCACGTCCGGCAATATAATATCCATATGATTTTGATTTCACCATGACGATATCGAGACCGAACTGACGCAGAGCCTCAATATCGTCATAGATGGTTTTTCTCTCGGCACTGATTCCGATCATCGAAAGTTTGGCTATAAGTTCTTGGACAGTCAACACATGCTGCTCGTCAGTCTCATTGAGCAGCATCTTCATCAAATAAAGTAATTTCAGTTTTTGATTTGCTGATTTCGGCATGTTGTGTCAAGCTCCGTTTTGTTTTATACTCCACTGCGCCCGGCAGCTTTATTCTTGTGGACATCCTACTGAGATATTCCATCCAATATTAAAACGATCACATAACGAGCCAAAGCATTTGCTCCAAAAAGTCTCTCGGAGTTCCATGCCCACCTCTCCACCATCTTTTAAAACATCAAATGCAAATTTAGCAGAATCTTCATCGTCAAATTCCACCATAATAGAAATATTTTCACCAATGGTAAAAGGAAACTCGGGTGGATTGTCGCAGAGCATGACTTTCTCACCGCCTAATTCAAACTGTGCGTGCATAATCAAGTGCTCCATGCCCTCAGGACAAACATAACCATTTTCCGATGGCGCATCACTATAGCGCATCACTTCCGCTTTGACCTTAAACGCTCTTTCATATAATGTGACAGCGTCTGCGCAGTTTCCCGGAAATGTAACATATGGACATATTTTCACGATCTTAGACCTCCTTAATAAAGTACTCACATTCTATCATCAAACAGAATGTGAGTACAGATGAAATATAGCTTTTGTTTTAAACCCTACGAATTTTAGCCTCTTGTATAAGTGTAGGTCAGTGCTGAAGTAAGACGGCTGGTTAGGGTGAGTTGGTTTCCGCTGATGGAAAAGTACCATTCCGAAGGAAGAATACAGTTGGTGCCGCAGAGGTCAGGAGTGCTGCAAATGGAAAGCACATTGCCGCTTGTTGTCCAACGGATATTCATTCCGGTCATTGTTCCGGTGCCACCCGCTGCAAACACATAAAATGGTGTGCCCAGCCAGTTCCAAGTACCTATTAATGGATTTTGTGCAGGTGCTTGTGTCGTCGGTGGTGTGGTAGGTGGTGCTGGCGTTGTTGGTGGTGCAGTGAGTCCGACTGAGTTTGCGCCGTGTGCGGCTTGGTTTTGTGTAAAGCCATCATGCACCAATTGATCTATAAGTGCACTGCGAGAAAATGCCATGAGATCTAAATATCTTTGTGCATGTCTGACAGCCTGCTCATACCAGTTTACGCCAATATTATCCACAGCGTGAGTGGCATCTGCATTGGAAAAGCCCTCAAACTCAAGTTGTCTAATTAGCCCGCTGCGTGAGAAAGACATGAGATCTATGTAGTTCTGTGCGGCTCTTACTGCATTTCTTTGGCTTTCTGTCACGGAAGTTTGTGGTGGTGTTGGTGTTGCAGGGGCTGCTGGTGGGACAAATCCTGCCGGAAGTGTTGGATCCGGTTGAGCGCTGATGAGTACAGCCGATGCACCTGCATTCCAAGCAAGATAATATCCAACACTCTCAAGTACGAGACGCAATGGAAGCATGGTTCTGCCGCCTATAGTTTGAGCCGGAACATCCAGTGTATGGCTTACACCATTGGTGGTGAAAACACTGCTGCCAATAGTAATGACAACCACATCGTCTCCGGTTAATGTTACTTGATTGGTGTTAGGGTTCCAGTTGACATCAAAGCCCAATGTTTCAAAAACTCCGCGGACAGGTACGAGTGTTCTGCCGTCAATAACTGTCGGGTTCTGGTCAGCGAAAGTAACCGGCTGCCCTTCAATTAAAACCGAAATGGGCGCATTGGCGACTGCGCTGATGCCCGGAATGAGTGCGAACATCAATAACGATGCCAATACAACTGCCAAAATTTTCTTCTTCATAAATTCCTCCAAGGTAATGAGTTCTAGGCGTATGCCTGATCTTCCGCATTTTTTGCAGTGTGATATAATACCATGATTGAAATCCAACGTCAATGATTTTGTACAAAAGCATCAAAACGCGTACAAAAGATCACCTATAAACAAACCCTTATTCACTTAAGCCGATGGGCGTTTGATCCCAGTATAGCAGTTTAGTCAGCTTAATTTTCTGCCGATGCTATTACCCATCTTGACCAGTGTTTCTTTATCGTTCTTCGTGTTTTCCAAAATTTGAGTGTGCACATCAATGCTGCCTTTCGGAAAGAGCATAATTACTGTCGAACCGCCAAATCGAAACAGGCCTTTTTCTTCTGCTCGGCTTACAGATCCGGCATACTTGTAATTATTGATTTTCCCGACAAATAATGCACCCACTTCCATTTGAATGATCTTGCCCAAATGTTTCGTTTGAATGCCTACATATTCTCTTGCATTTTGAGCAAACACATTGTGTGTACAGTGTGAAATAGGACGGACGGTATGCAAAATACCATCTATCTTTTTATACATGACGATTTCACCATCATCAATGAATGCGTATCGATGATAATCTGTCGGTTCCAGCCTAAAAATAAGGCATATCCCATCCGTATATGCTTTCGCAAGCGCTGCATCTTGCAGCAGCTCACTGAGCGCATATTGCGCTTGCTTGACATAAAACACACTGTCGGGAGTAATTTTATATGCACTGAGCTTTCCGTCGCAAGGGGCAGCTACTTCGTGGTCATCTCCCTGAAATGGTCTTTCTTCCATTTTGATTTTACGCTCAAAAAACTCATTAAATGAGCGGTATTTTTTGGTTTCATATGCGCTCATGTCAATATGATTACGCTTTATAAATCCCGGAATAAGCATACAAGAAGCGATGCTGTTCATAATCATTCCCATAAACAGAGAAACAGCCCTTTGGGTCAAAAGGCTCAAAAGTACTCTCCCGAGGATTGTTCTATACAAAAACTTAATGACACCGCTATCTTCATAGTCAATGTCCACGGTCTCAAACTTCGGCATTTCTTGCATTATATGCGCACTCCAATGTTCCAGATAAGATAAATCACAATTGGCAATCCAATCAGCAAAAATATGATCAAATATCTTCCGCGGACTTTAGGAACCTTGACCTTAACCAAAAATGCCGCAGCAATGATCACGAGCATTACATTATAAACACCTGCAAGTGCGATGTCATATACCACACAAATTGCATAAATGAGTGGTATCAAAATCGCAACAAATGTGACCGGCATGCCCTCATAGTGCGTACGTCTTTCACCATTGTCATGCAGCTTTATTTCAATCACATTAAAATAAGCCAGTCTGATGAGCGCTGCCAGAATATATAGTGCAGCAACAGCCATACTGGTTATGATGCCCAGATTGGGCAAACCGGGAAATATTTGATAAATCCCTGCTGAGTATCCCAACACAACCGGAAATACACCAAAGCTGATTATATCGGCCAGCGCATCCACTTGGATTCCGTAACTTTCCTGATCTTTGGTTCTGTCTCTCATCCGTGCAACTGGGCCATCAAACATATCGCACAGACCACAGATCATCAGGCAAATAACTGCAAATCCAATGTAGCCCTGAAGCGCAAGAAACATACCCAGCACCGCCGAAACGATGCTGAGATAGGTCAATGTAACCCATGTTCCATAGTATCCAATTATTGGCTTTTTCCGAGTGCTCTTATCGTCACGCTCAGAAGAGTGCGCCAATTTTTTCATGCTCATCTCCTTGAGGGTTTGCTCCGGTGGGTGACAATGTCCCCAATTGCCGCATCCCTTAACTTTAAAGTGTCGCTGTAATGCAGACTTTAGAATAATGTTGTGGAAATATATTTGAGCCCGCAATCATTGATGACCACACCTATTTTCCCACCTATTTCTTCGCCTTTTAAAAGCTTAACTGCCGCCGCTACGTTCGCTCCGGACGAAAACCCTGCGAATATGCCTTCAACTGCGGCCAAATCTCTCGTCATTTCGATTGCTTCATCATCACTGATTATTACACATCCATCAATGGTGTCACGATCTACATTCGCTACGTGCTTAGAATAACCCCCACCTTGGATGCGGTGTGTTCCACCGGGTATCATTTCTTCTCCGTAGTATGCACAACCTTCCGGCTCCACTGCATAACATTTGATGGCTTGGTTATGCGACTTGAGCACTCTTGTATAGCCTGCAAAAGTGCCTCCGGTTCCGATAAAATCCGCAAAGGCTGTGATTGCACCGCCCGATTGCGTCCACATTTCCATAGCCGCCGTTTCTTGCGCCACAGAATTATCAATATTGTGGAATTGATTGATGCAATATGCCCCTGTTTCTTTGGCAATCTTCTCGGCTTCTTTTTCAACGAGTTCCAGATCGTCATTAGACACTTTGCCTTTGACCGCACCCGGAGCTTGCTCAACCAAAACTGTTTCACCACCAAACGCTTGTATCATCTTGACGCGTTCAATGGAGTTACCTTTGGACATACAACATATGAACCGATATCCTTTTGCCGCACATACAAGCGCAAGTCCTGTGCCTGTGTTTCCGCTGGTGACTTCGAGTACAGGTTGTCCGGGCTTGAGCAGCCCTTTTTGTTCTGCCATTTCAATCATGCCCAGTGCGATACGGTCTTTTTTGCTAAAACTGGGGTTTAGGTGTTCTAATTTAGCGTAAATTTCACCTTGGAATCCGAGCTTTTCTTTAAGCTTGTCCAGCCTAAGCAGGGGTGTGTTGCCTATTGCTTCTGTAATGCTTTTGATGTAAGTGCCCATCAATCGTCGCCTCCTATGTTTATGGGATTATAATGGGATGGTCAGCGATGCAGGGGCACAACTCCATCCGATAAAACCGATGGAGTTTGGCGCTCGCCAACCTGATAATAGTATAGCTTTTTTTGCCGTTTGTCAAATCATTCGATTTGCTCGCGTGTGACATCATGAACCCATTTCCTGCTTCTGATCCTCCTGAATATAAGCGATGTTTTAATTATTTCTTCAATGAGCAGTGCACCATACACAAAACCAATGTCCAGTCTGAAAATCAGTCCGGCTGATGCCGCTAGAGGCAGCATGACAATATACAATGTTCCGACATCTATAATCATCAGTGCCTTTACATCACCACCGCCTCTCATGGCGCCAAGCCCCATAGTAATACCCATGGCGCGCAGGGGAAGAAGGATTGCATAAATCGTCAGCATGGTCGTTGCCGCACCGGAAGCCGCAGCAGACAAGTTGTATAGCGGGAAAATTATAGGCTCTAAGATTGTAAAGCGCAGGAGCATCAACAGTGCCGCTGAACCTACTCCCAACAGTAAACCCATGGCAGTGAGCGTTTTTACATAGCTTTCAGCTTGTGCTTTGCGTCCGGCACCGATTTCCCGTCCGATGATCACTGCCGATGCGCCACCGCAAGCAAACATCGCCACACCAAAAAAGCGCTCAAGATTACTGGATATATTATATGCAGCGAGAATCGTCTGCGCTCCGATCATATGTCCAAAAATCACCGGGAGCATCATAGCACCAATACCCCATAGCGCTTCGTTGAGCAGCACCGGCAGTGAATATTTCATAAAGTCCTTAAAAATGATGATACCCGGTCTAAATATGAGTCCAAGTTTTATTCTAAACCGCTTATTGAACGCCGCATGAAAGATGCATATAATGACTTCCAATGTTCTTGCTGAAAGCGTCGAAATCGCCGCACCTTGAATTCCAAGCTCAGGAAATCCGAGATTTCCGAAAATAAGCACCCAGTTCCAGAAAATACTAAAGCATGCTGAAATCGAAAGTACAATCACGCCCAAGCGCGGGTTCTCCGTGCTGCGATGCACCGCAAAATAGAGCATGCTTATTGCACTGAGCACCATAGAAAATGCCACAATACGCGCGTATGGCGCTGCAATATCCACCAAGTGTGTTTCACTTGTTACAAGCCCCAATATGTTGTGCGGAAAAAAGTACATGACCAGAGCGCAAGCAAGTGTCACTGTGATTACGATATATAAGCCCACACCCATGACTCTGCTGATTACCGGAACATTACCTTTTCCCCAATACTGTGCAACCAGTATGCTTGTCCCGCTCTGTACGCCAAAGGAAAAAATCAAAACGATAAATAACGGAACCATCGCTATGGGCATGGCCGCCAAATAGCGCTCTCCTATCATTCCTACCATGAGTGTGTCTGTGAGTCCCACCGTATGTGTAATTATATTTTGCAGTACCATCGGTATCATAAGCGCAGCGACGTTACGGTAAAACTTCTTTGGCTGTTTAAAAATTGTAGTCATTTCACTTATCGACTTTCTTATTGTCTGATCGGCGCATTGTTATATTATATAGTAATGTGCGCAGAGTGTAAAGGTGAGCTATTTGACTTTGGGCGCATTGTTTGATATATTTCAAAGGTGATATACTGTAAATTTCAATTATTCGGAGGAAAAATAATGAAAAAATACGTTTCCCTTGTGCTTTGCTTGTTACTATGCTTTGTCGTTGTAGCCGGTTGCGGCAACGATGGCGATGCACCCCCTGCTGTTCCGGGTACTGTAGCGCCTGATGCAACTGACACATCTGAACAAGAGCAAGAATCTGTTCCCGAAACGCCTGCTTTGACAGATCCACTTCCCGAAGCGATTCCCGGAACCATCACTATGGAAAACGGTGATGTGATCAAGTTCGAGCTCTACCCGCATGTTGCACCACAGTCTGTATATAATTTCATCTACCTCGCCCGCGATGGGTTTTATGATGGTTTGGCTTTCCATCGAATCATCAGCGGATTTATGGCTCAAGGCGGATGTCCTGATGGTACCGGCGGCGGTAGCCCGGGGTGGACGATCTTTGGCGAATTTGCAGACAATGGCTTTGAAAACACCCTGCCGCACACACGCGGTGTCTTATCGATGGCCAGACGTGGTGATGATTATAATTCTGCCGGGTCTCAGTTTTTTATCATTCACGTAGATGGGCGCTCGGCAAGCTCTCTTGATGGCGGTTACGCTACTTTTGGTATAGTCACCGAAGGTATGGATGTAGTCGATAGAATTCTGGAAACACCAAATGATGGTCCAAATGGTTCGGTGGCTCGAGCAAATATGCCTGTAATCCAGTCTATTACGATCGACAGTGATGTGGTCGTGCCATTACCGGATAAGATTAGATAACAACTCCTTGGTAAGTTAAAAACGCTGCCGGGTGGCAGCGTTTTTTTGTTTGTTCCTATACCAGTTCGATGATGGCGATCTCAGCAGCGTCCCCTCTGCGAGGGCCTACTCTGATGATCCGAGTGTATCCGCCGTTGCGCTCTGAGTATCCGGGAGCGATCTCGTCGAATACTTTTTTTACTACGTCTTCGCGTGTCATAAAGGCAAGCGCTTGACGACGTGAGGCAAGGGTGTTTTTCTTACCCAGCGTAATCATCTTTTGTGCAAGCGGCGCAATCTCTTTGCAACGCGTTACCGTTGTTTCCATCTTGCCATTATCCAGAAAGTCGGTGACCTGTTGTCTCAGCATTGCCATACGCTGATCTGTTGGTTTTCCGAGTTTGCGTGTCCCAGGCATATCCTTTTTCCTCCTTAGCTTTCCTCGCTCTGAAGGGCTAATCCCATCATTGCCAGTTTGTGTATTACTTCCTCAAGTGACTTACGTCCAAGATTTCTGACTTTAATCATTTCGTCCTCAGACTTCGAAATAAGGTCTTCGACCGTATTGATGTTGGCCCTCTTGAGGCAGTTGAAGCTGCGTACCGACAAATCAAGTTCTTCGATGGTCATCTCAAGAACCTTGTCGCGCTGTGTCTCGGACTTTTCTACAACGGTTGACTTGCTGCCAATCGTATCTGACAAGTCCGTAAACAATGTGAAATGATCACAAAGAATTTTTGCGCCCAGAGAAACTGCGTCTCTGGCAGTGATGGTCTTATCTGTCCAGACTTCTATGGTCAGCTTGTCAAAGTCTGTGACATTACCGACACGAGTGTTTTCAACCGTATAATTGACTTTGTGAACAGGGGTGTATATTGAGTCGATCGGAATAACTCCGATGATTGGCTGCTGGAGCTTGTTTCTTTCAGCAGACATATAACCGCGCCCATGGTCTATAGTAAGTTCCATGCTGAGTGAAGCATCTGCACTGAGCGTCGCGATGTGAAGTTCCGGATTGAGTATCTCTACTTCACCATCAGCCTTGATGTCGCCTGCGGTCACAACACCCTCACCCGAAGCTTCAATGTAAACTGTCTTTGTTCTTTGGGTGTGCAGTCTGGCTACAATGCCCTTTATATTAAGGATGATCTCCGTTACATCTTCCTTTACACCGGGAATTGTAGAAAATTCGTGCTGAATTCCGGCAATTTTAACGGTGGTTACTGCGGTACCCGGAAGTGATGATAACAGAATTCTACGCAGAGAGTTGCCTAATGTTGTACCGTAGCCACGCTCAAGCGGTTCGACAACATACTTACCATAAGATTCATCTTCAGGCTGTTCACTACAATCAATACGAGGCCGTTCAATTTCTACCATTTAGTACCCTCCCTTATAATCGGTGCGCTAAAGCGCTTAGTTTCTGGGTCACAGGCTCTTTGAGGGTTATAACCTTTATTAAAGGTCATTATTATTTGGAGTAGAACTCAACAATGAGTTGCTCCTCGATAGGCATATCGATATCGTCCCTCGCCGGTGCCGCTGCAACCTTTGCTACCAAGGCATTTGAATCATAGTCCAGCCATTTTGGCGGCTGTCTAAATGAATTGGCCTCTATAACCGATTTAATTTTGTCAAGGTTACGGCTCTTTTCGTTGATAGAAATGATCATTCCGGGTTTTACAAGGAAAGATGGAATATTGACTTTCCTGCCGTTTACCAAGAAGTGTCCATGCAAAACCAATTGTCTTGCCTCCGCGCGGCTCATAGCAAATCCGAGTCTATAAATTGTGTTATCCAGACGAGTCTCAAGGATTGCGAGCATATTCTCGCCAGTCTTGCCTTTTCTCCTGAGTGCCATGTCAAAATATCCGCGGAATTGGCTTTCTAAAATACCGTAGTATCTCTTGGCCTTTTGCTTTTCACGTAATTGAGTACCATACTCAGATGTCTTTGCACGTCCTTGTCCATGTTGTCCGGGTGGGTACGGACGACGGTCAGAAGCGCATTTGTCTGTATAGCATCTGTCGCCTTTTAAGAAAAGTTTTTGACCTTCTCTGCGGCAAAGGCGGCATACTGCATCTTTATATCTTGCCATATGTTTCGACCTCCCTAAACTCTACGCCTTTTAGGCGGACGGCATCCGTTGTGCGGAATCGGAGTTACATCTTTGATCATTGTAACTTCAAGTCCTGCCGATTGAAGCGCACGAATTGCGGCCTCACGCCCCGAACCCGGTCCTTTTACAAAGACTTCAACAGTCTTAAGTCCGTGTTCCATGGCTGCTTTTGCTGCGGTTTCTGCTGCGGTTTGTGCGGCAAAGGGAGTCGATTTTCTGCTTCCGCGAAAGCCCATTCCGCCGGACGATGCCCATGAGATTGCATTGCCGTGCACATCGGTCACTGTGACCATGGTATTGTTGAAAGACGATCTGATGTGAACGGCACCTTTTTCAATATTTTTCCGTTCGCGCCTTCTGGTTCTGGTCTTTTTACCCTTGGGTGCTGCCATTTAAATACTCCCTCCCTTACTTCTTCTTATTAGCGATGGTGCGCTTTGGTCCCTTACGGGTACGCGCATTTGTTTTACTGCGCTGCCCGCGCACAGGCAGACCGCGTCTGTGGCGCAGTCCTCGATAGCTACCGATTTCAGTCAATCTCTTGATGTCCAGCGCTACCGTACGGCGCAGGTCACCTTCTACCATGTAGTTTTTGTCGATACATTCACGAAGGGCAGACTCTTCTGCTTCCGTTAGGTTTTTGGTCCTTGTCGCAGGGTCTATACCCGTTGCTTCAAGGATCTTTTTTGCGCTGGTTCTTCCTATACCGAAGACATAGGTCAGCGCTATTTCTATTCGCTTGTCTTTAGGCAAATCTACGCCGGCTATACGTGCCATATTCTATAATCCTCCTAGCCTTGTCTTTGTTTGTGTTTCGGGTTGATGCAAATCACCATTACCCTGCCTTTGCGCTTGATGACTTTGCATTTTTCGCACATTGGCTTAACAGATGGTCTTACTTTCATAATAATGATAAACCTCCTATTTACTACGCCAGGTAATCCTGCCGCGGGTCAAGTCATACGGCGACATTTGTACCGTAACCTTATCTCCCGGTAGTATCCTGATAAAATTCATCCGGAGTTTCCCGGAGATATGCGCCAAAATCGTGTGTCCATTGCCTATGTCCACATGGAACATTGTGTTAGGCAGCGAATCGACTACTATTCCTTCAAGCTCAATCATGTCGTCTTTCGCCATTTCCTACATACCTCCTTTTGCTCCGCTTTCTGCGGGTGTCGATAATACCCGTCTGATTTCACTGTTTGTGACTCTTTCGCCTACAATCAATTTTTCTGCTATCGGGCCGCTCAATTTGCCTTCCACCTTTACGTGTTTGTTTTTTTTGCGTTTAGGCTTTTCGACTCTTCGGCCTTTGCCATCGACCAAAAATGAATATTCATTCTCTGTCTCTATGACAATGAAGCGCTTGCCTGCATCTCTTCCATTGATCGGTACTGCTATTTGCGCTTTTTCGATACTCATAATATCTCTCCTTCGAAAGTGAGTATCTCAGGCTCGCCTCTGGTAATCAAGATGGTATTTTCGTAATGAGCGGAATTTTTGCCGTCCGCTGTGACTACTGTCCATCCGTCATCGAGCACTTTGATTTCTGCACTACCGGCATTTACCATCGGCTCTATCGCAAGTGTCATTCCCGGCATCAGCCTCGGATCGGCTTTTTTCCGGGGTTTTTCAATAAAATTCGGAACTTCCGGCGGTTCGTGAAGCGCAGCGCCAACGCCGTGTCCCACATATTCTCTGATGACTGAAAATCCATTTTCCTCAGCACATCTTTGAATCGCCCTTGATATATCCGATACTCTATTTCCGACCTTTGCAAATTTAAATCCCTCATAGAAGCACTTTTTGGTGACTTCAACGAGTCTTTCCGAATCGAAATCCCCTTCATCTACGATAAATGTTGCGGCACAATCTCCAATATATCCGTCTTTAGTTGCGCCTATGTCAATGCTGACGAGGTCTCCTCGGACAAGTGTTCTAAGCGATGGTATCCCATGTATGATTTCTTCATTTACCGAGATGCAAATACTTGCAGGATAGTCATTATAGCCTAGAAACGATGGCACGGCTCCGTGAGAGATGATGAAGTCGTGCACTTTTTGGTTGATCCCTTGGGTTGTCGCGCCTGCCATTACCAATTTCCCTGCATAATGCCGGGCTGCCGCGGCAATTTTTCCGGCTCGGCGCATTAAATCGATTTCTCGAGAGGTTTTTATCTTAATCATTATCTTACTCTATACCCAACATTTTGAGTATTTCGGCTGTAGTCTCATTTATGCTACAGCTCCCATCTATGAGGACGAGTTTGCTTTGATTCAAATAGTATTCTTTAAGCGGCTCTGTGAGTGCGTGATATGTATCCAACCTGTGTTGTGTTGTGACCAGGTCATCATCTTCTCTTCTGACCAGTGCATGTCCACAAGCGTCACATTTGCCTTCTTCTTTGGGTGGGTGTGATATCGAATGATAGGTTAGCGGGCAGTTTGAACAAAGAAATCGGTTTGTTACTCTGCTCAAAATTACCTCGTCAGGCACTTCAAATGATAGAACATAGTTAATCTCTATTCCCATCTGATCCAGTGTCTGTGCCTGAAATAGTGTCCTCGGCACACCATCAAGTATAAATCCGCTTGCGCAGTCAGCCTGCGTAAGGCGCTTCGATATGATTTCCATGATTACTTCGTCGGGAACCAAATCTCCGGCATCAATCAGTGCCTTGACCATACTCCCTTGCTGGGTGTTGTGCTTGGCTGCACTGCGAAGCATTTCTCCGGTAGATATCTGCGGGATGCCTAGTTTTTCGACAAGTATTTCCGCTTGGGTGCCCTTTCCAGCACCCGGTGGACCAAGCATTACAATGTTCATGTTTTCCTCCGTATTAATCGCTGAAAACGGGGGTGGCGGTGGGGATCGGCGCTTTTTTATATTCCAGCAGCCGCTCACCACCGCTAAATTTTACTCAAGAAATCCTTTGTAGTGTCTCATCAGAAGTTGTGATTCAAGCTGCTTGATTGTCTCAAGTGCAACACTGACCACAATGATGATCGACGTTCCGCCCATGGCGATTCCGGACATACGCGCAGTTTCCGAGAAGAAGCTTACAAGTATAGGCGTTATCGCTATGATTGCCAGATACAGAGCACCAAACAATGTGATTTTTGTCAGAACTTTCTGAATAAACTCACTGGTCGGCTTACCGGCTCTAAATCCGGGTATAAATCCACCGTTTTTCTTGAGGTTGTTGGCGATTTCGATTGGATTAAACTGAACGGTCGAGTAGAAGTATGAGAAGAATATGATGAGCAGGAAGTATATCACCATGTACGCTATGCTCGATGGGTCAAGCGCCCTCATCAGCCATGAATCAGACCATCTCGGCATGAACACTACGATTGTCGCAGGTATCGATGCAATGGACTGGGCAAAGATGATTGGCAGCACGCCGGACATGTTGACCTTCATGGGAAGATGTGTCGATTGTCCGCCATACATTTTTCTGCCGACTACCCTTTTTGAATATTGAACCGGTATTCGCCGCTCGGCATTGTTTACAATGACAATGAGCACGATGATTGCCAGAGCACCAAGCAGCATCAGTGTATAAATCCACCATGTTGATGGGGCTGCAATCACACCGCTGATCATTGACCATAACTCAACCGGGAAGCGTGCTACGATGCTGACAAACAGAATGACAGATATACCATTGCCGATTCCGAACTCAGTGATCTGCTCACCCATCCACATTAGTATCGCAGAGCCTGTCATGAATGTGGCTACAATAACGATCGGAGGCCAGATTCCTGTGGCTGTTGGGTCAAGAAACCCTTCTCTGTTTATGAGCAAGTAGTAAGCATAACCTTGAAGGGCTGCAATACCGATCGTCGAATAGCGTGTGATTTTTTCGATCTTCTTCTTGCCCTCTTCGCCGCCCTCTTTACGCATACGCTCAAATGCGGGTATTGCAATGGTCAGCAGTTGCATAATGATGGAGGCATTGATGTACGGTTGTATTGAAAGCGCAAATATTGACGCACGCTCAAGTGCACTACCGGACATAGTGTTTATCAGTGCAAGGATCGTATTACCCATTTCCTGCCGGAAAAATCCGGTCAGCAGTTCTGTATTAACAAATGGGACTGTAACTGAATTACCCAGTCTGAAGATAAGAACCATAAACAGCATGAACAGCAGTTTCTTACGTATATCGTCTACTCTCCACGCATTGCGCAGTGTCGCTATCACGTTACACCACCTCGGCCTTTCCGCCGGCAGCTTCGATTTTCTGTTTTGCCGACTCGGAAAACGCCGCAGCATTTACGGTGAGCTTCCTTGTCACATTACCATTTCCAAGCACCTTCAGGCCGTATTCGCATTTGCTGAGCACACCGGTATCCAAAAGCGCTTCAACATCAACTGTCGCCCCATCAGGAAATCTGTTGAGTGCTGCGACATTGATCGCTGTGAGTGGTTTTGCAAATATATTGTTAAATCCTCTTTTCGGAACACGTCTGGCCAAAGGCATTTGACCGCCTTCAAAACCAATCCTTGTTCCGCCGCCGCTACGGGATTTTTGGCCTTTATGACCACGACCGGCAGTTTTACCATTTCCTGTCGCGCGTCCGCGACCCTTGCGTTTACCCACATGGGTAGCTCCTTTTGCGGGAGTGAGATCGTGCAAATTCATTTATTCACGTCCTCCTTACTCTTCCGTTACCGTAACCAGATACTTCACTTGCGCGATCTTGCCTCTGGTTTGCGGATTGTCGGGCTGTATTGTTTCGTTTCCGATCTTTTTGAGCCCAAGTGATTTTGCTGTCGCAATATGTTTATCACGTCTGCCGGACAGGCTCTTTACGAGCTTAATTTTTAAATTTGCCATAATTAGCCTCCTACGATCTCTTCGACCGTCTTACCTCTTGTCTTTGCTACCGCAGCGGCATCACGCAGGGATTTGAGTCCCATCATGGTTGCTGCGACTACATTTTGGGGGTTGTTCGATCGTAGGCATTTTGTTCTTATATCAGATATTCCTGCCGCTTCAACTACTGCACGGACTGCGCCGCCGGCGATAACTCCTGTACCGGGAGGTGCGGGCTTTAGCAAAACTCTGCCTGCGCCATATGCGCCAATGACCTCATGCGGTATTGTTGAACCGGAAACTGTTACACTTGTGACGTTTTTCTTTGCGTCTTCTATACCCTTACGGATCGCCTCAGAAACTTCGCCTGCTTTGCCAAGTCCAAACCCGACACGACCGGCTCCATCACCTACAACACAAAGCGCAGCGAACTTGAAAATACGTCCACCCTTAACAGTCTTTGAAACACGGTTCAGGGAAACGACTTTTTCCGTAAACTCTGACTGCACTTCTTCCTTGCGATTGTCTCTTCTGTTGTCCCTTCTGTTGTTGTTGGGACCTGTGTTACTCATAGCCATGTTGTTTCCTCCTCCCCGTTAGAATTTTAGTCCGCTCTCGCGGGCAGCTTCTGCTAGTTCTTTTACACGTCCATGATAGATGTATCCGCCGCGGTCAAATACTATGGTTTCTATGCCTTTTGCTGCGGCTCTTTCGGCAACAGCTTTTCCGACTTTCTTGGCGGCTTCTTTATTAGAGCCCAGTCCATCAAAACCTTTTTCGACTGAGGACGCTGAGCACAGCGTAACTCCGTTTACATCATCAATCACTTGTGCGTAGATATGTTTTTCACTGCGGAAGACATTGAGCCTTGGGCGCTCCGGCGTGCCGGAAATCTTTCCCCTTACTCTCTTATGGCGCTTTTTACGTTGCGCATTCGTATCAGGTCTGTTTATCATTTAGGCACACCTCCTTTTATTTTGCTCCGGTCTTGCCTTCTTTGCGGCGAATGACCTCGTCTATGTATTTTATGCCTTTACCTTTGTAGGGTTCCGGCGGTCTCTTTTTGCGGATGTCGGCAGCAAACTGACCGACTGCTTGCTTGTCTATACCACTGACGATGATTTTGTTCGGCGCAGGAACATCCACTGTGATACCGTCAGTTTCTTCAATAATCACTTGATGTGAATATCCGAGGTTCATGACGAGCTTCGTTCCTTCTTTTGCTGCTCTGTAACCAACACCGTTGATTTCAAGCTCTTTTTTAAACTCTTCGTTGACACCCAAAACCATGTTGTTGACAAGTGTCCGTGAAAGACCGTGAAGACTGCGGTGCTTGGGTGAATCCGAAGGTCTGGTCATACTGATCGTATTGTCTTGCAACTGAACGGTTATCTCAGGGCTTATCACACTTTTCAGTTCGCCTTTCGGACCTTTTACAGTCACGAGATTACCTTCTAAAAGTTCTACTGTGACACCTGCCGGGATCGTTATTGGAGCTCTTCCTATTCTTGACATATCCTACGCCCCCCTACCAGACAAATGCAAGGACTTCACCGCCGACATGAGCAGATCTTGCTTTTTTGTCGGTCATGACTCCTTGAGATGTTGAGATAATAGCGATGCCCAGTCCTCTGAGTACATACGGCAGCTCTTCCGCTCCCGCATAAACACGCAAACCGGGTTTTGAAACTCTGCGAAGACCTGCGATGGCCTTTTCAGTTCCATTGTATTTTAATGTCACTTTTATCATGCCTTGAACTCCATCGTTAACCAATTGGAAGTTCTTGATATAACCCTCTTGCAGCAGTATTTCAGCAATCGCTTTTTTCATGTTAGAAGCGGGAATATCGACTGTCGAATGCTTTGCTGCACTCGCATTTCTGATACGCGTCAGCATATCGGCAATGGGGTCTGTTATTTGCATATTGCTTTCCTCCTTTGTCGTTGCGCATTGCGCCGAGTCTGCGATATGGCGCTTTTCACTTTCTCGCCGAGGTTCTTCGTTTAGAGCGAAGCCTTTCGGCGTAGACTTATTTATATACTACGAGATCTCCTCGTAAGGGAATTTTTTCGTTAGGCTAAATCAAGTGGACGCTGCTGTATCAGTATACCGCACGTCTGCAAGATGACGCTTAACAGAAAAATTTACCAAGAGGCTCCCTCGTGAGGGAATTTTTTGTTAGGCTAAATCGAGTGGACGCCGCTGTATCGGTATACTGCAAGTCCGCGAGATGACGCATAACAGAAAATTTACCACGAGGCTTTGCGGACGCCGGGGATCTGACCTTTATATGCCAAATTCCGGAAACAAATACGGCAAACACCGTAGTCACGCAGATACGCATGGGGGCGACCGCAAATCTTGCAGCGATTATAGCGGCGGCATGAGAATTTTGGCTCTCTTTGCTGTTTTAAAATCATAGCTTTCTTTGCCATTATTGTATCCCTCCCCTATTCTTGCGTGATGAACGGAGTACCCATGAGTGTAAGCAGCTCACGTGCCTCTTCGTCCGTCTTTGCAGTCGTACAAATTACTATATCCATGCCACGGATCTTTTCGATCTTATCATAGTCGATTTCCGGGAAAACGAGTTGTTCTTTAAGACCGAGCGCATAGTTACCGCGACCATCAAAAGCATTTGCGCTGATTCCTCTAAAGTCACGAACACGCGGAAGCGCTACATTGAGCAGTCTGTCGAGAAATTCCCACATTTTGCTCTGGCGAAGAGTTACCTTTACACCGACAGGCATTCCGGCACGAAGCTTAAAGTTCGCAACCGATTTTTTCGCCTTGGTAACGACAGCTTTTTGGCCGGTAATCGCTGAGATATCTTTTACAACGGCCTCAATTGCCTTCATGTTGTCACGCGCATCTCCGCAACCCACATTGACGATGACTTTTTCAATCTTGGGTACTTCCATTACGCTCTTGTATTCGAACTTCTTCATCAGGGCAGGAACAGCTTCTTCCTGATACTTTTTCTTCATTCTTGTCATTATTATGCTGCTCCTTTCCTAGATTTCTGCCGAGCATTTTTTGCAGACGCGTACTTTTGTACCGTCGGCTTTAATGCTGTGTGCAGGTCTTGTTGGTTTGTCACATTTAGGGCATACACGCATCACCTTATTGGCATAAATCGGAGTTTCCTTTGTGATTATGCCGCCGGGTTCACCTTGCTTGCGGGGTTTTTTATGTCTTTTTGCGACATTGACACCCTCTACAAGCACTTTACCGGCCTTGGGATCTGCGCTCATTACCTTACCCTGTTTGCCCTTGTCTCTGCCGGACAGGACAACGATCGTATCATTTGTTTTAATGTGCATACTGAGCCCTCCCTATATTACTTCGGGCGCCAGTGAAAGGATCTTCATGTAATCCTTATCACGGAGCTCACGAGCCACCGGGCCAAATATACGCGTACCTCTGGGGTTTTTGTCCTCTTTTATGAGCACTGCGGCATTCTCGTCAAATCTCACGTATGTGCCGTCGGCGCGGTGAACACCTTTTGCGGTACGTACAATAACTGCTCTGACGACTTCGCCCTTCCTGACCGTGCTGCCGGGGGCTGCTTTACGTACTGATGCGACAATAACATCGCCTACAGAACCGTATTTTCTGCCCGAACCGCCCAACACGCGGATGCATTTTATTTCCTTGGCGCCGGTATTGTCGGCAACCTTCAGAAACGTTTCTTGTTGAATCATGTTGTTGCCTCCCTACTTCGCTTTTTCTATGACCTCGACGAGTCTCCAGCGCTTGTCCTTCGAAAGCGGACGCGTTTCCATCACGCGAACTCTATCTCCGATTGTGCACTCATTATTCTCGTCGTGCGCCTTTAGTTTGTATGTCCTCTTGATTATCTTTTTGTATAGCGGGTGCGGTACGCGATCTTCGACAGCTACGACAATGGTCTTATCCATTTTGTCTGAAAGCACTCTGCCGACTCTCGTTTTTCTTCTTGACTCTCTATTTTCACTCATCTGTCTTAACCTCCTGCCCGCTCAAGTTGCTTGCGGCGAATAACTGTCTTGACTCGGGCAATATCTTTTCTCACTTGCGCTATTTGAATTGGGTTGTCAAGTTGGTTTGTCGCATGTTGCATTCTCAAAAAGAAGAGGTCTTTCTTAAGGCCCAACAGCTTCTCTTCAAGCTCATCGGGACTGAGCATTACTACCTCGCTTGCCTTCATCTTACTCACCACCTGTCTCGATTTCATCCTCGCGCTTTACAAACTTCACCTTGCAAGGCAGCTTGTGCGCTGCACGACGCAACGCTTCGCGAGCTACTTCCTCTGTTACCCCGGCAATTTCAAACATCACTCTACCGGGTTTAACTACAGCCACCCAATATTCTGGGGAGCCCTTACCGGAACCCATTCTGGTCTCTGCCGGTTTTGATGTCACCGGTTTGTCCGGAAAAATCTTTATCCAAACTTTACCGCCACGCTTTGAGTAGCGGGTCATCGCAATACGTGCGGCCTCTATTTGGTTTGATGTAATCCATGATGGTTCCATGGCTTGAAGTCCAAATTCACCGTAAGTGATCGTATTGCCTCTGGTCGCTCTGCCTTTCATGCGGCCTCTATGCACCTTACGGCGCTTAACTCTTTTTGGTGTTAGCATTATTTAAGCCCCTCCTTCTGCCGGAGCACTGGGCGCTTGCGGAGGTCTTGAATCTTGCCCCTGTGGCGCTCTGTTGTATCCACCGCCGCCTTGGCCACCGCCGGATCCGCGATTGTAACCGCCGCCGCCCTGACCAGGTCCGCGATTATATCCACCGCCGCCTTGACCACCGCCGAATCCACGGTTGTAACCGCCGCCGCCTTGGCCACGGTTGTAACCGCCGCCGCCTTGTCCACCACCGGGTCCGCGATTATAACCGCCGCCCTGACCGCCGCGCCTGTCTCCTCTGTCACGCCTGTCTCTCGGCGGTCTTGAGGTATCCATGGTTCTTGGCGTGGTGCGCAATGTCTGGCTGAGGATCTCTCCATTATATACCCATACTTTAACGCCGATGCGTCCGTATGTGGTGGCCGCTTCCGCAAAGCCGTATTCGATGTCGGCTCTGATGGTTTGAAGCGGAATCGTACCTTCGTGATAAGCTTCGCTTCTTGCAATTTCTGCGCCGCCCAGTCTGCCTGAAACCATGACCTTGATGCCGCGAACGCCGAGGCGCATCGCTCTGCTCATGGCATTTTTCATCGCACGACGGAAACCGATACGTTTTTCGAGTTTCGCTGCAATGCCTTCTGCGATGAGTTGTGCGTTGGTGTCAGGGTTTTTGACTTCTACGATCGAAAGTGCAACCGGCTTGCCGATTCTCTTTTCCATGTCCATGCGCAGTCTTTCAATCTCTGCACCACCCTTGCCAATGACTACACCGGGGCGTGAGCAGTGGATAAAAATCCTGACTTTTGCATTGTCCCGTTCAATTTCGATCTTCGGAACGCCTGCTGAGAATAGTAGCTCTTTGAGATACTTACGAATATTATAGTCTTCTACTATGAGGTCTCCCACTTTATCTTCGCGAGCATACCAGCGAGAATCCCAGTCTTTTATGACGCCAACTCTAAATCCGTGCGGATTAACTTTTTGTCCCATGGTGATTCCCCCCTATTCCTTCTCTGCTACGATGATGGTAATATGCGACGTTCTCTTATTGATCCTGTATGCTCTGCCGCGTGAAACCGGTCTGATTCTCTTGAGTATCGGGCCGGGATTTGCAAAAGTTGCAGAAACAAAGAGATTGTCGGGATCCATCTCGTGATTGTTTTCAGCATTGGCTACTGCGCTGTTGAGTAGCTTTAGCATGAGTTCCGAAGCTGCTTTGGGAGTTTGCATAAGGATCGCTCTTGCTGTCTTTGTATCCTTACCTCTAATAAGGTCGCAGACTATTTTTACTTTACGCGGTGAGATACGCGCGTATTTCAGATGTGCTTTTGCTTCCATTAAATCGTCCGCCTCCTTATCTTGATGTCTTGCTGCCAGCGTGCCCTCTGTAGGTGCGCGTTGGAGCGAATTCGCCTAGCTTATGACCGACCATATCTTCGGTTATGTAAACAGGCACGTGCCTTCTGCCGTCATGAACGGCAATCGTATGTCCGACAAACGATGGAAAAATTGTGCTGGCACGTGACCATGTCTTGAGCACTTTCTTTTCTCCTGATTCGTTCATTACATCGACCCTTTTGACAAGCTCAGGTGCGGCAAAGGGGCCTTTCTTAACACTTCTGCTCATATATTTCAGCCCTCCTTATTTCTTACCGCGACGTTTGACGATGTACTTGTCATTCGGGTTCTTTGCTTTGCGGGTCTTGTAGCCGAGTGTCGGCTTACCCCATGGGGTTACAGGTCCGGGGCGTCCTATTGGACTCTTGCCCTCACCACCGCCGTGCGGGTGATCTACCGGGTTCATGACCGAGCCGCGAACGGTTGGGCGGATACCCATATGACGCTTACGTCCGGCTTTACCGATGTGGATGTTCGAGTGGTCGGTGTTTCCAACTTGCCCGATGGTTGCAAGGCAGTTGCTGCGCACCAATCTGTACTCACCGGACGGCATTCTGATTTGTGCCATCTTGCCTTCTCTTGCCATGAGTTGGGCTTGCGTTCCGGCGCTACGTACAAGCTGCCCGCCCTTGCCGGGGTACATTTCGATGTTGTGAATGACTGTACCGACCGGAATGGATGTGATTGGCAATGTGTTGCCGGGCTTGATATCCGCATCTTTTGATGAAATGACTGTGTCTCCATTTTTGAGTCCGACCGGAGCGAGAATGTATCTGCGTTCTTTGTCGGGATACTCAACGAGTGCTATATTCGCCGAGCGATTCGGATCATATTCAAGGCGTAATACTGTACCCGGTACATCAAACTTGTTGCGCTTAAAGTCTATGATTCTATATTTTCTGCGGTTGCCGCCACCTCTGTGACGGACTGTGATTCTACCGTAGCTGTTGCGGCCTGAATGCTTTTTGAGCACTTCGGTCAGACTACGCTCCGGTCTGGCTCTTTTATCTATCCCGTCGAATCCGGAAACGGACATGTGCCGCCTCGACGGAGTAGTAGGTTTGTACGTTTTTACAGACACTTAATTATCCCCCCTACACTAACCCTTCGAAGAATTCGATGGTCTTTGAGCTATCGGCCAGCTTGACAACAGCTTTTTTCCAGCTTTTTCTGCTGCCTTCGGGATGACGGCCCATGCGTTTTTTCTTGCCTTTCATATTCAGTGTCGTCACCTTGATGACTTCGACATCGAATATTTCCTCGATCGCTTTTTTGATTTCAATTTTGTTGGCTTCCGGCAGAACCTCGAAAACATATTTCTTTAAATCTACATGTTCTGTGGATTGTTCTGAGATTATCGGCCGTAGGATTACATCATATGCAGTTTTCATTAAGCATATACCTCCTCGATGAGCCCAAGCGCCGCTTTATCGACAACGAATGTGCGTGCATTCATGATGTCGTATGTGTTGAGCAGCGTTGCAAAGGTTGTCTTTACGCCCGGAAGATTTCTTGCACTCAAAATGACATTGTCATTTTTCTCCGGTGTGACGATAATCGTCTTACCCGCTACGCCGACAGCTTCAAGAAATACTTTAAAGTCCTTGGTCTTGATGGCGTCCATCTTGAGGTCGTCGATGACAATGATCTTATCATCAGCAGCTCTGAGCGAAAGCGCAGATTTAAGAGCAAGCCTCTTGAGTTTCTTGTTGAGCGCATAGCGATAGTCGCGGGGCTTCGGTGCAAATGCGACACCACCATGGGTGTAATGAGGAACACTCTTTGAGCCTTGACGTGCGCGTCCTGTTCCTTTTTGACGATAGGGTTTCGCTCCGCCGCCGCTGACTTCTGCGCGGGTGAGTGCCGATTGTGTGCCTTGTCGTCTGTTGGCAAGGTGGTTTTTGACCGCTGCGTGAATCGCTGTGATGTTTGGATTTAGACCAAATATTTCATCGGAGAGCGTCACTTCGCCGACAACGCTGCCTTGCATGTTGTATAGTTTGCTTACTGGCATTTAAACTCTCTCCTTCCCTTAGCCGTTTTTTACTGTATTTTTGAGATAAACTACTCCGCCTCTTGGGCCGGGAATCGCACCTCTTACAGCGATCATGTTCAGGTTCGGGTCAACTTTTATGACATCTAAATTCTGAACGGTGACTTGCTCGTTGCCCATTTGACCTGCCATTTGTTTGCCTTTAAATATCCTACCGGGGCTTGTTCCGGCCCCCATCGAGCCTGCGTGTCTGTGTACCGGACCGCCGCCGTGGGTCATACGGTTTCTGCCTTGGTTGTGGCGTTTGATAACACCTTGGAAGCCTTTAACTCTTGATATGCCGGTTACGTCTACTTTGTCTCCTTCGGCAAAAACGTCTGCTTTGAGTTCGTCTCCTACATTGAGTGAGCCGGTGTCTTCAAGGCGGAACTCTTTGAGGTGCTTCTTTGCTTCGACTCCTGCTTTTTTCAGGTGTCCGAGTTCGGGCTTCGAGAGCTTGCGCTCTTTGATTTCCATGAAGCCAAGTTGTACGGCATCGTAGCCGTCGGTTTCGTCGGTTTTCTTCTGAACTACGGTACAAGGTCCGGCTTCTATTACTGTGACCGGGATGACCTTGCCGTTATCATCGAATATCTGCGTCATGCCGACTTTTTTTCCGATGATCGCTTTGACCATTGTGGTTTCCTCCTAATATTGGTTATTGGTTGATTCTTTGGTTATGGAATCAACATGACCGTAGGGGGCTTCGTGCCTGTGGAATACAGCCCCTTGTAGGGGATGCTGTACTTATGCATCCCGCGGATCGATGCGGACATCGTTCCCTACGAATCTGACTTATAGTTTAATTTCGATCTCTACGCCTGCGGGTAGTTCCAGTGACATAAGTGACTCTACCGTCTTTTGGGTCGGGCTTAAGATGTCTATGAGTCTCTTGTGTGTCAAGCGTTCAAACTGCTCGCGGCTGTCTTTGTACTTGTGTACCGCACGCAAGATGGTTACGATTTCCTTTTTTGTCGGAAGCGGTATCGGGCCTGAGACTCGTGCTTCTGTTCTTTTCGCCGTTTCGACGATTTGGGAAGCTGCTTGATCGATGAGCTGATGATCGTATGCTTTGAGCCTGATTCTAATCATTTTTTTACTGACTGCCATTTTTTCCTCCTTATTATATGTATATCACATAGAGTTTTCCGAGAGAATTCTGCACACGATACCGTGCGTGTCATTTGTGCCGATAAATGAAACCGGAAATTTTGTTTTCCGGCTGGCTCATACACGCTAGAGCTCTCGTTGCAGCGTTTCTCAGCCGTCCGATTACACGCTGCCCATGCAGCGCCGGACTTGCTCCCCGAAAGTGACCAGGCAGGTCAGTCTCGCCATCCGCAACGCTCTGCGGCGCTATGCCTGCAATCTCCCGGTTCATCGCAATGCGTGGCTTTAATATAAATAAAGCCGCTTAGGTAGAATATCAAATATGCAAACCCTTGTCAACACAAAGTTTTGTTGTTTTTGAAAAATATTTTTGTATTGTCATACTGCTTACCCCGCCCAGAGCGGAATGATCTTAAGCCCATCTCTCAATGGAAGTATGTCATGAGCGAGACAAATGATACCACCCTCTCCAATATTGACATGCTTCAAATTAAATTTATGAAGTCATAACATTCAATGTTAATATATCATAATGCCTGATGGAGTCAATATACTTAGTCAAAATATGAGCATATACCCTACCCACAAAGTAGGTTTGATGATATAATTATTATAAAATACGTTTAATTTATCATAGGAGGTTTAACCGTCATGCCAATAATCTCATCATTCTATGGCATCATAATAAGAATGTACTTCAAAGACACAGAACAACACCACACACCTCATTTCCACGCTTCTTACGGCGATGCCAAAGCCGTATTTGATTTTGATGGAAATGTTCTCGCTGGTGCATTTCCGCCAAAGCAAACTAAGTATGTCATTGCATGGGCTGATATCCACTACGATGAACTTATCGCCCTTTGGAACATCATGCAGACGGATGAAGAATATTTTAAGATAAAGGGGTTGGAGTAAATGAAAATATACCCTAAATTAAAAGATGCAATTGCACTCGATGATTATCGCCTCTTACTCACATTCGAAGATGGTGCGCAACGAATATATAACTTTAAACCGAATTTAAACCACAAATTTTATAAAATATTGTCTGACATACGATTGTTTAAAACCGCTAGTGTCAACAATGGAGAAATTGAGTGGGTAACCGGTCAAGATTTTTGCCCGCACACCTTATATGAACAGAGCGACCCGGTCAAATTTAAGCAATCAATCCAAGCTGCACTAGACGAACCTTATATCTAAACTGCGATGCTTATCCCAGAAACGGTACGATGAGGACATCGCACCCTACAATGTTGCCTGCAGCTAAGTGTCTAGCTTGATGATATTCTGCACCACAGCAAACGCAAACTCCCCCGGATAATCCGAGGGAGTTCGTTTGTTTTTACACAGTGATCATATGATCATTATGATTGGGTTTAAACGACCTTATTGGAGTGGGTTATTTATTACAACAAACAGTGCATCGCCTGCGCGATCAAATACGATGCTGATCATAACTGGTCCTGCAGTATCAATACGATTTCTCAAGGATATCGCATCATTTATGGCAGGAGTAACCCCGCTTTGATCAATGAATGTAGTTGCATTGGTTATAACTGCGGAGTACTCGTTGCCAGCATCAACAAATGTAACTACGTTGTTAAGTCCGTTTGGTGTCGCATACACGCGTGAAAACACACCTAAGTTCTCATATACATCATTGATGGTAGCTTCCAGTTCAAATCTGTTATCACTGTCTACTGTGAAGTTATAGAATCTGTTTTCTATAGCACCTTCAGGGTTTGTGTTATCTCTGATCGGAATCCAACCTGTGGGAATGGCTTCCGGACCCGGCCATGTCCAATCAAAAGTATTACCATCGATATCCCATGCTTGAGCCATTCTATAGGTTACGCCATCAATGTTTACAGTGTGATGGAAGATGTTACCTGTTCCACGCACGAAAATGGTTGTAGATGGACTTACGCTCTGCTGAGCAGTAGTACCGATCCAAAGTGCAGTGATTACAGGTGCTTGACCGCTTTGTCTGTACTCAACAACTGCAACGATGTTATTAGCAGTTAACCCAGGAAGACCGCTCATTGGTCCTTGAACTCTGATGTTCCTGTCTCTGACTGTGAACTCAAAGTTTGGTTGACCTGCTCTTTGTCCCCAGAAGAAGTACATTGCATCATCTGCAAAGCGAAGTACACGACCGCCAACATTCAGTGTTGCTTGATTAGGAGCAATCGAAGTATTTGCTGCAATTGGCGCGGTCATCGAGGATACAGATGCTGTTCCGACAGCAGGAGCCGTTGCTAGGTTAAGATTGTTGACTACTGTAGCACTTGTTGAACCAACAAAATATTGTCTGGTTGCTACAACATTGTTGCCGCTACCTGATACGCGAACGATCTCACCAGGTTCAATTGTTCCGCCCACTACGCCGCCTGTGAGAGCAACAGATGCTACTGTACCGTCAGGGTACCAACCTCTGAGCAGCGGCACAAGTAGACCACCCTGTAGGGTTTGCTGATTTGCATCTCTAACGAAAACGATGTTGCGTGTGGAGATACCGCGAGTTTCGGTATCAACAATAAATCCAAACTCGTCAAGGAGTACTGTAACTTCTTGATTAGGACCTGTCATCGTAGCTCTACGTGCACCTTCAGTCAGGACTCTGGCTCTTGTGTATGATGTACCAGCGACAGTCAGGGCACCTGCACTATTTGTGAAGTTTACCATATGGGATGATGTAGTCAAAGTGCCGCTAACTACTTCAGGCATTGCGATTTGACCGACTTGCCATTCACCGTTTCTCCATACAGGAGTTACGAGGACTCTGTCGTCAACACGCAAATCTGTAGCATCATCAAATAGACTATGAAGCGGGCCTATTCTCATGGATGCGCCGCCATAGTTCGCTTCACCGAATACTGCTGAGCGGATATCATCCTGCTCATCGGCTGTAATCAGAGCAAAATGAGTCTCTCTGGCACCTGCGTCAACACGTCTTACTTGAGCGATGTCAGTTCTAATAACTACGACATCGGTGATATTGTTTGTAGAAGCACTGACATAAACCTCAACAACAACACCGTTACCGGTTAGACGTGAAATTTGCTCGCCGGTGTTTGCATTAGCAGGGATACCGTTTAACGTTGCGTGACCAAAGTTAACATAACCATCGGATAAAATTTCCCATCCATTACCGCTGCCACGAGTAAAGCCGTTACCATTTACAAATCTTTGAATAAACGCATCTGTGTTGAAGTTACGAATTTCTTCGTTAACTGCTGCGGTGCTTGTAAATCTGTTGAATGTAACTGCTGCCTCTCTTGCATATGTGCCTATTTCGATTCCTCTGAGTGTGAATCTGTCAGAAGGACGACCCCACATATCAGCAACAGAAAGTCTTCTGGCGTTGATGGGTGCGGGCTCAAAGATTCTGCTCCAAATGGTTTGGAGGTTCTCTGCGTCGCCTGTTACATCGATACCTTGGAGAAGGATCGGTACATAAGCTTGTCTGTCAGCACTCCAGTTTACAAAACGAAGGCCAACAGCACTTCTGGTTGTGTTTAGTGCATTAAATGCATAACGGAATACTTCTTCACGTGTTGCAGCTGCTGTGAAGTCAGCGTTGCCCGAAAGCACACGCCATTGCATACCATCAACGACTGCGTTGGTTTGCCATCTTGGGCCTGTGTATTCGCCATTAACGCCGAAACCTACTGCACGCAAGAACATAGTTGCCAGCTCAGCACCGGTAACAGGAGCTTGCGGATCAAAGAGGTCGTCGCCTACGCCGATGACGATGCCACGCTCATGCAAGTAAGCAATTGCGCCGGATGCAAAAGCAAGACCAGATACGCCGTCAACATCACGGAAGCCTGTTCTACCCGGAGGTAGTTGGTCAGCCGAATTCGGGCCTAGCAGTATGCGTGCAACGATTGTTGCCGCTTCTGCACGGGTGATTGTGCGTTGTGGGAAGATGTTGCCATCCTCACCGCGTAGGACGTTGACTGCTGCAAGCACGTCAAGCGCCATCAGATGTTGCGGTGATACGTCGGCTGCGTCATTGAAGCTGGCCACAGTTGTGAGGCCAGTTGCGCCAGCGAACGGAACCATTGTGAGCGCCATGACGAGTACAAGTAACACTGCAAAGGATTTCTTGAGTTTTCTCATGTAACTCTCCTTTCAAATTTTGCCCATTTTGGGACTTTTAATTGGGAAACATAATGCTTCCTCTACGAGCGCAATAATAGCATAGCGGGTAGACTGCGTCAATAATATTTTCCGAGTTGTAATATTAATGAAATATAAGCTTTTTATAAATATGCGGAGCAAAGCTCTGAGAGGGGTTTATTAGGATAATAATTGAGATTTGTTGGTATTTAATGTTATTACTTTCTGTGTACAATTTCAAGGGAAAATCCACAAAACTTTTTTAGTGACCCGCCCCCCAATCCTTGTACCATAAACTAACAAAAAAGGAATGGTGACCTGAAATGGGAAGAAAGAATTACACGCCAGAGCAGATAATCGCAAAACTAAGAGAAGTGGAGTTGTTTTGCGGTCAAGGTAAAACAATAAGTGAAGCAGCTCGTCAAGCCGAAATAACAGAACAGACATATTATCGTTGGCGTAAGCAGTACGGAGGGATGATGCGAAACAATGGTCGGCAGATAAATCCCAAACGCGTAGAGCGTATATGGCGAGAGGAGGGTTTGAAATTACCTAAAAAGCAGACAAAAAAGCGGCGTCTTTGGCTGAATGATGGAAGTTGTGTCAGACTACGCCCAACCCACCGCAATCACGTGTGGAGTTATGATTTCATGGAAGATAAGACGATGGATGGCAGAAAGATACGTATTTTTAATGTTATTGACGAACATCGACGCGAATGTCTTGCCTCAATTCCCCGCCGCAGATGGCGGAACAATGATGTAATCGAAGTATTGGCAGAGTTAATGCTACTCAAAGGCACACCTGAATATCTACGAAGTGACAATGGCCCTGAATTCACCTCAAAGAAAGTGCGTAAATGGTTAGAAAATGCAGGTGTGATTACGACCTACATTGAACCCGGCAGCCCATGGGAAAATGGCTATTGTGAAAGTTTCAATGCGAGAATGCGTGATGAATTCTTAAATGGTGAGTTATTTGGAAATATGTACGAGGCAGAAGTGTTGACCAAACGTTGGGTTGAGTATTATAATACCGTAAGACCTCATTGTGCATTGGGAGGTAAACCACCTGCTCCACAAAGCATTGTTCCGCTGTCGGCATAACCTGTTATGACGCATTGCATACACAAGGGAAAGATTATATAGTCGATGAGCTTATTGAGCTGATGAAAAAGGAAGGCGTGTCCATATGATTCTATATCATGGTTCTTATGCGGCGATCGAAAAGCCGAATATTTCTTTTTCCAGACTGCGCACAGATTATAGGGGCAGAGGTATTACAATGACAGCAAATCGAACATTGGTCGGACACAAATGCGCCGGTGTCATTAAAACATATGCCGAGATGTACAACATTCCTCGAAGAGAGTCTTTTGACATATTCTATATATCGGAGCTTTACTATTACATCGTTAACGGCATTTCTGATATGCATGCCGAAGCGATGGCTATCTGGCCGAAGAGCTTCAAATGGAAATAGATAGAAGATGAAGATAAGATGCAATACATTGTTTTTTGTTGTGGGTTATTGTCAATAGTGGTACAATATCGTCATGTAATCGTATAAGAATTAAAAATATGGAATTGGTGTTATTATAATGAAACGTAAAATTATTTCAGCGGTATTGAGCCTGTGCCTCGCAATGGCGCTTTGCGTTCCTGCAATGGGGGCGATGAGTCTTGCAAATTTTGTACGTGTTCGTACTTATCAAGAAGCGTTTTCTGATGTACCGGAGACCGCTTGGTTTTCCGAAAGTGTCATAAGCGTGTTTGAGCGTGGAATCATGGATGGTAGAGGCCAAGGTATGTTTGATCCACATGGTCAACTTACTATTGCAGAGACGATAAAAATCGCTGCCTCCATTCATCGGAATTTTCACTCCGGGTCAATGGAGTTTCCCCAAGGCGCACCTTGGTATATGCCTTATGTGGATTACGCACATAGACATGGACTCCATATAGGTGCTTTCAGAAGTTTCAATGTTCCGATTACCAGAGCCGATTTCGCTGCAATTATGGCTACTGCGCTCCCTGATGAGGCGCTGACTCCTATAAATCACATTGACAATGGCGGGATTCCGGATGTCTTTGAAAGTTTTAGTTATGGTCAGGCTGTCTATATGCTTTATAGAGCCGGTGTACTTACCGGATCTGACAGTTATGGAACTTTTTTCCCCGGCAGAACACTTTCACGTGCCGAGGCTGCAACCATTGTCAATCGAATGATTGATGCTGATGCACGTGTACTCCAAATGCGCAAAGTCCCGCTCACTTCGGAACAGGTCTATGCGGGCGCTTCACCGGCGGTGTTTTTGATTCATGTCTACGATAGGAATGATGAGTTGGTCAAGCATGGCAGCGGCTTCTTTATCTCTGATGATGGCCTGGCAATTACAAATTATCACGTGGTTGTCGGCGGTGGATCAATTTTTATCACTATGTATGACGGTGAGGAATTTGAAGTTGCGGGGCTTTATGACTTTGATCGCTTAAATGATACCGCACTGATTCGGGTTCATGGCGAAGATTTTCCTTATTTGAATGTCTCAGATACGCCTCTGCAAACCGGAGCAACGGTATATGCCCTCGGCAGTCCGCTTGGATTGCAGGCCTCTTTTTCCCGCGGAATAGTCTCGCAAGCCCGGCGCGAGCTTTATGGAATGACTTTTATCCAGCTTGATGCCGCTATTTCAACAGGCAGTAGCGGCGGAGCGCTTCTGGATGCTTTTGGCCGTGTGGTCGGTGTTACGACTGCAACTATGGTCGGTGCACAAAATATAAACCTCGCTGTGCCTATTGATTATTTCACCATACTTGAGCGCACAGCATATACGCCGTTTTCCGAGCATTTAATTCCCACTGTTTATTTTGATGGATTTTATCCCGCTCCGGATTTTGGCGCACACTTTGGTGTGAGAGCGTGGGATACAAGGTTTGCTTTGGGTGGTACGTCTTTTTCATATCGTGTCAGCGACATTCCCGGCGATGTGATGGATGTTATTGAGCTGTATGCGCATATTATCGAGCAGAATTTGTTTGAGCATATGGGTGATATGGTTATCAGTGGGAATGTGCTCACGAGATTCTATAATGCACAGCATGATGTCATTGTGTCTTTTGGACTTGAGGTGATTCGGTCTGTAGAGGTCTTTACCGTTAATGTAGCGTAAGATGCAGTATAATTTGTTACAGATGGGAGCTTGTAAGTCGATATGCTGGGTGTAGCGGTTAATTTTGTTGCTATTTTGATTGGCGGAGTCATTGGACTGCTTGTAAAAAAGGGCATACCTGAGCGGTTTTCGTCTGCGATCATGGCGGGTATCGGATTGTGTATCTTGTTTATAGGTATCTCCGGTGCGCTTTCCGGCGGGAGTATCATCAATCTGATTATTACCATTGTGCTCGGCGCCGCTGCCGGCACTGCGCTAAGAATTGATGATCGCTTAAATCAACTGGGGCAAAAAATTGAGCAGCGATTTTCATCTTCCGATAGCAACGGCGGCAAAAATCGACCGTCTATATCCCAAGGGTTCGTGACATCTTCCTTGCTCTTTTGCATCGGCGCAATGGCAATTGTGGGCTCAATCAATTCCGGCCTTGTGGGGGATCATTCGATTCTCTTTACGAAGTCTACTATAGATATGATTTCGGCTTTGATCTTGACTGTTACGCTGGGTGTCGGGGTTTTATTTTCGGCTGGAGCTGTTCTGATTTATCAGGGGCTTATTGTGCTTCTGGCACAAGCGCTCCGTCCGCTTCTGGAGAGTTATTCACTTATTGCTGAAATCAATGGCGCAGGGTCTATTCTTATTGTCGCGCTGGGGTTAAACATGTTGGGTGTTGCTAAGATTAGGGTTGCGGATTTCCTGCCTGCGATCTTTCTTGCGCCGGTGGTTTATTACGTGTCGGGGCTGTTCTAGCAAAATACGTCCCTCAAACAGCTTCAGCGCCCTCGAAAGGGCGCTTTCATATTTTTGTGATATCGTATACAGTTACTTCTTTCGCCCATATACGAGATAGATGATCAGCACGATAATGGATATGATGCCTATCGGGCTAAACACAAATCTCCAGATCATGCCGGTAATTAGGCCAATCAGGCTCATTACGAATCCAATCACGGACAGTCCAATAATCACCGCCAGTATGATTAGAATAGGAAATGGTATTCTGTTCATTCGTCTTCTCCTTTTGTTGATGGTAGGTTACAGGTGTTCTTCATTGCAGGCAATCTGCCTATCTCTTTCTCAGATATATTTTACTTTATATTTTGCGTTTTAACAATAGGGCACAAGATTAAACGTACATTAAGAATTTGCACAAAAGTGATAAAAAGTGTCGCTTAATCCATCTTTTTTTGATATACTGTTTATATGATTAGTTTTATTCGAAAAAACATATTTGCAGGAGCAAAGAAAAATGCATTTGCTCCGCATGTTTTCCTGACGCTCTGTGTTTACGCGATTACAGTATCCGCTTACACCGGGCTGTTTTTTGATATGCACACAACCATCGTCCGCACCATTGTCAGCATCCTTGTGGTTGTTGCATATGTTTTGTTTGAGCGAAGCCCTCTTGAGAGTGCTGTCATCGCTTTTGCATCGCCGACCATAATTATTCTTCTGCTCACGGGCGCTGCTATTTACTTTGAGGGTGACTTTTTGCTGTTTGCTTATGCCAATGGCGCTGCGCTTATTTCACTGACTTATATAAAACCCAAAGGGGTCAGAGCATATATCATCCTCACCGGTGTCATCCATGCGGTGATCATATTTGCCTTTGGTATTAATTTACTCGGCTATGCCTTTACAATGATCTACAACTATCTTTATTTTATGGTTGCCATTGCACTTAACTTTCTTGCATATACCTTTTGCAAGATATACGCTCAGAATCTTGACGATCTGACCAAGGCCAGAAATGATGCTTTTCAAGCTTCGCTTGCGAAAGGTACATTTTTATCGAATATGAGCCATGAGCTTCGCACACCCATGAATGCTATCATCGGCATGGCTACCGTGGGCAAAATGTCAGATGATATCCGGCAAGCGCATTATGCACTGGACAAAATCGAAAATGCTTCGACTCACCTGTTGGGCATTATTAATGATGTGCTTGATATTTCAAAAATCGAATCCGGAAAATTCGAGCTTTCGCCTGTTGAGTTTCGCTTCGAAAAGCTGATTTCCAGAGTAATTGATGTTATTTCTTTTCGCGTGGATGAGAAAAAACAGCATTTTAGCGTTGAGATTGATGAGCATATTCCCCCGGTGCTTATCGGCGATGATCAGCGTATTGCTCAGATTATAACCAATCTGCTGGGTAACGCGGTCAAATTTACTCCTGATGAGGGTTCTATCACGCTTCGTGCAAAGCTTTTAGACGAGGTTGATGATATTTATACGCTCTTGATCGTGGTCACTGATTCCGGAATCGGTATCTCTCCGGAACAACAGTCACATCTCTTTCAATCTTTTCAGCAAGCAGACAACAAAATAGCCCGTACCTATGGCGGCACAGGCCTTGGTCTTTCAATTTCTAAAAGGCTTGTTGAGATGATGGATGGCGAGATATGGGTGGATTCAGAGCTTGGCAGCGGTTCTACATTCTCCTTCACTGTCAAAGTGAAAAGCTGTGCGCTTGAAGATCCGGGCGATGACACACCCGGCGATGTTCCGGTTGATTATCATGGCAAGTGTATATTGCTTGCTGAGGATGTCGATATCAATCGCGAAATTGTCATTTCACTATTAGCACCTACGGGTATACGGGTCGTTTCTGCGGAAAACGGTGCAATTGCTGTGGAGATGTTTACCAAGTCACCGGGCATGTATAATATGATCTTTATGGATGTGCAGATGCCTGAGATGGATGGTTATGAGGCCACTCGGCTGATTAGGGCTTTAGATATACCCTATGCTAAAATCATCCCGATTATCGCCATGACTGCCAATGTGTTCCGTGACGATATTGAGCGTTGCTTAGCGTCCGGAATGAATGGTCATCTCGGTAAGCCGATTAATTTTGAGCACTTAATGGATGTCGTGCGAAAATATTTGGGATAATTTGTTGCTCGTATAGCGTATATGAAATCACTAGGCCTACTAGCCAAATATGGATTCTATATCTCCGCAGCCTTCGATGGCATTGTATTTGTCGGCTGCGGCTTGTGCTTGCGCTGCGCTGTCCCAAAAATAGTGATTGTATATGCCATCGCTTTCGTCTAATGACTTAAAGCTTTCGTTCCACTGAGCTATTGTATAACGCTCCCCTGCTTTAATGACTATATAGTTTTTTTCCATAGTGGCCTTCTTTCCTCATCTTTCGTTTTGCGGACTTGTTTTGTGCAATGGTGATGGTCTTACTGCATTTCAGACAAATTTGGGGTATGCCTTGTACTCGGCACTCTGCGTTTCATTTTAAACCCCTCCGATTATGTGTATTGGTCATATTTTACAACACTTATGACACAAAAGGGGCGCAAAGCCCCTTAAGATTTACCAATCTATATATGATTTTTCAGGTCATACATTTTGCATTTAATGCACCATGTTTCCAATCTGCTCAGGTATAATCAGCGTTGCTCCGGTCTTTTCTTGTATTTCCTCTACAGTCACTCCGGGTGCAAGTTCTCTGAGCACAATCCCCTCAGGAGTCACATCCATAACGCCAAGCTCCGTTACGATGTGTTTGACCACACCAAGTGCCGTAAGCGGCAGCACACATTCCTTGAGAATCTTCGGCTCACCCTTTTTGGTCGTATGTTCCATAGCAATGATGACCTTTTTTGCACCAACGACCAAGTCCATAGCGCCACCCATGCCCGGAACCATCACCCCGGGTATCATCCAGTTTGCCAAATCACCCTTTTCACTGACTTCAAGTGCACCCAGCACCGTTATATCCACATGCCCGCCACGCGCAAGCAAAAAGCTAAAACCACTATCAAAACAAGCCCCGCCGGGCACAAGTTCCACCGGATGCCCTCCGGCATTGACCATATCTTTATCTTCTGCACCGGCTTCCGGCGTAGGGCCGATACCGATAAATCCATTTTCAGAGTGCAGCAAAACGTTCTTCTCCGGGGGCAGGTAATTGGCAACCAACGTCGGCAGTCCAATACCCAGATTTCCGAGATCCCCTTCTTTAAAATACTCCGAAATACGCTTGGCAATCATTTCACGTTTGTCCATATCTAAGTGACCATCCCTTTCGTATATCTCAAAGCACAAAACGACCACGAAATACGATTGGTCATTTCATGCATCACCCGCAATTGCTCTATTAATAGCAGGCGACACTTCATCTTACGCCTGTACCACCATGTCAACCATAATGCCGGGTGTAAATACCAACTCCGGATCTATTGCTCCGAACTCAACGATTTCCTCTGCCGCTACAATAACAAAATCTGCTGCGGTTGCCATAAGGGGGTTAAAGTTCCTCGCTGCACGTCTGTATGTGCAGTTGCCATACTTATCTGCCTTATATGCCTTGATCAGAGCAACTTCGGCTCTGAGCGGCAACTCAAGCAAATAGTCCTTGCCATTTATATTGAGCTTCTGCTTGCCTTCCTCTACGATCGTCCCAACCCCTGTAGGAGTCAAGAAACCGCCCAGCCCCGCACCTGCAACTCTGATTCTTTCTGCAATCGTTCCTTGAGGTATCAGCTCAACGTCAAGCTCACCGGCAGTCATCTGCCGCCCGGCTTCCTTGTTTAGTCCGATATGGGATGTTTGAATCTTCTTAACCAACTTGTTGACCACCAGTTTTCCTATGCCAAATTCCGCAGTACCTGTGTCATTGGTTATGAGGTGCAGATCTTTGACACCCTTTTCAATGATTCCGTCAATCAAAATCTCAGGAGTACCTGCAAATGTAAATCCACTGATCATAATCGTCTGGCCGTCATGGATCATCTCCATGGCTTCGGCCAATGTTCTTACTTTACTGTTCATAAAACCCTTCTTCCTATCTCTACCGGATTATTTAGCATTCCGTCTTTAAAAACTAGTTAACACCCATTGATCCTGAAATGACCATCTTTTGAACCTCATTGGTGCCTTCGTATATCTCCGTGATCTTAGCATCTCTCATGTAGCGCTCGAATGGATACTCACGGCTATAACCGTAACCGCCCACAAGTTGCAGACACCGGCGTGTTACATCACTGGCAGTTTCTGCTGCAAATAACTTGGCTTGAGCCGCAAAATGCGTATATGGCTCTTTGTCTTGCTTGGCTTGCGCTGCCCTATATACGAGTAAGCGTGCCGCTTCAACCTTTGTTTGCATATCGGCGAGTTCAAACTGCGTGTTTTGGAATTTGCTGATCGGACGTCCAAATTGTATACGCTGCTTGACATATTTCACACACTCATTAATCGCACTTTCAGCGATCCCAAGTGCTTGCGCCGCAATGCCAATCCGGCCACCGTCGAGTGTTGCCATCGCAACTTTGAATCCTTTGTTCAGCTCTCCAAGCATATTCTCCTTGGGCACTTTCATATCTTCAAAAATAAGCTCTGCCGTAGAAGACGCACGAATGCCGAATTTCTTTTCATGAGAGCCCAGACTAAATCCCGGAAAGCTTTTTTCGACAATAAACGCTGTAATTCCTCTGTTGCCCTGTTCCCTATCCGTCATAGCAAAAATCACAAAAGTGTCCGCATGACCGGCATTGGTTATGAATATTTTAGAGCCATTGATGAGCCAGTGGTCACCCTTGTCAACGGCGATGGTCTTTTGCATCGCCGCATCAGTTCCGGCGCTGGGTTCGGTCAGACCAAAGGCACCAAGTTTTTCACCTGTTGTTAGCGGAATCAAATATCTTTCCTTTTGCTCTTGTGTACCGAATTCATTGATCGGCCAGCAGCACAATGAGCAGTGCGCTGAAAGTATTACACTGGTGCTTGCGCAATGGCGTGCAAGTTCCTCACATGCACCAATATACGTGACATAACTCAGCCCTGCGCCTCCGAACTCTTCAGGAAACGGAAGTCCCATCATGCCCATTTCCGCAAGCTGATGAACCGTCTCTTGCGGAAATCTTTCATTTTCATCGATCTCAGCAGCGATAGGCGCTACTTCTTTTAAACAAAATTCGTGAAGCATTTCCACAACTTCTTGCTCTTCCGGCGTAAATTTAAAATTCATTTTTTTCACCCTCGCAAATTATCTTCTGATAGCAAGAAAATTTTGAGCAACATAAGGTGCGTTCGTCCCCCATGACACTCATTTTTCATTATACCAGAGTCAGTATAATGAGATGTATATAGATTTGTCAACAAGATAATATGTATACATGTATTTAATTCTGTTATAAACACATGGAATCCACCGCAAGTAGCGTCTATTTCTCATTTATTTTGTGAAATTTTTGTAATATTTTGCTCATTTTTATAATGATTCAACTATTAATCTTGTTGTATATTTCACACCTTCTTGAATGAAATTTCATGCTTTCTTGCAAAATATATGCTCCTCAACAGCTCAAGTCTCCATCGAATCCAATTGTTTTGACTGATGGGTTTCCTTTTCTTTCAAAAACTTGCGTTTATACTGTGATGCACGACTTATTTTGCTCTGTTTGTCCCGGTTGCAAAATGCACTTTTAGTCGTTATGATACTGACTTAAAATAAAATACATACCATATAATTTAGGGGGGCACAATGGCACTGACAACGAATAAAATGGTCTTGGATTTCGTAGAAGAAATGAAAACTTTGGCAAACCCTGACCATGTCGTCTGGATCGACGGCAGCAAAGAGCAGTTGGATACGCTGAAAGAAGAAGCTTGTGCAACAGGTGAGCTGATTAAGCTCGACCAAGAAAAACTCCCCGGATGCTATTATCATCGCTCAGCGATTGATGATGTTGCGCGTGTCGAAGACAGAACATATATCTGCTGCAATCAGGAGGTTGATGCAGGTCCTAACAATAACTGGATGGCTCCTGAAGACGCTTACGCTATGGCTAAGGATATCTTCAAAAACTCCATGGTAGGGCGCACGATGTATGTCATCCCATTTTCTATGGGGCCCATCGGCTCTCCATTTGCCAAAGCAGGCGTAGAACTTACAGACTCTATCTATGTCGTTTTGAACATGGACATCATGACGCGCATCGGCGCACGTGTATTTGAAATGCTCGGCGATTCCAATGATTTCGTGCGCGGGATGCATAGCAAATGTGAATTGGACGCACGCAGACGCTATATTCTGCATTTTCCGGAAGATAATGCCATCTGGAGCATGAACTCCGGATATGGCGGCAATGTCCTGCTTGGCAAGAAATGCTTTGCACTTCGTATGGCTTCTTATCAGGGCAAAAATGAAGGATGGCTTGCCGAACACATGCTGATTCTCGGCATAGAAAACCCACAAGGTGAGGTATCGTATATCGCCGGTGCATTCCCTTCCGCTTGCGGCAAAACAAATCTGGCCATGCTCATACCTCCGGAGCTCTACAAAAAGAAGGGTTACAAAGTCTGGACTGTCGGTGATGATATTGCATGGCTTCGTGTTGGTGAAGACGGCAGGCTTTGGGCCATAAATCCTGAAAACGGCTTCTTTGGTGTTGCCCCCGGAACAAATATGAAGTCCAATCCTAATGCCGTTGCAAGCACCATGAAAGACACAATTTTCACAAATGTGGTACTCACAAAGGATAATACGGTGTGGTGGGAAGGTCTTGATAATAACCCGCCGCATGGTGCACTCGACTGGAAAGGCAACCCATGGGATCCGGCATCAGGGGAATCCGGTGCGCATCCGAACTCTCGCTTTACATCACCTGCGAAAAATTGTCCATGCATTGCTTCAAATTGGGAAGATCCCAAGGGTGTACCCATCTCTGCAATTATTTTTGGCGGACGCAGAGCAAAGGTTGCTCCACTGGTCTACCAATCACGCGACTGGCAGCACGGCGTGTTTGTCGGGTCAATAATGGCCTCAGAAACAACCGCTGCGGCAACCGGTGCCACCGGCGTACTTAGACATGATCCATTTGCGATGCTGCCATTTTGCGGATACAACATGGCTGACTACTGGCAACACTGGCTCGATATCGGCAAAAGACTCACAAATCCACCGCTCATATTCAATGTCAACTGGTTTCGTCTTGATGATAGCGGAAACTTTATCTGGCCGGGATACGGCGAAAACTTCCGCGTGCTTGAATGGATCATCAGGCGGTGTAAAGGTGAGGTCGATGCCAGAGAGACTGCGGTAGGTTACACACCCAGATCCAGAGATATCGACATTGATGAAATCGACTATTATATCCATCCGGGCTTGAGATTTAATGTCGAAGCACTGCGCGCAATACTCTCAGTCGGCAGTGTTTATTGGAAAGAAATACTGGCACCTGTAAAAGCGTTTTATGCTCAGTTCGGCGACCATCTTCCGCAAGAGCTGGCTGATGAACTCACCGCGCTCGAATCCCGCCTTTGGTTGGTATAACACCAAAGCGTTTATAACATAATATAACGTGCAAAGAGGGGCTAACCGTTGAAAGTTGCGCCCCTCTTTTTGTGTATGACCCTTTAAAATTTTACTCATCGTCTGATTCAAAAGGTTTTTGTTTTCAAATGCCCAAATTCTGTCACACGAAACCAATAGCTGGTATTTGCAGTTTTGAGCTTAAACGCACTATCAGCAAATGTTATCATCTGAAGTGACTATCCTCTATCTCTTTCCTATTTTTGTCCATAGTATGCATCTTCCCCATGTTTGCGCAGATAGTGCTTGTCAAGAAGTTTGGGCTGTATCGGATTTATATTCGGTGTTAGTAAAGTGCCATGCCACTTCATTTCAACCATTGCAATATTATGCCATGCCATAAATGCCACCTCTTCTAAAACGACCGCATTATGAACCGCTTCATTTGCATCCTTCCCCCAAGTAAAAGGCCCGTGACCGGGAACCAAAACTGCGGGAATTGTATCAGAATCCTTGCCTTTGAATGTTTCTACAATCACTTTTCCGGTGTTCACTTCGTACTCATTGTCTATCTCTTGGAAGGTCATCTTTCGTGTGCAAGGTATTTCACCATAGAAGTAATCTGCATGTGTCGTGCCCAGCGGTGGAATACCCATGTTGGATTGGGCAAAAATTGTCGCCCAACGACTGTGTGTATGAACAATACCGCCAATATTCGGAAAAGCTTTGTACAGCTCTATATGTGTTGGCGTATCTGAGGATGGCGAAAGATCCCCTTCTATGACTTTTCCGGTCTCAAGCGCTACAACGACCATTTGCTCTGCCGTCATGTCATCATATTCTACGCCGGATGGTTTAATGACTACGAGTCCTTTTGTTCGGTCAATCCCGGATACATTTCCCCATGTAAATGTGATTAAACCATGTTTTGGCAGTAGTAAATTGGCTTCCAACACTTTTTGTTTTAATGATTCTAACATACTGATGACCATTCCTTTTATTCTACATTTTTAAGCACTTCAACTGCTGTGCGCTCTACTAAAAGCGCTGATTTATAACGTTCAAAATATGATTTAAACCCTTCAACATCTGTGCGCTTAGGCTCTATAATTGTCACTGATGCGTTTGCAAAAATTTTGTTCCCCAAAAACATTTCAAGGTTTTCGCCGTTATCCTTACATTCAGTATACGCTGCAAGCAATGCAATCCCCCACGCACCGCCTTCTCCGGCTGATTCCATAACAGCCACCGGTATATTGAGTACGCCTGCCATCAATTGCTGTCCGACCACAGCTGTCTTAAACAGTCCGCCGTGCCCAAGCAGCTTGGTAAGTATCACGCCTTCATTCTCCGTCAAAATGTCCATTCCGATTTTCAATGTTGCCATTGCAGAAAAGAGTAAGGTGCGCATAAAATTGTCCAGTGTAAAATTGCTGTCAGGCGTTCTGGCAAAAAGCGGACGTCCCTCATGAAATCCTGTCGTGTGCTCTCCGGAAAGATAGTTCACAGAAACAAGACCGCCACCGTCCGGCAAACCCGAAAGCGCCGCATCGTAGAGCGTCTTGTATAATGTCGTTTTGTCGGGCGGCATCCCCATCCGGGTCATTGCATCGGCAAAAAGTTCCACCCATGCATCAATATCCGATGTGCAGTTATTGCAATGCGCCATTGCAACAGGATGACCGGCAGGCGTTGTGACCATATCTATTTCAGTATATAGCTTTGACAATGGGCGTTCAAGTACCAACATGGCAAAAACAGATGTTCCCGCAGAAACATTGCCGGTATGTGGCGAAACTGCATTTGTGGCGACCATACCTGTGCCAGCGTCACCTTCAGGCGGGCAAAATGGTATTCCCGCTTTCAAAATGCCTCTTGTATCCAATAGCCTTGCACCTTCCTCGGTCAGGCTTCCCGCATTTTCACCTGCACACAGGACTTTCGGCAAGATATCTGACAGATTCCAAGACAAATCAGTTTTCAATATATGCTCATCAAATTGTTTTATCATGCCTTGATTGAAGTCATTTATTGCGCTGTCAATCGGAAACATTCCGGATGCATCTCCGATTCCAAGCACTTTTTCTCCGGTCAGTTTATAATGGACATAACCGGCAAGCGTCGTCAGAAATGCAATCTCGCCTACATGTGCTTCTTTCGTACTCATCGCTTGAAACAGATGGGCGATACTCCATCTCTGCGGGATGTTGAATTCAAAAATTTCGGTAAGACGGTTGGCCGCTTCTTCAGTTATGGTATTGCGCCATGTTCTAAACTGCGCCAATTGATTGTCCTTTTCATCAAAGGCCAGATATCCATGCATCATCGCCGATATCCCTATTGCGGATAGCGATCGCAGTGCGGTACCGTGCTTTTTCTCATAGTCTACACACACGGCGCTAAAACTTTTCCTAAGTCCGTGCCACACATCATCAAGCCTATACGTCCATATTCCATTTTCGAGCCGGTTTTCCCAATCATATCCACCGGTCGCCAATGGTCTGCCGCACGCATTAATAACGACAGCTTTGATGCGTGTTGAACCTAACTCTATGCCTAAAAACATCTTCATATCGTTCCTCCTATGGATCATAAGCTTCTGCTCCATTATAACATAAATATTTCGTAAAGTACTAATCTCTGATTGAAATGGCGATGAAAATATAACGACCATTTCCTTCCATCCAACATCTCGCTTTAACACAGCAAAACACGATAGCTAAGTTGCCCACAAAGCTATCGTGTTCTTTCTTTTAATATACGCTTAAATTAAAATAATATTTCTATAAGTTTGCTCGATTATCGCTTTAAAATCTTTGCCCGATTACAGTCCATATTCTTCCGGAATAAACTTATCTTCGTCGATTTCTTCTTTCATCTCGGCAATAAATTCTTCTTCATCTTCCGGAATTTCGTCTAACTGGTCACGCATAATATCAATCCACTTATGCTCTTTTGCATCCAATTTTAGCTCTTTTGCCTTGACTGCATTGCTTAAAATTTCAAGCGCAAGTCTGGCCGTGTTCACTGTCCTTGAAAATGCATCGGGAGTTTTAACAATCTCCTCCGCAATTTTAAATGCGACATCCGGACGCATGATATATGCTTGCGGATCTAAGTAACAGTCGGACTCTACCATCAAGTCTCGCAGCAGAAGATTTGACCCTTTTTCAGTAGCTTTATTCATTAGACGGCAGTCATAAGCCAACATTTCCATAGATACCTCAGGTGCAAAACCGGAAAGCAGCTTTATCTGCTGAACAGACTCATTGCTCCACAGATCAGTCACCGCACCGGCGATATTGCCAATCGGCGAGAAGTGCGCGCATGCAGCGGTCTTACCTTCCATTGAAATAGGGGTGCCGGTGATTGCTTTGAGATAGAGATTCTCATATGCGCAATCTTTGCTCGGCCCGACAGCGCCATATTCGAGCGCCACAAGCGCTCTCGGTGTTACCAATGCACGCATCACTGCTGCATATATTTTGGGGATATAGTTTCTTTCCGCCAATACCATTGCTGTATTTGCAAACCCGCATGCGGAGTCTCCACCTGAAATTACACCATTTGCACGCGCTATATTTGAAATATGCTGCCAAAGAAACGCCATGTCTCTGGCACCAAGCACACCCAATGCAAAAATCGATGTTTTCAAATCAACATTGATGATCGCTTCATCATTTATTTCCTTGCCGCCGGTCGATTCTATCGCCAAAATATCAGCGCCATCTTTGGCTGTTGTATCAAATACTTCCAGCATATTGTTAAAGTACCGACCGCTTCTCATGATTGGCGGGCGATTAAACTCTCGGACATCATTGGGCGTCATGCGTAATGCGCTCTTGAGTCCATGCTTAATCTCGAATTCTTTCATCGTATCGCGTAAGATTCTATGTACCTGTACACCCCACGCAGGGTTGTACGTAAATTCCGGAAGTGTTTCATATTCAACAACCAAACCGGGAACATGCAATTCATGGGCTTTTTGCAGTACACCCGAAATGATTTCATAATATGTATCAAGGACATCCATCAACGTCTCATTCGTTACTTGCATGTTTGGAAGTGTAAAGTTGATCTCAGGATATACAGTTCCACCACCAATAACCATCCCATTTTTACATGTGACAGGATTCGGACAATGCCCATACACAAACTCATCTAAAGAGTTGTATGCAAGTGCTGTAAATTGTTTAGGCTTCATAATTTTGACCTCCAAGTTTATCCATTGCGGTAATATTCATTACTCAATTTATGTACTTTGCATACTATATACTCATACTTGATTAGTCAAGGTAAAATGCGCTTAATTTTTGTGACTTATGACTGATACTATATTCGCATTTTGTGTAATATGACTAAAGTATGAACTCCTCTATAACCTCTGCCAATCCATCTTCATCATTTGAACACGCAACATGTTTACACACCGCTTTTACATCATCGGGCGCATTGCCCATGGCAATGCCCACCCCCGCATATTCAAGCATCGCAATGTCATTATATCCATCTCCAACTGCAATCATTTCACACTTATCAATACCATATAGTCTCCCGATCGCTTCCAGCGCTGACCCTTTCGTAACTTCCGGGCTTACAAATTCCAGATATTCCGGCTGAGATGTAAAGCAGTTGAGCTTTCCATCAAAATATTTGTTCATTTCAACCTGTCGTCTCGCATTTTCGGTCGGCGATCCCATCCAAAATATCTTGTATATGTTGACTCCGCGGATCATATCTAAGTGCTCAATGATTCTTAATTCATGGCCATAGCTTTCGTTGTACTTTATGGTTTTTGGGGTTGCATTACACATCCATATCCCTTGGTCTGTCCACACCACAATGGGTGCGCTCCGACTACGCCCAATCTCAAACGCCTCTGAGGCCGCTTCAAAGTCCAAATACTTGTCAAATAGCACTGCTCCGGACTTGCCCATTACAGCTGATGCTCCATTAAATATGATAAATGGCAAATCGACTTCAAACAAGTCATTAATAAACTGCACACCTTTAAGTGCGCGTCCTGTCGCTGTTACATATAGCACCCCCGCTTTCGCTGTCTTTATTATTGCACATTTCGTGCGTTCGGTGAGTTGATGCTGGCTGTTAAGCGTTGTTCCATCAATATCCACAGCAATTAATTTATATTTCACTTTTTTCTCCATTTGCGATCTTGTGCCGTCGTGCTGCGATTCATTAAGTTTCATTGATCTTTCACGACCCTTTCTATGTTTTGCGCCGATTGATCTAATTCTAACATCGCTGACTCAAAAAAGCTACGTTCTAATTTCCGAACACTTTCCGAAAATTGCAGTCTAAAACAATATTTCATTTGCCAAGGCAAACGCTTCTCTAAATGAGTATAAAACACGCAGCGAAAGACTTGGTGTTTCTGCTGCCACACCGACTGCCTCAAAACCTGCATTTCTTGCGATCATCCTTGCTCTAAACAGGTGAAATTCATTCGAAACAACTGCCACTTTCGCATTATCGACATCAATGCCGTTTTCTTCCATAATCGTCCGTGAAAACATAAGATTTTCGTAGGTGTTTGTTGACAGGCCTTCTTTCCATATCAGGCTTTCGTCGATCCCTCTCGCACGAAGATAATGAAACATAGCTTCTGCCTCGGTAATCGCTACGCCCTGTCCTAATCCACCCGATACAATCACCGGAACACCTGCTCTGTGCTCCATATACATGATCGCAGCATCAAGCCTTCCTCTCAGAATCAAACTGGGTTCATTGTTTCGCAACCCCGCACCTAAAACAATCAACACATCCACATCGGCTTCTTCGGTGTGTGCGCTTGATATGATCAATATTTGCAATATAATAAATGCGCCAATTCCAAGCGCAATAAATATCAGGTAACAGCGGCGGAGCATTTTTGCAAGGCTCAAAAATTTATTTGATGCACTGAGCGTCCAAATTACCAGTGCGATGAGCATAACCACGGATATGCCGGCCACTAAAAGAAAAATGAGATGCATGTCCGGAACTCTGCGTTGCATAAGATGATATGAGTATCCGGTAGCAGCAACAGCAATGGCTACAAATACCACTGTGATCATTGTCCGAATTTTCATTGAGTTAAACTTTATACCATCTTTTTTCATGCGTTGCTTTCTATCACAAACTTCCAAAATCATCCCTCTTTCACGATTTGCTACTATGATTGATGCTAATTATATCTATGGGTTGTGTCAAAGATGTATCTATAGGCTGCCTGAATATAGCAACGACTACCATTGTCCGCAATTGCCTACAATAACTTCAGCTTGAAAACAAGTTGCTCTTCGACTATTATATGATTATACTTTTTCGGCATTAGATAAAGTATAATAAATCACCAAAAGAGGCCTTATCGTTGGAACATTACAAAATACCGCTTCGTGCAGCAGAAGCTGAGTTTGTTGAAAAAAAGAGCAGATTTATCTGCTATGTCTCTCCCGCCTCAACCGAAGGGGAAGCGCTTGCTTTCCTCGATTCTATCCGAAAAAAGCACCGCGATGCCAACCACAATGTCTTCGCTTACCGCATAAAATCCGGCAACATTTGTAGATTCAGCGATGATGGCGAACCCTCCGGCACAGCAGGCATGCCATTGCTCGAAGCTTTCCAAAGACAGGGCATATTTGATTTTTGTGCAGTTGCTACACGTTACTTCGGCGGCATCGCACTCGGCGGCGGCGGTCTCGTTCGAGCATACGCCCGGTGCGGCACTATGGGACTGGAAGCTTCAAGCATCGGTCTGATGCGAAAGCTTGCACTTTGCAAGGCTATCATATCCTATCCGCTATATGAAACGATAAAGCGGTTGCTGCACTCCAAAGGCATTGAAATTACAAATGAAGATTTCGGCGCACAAATCGTCGTCAATTTCATACTTCCGGCGGAAGATTTTTCCTGCCTGCAAAAAGATGTTTTCGAAAAAACAGCAGGCTCTGTAGCAATCGCTACTGTACACACAAAAATGGGTATATATCGGAGCAATGAATGTAAGGATAATGCCTAACGAAAATTCAGGAGGATTATGATGTCTAAATCACTGGTATTGGCAGAAAAACCGTCAGTTGCAAAGGATATCGCAAGGGTGTTGGGTTGCCGCCAAAACGGCGAAGGCTGCATGATCGGCAGCCGTCATATCGTCACTTGGGCACTCGGACACCTGGTTACGCTTGCCGACCCCGAAGTATATAGCAAGGAATATAAAACTTGGAGTCTTGAATCTCTACCTATGCTACCTGCAAAAATGCAACTGGTCGTGATGAAAGAAACTTCGAGGCAGTTTAATATAGTGCAGGGATTGCTGCGGCGTTCCGATATTTCTGAAGTTATTATTGCGACAGACGCAGGACGTGAGGGCGAATTGGTCGCGCGTTGGATTTTAATAAAGGCAGGTTGCAACAAGCCCGCAAAAAGGCTTTGGATTTCTTCCCAAACCGACAAAGCTGTCAGAGATGGCTTTAATAACCTGAAACCCGCCGGAGACTATTACAACCTATTCCTTTCTGCCGAGGCACGCTCAGAAGCAGACTGGCTTGTCGGGCTCAATGTTACCCGAGCGCTGACTTGCAAGCATAATGCCAGTCTTTCTGCCGGACGAGTGCAGACACCAACACTTGCGATGATTGTAGCAAGAGAGCAGGAAATAAAGCGCTTTGTGCCTAAAGATTTTTATAATATTCGGGCACAGTTTCATGGGTTTTCTGCGATTTGGACAGGAAAAAATGGACAAACCCGCTTAATGGACAAAGCTGATGGCGAGACTATTTTACAAAACCTTTCCGGAAAATCGGGTATTGTAACTGAGCTACAAAAGCAATATAAACACAAAGCACCGCCCGCTGCTTACGATCTTACCGAATTACAGCGTGATGCAAATCGACGATTCGCCTACTCTGCTAAAGAAACACTCTCTATAATGCAGTCGCTTTATGAGCACCATAAACTGCTCACCTATCCTCGAACTGATTCAAGGTATATCACAGATGATATTGTTTCTACCTTACCTGAAAGACTACGAAGCATTGCCGTTGGGCCATATAAAGACCTCGCAATGAGACTATTCAAGGCACGTCCCTTATCTACCCGATACATTGTTGATAACAATAAAGTAAGCGATCACCACGCTATAATTCCAACAGAAGAATCTGTTGATCTTATGTTTTTGCGCCCCGAGGAGCGCAATATTTATGACCTTGTTGTCCGTAGATTCCTTGCGGTGCTCATGCCTGCTTTTGAATATGAAGAAACCAAACTTACCGTGACTATTGGCAAAGAACGCTTTTCCGCCAAAGGTAAGATGGTTCGTGCCCTTGGTTGGAAAGAAGCATATGGAGATTTGACGCAATCGGAAGATGATGAGGACGATGATTCCGACATAAGAGAACAGACCTTGCCGCAATTGCAGCAGGGCAGCAAACTTGATGTTAAGTCTTGCACACTTTTAACCGGCAAAACCAAACCTCCTGCCAGGTACAATGAAGCAACACTCTTAACTGCCATGGAAAATCCCGGTGGAAAAGAAATGAGTGCCGAAATGCGCACCATTTTGAAAACGACCAGCGGACTTGGTACACCTGCAACCCGCGCCGATATTATCGAAAAACTCTTTTCAAACTTTAGTATTGAACGCCGAGGTAAGGAAATCATACCAACATCGAAAGGAATCCAACTGATAAGCCTTGTTCCGGAAGACCTGCGTTCGGCAGAGCTTACTGCAAAATGGGAACAAGAACTTTCCTTGATCAGCAAAGGAAAGGCTCAAAAGAAAGTTTTCATTGACGAAATGCGCACATATGCAACACAGCTCGTGTCCGATGTCGCTGCAAGCGACATAAAATATACTCACGACAACATGACCAAGGACAAATGTCCTGACTGCGGAAAATATCTACTTGATGTCAATGGTAAAAAGGGAAAGCTTTTGGTCTGCCCTGACCGTGAATGCGGGTACCGCAAAAATCTTTCCATGGTCACTAACGCACGATGCCCTAACTGCCATAAGAAACTTGAGATGAGGGGGGAGGGTGAAAAGCGCATGTTCGTATGCAAGTGCGGTCATAGAGAAAGACTTTCCGACTTTGAAAAACGCAAAACAGAGTCCGGAGCATCAAAGCGTGATACAGAAAACTTTTTGCGCAATCAAAATAAACAAAATGAAGACAAAGGCAGCTCGGCACTTGCACAGCAGCTTTCTAAATGGATGGATCAGAATTAACGCACCATTTCAAAAATAATTGTATTGGTTGCCATTGCCCTTATGGTGTGTTACTATAGAGCTACAAATATTTTGTAGGAGGCTACGACATGGGTAAGCAAAGATTTTTTAAATGTTCGCACTGTGGAAATTTAGCTGGACTTATTCAAGATCATAGGGTGCCAATGGTTTGCTGCGGTGAGCCTATGGCAGAGCTTGTGCCAAACACTGTTGAGGCAAGTGTGGAAAAGCACCTTCCGGAAGTCGTTGTATCTGGCGACAAACTCAGTGTTCAGGTCGGCAGTGTTTTACATCCTATGCAAGAGGATCATAACATTCCGTTTGTTTATGTTGAGACCGAACAGGGTGGACAACGAAAGTGTCTCAAGGTCGGTGCCGAGCCTAAGGCAGAGTTTTGCTTGGTAGGTGACAAGGCTATCGCCGTGTACGCTTACTGCAACTTGCATGGGCTTTGGAAAACTGAACTTTAACTTTAATATTAGCGCATAAACGACATTTGGCCGGTTGCCTTTTTGAGGTGACCGGCTCTTGTTTATAGTAGAAATGGCAAAATTTTGCCGGAACGCTACCATACGCATTCTATATCATAATTGCGCATATTTTCATCTGCAGAACAATCCTAGTTCGATTGCCTTTTAGCGTGTCATCTTATTCATATCCATCTTCCATATCAACATCCTCTGAATAACGTTCCACGTCCTGCAATATAGCATCAAGACTGTCACGATAATTTGCATTTTCCGGCTCTAGCTTTATTATTTTTCCCATTTCAACAAGAGCTTCCGGATAGCTCTTCTTAGCGCATAGGGCAGCAACAAGAAGGTAAGCAGAGCCGCCAAAAGACTACATAATGGAACAAATTGAGGCATGGCTAAACTCATTAAAAAAAGCGCCCGACAAAAAGGCGGTACACCTTCTCATCGAGCGCATTGACGTAATGACCAAGACAGACTTTAGCATCATGTCAACGCTAACGTCTGTCTTAGGTGAAACTGGTTGCGGGGGGCGGATTTGAACCACCGACCTTTGGGTTATGAGCCCAACGAGCTACCGGACTGCTCCACCCCGCGATATAGTATCCTTTGCCAGTGTAGTCACCAGCAAAGGATAGTGTACCATAGCGAGACATGTTAGTCAATATTTTATTTTGCCATGGTTACCTACTCTGCCGAAATTATGAAGTGGTACACCGGTTGCCCACCATTTATTACAGCGACTTCTGCACCGTTTGAAATTTCATCAATTTTTTTGAGCAGTGACTGGGTCTCCGCTTCACCGGCGTCTTCCCCGGTAAATACTGTAATAAATTCCGGAAGCATTTCACCCAACGCCGCTGCTACCACATCAAATACTTCGCTCTCGTCATCTCCGTGCGCAGCCAATGAGTCTTCTATGAGCGCCAGATATTCTTCGTTTTTTATCTCCATATCATCAAAAACTGAATCCCGGGCAGCCTTTGTAACCAGTGCGGTTTTTACACGCGTTGCCGCTTCGGTCATGCTTTCGGTCATCTCTTCAACATCGCCTGACCCATCGAGCGTCAGCAATGCCGCTACACCTTGCGGAATGCTCTTGGTCGGGATGACTATAACTCTTTTGTCAGATAGTTTTTCACACTGTTGAGCGGCCATGATAATGTTCTTGTTATTGGGCAAAACAAACACTACCTCAGATGGCGCACTGCTGATTTTCTCAAGAATATCCTCAGTCGATGGATTCATGGTCTGACCGCCGGTGATGATCTTGTCAGCACCCAGATCATTAAACACCTCGGAGATGCCGCTACCTGCACAAACAGCTACTATGGCATATTCTTTCATCTCTACCGGCTCTTGTGCAGCATCGACGGCTTGAGCATGTTGCTCACGCATGTTTTCGATCTTTATTGTTATGAGCGAACCATACTTGAGTCCTTCCGTGAGCACATCACCGGGCTGATCCGTATGGATATGAACTTTTATGATTGAATCATCATCGACGACAACAACACTATCACCGCGCTTATCCAGAAACTCACGCAAGTGATTTGGATTCTTTTTGGTAGTGTAGTCAATCATAAACTCCGTACAATATGTAAATGTGATATCCTCAGCATGGAATTGCGCAAAGTCTGCCTTGTCCGAATCAGCCGCACCTGCTGCCGCTTTTTCCATGATCTCACCGCGGATGGCTCTAAGCATACCGTCAAGCATGTATAGGTAGCCCTTGCCTCCAGCATCAACCACACCGGCCTTTTTCAAGACAGGGTTCTGATTGATCGTGTCAGCAAGTGCCGCATAACCTGTCGCCAAGGCTCTTTCAAGCACGATCTCAATGTCATCTTCGGATTCAGCCACACTGACGGCAGTTCCCGCTGCCAGTCTTGAAACAGTAAGCATCGTTCCTTCTGCCGGTTTCATAACCGCTTTGTATGCCGCATCTACACCATTTGCCAGCGCATGAGCGAAGGCTTGCGCATCCGCAGTTTCCAAATCTTTAAGCCGCTTTGAAAATCCCCTAAACAAGAGGGATAATATAACACCGGAGTTGCCTCTTGCGCCGCGCAGCATGGCACTGGCCATCACTTCAACGGCCTCTCCGATGGTCTTGGGCGATGTGGGTAGCATTGCCCTTTCCGCTGCGCTCATGGTAAGACTTAAATTCGTCCCGGTGTCTCCATCAGGTACGGGAAAAACATTGAGTTCATTGATTTCGTTTTTATGGTTTTCTATAGCGGCGGCGGCATTTACAATCATTTTTTTTAGCAGCTCGCCTGTGATATGTTGTGTCAAGCGCCTATCCTCCTTAGCCGATGATCATTTTGTCTACAAAAACATCAATGCGCTTGATTTCAACGCCTGTTTTGCTTGTGACTTTGTATCTGACCTCATCTTTTATGCTCTCACAAACCACAGGGATATTAACACCTTGATCCACTGCGATGTGAAGCATAATCGTGATCGTATTGTCCGGATTGATGTTTACATGCACACCTTTGCCCATAAACTCCGGCTTTAACATATGCACCAATCCGTCCGAAACTGACCGGACAGTCATTCCCTTTACCCCAAAGCAGTTTGTGGCTGCATCTCCGGTAAGAGTTGTGAACACTGCTTTTTTTATATTTACAGCACCCTGTTCATTTTTCAGTTTAACCATATGCTCAACTCCTATCTACACACTTATGTTTCATTTATATTTTACTACAATATATGTATTTCGTCAAAGATGTTGATTAGACCAGTCCCGCACCGAATGGTCTGCCGCCCAGAAGATGGAAATGCAGGTGAAATACTGTTTGTCCGGCATCTTTTCCCGAGTTCGTTATCACCCTAAATCCATCATTCAGATTTTCACTTTCAGCAATTTTTGTGATCGCTTCAAAACATTTTGAAACGAGATATGCATTGTCGGAATTTATGTTTGTCGCTGATTCGATGTGCACTTTGGGTACGATAAGTATATGCACCGGGGCTTGCGGAGATATATCTCGAAATGCATACACATATTCGTCTTCATAAACTTTCTGCGATGGAATCTTTCCGGCAATGATGCTGCAAAATATACAATCTGTCATAATCGTTCACTCCATTTCGAAATCACAAAATTATAAATATCCGATGGCTCATTTTGATATCTCATTTTCGAAATATCGAAACCCCATGTTCATTCAGGTGTAATGCAGCCGTTCAGAAATAGGCTACGCAAGCTTGTCTTTCACGATGGGTTCTACCGCATCGAGCGCCATGCGCAGCTTAGACGCATCTTTTCCGCCGCCCATGGCGAAGTCTGCTTTTCCGCCGCCGGAACCGTCACAAAGTTTGGCCACTTCGCGAACCAGATCTCCGGCCTTAATGCCTCTTTCTATTGCGGTTTTCCCGCAAGTTGCGGCTATAGTTATCTTTCCATCATTTATTGCAGCAAGCACAGATACCACGGCAGGTTTCCAGTCGCGCAAGGTATCTTGCATCTGTCTGAGCTTTTCAACATCAACATTTTCTTTTATTTCTGCAATAACTTTCAATCCGCCTATATCTTTCGCTTCGTTGAGCATTTGCTTTGCTTCAGTGTTTGCATCTTTAGATACCGCCGCATCCAGCTTGGTGCGCAGTTCCTTGAGCTGTTGCATGTTTTGTTCGATTTTTCCGGGCAGCTCTTCCGGCGTTCCGGCTTTCATCATTCCGGCAAGGGTTGTAAGGTTCTCACGAGCAGCGGTCAATGCGCTTAGCGTTTCTTTGCCGGTGATTGCTTCTATACGGCGCACGCCTGATGCTACAGAAAATTCTGAGGTTATCGCAAATGCGCCGGTCTTTGCTGTATTGTCCAGATGCGTTCCGCCGCAGAGTTCAATAGAGTCTCCCATTTTGACCACACGTACGGCTTCGCTATATTTTTCACCAAAAAGAGCCATAGCGCCCAACGCTTTCGCATCGTCGATATGCATTTCATTATTGGTGATGTGGTGTCCTTCAAGTATTTCATCATTTACTTGTTGCTCAATCGCCGCAAGTTCTTCCTTAGTTAATGCCGAAAAGTGCGTAAAGTCAAACCTCAATTTATCAGGCTCAACCAAAGATCCTGCTTGCGTGACATGATCACCTAGGGTTTTGCGCAAAATTTCATGTAATAAATGCGTGGCCGAGTGAGCGCGCATAATGGCAAGGCGGCGATCATGATCAATCTTTGCTACGATCTTATCGTCAACAGCGATCGATCCGGATATCATCTTTCCATAGTGCAAATATTTTTCACCCTTGCTGACCTGCACAGCGCTTACTTCAAATATGGCTTTACCTTGTTCAATCAGTCCGAAATCAGCTGCTTGTCCGCCTTTTTCCGCATAAAACGGAGTCTTGTCCAGAACCAGAATGCCTTCATCTCCCTCACGCAGAGCAGAACATAACTCTCCTTGCGCCACAAGCGCCAGCACAGTACCGTCATCACATACTTTGTCATATCCTGTGAATGTGGTTGGTGTATTATCCAGCCCAAGCTCTATACCTGCCCACGCAAGATCACCCATTGCTTCACGTGCTTTACGGGCACGATTGCGCTGCGCTTCCATATGTTCATCAAATGACGCTGCATCCATATCCATTTCATTTTCTTCGAGGATCTCAACTGTCAGGTCTGACGGAAATCCATAGGTGTCATAGAGTTTAAATGCATCGGCACCTGTAAGGGTCTGCGCTCCTCTTGCTTTATATTCCGAGATAAGACCTATTAGTTTCGCCATTCCGCTATCGATGGTTTTGCCGAAATTTTCTTCTTCGGTACGAATGATGCGGGTGATAAAGCTGTGTTTTTCGACAAGATCCGGATAGGCTGATTTGTTTTCTTCTATGACTGTTTCGCACAGCTTGTGCAGAAAGATACCATCTATACCCAGCAGTCTGCCATGTCTGGCCGCACGGCGCAGCAAACGGCGCAAAACATATCCCCGCCCTTCATTAGACAGCATTACGCCATCACAAATCATCATCGTCGCCGAACGAATATGGTCGGTGATGACTCTGACCGAAACATCCGACCCGGAGTTCTTCCCATATGTGACTGCGCTCATGTGAGAGACTTCTTTTATGATGTTTTTGATCGTATCGACTTCAAACATATTATCGACACCTTGACAGACGCAGGCTAATCTTTCTAATCCTAATCCTGTATCAATATTTTTCTGGGCAAGTTCGGTATAGTTTCCCTCACCATCGTTGCTAAATTGTGTAAAAACATTGTTCCATATCTCAACAAAACGATCACAGGAGCAACCGGGTGCACAGTCGGCACTTCCGCAACTATATTTTTTACCGCGGTCGAAATAGACTTCCGAACATGGACCGCATGGCCCTGAACCATGATCCCAGAAGTTGTCTTCCTTGCCCAGCTTATATATACGCTCAGGTGCAATTCCAATTACATCTTTCCATATGTCAAATGCTTGCTCATCTTCGATATATACAGACGGGTAGAGCTGGTTTGCGTCCAGTCCGAGTCTGTGTGTCAGAAATTCCCAGCACCACTCAATGGCTTCAAGCTTAAAGTAATCTCCAAAAGAAAAATTTCCAAGCATTTCAAAATACGTACCGTGGCGTGAGGTTTTTCCCACATTTTCTATATCGCCTGTACGTATGCACTTCTGACATGTGCACACACGCTTTCTTGGCGGCTCTTGCTCTCCGGTAAACCATGTCTTCATGGGCGCCATTCCGGAGTTGATCAGGAGCAGTGATGGATCGCTTTGAGGAATCAGCGAATAGCTCGGAAGCCTCAAATGACCTTTTTCTTCAAAGAATGAAAGAAACATTTCTCTTAATTCATTTAGTCCATAATTTTTCAATTTTCCGACCTCCAAAAAACATAGGTGCCGCTGCCCTGAGTATCCTCCGGCATGGCCTTCTGCGTACCTATGCATGAAACGCTGGCTTAGCGCTTAGCAGGCCGCAGAGGACTGCGACCCCTACGCTTGTTTTTTACGATTGATTTGTTCGATGCTTCTGTAAGTCTTTACTCTAACCGACATCTTGTGTCAGTAAGATCATGTTCTGTTCACTGTGTGCTCTATCGGAATTTAAATCGTTCCTATTCAAGAAGTGATTCAATGAAATTAGCAATCTCTCCAACAGTCTTATGCTCGTAAACAGACTCATCGGTCACACTCACACCATATTCGTCCTCAAGCGTCATGATCAGCTCAACAAGATCCAGCGAATCCGCACCTAAATCATTCATTACATCTGTTTCAGGGGTAATCGTCTCCGGGTCAATCTCAAACTGGGTCGCAAGTGCTTCCCTTATTTTTTCAAATATCATGAAACTTCATCCTCTCTTTGTCTTTGCTCAATTTGCCAAAATTATGCGGCATTTAAATTGCTGTGCCGATTTAGGCGCTTGCCTCAAGAATTGGCCTAGCTCCACTCGCGGTATCCGGGTTGTTGATCGTAGCCGCTTTCTTGGCTGTCATTATTTTTGCGTCCATATGAAACGACAATACGCCGGTTCGGCTCACTACCTACAGAGTATGTAGAGATATTTTCATAACTCTGTAACGCAGAATGAATGATATGCCGTTCATATGCATTCATGGGTTCAAGTGTCATATTGCGGCGATACTTCATCACTTTTCCGGCGGTTCTGGATGCAAGGTTCTCTAAAGTTTCGTTGCGGCGATGCCTGTAGTTTTCCGCATCAATATTAATCCTGACTCTTCCGGAGGCGCCTTTGTTGATCGCATAGTTCGTCAGATGCTGTATTGCATCCAGCGTTTCGCCTCGTCTGCCAATCAACGCTCCGGGGTCTTTTCCTACAAGAACAACATTGATGGAGTCTTCGTTGTCTGTCACCTCAGCACGCGCATCAACATCCATCCGCTCTAAAATCCCCATGAGAAAATGCTCGACTTTCTCCGCGCGATTTTCCTTGACTTCGTACATCACTTTTACAATTGCCGGAGAGCTTTTCAGGCCTAAAAAGCCTGTTTTTGCTTGTTCAATAATTTCAACAGAAACATCGTCTCTATGTAATCCAAGTTGTCCCAGAGCCGATTCAATGGCTTCTTCTTCTGTTTTTCCTGATACTTCAATAGATCGTAACATATTATCACTCCAATTTCGTGGACATTAGTTTTTATTTATCGTCTTCGAATCGTGTGGTTTCAAATCTAGTGGTCGATGCAGCATCTTGCTGCTCATCATCTTTATCTTCGATATCTTCTTTTGCGTCTTGGACTTCCGAAGCACTGTCTTCATCGGACACATCAGCGTCAGTCTCATCGCTGTCATCTGTCAGCGTGACATCATCCGGCTCATCCATCACATCATCGTCAGAGGCCGCAGTTGTTTCGCACTCAGCACTGTCTACGTCCGACTCTAATTCGGGAATTCTTTCGTCTTCCGAATCATCTTCATCGCCGCTTACTTCCCCATATCGCTCAGGATCGTATGCACGCCCGCGAGCATATCTTCTTTTTCCAACCTTGCTTGGCTCGTAAGCTTCTTCTTTATCGGACGGCGGGGCATTTTTCTTTTCCCATTCGGCCGTTTTTTCACGTTTTTCCTGCTTTTCCTCTTTTTGCTTGTTGCGCTTTGATTTGTTCTTGTTGTCTTCTGCCGTAATGCCTTCGGCTTTTTTGCGTTCGGATTCGATCCTCTTCGCCTCAATTTCAGCTTCTTTTGCCTTACGCAGCTTATTGCGCTCTTCGTCTTCGGCATCAAGAATCTTTGTATATTTTTTGTTGAGCCATAGGTCTTGGAATATTTGCAGTATCGTACCCACTGTCCAGTATAAGCTCAGCGCAGCAGGGAGTATAAATCCAAAATAAACCGACATCAGCGGCATGAGCATCATCATGGTCTGCATAGACTTGCCTGCGCCTTCTTGCTGCGGCATTTGGGGACTCGTCTTACGGATAATCGCCGAATTGATAAACTGCATTCCACCGGAAAGTATCGGTAATAAAAACAGCAAGAGACCCGGCAGCCATCCGCCGATATAGCTCCAGTTCGTACTTTCATGCCAAAAGAAATCCCAGAGCGGCTGTTGGCCTAAGTTGATCGGCCCTAACTCAAATGATATCTGCTGTAATCCATATTCAACAAACTGCCGGAAATATTCAAAATGCGAGGAGATAAACTGCGCTTGTTCCAGTTCAATATAAAACGCCTGCATATTAGGAACAAAGTTCAGTCTTTCGAGTTGATTGTATATGGCGCCGCCCGCCTCAATCAATTCGTCCGGAACATTCATCATCATCGTAATCGGACGACGTATGGCTTGGAAAAGGGCAAACATAATCGGCAATGGCAAAAATCCCCAGAGGCAGCCCGATGCAGGGTTTACACCTTCGTCCTTGTAGAGCTTTGCCATTTCTTCATTGATTTTTTGTTTGTTTGTACCATGCTTTTTCTGAAGCTCTTGCATTTTAGGCTGGAGTCTGGATTGCTTCATTGTACCCTTCTTTGCTTTCATTTGGAACGGTAATAAAACAATTTTGACCGCCACGGCAAATAGCACCAAAGCTAATCCATAGCTGCCGGCAAAATCGTAAAACAACATCAATAGTTGGCCTAATGGCCTCGCTATAAAGTCAAACATTATTTCTCCTTGTGGCGGAAGCTGCATGACGCGCACCGTAATTCCTGCGGCACCGGATCGTAACCGCCTTTGTGGAAGGGATGACACTTGAGTATCCTGCGCAGGGCAAGCCAGCCACCTTTGACGGCACCAAACTTTTCCAGAGCCTCAAGTGCATATGCCGAACATGAGGGCATAAATCTGCATTTAGGGGGAGATAGCGGGGATATGTTTTTCCTATAAAAACGTACCACCCTAACAAGAGCCCGCGTCAGCTTGTCTTTTTTCACACTTTGCCTCCGGCGCTGTTGTCTTTAGTTATCTTAAGTTTACGAAAAAGCGAAAGCGCACTGCTTTCAAGTTCTTGATAAGTTGAAAACTTCGCTTTCATTCTGGCTACCACAACGATATCGTAGCCGGTAGCCAATTTTTCTTCGTTTAACCTGTATATTTCCTTAAGCCTTCGCCTAATGCGATTTCTCTGCACTGCTTTTCCGAGTTTGGTACTTACGGTTATTCCCAGTCTGTTTTCTGCGCTTCCATTTTTCCTGCAATATACGACGGCACACTGTGACGCTGCACTTTTGCCTTTGTTATATAGCCTCTTGAATTCATGGTTTTTCTTCAATGCGTTCGTGAACTTCAAGCGTAACACCTCGATAAAGCATTGTGGATTTTTCTGCATGAAATTTAAGCTATCAGTTCGCTAAAATGACTTTGATAAGTTGTGCTAAGCATAATAATTGCAATTACAATTATTATGCTGTTAGCTTTGCTCTGCCTCTTGCGCGGCGACGTGCGAGCACTTTGCGTCCATTTCTGGTGCTCATTCTCTTGCGGAATCCGTGCTCTTTCGCACGATGTCTCTTCTTCGGCTGATAAGTTCTTTTCATTGTTACACCTCCTAGATTTTAGTAATAGAAAATCTATTTTCCATGGTTTTGGTGCGTTTACTCATTATTTCCAAAACCGTCGGATATAAGTTTGCTGCGAATTTTCGCAGAAGTGGATTATATAACAAATAATCCTTGCGTGTCAACATTGGTGTGTAAACTTTTTGGGCGTATCTATAAGTAACTGTGCAGAGTGCGTCCCATACCACTATACATATCGCCTGAGTAACCTCAGTAAAAACGCTTCAAATTCCGCTTCTGTGTCCAGCCGCATTAGGTAGTCTTCGACCGTTGCTTTTTGCTCAGGGCTCAGGCGCGGCATATGGTCAAGTGTCCTCACCATCCCCATACGGCGTGCCAGTTGATATCTGCGCTGATTTTCAGGATTCAGATTTTCAAATCGTGCGAAAATAGAAAGCATTTCTTCTTTGTCTGTACCGATATTCCCGGTCACATCTTCAAAAAGATTGATAATATGGTCGCTGATTAAATAGCCATTCGCTCCGTCAATATGTTCTATCATCTTTTGGAGTTCGAGTGCTTTTTCCTTGTCCGTACATTCTTTGATCAGTCCGGCCTTAATTTCGTCATATATTTCTGTACCTCTTTGAGATACAAATGTACGAATCCTGACAAAGTCAGGGTTTACTTTGTTTATGACATCTGCGGTTTCTATGGCATTACTGTCCGAAAGCGCTTTGCCGCCGACACCGTTCATAAAATATATCGACAGTTCTATGCCCGATGCTTTGATCTTCTGTCCGGCTTCAATCTCCATCGCTTTTGTATAGCCTTTACTGATGAGCTTAAGCACTTCATCTGACCCGCTTTCGTAGCCTGAATGAATTCTATCCAGCCCTGCTTCTTTCAGTCTTCGGAGTTCCTCTACTGTGAATTTGTTGAGCGAATCAGCTCTGCCATAGGTCGTCACTCTCTTGATATGTGGAAGCGCCTTTCTAAGGTGCGTGAGTATTTCATGCAGTTTGTCATATGTTAATACAACTGTGTTCGCATCTTGCAAAAATACAGATTCCTCCCCTGCACGTATCCAATGCATGATGTGGAAGTATCTTTGCGCTGTTTCCTCAGGAAGTTCATACAAGTTTTCCGGTATACCATCTAATATATTTTGCCGATACTCCGCTACTTGATCTATATCTGCTTTAATATCTTCGACAGATCGGACAGTAAACTGATGCTTTCTGTAGAGTGTGCAAAATTTACATTTATTCCAGGGGCAATTCCTCGTAATCCTCAGAAGCAGGCTGTCTGCTTCGCTCGGTGGTCTGATCGGACCGATTTCAAATTCCTTATGTGTTTCCATAAATACTCATTCCTCTAGTGTAGCGTATTTCTCTAAGGAGACTTAGTTACTCATCTTTTTCTAATTCAAGCAAAAATTGCTTTCTTTCCAACCCACCGGCGTACCCTGTCAATTTGCCATTAGAGCCCACTACACGATGACAGGGAACGATTATAGAAATAGGATTATGCCCAACTGCCCCGCCGACCGCTCGGCTGAGTTTTCGCGCCTTTAACTCATCATCAGTAAGACAACGCGCAACATGACCATATGTGACCACCGCACCGTATGGAATATCGCACAGAATCTGCCACACTGCCTTCCGAAATGGCGTACCAATCGGGGCAATCGGCAATTCGGAAATCTGCGGCTTTTTACCGGCAAAATACCGATCCAACCACTCTTTTGTGCGGTCAAAAACTGTCAAGTCTCCTTGCTCTATCAATGCTCCGGGTACTGACTGTCCATGATATTTCTGCCCATCTAACCATAATCCGATCAGGTGCTCACCATCACTTGCTAAAGTGAGCAACCCCACCGGCGATTTGTAAGTTGTTTTATAAAAATCCATGATGCCTCCCCTCCTAAACATTAAACCTAAAGTTTATAATATCTCCGTCAATGACGATGTATTCTTTCCCTTCTAGTCTGAAAAGGCCTTTTTCTTTAACTTTAGCCATGGATCCTAATTCTTTGATGCTATCATATTTTACCACTTCGGCACGAATAAATCCCCGCTCAATATCCGAATGAATCTTTCCGGCGGCATGTTTTGCAATCGTCCCATTTTCGATAGTCCATGCTCTGCACTCATCTTCACCGGCGGTCAAAAACGAAATCAGCCCCAGATGCTCATACGCCGTCCTTGCCAGAATTGCAATTCCAGGCTGCTTAATATCCATATCTTCCATAAATACCAGCTTGTCTTCTTCCGGCAGCTTACTTATCTCCAGCTCCGCTTCAACGCAAAGCGCTATGAGCGGTATATTGAGCTGCTTACAAAGCGCCTCAAGCTCATCTTGGTTCGCCCAAGTCTTTGCCTCCCATTGGTTTTCGTCAAGGTTAACGACAGCGATCCGGGGTTTTTCGGTCAAAAATGTAAAGCTCTTTATCGCCAACCGCTCTGCTTGCGTCATCTCCATATCAAGAATTGAGCCGCCGCCATCTAACCATGTAAAGCAGCGCTCAAGTAGCGCCATTTCCACTTCATTTTCTTTTGTAATTTTCTTCCCTGTTTTGATTCGTCCGATTCTCTTTTCTATCATTTCCAAATCGGCAATCAGCATTTCAGTTTCGACCGCTTCAAGGTCTCTGGCAGGATTTATATCTCCCATGTCGTGGGAAACTGAACTTGATTCAAACGCTCTGAGCACATGCACAAGCGCATCGCAGGAACGAACATCATTGAGAAATACCGACGAACCAGAGCTTTGCCCTTCGCTTGATACGGCAAACCCCGCTACATCAATGATATCCAACTTGGCATATGTTGTCTTTTTAGAATTGTATATTTCGGAGAGAAAATCTACCCGTTCATCGGGAACAAAGCCTGTCCCCATGTTGGCGGCGCCCTTTCCACCTTGAGCAGCGATATCCATTTTCCCTGTCAATAAGTTAAAAAGCGTGGTTTTGCCTGTTTGATTGAGACCTATTAGTCCAATTTTCATTATTTATTCTCCTTGTAAAATCTATACACATTATCGTCTGTATCTATTTTGCGCATGAGTCTGCCGCGAAGGCTAAGGTAGTTGAGATGGGCAAGGCATTCTCCGACAGCGAAGATCTTCTGTGAGGCTGGAAAATCATGCCAATCGATTGCGCGAATTTTCCAGCGCATCTTCCCGGCGATTTCGTATGCGGTCAGCCCCGGGTTATCTTTGACGATGGTTTCAGCTTCTATTAATCTATTTTCGTGGTGTGCAAGCAGGACATCAATCCTTGCGTGAAAATCACCGGATTTTCGATGACCGGGCAGCGCCGTTTTTACCGGAAGCGTCTTGACCGCACGCAGTGAGTCCAGATAGTCTCCCAGGGAATCTTCAACATCAGGCCACGCCGTAATATTGGGTGTTATGTCAAACAAAACGTGATCACCTGTAAAAAGCAGTCCGCAAGACTCATCCCAGAGACACATATGTCCGGGCGAGTGGCCGGGGGTAAGCACACATTGCAGATTGTACCCGCCCACACTCAAGATATCTCCGTCACGCATATGCGTGTATTTTGCACCGCCGAGCGGTGCATACTTTAGTGCAGGGTTGAGCTTTTCTATGTTGTCTATGATGGTGTCGGGCATACCCAACATTTGCTCTCTTGATTTATTCCAAACCCATTTATCCTCGCCCCAGCTTGCCCCGGGTGCTGGCAGGGCTTCGAGTAGTTTTCCATCGACTGCGCTGACAAATATGCGGAAGTCTCCGCCGCCGATTTCCGATGACAGGCCTGTGTGGTCTGCATGCATATGCGTTAAAAAAATATCCACCTCATCTAACTGTGCACCAAGCTCTCGAAGACCTTCCGCCAATGCTTGTCTGCATTCGGGGTGCCGAAATCCGGTGTCAATGAGCAGACTCCGCTTTGGATCTCGGATGTAGTAACTGTTGAGTTCCTTCAGCGGGTTGTCCGGCAGTGGAATGGGTATTCGGTAAATGTTCTTTAATATCTCTTCCATAAATGTGCACTTCCTGACTCGTGTACTTGGACATTGATTTGCATTTTATCACGGAATCTGTTTATATACAATGCGCATGATTTTAATATTCTGATTTGCGCATGTTTTTGGCGCATTAAAAGCTTTTAAAATGCGACTTTCGCTGATATACTATTTCCGTAGTTTTCAACAGATTATAGGAGGAGCTCAGTTTGACTCACATGGTTACCATAACTGCCTACGGTTCGGGTGGAGAGGGTGTCGGAAGACTGGACAATGGTAAGGTAGTGTTTGTTCGCGGAGCCGCTCGTGGCGATGTTTTGGAAGTACAGCTCACAAAGGAACTTCCTCGGAGCGCTTGGGCAGCAATTGTCCGAATCATCACACCATCTGCGCATCGCATAACGCCTGACTGTCCATATTATCCTCAGTGCGGCGGGTGCGATTTTCGGCATCTGACCTACAAAGAAGAACTGGACGCAAAGCTCAAGCGCGTCAACGATGCTTTAATGCGGATAGGCGGTGCGGCTGTGCTTGCAGATGAAATCCTATCCACAGGCCACATTGATGGATACCGAAATAAAGCCGTCTTTCACGCTGATGGAAAGTCTTGGGGATTCTATACCGCAGGCAGCCATGATGTCATTTCTATTAAAAAGTGCGCTTTGCTAAAAGGGGATATCAATTTCGCATTGGGCAGCTTCGCCTCCGCTGAGCTTGGCAGCGAAATCACACTGCGTTCCGGCAGAAATGGGCTGAGTCCTCCTTTAGAAGAGGAGCTTGACGGATTGGTGTTTCGCATATCGGGTTTCTTTCAGGTAAACACGAGCGCTGCGCTGCTACTCTATCAAAAAGTGCGTGAATATGCCTCAATGTCATCAAATGAGACACTTTTAGACTTATATTGCGGTGTGGGTTCACTGGCTATTTTTGTAGGCAGGGATGCCGGGCGTGTGTGTGGTGTGGAATTAAATGCTGCATCCATAAAAGCCGCACGAGATAACGCGCGGCGCAATGGATTTGCACATATGGAGTTCGTTGCAGCCGATGCGGCAAAGTGGGATGCGCATGGCATCGCTCCTGATTGCATCATCGTTGATCCTCCGCGCAGTGGGCTGTCAAGAGGCGCAGTGCAAAAGATACTCGAACTATCTCCCGCACGAATTGTCTACGTATCTTGTGACCCAGCTACACTCGCACGTGATATCCGCGTATTGCTTGAGGCGTATTCGCCCACCAAAGTCTGCGCTGTAGATATGTTTCCCAGAACAGCCAATGTTGAGGCGGTGGCGCTTCTCCAGCGAAACGATTTGTAGGGCGGTCGCTCCATTATTTCAAGTTTTAAGCTTGTAGGAAACGCCGCGCCTTAACTTAGGGTGCGGCTACTTCTTTCTTTGGGCGACCTACCGGGGCATGTCCTCATATGCGTCACCTACAATATTTCGATACCAAAGATACGTTGTCCTCGTGTACCGACAACAATAAAATTGCCGAATACCACAGGAGATGCTTCGACATTCCCGCCCAATCTCAGCCTATAAATAACCTCGCCTGTAGCTCCTCGAATCAGGCGCATATCACCTATGGAGTCGCTCACAATCAAATAACTCCGCCCATCTTCCGTATAGATCGCTACAGGTGAACTCCATCCGAAATTAGGCAAAATAGTTTCCCAGACAATTTCACCACTTTGCCTATCAAACGCAATCAAAGCGCCGCCCCCGCCGCGATCAATGACCATCGCCACCCAGAAGATTACCAAGTCCGATATATCATACTGCCCCACAACCGGAGTCGCCGTCACGCCTCCGTTAACGCGTGCATTAAAATGACAAGGGATCGAATGCTCCCACAGCACTTCGCCATTGGTTGCATTGAGCTTGCGGATAAATGCCCTTCCCCCGTGACCTTGAAGGTCTACCTGCGTGCCGGTATACAAGACCAGTCTTTCATATGCTTCTTCCCAGTCCAAGACCAGGCTGGCATCCGTATCGTCACCGGCATCAAATACCCAGACCGGTTCCATGGTTTTCAAGTCCAGGCATATGATGATCCCACTATTATCAGCAAAAAATAGATAGTGCGAAAAAGCTGCCGGAGAGTTTTCCGTCCCCAAACGTCTGCTCCCGGTGCTGCGAAAGCGTGACAATACCGGGTCTATCGATATAGTACCCGCCTCTTTATCAAATTCCGTGTTTAACTCAATACTATAGACTACGCCGTTTTCCCCGGCGACAATCAATCTGTCGTTGGCTGAGTCCACTAATGGGTTTCCATCAAAGGCGCCCCACCAACGCATGGAAAATGGATCACGGCCATTTAGGTAAAATAGTTCTGAGCCATCAATCAGTGAGTATATATAAAATCCAAATCGCTCGCCGCGCATCTGGTCGCCCTGCCCTATAAACATGAGCGGATATCCCCGCGGATCAATGCTTACCCCCGCTTTGATTGTCTCTCCAAAAAATAGCCGTGGGCGTGTTGGCTGTCCGGTTTGGAGTTCAAAGAAATAAATATACCCATCCAAGCCGCTTTGAATGACTTCTACAAGCCCCTCTCGCTCACGCATATTCGGATGTATATTCATCAGTTGTTGTACTTCAAAATCCCAAGTGATGATGGCAGGTTGTCCGGGCCAGCCCACTCCTTGCCATACAATGTTGATCTGATGCACTTCCGCACATCCCACTACAGCACACCCTGCTGCCGCACAAGTTATGGTATCTCTCCGTGACATACTGCCCACATTTTGCTGATATCTGATTGCCAATCTACTTGGTGAGCGCTCCAAAGTTCCCCATGTTGCATTGTTCCGAAAATTATTCCCTCTAAAGGTCGTTATACCCAGTGTTGAATATGACTCAGGCATACCAAAATGAACCGGGTACGTTGATCCCCCTATCGCATTGGCAAATGCTAAATTCCTAAAGCTCTCCGGGGCTGTTTCCGGCAGGCTGTATGGCCGAAAGCGTTCATAAGGCGCCGGTATTGGCTCAGGTTCGAGCTCATGCTCAATTTTCACTTCGTTTTCTAAATCCAAGTCAAGCTCATTGTCCGGCACGAATTCTGATGTCGGCGGGGTTATGATCAGCTCAAGTTCTGTATCGTTGAGTAACTCTTGATCACGATAGAAATCATGCGCCTGTACACCCTCCATTGTTACATTTGCCGCTTCCGTGGCAAATTGTTCCGCAACAAATTGTCCCACGTCTGTCGCTTTGCCGGAGGCCAACAGCACAATAATTCCCACGGTTGCGATGAACATCGTAGTCTTAGCGGCAATGAATCTTCTTTTTGTTCTTTTTATTCTCTTTCCTTTGTTCTTTCTCATATTCAATCCAATTTTTTACTTGAAATTATGACCCTTTAAGACAGTATATCATCTAAAAATGGTTAACGCCAGTTATTTCATTTACGTTAGGATAATGACGCCATCACCCATTACCACCCCGATTTGCCGAAGGCAAACCGGGGTGGTGTTGCGTTGCTTATTTGTGCTTAGTACAAATCATTGGTAAGCAGTATCTCCAAGACCTGATTGCCTAGTGATACCGTCAGATCCATGGTCTGCCAGTTGGCATCACGCTTGGTCACATCGATGAGATTGACGTAATCCAAATTGTTCCATATACGGTTTATACGTACATATTGAGATACATCATTTTCATCTTGATCATACGCTGATACGATTAGGTCTGCATATGGCACAAGGGTATTCACACCGTTTATTTGTGTCCAGATACGGATTACTCCCAGATTTGCAAGCGAGACATTGTTGGAGTTTCCGTTGTTAAAATACTGCACACTGAACACATCGGTGGATGCCGGTGGATACAGATTGTTTACAAGCAGTATCTCTACAGTTTGCCCGAATGCAATCACTGTAAATGTGATGTACTGCCATGGGGCATTTTTATCTACATCAAAGTTGACATAGTAATCCTGCCAGCCTTCACCGTCAATCCATTGACGATTTTTCGTTACAAACTGCATTGCATCATTATCATCTTGATCGACCGCAGTGATCACTGCACTCATCGGAATGGGGGCATTTGCGTCATCTAAGAATGGCCATATGCGTATCCGTCCGGCAAGATCCGGCACTTGTTCACATGTGCCATTATTAAATGCCGTGAGCGTAAATTCTCTTGGAACGAAACGGTTGTTGATCAGAATTATTTCTACCGTCTGACCGAATGCAGTCACTGTAAATGTGATGTACTGCCATTGAGCATTCTTGTCTGCATCGAAGTTGACATAGTAGTCTTGCCAGCCTGTGTCATCACACCATTGCTGATTTTTTCTGATAAACTGCATGGCCTCATTTTCATCTTGGTCAACCGCATTGATTACCGCATTCATCGGAACCAATGCACCTACACCGCCAACCTGAGGCCACATACGAATCAGCCCCGCTTCAGCCAAAGATGCATTGTCCTCGTTTCCATTATTGAAAACTTCGAATGTAAAACGGTTTCTCCAGGCTCTGTCTACACGCTGACCGGTATGATCCCAAACTTCTCCGTTAGGCCCATAGAACAATTCACCCGCCGGACCATTATTCGGATTGCCATAGTAAAGCAATATGCCCGGACCTTCTTGTCCCAATATCTGCGGATAACGGTTCGAGTTCATCACCGTGAATCTTCCGGGTGGAGTGATCGGTTCGGCAACAGCCCATCCGCCGCGTCCGCCCATACGCTCGACACGCTCTGCTTCCGTTCTCATCGGGTATCTCGTAGCAAATCTTGAAGGACGTATATTGTGCTGACCACTGGTGGTCGTGTAAAACACTGCATTATCCACATCATTGCGTGCGCGTACGATAAATTCGTACTGAATGCCCGGAAGCAAGTTGGTCACGGTCACACTTCTTGCACCTGAACCCCCGGGGACATCAAGCCATCTGAATGCCAGATCATCTACCCCATTGAGGAAGTATACTTGGTAGCGTGTAATCGGTCTGCCGCCATCCATCGCCGGAGCATCCCAAGTCACGGTGACTTGATAAGTCTCTGTATCCGGTGTGCGCGTTGGTGCTGTCACTGTGAGATTTTGCGGTGCCGACGGTGCAGTTGTGCCTACAGTTGATGGGGCACTGGTTGCCGCTACTCCTGCGCCGCCTGTTATTTTTTGATTTACAAACGAACCGCTCAAGTGCAGCATTCCGGCGTTAAAGTTGTGTGCGCCGCCCGGATCTTCGCCGACAATCATCGGATATCTGATCGACAGAAGGTTTCCGGTGACTTGCCACGGATCATTCGGATCGTGCTCAGGATGTGCCGGATTATTCTGAATGACTTCTTGAGCATGCGCCCGAGAGGCGATCAAAGCATCTTTGGAACCGTGCTGCGCCTGCAGCATCCTTGCTTGTGCAGGAGAGTAGGTCACAATCGAAACATCTCCGAATCCGCCTGCCGCTGCCGGTCCGGGGCCGATCGCAGGACCGGTCGGAAGCAGATTCGTCAAGCCTGTCTCTGTCCAGTTTGCATTCCATGCATGCGCACCGGGAGATGTCAGCATGGCTGCTCCGACACTACCGACACCTACAATGGATACACTGCTTGAACCGACACCAAATCCGAGTGTCTCACTATGCGTCGCCCAGCCAATTTCCCGCGTGGCGGTGTAGTTTTCGGCAACTACAATCGCTACCGGATCAAGTATGCGGTGGGTATGTGTTGAGATGTCTATATTGGGCTGTGTATTGTGTGCGATGTTTCTAAACAGCATTCTGAGCGTGCGCCCCAGAGCATTGTTGACTTCATTGCCGGCACCCGATTGTCCAATACCGGTTGACAGTCCAATTTCTTCAACAATCGGCCCACTGACAACCATGACCAGTTCGTGTGTGTTACCAGTCATCGTGTGCCACCACTGATGATTATCTTCCCAGCCGTGGCCAAGCGCCTCACCCATGGCAACTACCACAGGGAATGCTTCCGGTCTCACTCCGGACATTACTGCATTAATGGCCAAATTTTCAATAGTGATTGCGCCGCCTCTTTGGAACATACGGCCTACAACGTCATGCCGGTCACGGGTTGTGGCGGCAAGCATTTCGTTGACCAGCTCCGGAGTCGGCGGAATAAGCGCCATTCCATCGCCAAATCTGTTGTCTCTGGCAAAATCCATGAATTTCCAAATCGCTTCTTCGCGGGTCGGCGCGGTAATCGTAATCTGTCTCGCAGGGCCAATACCTAGGAAATTGTCACCCGCTTCAACGTTAATATCACCTAATGCCGTCCTGTGTATCGGCGTCGGGTTGATGTCCGCCGGTGTCAGCGGGCCTATCGCCGTCCATATCGCCTGTTCAATCGGCGTTTTTGCGGCCATGCGCCAATGGTCATCGTCTATTTGCATTCTGTCACGGCAAGCGTATTTTCTTGCTTCTTCCTGATTTGCGTGCGCTCTTTGCAATAGTGTGTTACTGATCGGAGGCAGTCTGAAATTTTCGACCATCGCTGCAACACGTCCGCCTTCTGCACGGCTTTGAATCATTGCTGCCTCGGTGAAATACTGCTCATTATGCTGTACTATCGCCGACCCTTCCGGAGCCGGAGCATTCCACGCAGCATTAAAGTTGCCGGGCGGAGGGCCTCCCGGTGCGTTCATATACGCCGGTCTGCGGATTTCGCAAACGACTATGCGGCGTTGTCTGTCATTTCCAAAAGTTTGCGCGCTTAAAAATGCGTTGATTTCATAGTTTTCGGTTGAAAGGCTGCCCACGGGAACTCCGAGGGATTCTAAGACCATGACATGGTAGGAACTCCACCACGTGCAAATGTGTCAATTCTGTTCTCCCGTCAAAACGAAATCAGCCAAGTCTGCCCATGCTTGATATCTGGCAAAAGGCTCTTCGAAGAGCGGCATCCCATCAATATGTCCGGCTCCGGACTTGGGTCCCCACGGACTTCCGAGTCTCGGTACTCTTCCGGCGGTATACCAGTCCCACGCAGGGGGTAACACGCCAAACTCCATAGGTCCGCCTGTCGGATCGAGGGGTATGAGTTCTACCGTAGTACCGGGGAAGTTTTCTTCAAAATAATCTCTCATCAAAAGCGCAAGCGCCCATAATTGCATCTGGTCTAAGTTCTTATCATAGTGAAGCAAAAGAATGCGCACCGGCCCTTGTTCGCCACCGGCATTGAGCTTATCCAGCAGCGGTTGGCGATCTGCGAGCGGCATATTGTTCCTTGGCGTTATTTGCCCCATAGGATTAAGGAACGTCAAAGTGTAGCTACTTGCTTGCACTTGCACCGTTGGAAATGGTGCAATAATACCGGCCAGCATAACAAACACAAGCACTATTCCCAATAATTTCTTGCATTTCTTCACAGGTTATCCTCCTTAAAGCTAAAATAATTACGTAAAAATGAAATATACTTACAGTCAATCATCGCATGGATTTTATGGTGCAACCACAGCCGCAACATGCCACGCCCAAGCACCGCGTCCACTGGAAGCCCAATCTACTTGAGCTGCAGCGCCCAGAATCCCCGGCTCTCTGATGTCCGCAGAGTTCTGAACATTATTTCTTGCACGGACTGCAAAGAAGTATTGTCCTGCTTCCAGATTTGTGAATGTATGCGTTGTTCCGCTTGCCGGAATCCATGTGCGGCCTCCATCATGTGAAACCTCATAGGTAACACTTGTTCCACGCGCAGGAGCTGCCCAAGATAACACAGCTTGTCCGGCAGTCGCAACATCAACAGCAAATGCAGTGGGTGCAGAAGGTGCCATTTGCGCCTCCGTGCTGCCTATACGTTGCGTATGGAATCCGCGTGAGTCATTATAGTCGGGAGAACCGCCATGGTAAACACGCCCCTGAACACTATGTCCAAATGCCGCAACTATAGGCCATACCAAAGCTTCTCTGTTTTCGTTACGCGCAATTGCAACCGGTGAAGGCCCATCTATTACCGGGTCTCCTCCTGTACCGGCGATCCACTGCTGTAACATATTCTTGCTGCTTATGCCGCGAGCAGTCTGAGCCAGTCCGCCTTGAATGACAGATCTTGTATCTGTACTGGAAATTTGATGTGCATCACGCCAATGAACAAGGAATATGCCCGGTGCGTTATTGAGATTACCCGCAGACGCTTGAACCCTGTGCGCAGCAAATCCGTCAAATGCACCAGCTGTACCGCCTGCCGCAGTGCCGCCGACACCACCGACGAATCGTGCATGATTCACAGAGAGCAATGTCACCGTGTTTGAACCGCCGCCAAAGCCCATTTGTTCACTCAATGTTTCCCATCCGGCAGGTAAAAATTCGTTCGCCTCGGCAACGACCCACAGTTCATGTGGATTAAATCGGCTCAATCCCATGACTGATGAATTTTCAAATGCGATATGTCCGATATTACGTATGCTCAGCATTACAGCTCGTCCGATTACTGCGCTGCAATTCTTACCGAGATCAAGTGTTCTGCCTCGTGCCAAATCGATTTGTCCCGGGCCGTCTCCAACAATCGGTCCGCTGACGACCATCACCAGTGAGCGCAAGTCATTGGACATGATTGAGCGGTAGAATAGTTTGTTGTCTTCCCAACCATTGATATATGCTTCCATCGCAGCAAGAATAATGGGGAAATGTTCCGGTCTTGCCCCGGCCATTACCGCATTTGCCGCAACATTTTCAACGGTCATGATGCCTCCGCGCAACATGACTCTGCCCAGCACTTCATCCGCAGCGCGTGCGTTTGTTCCCTGACCGGCAACCATGGCACTTACGGCAGCCTCTGTGGGCAGCACGAGCGGCAATCCATCACCAAATCCGAGTTCCATAGACAGCGCGTGAAACGCCGGCATGGCTCGAATTGCGTCATTTCCGGGAATCGAAAGCAAGCGCCTTCCATCGGCATAGGGCAAGCCCATAGCCGCTAAAGTCAGCGGTGCTGCGCTTTGTTCTGCCGGTGTCAGTGCGCCTGTCAGCGCTGTTATGACTGCTGCGCCTATATTTACCGTTCCGCCCACAATACTATTGTCAACATATGTGCGGCGAGCCGTAACCGCTTCAAATCCTTGCGCATCAGCCCATGGTGCGTTCGGAATGGTTACAATGCGCATTGCCGCAAATCCATTATCCTGAGCGCCTGCTCTTACCGCAGAATAAAACCACTCAGTTGTCAAAACCAAGACCGGCACTGCGCGTGATTCTATCTGTCTTGCATGATAGCTGACCCACCATGCATCTACGTTATCCTCGATAACTCCGATTATGATTGCATCCGCGCCTGCTGCCAAATCATCATACTGTGCAGGAGTTCTTGCGTTAAAAGTTGCGCCTCCGAAAGCGGCAGGTGCCAACGCAGTCGCTCCGGCAGCATTGAGTGCCGCTTGAAGTGAACCCATAGTGTGTATGCTTGCGCTGTTTGCGCCTCCGTGCGTCAGTAGTCGAATTGTGCTTCCATTTAAGTCAGGTAGCCGTTCTTGAAGTGGTTGGTTCTGCGCAGGCTCAACGCTCCCTAATGGATTGATGAACGTTATCTCCGCAGGATTTGCGCTTACTGTCATCACCAAAATTCCCACGAGCAACGAAATTGCGAGTAAACATCCGATTACTTTTGAAAGTTTTCTCCTCTGCATGAGGTACCTCCTTTTAAAGATTTTTCACAAATTTCTTAAATTCGATTCAGTTGCGTATCTATCTTTAGCCTCTTTTATTTTGGAGTTGTGGTTCTCCATCTCCATCCGCATTTTTGGAGGAATGCGATTAATTTGTGCGATAGTTTATCCATCATTTAAGCTGACTTATACACCTCCCTCACTAGGCAGTGTGGACACGGGTTGAAACACTACCTAGAGCATAGTGCATTTTTTCCAAATGCTCGACTGGAAATTTGCTTCGTTTTGGTCATTTCGCAAGTATTCTACTGCATCATGTATACCCACGTCAAGCACTATTCATAACTTTTGTATAAATATGCTTTTTGCTTTTGTGCAATCATACAACCTCCGCCTTCCGAGTGCTGGATTTGTGCTGACTTAAACCTTTGCAGCTGCTATGCATAACCAACATTCGGTTTTTTATGCGCAGATTGTTGTATTTTTGGCAATTTTGACAAAAAAATATCGGCGCTTATGTTGCTGCACACAAACGCCGAAAAATTTTATATATTAAAGCGCTTAGAATCCTATCAGACCCAAAAGTACCCGTTCTAAGCTATAAAGCACTTCCCGCCTCCACTGATCAATGTTAATAAATTCTATATTTCTGATTTGGGCTTCCGCTTCGGTCGCAATCGTCACTTCAACCGATCTGATCAACCGCCGTTGTGATGGTCGGTCTATCGTCAATGTAAATGTATCTTCATCGACAAGAAACGTGCCATTTATCTTCGCAAAATCCCATTCCTCCGGGAATTCTAAAATCAGCGCTCCGCTTTCCGGATTCCATCGAGACAATAAACTCAATGTGTGCTTATGCGCATCGTAAATGGTAAATATATTCGTCATTTCATCCGAATATTCCTCAAGCGTCCATAAGATGGTGATATGCTCTGCTGCGTCTCCTATAATTTTAGTCCCTGTAAACTGCCAACGGTCTTGAGCTGACTTGCCAAAGTCATATGCTCCGCTAATCAAGACACTCTTTCCGTCAACATTTGCATCGATGCTTATTTCCATGCTGAGCAACCTATCCCCTGCACCAATGTAAAACACTACGGCAATCTCTCCCGAAAGTCCGTTTTCAAACACATGTGCTAGATCGCCTAACTTCTGTACTATCTCACTGTAATCAAATGCAAACATATATTCAAGCGCATCAAAAAGTACAGGGTTCTTTGCAAGTGATTCCAGTTGCCCGCTCATATTTTCGTCTTCGGAAATCAAATCTGCGATATCGTAGAGTAGCGCAGCAATTTTGTCCTCCGTTACGATATATTCTATCCTCGTGACGCTGACGCTTTCGCTTTCTGATTCAACCCTGATTCTCTCAGCACTTGGCCTAAGGCCTCTTACAAAATCCTCAAGCAGTGCCACATATGGCTTAAGCGCTGCATCCTCAGCTCCGGGCATATTCATCACCCACTCAAGCATCTCTACAGCATCCGCAAGTGCACCCATAGTCTGCGCATCAAGCCCTATCATGCTGCCAAAGTCTTGAATGTCAGCCCTGAATGTGCTCAATGTGATTCCGTAATATGCTTCATCCATTATACTCGAAGTCATTGCCAAGCGCTCTTTATTTAAAAACATTTCCGCTTCAAAATCCAGTCTGTTAAAAAATGTCACTTCAGCTTTTAACGCAAAATCCCTCTGCGCACGATTCGAGGATAATGTAAAGTCGCCCCTGTTGCTTCCAAGCCAGCGCAGGACATAATCGACACTGACCGTAACTACTCCGTCTTCAAGGGTATCTATGAGCATTCCGAGTGCCTTTAAGGGTGTTGTGTCTATACGCTCGCTCAGTTCATCACTAAAGTTCGAGAGCGCTCTGCCGGTGACCAGCAGTGGGTTTGTTCTTGTGAAAATTAAGACAACCACAATCGTAGCAATCAAGCCTACCGCTATGATAGGCACTCCGATTTTCAGGAATTTATGTGTCTTATTCTTGAGCGGCGGCTTTCCGCAGCCATCCGAACAATTGTTTGATATACTAAAGGTCATGACATGCTCCTTTAGGTAGTGTGATTGAGAGACTTGTAAAAATAAATCCCAAGAACCATATACGTTCTTGGGATTTACTTTGGTGACCCGTACGAGACTCGAACTCGTGTTGCCGGCGTGAAAGGCCGGAGTCTTAACCGCTTGACCAACGGGCCTCATCTTCAGGGGCGGGCTGTCGTCCGCCCCTTTATACTGGTAGCGGCAACTGGATTTGAACCAGCGACTCCCCGGGTATGAACCGAGTGCTCTAGCCAACTGAGCTATGCCGCCATCCGAAAAGTGATGAGCCTTAGTATTATAATATCCAAAATGTTTATTGTCAACATATTTTTTTGCAGATTTTTCACGGATATTTTAAGTGCTTTTCTACCCATTGAACTTATTGCCAAATTGTTGTATAGTGTGCAATATTTCGTTTCATGGGAGGTGCTCTATGAAGTATTTGACACCACAGATCATTGCAGACATCACAGGCGGAACATATGTCGGAGACGACAGTAGCCGCAACATACGTATCCAAGGAGCAGAACGTGATCATCGCAACATTCAGCCTCAGAATCTCTTTATCTGTATTAAAGGCGCCAGAGTAGATGGGCATAGTTTTGCCAATAGTGCCTTTGAATCCGGTGCGGCATGTTGTCTCACCCAAGAGGAGATCCCTGATGCTAAAGGGCCTTATGTCATTGTTGATTCTACGCTTCTGTCTATAAGAGAGATCGGCGCATACTATCGCAGCCTTTTTGATATTCCTTTTATCGGACTTACCGGAAGTGTCGGCAAAACCACTGCCAAAGAGCTTGTCGCGGCTGCTTTGAGCGCAAAATTCCATGTGTTAAAGACACGTGAAAATTTAAACAACGATCTCGGTGTTCCACTGACACTGCTTTCACTTGATGAAACACATGAAGCAGCGGTCATCGAGATGGGCATAAGCGATTTTGGTGATATGAGCATTCTTGCTCAGATGGTTCGTCCGGATATATTTATCATGACCAAAATTGGTTATGCGCACCTTGAAGAACTAGGGGATCTCAACGGTGTACTCAAGGCGAAGACTGAGGCTTTTGCATATATGAAACCTGATGGTATTGCGGTGATGAATGGCGATGATGAGTTGCTCAGAAGTTATGATACCAAGAGAAAAACGATAACATTCGGTTTGGAGGAACATAATGACTTTCGCGCTGCTGATATCCATGCGCAAGGCACTGATGCTGTGACGTTTGATATTTTAAGCGATACCGGCAAATTCCATGTGTTCATCCCCTCTTATGGCAGCCATTTACCTGCACTTGCACCCGCCGCCGCTGTAATTGGCAGACTGCTCGGTATGACCGATGAAGAAATCAGCCACGGACTTAAGTCATACGCTCCGGTTGGCGGCAGGTCAAACGCTTCTTTTACCGGAACAATCACTTTGATCGATGACTGCTATAATGCCAATCCCAATTCTGTCAAGGCTGCGCTGTCATCACTTTCCAGCCTCACAGGCAGACGCATTGCCATCCTTGGAGATATGTTGAATTTAGGTACAGACTCCGATCAGTTGCATTATGACGTGGGTGTTTTTGCTGCGCAGTGCGGCGTTGATTATTTGATTTGCGGCGGAGACAAGGCTTCGCTTATTTATGATGGATTTAAATCGATCAGCACACATAACGCCTGTTATTATCCGGATAAAAAAAGTTTGCTCGAAGTCTTGCCTGATTTAATAAAAAAAGATGACACTGTTTTAGTCAAGGCATCCAATGGTATGCAGTTTAGTGAATTGTTGCCCATTTTGCGGCAGATTTAAGCCCCCATACCATCTCCGTTATCCGGGATTGAGTATGAGGGCAATTGCTCAGTGGCCAGTCAGGTTGATGCGGTATATCCCATCAGCCTGATACATCGTACGCGACGTGCCGAGAAAGGGCTGCCAACTGGCAGTGGGGCTTACACCCCCTTTATACTGCCTATCATTTAGGTCTTTCGTCTACATACGACAGCACGATTCCATAACTGCTGGTTCCGGCAGGCACCGGGCGGGTCACATAGGCAATCCGCTCCGGAGAGACCCCATGTAATGTCAGTGCATCAGATACTACACGGATGAGCGCTGTTACAGTTTCGGATGCCAGCTCAGGCACATCAATCAGAACTGCTCTGTCCTCCGTGTTTGTCGGCAAAGCTAAAAAGTCGTCTAGCATACCGGAGTCGGGATCAAGCAACATGCTCAATGTATCCGATGTGAGGTAAAATGTCAGTGTCCCTGCAATCGGATCTAAGGCAACTTGCTCAGCAGGTTCTGTTTGCTCCGGTTGTGGTTGTGCCGATTCTTCCGACTGTCCCGGCTCTTCCGATGGATATTCCGGCAACTCCGGTTCTTCCGGCTCTTCCGGCAAATCATCAAAGGCCTGCTCATCATCATCTCCTTGTTCATCATCTTGATGCTCAAGATCATTATTAATATCGTCTTCGTTCGGCGGCGTTAAATCATCAGAATCGTCCGGAATCTCCGGCAACGGATAAAACGCGATTTCATCGTCCCCTGCTGATAGGTCATCACCACCCTCAGGCGGTGCATCCGCAATTGTCGGAGGTGTTTGATCATCTTGTGCCGCAGGACTCCCTGTGTCCCTCGCCGAGACAAAGATAATCGTTGCAGGTACAAATAAAAGCACCACAGCAAGCACAACGACAAATATTATCCCGCGACTTGTCAGTTCATATCCCTTCACAAACAATCCCTTCTTTCCCCAGATAATGTGACGCAGTCAAATCAAACCGCATCAACCCGCTATAAATGTAAGTATTTCCTTGAGCCTTTGGGCTTCTTTTTCAATGGTAAGGAATTGCTTTTTATGGAGTTCTCTGCGCTCTTCTACCAGCTTACGAATCCGTGCCACTTGGCGATCCAGCTCATCAAGCTCAGCCTGACGTATAGAAACATAGTCCTCTGTGTATAATGCAAAACGCTCTGCGTATTCCTTAAGCATCTTTACTCTCAGCACACCATCGCCCATGAGCAGATCATAGTCAAATCCGGAAGCTGCTACGATCTTACTTACGATGTCACGCTTTGATTCTTCAGGAAGAGAATCGGGTAGTGTCTTAAAATACTCCTCAATAAGGTAAATTGTATCTGTTCTTTTCTTACTCATTGCCAGAGCTTCATAAAGCTCATCGACAGCCATATACCTCTCCGTATAGTTCTCTTCCGGCTTAGGTGCATATTCAACCTGTGGTTGCCTATCAAAAGCGGGAAGTCCTCCTGACGTAGGTGTACTTGTCACTTCTCCGGATTCCTCCTTAAATGGATCGACCGGAGCGAAGTATGGGGTTGGCCTTGCAAATCCATCAGACTTCGGTCGTTCAAATTCATAACCTCTCGTCTCAACCGATGCCGGTGGTACACGCTCGGACGAAACAGGGGGTATAATAGGCATTGGAGGTGGCGGCGGCGGTGTAGGCACAACCCGCTCTATTGGACGCGGCGCTACAGGCGCTTCGACCACTTTAGGCTCCTCTCTCACGATCGAAACAGGAGGCACCACAGCAGGCGCAGGAGGCGGTGGCGGCGGTGTAGGAATAACCCGCTCTACCGGACGCGGCGCTACAGGCGCTTCGACCACTTTAGGCTCCTCTTTCACCACTGAAACAGGAGGCATCACAACAGGCGCAGGAGGCGGTGGCGGCGGTGTAGGAATAACCCGCTCTACCGGACGCGGAACTACAGGCGCTTCGACCACTTTAGACTCCTCTTTCACTAACGAAACAGGAGACACCACAACAGGCATAGGAGGCGGCGGAGTGATCCGCTCTGCCGGACGCGGAGCTACAGGCGTTTCGACCACCTTAGGCTCCTCTTTTACTGCTGAAACAGGAGGCACCACAACAGGCGCAGATGGCGGCGACGCAGTAATAACCCGCTCTACCGGACGCGGCGCTTCGACTGTCTTAGGTTCTTCTCTCACTGCCGAAACAGAGGGCGGCATCACCATAGGCGCAGGCGGAGGCGTAGGCACAACGCGCTCTGCCGGGCGCGAAGCCACAGGCGCTTCGGTTACCTTAGGTGCTTCAACTACCTTAGGCGCTTCTTTTGCCACTGCAACAGGAGGCACTACAACGGGCGCAGGCGGCGGTGGCGGAGTAATCCGCTCTGCCGGACGCGGCCCTGTGCGCTCTTCGGCTGCTTTCTTCTCGTCGGCTGCTTTTTTCTCAGTTGCGGGTAGCACTGGGTTGATCATGCCGGGAACCGGCTGACGGGCCGCAGGCGTTATATTTTGCGCACGTTTGTCCGATGATTCTAACATCGACTTTAAATCCGCATCGGGACGCTTTTGGGGCGCATCAGATTTTGCTTTGCTTGTGTCTTTTTCAGCATCTACTTTTCGCACTATTCCCCTGCGTTCCAGCATTGCCATAAATTTATTTTCATCTTTTTTATCAGGCATGCCGTAAACCTCCCAGACTAACGTCTATATACGTGCCATAATACTCCCTTGAGCAACGCTACAATTGTAACTAATTCTATGCAAATCTTACACATCTGTCAAGGATTTTTTGAGATGGTTGAATTCTTACTTGTTTTATGCTATTGTTTATCAGTCTTTACTCACTCAAAATAATGAAATATGGCAAGCGTTTGCTTGGCAAATTTGTGTGTAAAGGTACATGATACTTCTTACTTGAAAGGACTACTGAATTTTTGAAACGAATTATTGCATTGTGCTTGATACTCGTCATAACAATAGGCATGGTTACGGTTTCTGCTTCACCGGCCGGCACACAGGGAGACCCTATAGTGTCTCGCCGCCATTTAGAGGGCGCTTTTTCTGACACACTCAGATCAGATATTACCACAAGTATGGAGGGTGCGGCAAGCACCGCCATGTCCAGACTCGATGTTTTATATCTGAGCGCTGCAGGTTATACGTTTACCAGACGATTCACACCGGTCTCTCTCGCTTCCTCAGGCACGATCTCTTTAGGCCCGGGATCCAGCTTCATTTTAACTTCCGGTGAGGCTTGGTTGTCTGTGGGTCGCGGTACTGTGGTAAACATATCTACAGGAAGCATCTCTGCCACCGGCACAACGCTTGTCGCTAATCAGAGATATTTTTCCACGGAAGATACAGCGGTCATCATTACTGCTCGGTCTGCGGCAACAGGATTGGTCGATGGATTTTTCAACACTGATGGCGTGGCCACCCCACCGCCGCCGCCCGATCCGTCAAATATCCTGCCATTTTCCGATGTCCCGACCACTGCGTGGTTTCGCAATGCGGTTGAGTTTGTTTTCCACAATGATATCTTTACCGGAACAACACCTACAACTTTCTCTCCAAACACACCGATGACACGCGGTATGTTCGTCACTGTGCTGCATAGACTGGACGGACGCCCTGATGCCGGTAGCGAATCCGGAAATATGTTCTCCGATGTTACTCACCCGAGCACATTTTATTTTGATGCGGTGATGTGGGCCAATACCAATGGTATTGTCACCGGCTTTGCAGACGGAACTTTCCGACCGAACGCTTCGGTCACCAGAGAGCAGATGGCTGCCATCATGTATCGGTATGCTGAGTTTAGCGGGGAAGACATGTCCGCTGCAAGCAGTACATTTGATGCATTCCCTGATGTCAACACGGTTTCGGGATTTGCAACCGATGCCATGAGATGGGCTGTGTCATGGGAGATCATAAGAGGCTCAGGCGGCATGCTCAACCCAAGAAACACCGCCACACGCGCAGAAGTTGCTCAAATAATTCTTAACTACACCCAGGCAATAGACGCATAGGTTTATCGAAACTTCAGCCTCCGAAGGTCTCTCCGGAGGCTTTGTGCTGTGTTATTGTTAAGTTAAAATGCCAATACGATTCCTTTATTGTCTGCGTAAAGGGATATGGCACCTCGCATCGGGATGATGAGCACCTCTTTAAAGTCAAAGTGCTTTTTGATGGTATTAGAAATTTGTGTTGCAAGCGGTAAGTTGTTGTTGTGGCAAATCACCATGCGCTCACCTGTAGTCGGTCTGCTGCTCTTGCGGACAAATGAAACCAGCTTGTCAAGCATTTGGTCATACCCGCGCGGCTTGGCATGTACCTGAATCGTGCCATTGCCGTCCGAACCCATGATAAGTTTTACATTCATGAGCTGGACAATTTTGCCTTTGACTTTGCTTACCCTGCCGTTTTTGATTAGGTTTTCATATCTTTCCAAAACGAAATAGGTCTTCATGTTATCAATAAATCCCTCTATAGAACTTATGATCTGCTCTTTCGTCAATCCTTTCAAAATAAATTCTCTCAATTTGATAGCGACTAAAACTTCTCCGGCAGAGGCGCTCTTCGAATCAATTATATATGTATCTGTCGTTCCATTTTCTTCCGCTAAGGATTTGCCCAACCTTGCATTTTCAAATGTGGCTGAAAGCCCGCTCGAAATGGTGACCACAAAAGAGCTCACCGCTGATTCTATCGCTTCCATAAATGCAACCGGCGATGGTGCCGCAGAACCCACTTTTTCCTTACATGCCATCATTTTTTCCATGAAATCAGGTAAATCCAAGTTATCGTCATCAATATATTCCTGTTGTCCGAGTGTCATGGTCATGGGAACAACAGCCAAAATTCCCAATTGTTCTCGAAGCTCAGGGGTCACATCACAACAACTGTCTACAATTATTTTTCGATCCATTGGTATCAACTCGCAGTCTATGTTTTTTTACTATAATACCACACATCGATGATAAATGCTGCAAATTTTTTTAAAATAACATTTCAATAAATGCCCGCTCATTACGATATCGTGGCGATATCGTGCGTGTTCATATTTTTGACATAATGCGGCACTTCGCATCAATCTCTTCATTTCTGATATTGTCAGCATCACATTTCAGTGGTACAATACGTTGCTGAACTTTTGTTTCGCATATCGTCAGCGGCATCTGCATCGCCGTTGTCGGTGTGATTTCCCGCTTTAAAAATATAATGTAGAGGCTAATCATCATGAATCACAATCCACGTATACTTTACAAAGAGTACAAAATTTTCTTAAGCATGGTTTTACTGTTTATTGTCATGGCGTTTATTTTGGACACCCCGGCAGATATTTTTCAAGGTCTTACACGGATACTCACTCAGCGCGGGCTGCTTATAACGGATTTTATGGTCGTAGGTGGGCTGGGCGCTGCTATAATCAACTCTGCCATCGCAAGTATCTACGGTGTCGTTGTATTGTATTTTATGCGCGCTAAACCCAGCGGCGCAGCCATTATGTGCCTTTGGATGACCGCGGGTTGGACATATTGGGGCGCGACCGTACTGAATATTCTGCCGCTGACACTGGGCGTCTGGTTGTACTCTCGCTTTAAAAAGACTCCGTTTTCTGATTATGTTGTGGCTGCGCTGCTTTGCCATGCCATTGCGCCGATCGTTAGTTTGTTTTATTTTTCAAATCCCATTGCGATGCATCTGGGTGTTGAGCTGCATGTATCTATAAATATCTTCATCGGAGTCGTTGTGGGATTATTTATAGGGTTTTTCCTTCCGGTCATTCTGGCAACCATGGTTCGGGTACACGATGGGTTCACATTGTATAACATGGGTGTCGCCGGTGGTATGATCGCCAAGTTTGTGGCTGCAATTTTTGTTGGTGCCGGCATCGCTGTCCCAACAGAGTCCATGTGGTACACTTACCGGCAGCTCGAAATTGCCATATTTCTCTTTGTCATATTTGCTGCGTTGATCATCACCGGACTCATTCTGGGCAGAGCCGAAAAAACACCTCATGCGCAAAATATCAAAACGCTCCTCGCCCATTCCGGTCATGCTCCCAATGATTTTTATGCCCTCGTTGGCCCGACGATGTATGTCAATATGGGTCTGCTGGGCGCAATTGGCACAGTTTGGGCGCTGATCTTCGGGTTTGATTTAAATGCCGGAACCTTTGCATGTATATTTTCTATGATTGCCTTCGGCAGTCTGGGCAAGCATATCCGCAATGTGCTGCCGCTACTTGCGGGTGCTACCATTTGCGCCGCAATTAACCCTGCTGCGCTGGCTGCTCCTTCAAATGCATTGGCTGTGCTGTTTTCAACATGTCTCGCGCCTATTGCGGGCAAGTTCGGTTTCGGATGGGGTATGGTCGCAGGGTTTTTACATGTGCTGATTGTCACTCATGCCGGCCCGGTGACCAATGGGCTCAACCTTTATAATAATGGCTTTACTTCCGGATTTGTCGCATTGGTTCTCGTGCCGATCATCGTTGCCTTGAAAAGGAAAAAGGCGGGAGATGATGGCAAGTAAAACATTATAGGCCCTAGTGTAGTGTATCAATAAAAACACCAAACCTCGTAACCTTTTAACAGTTACGAGGTTTTTGGCAGGGGCGACAGGGATCGAACCCGCGACCTACGGTTTTGGAGACCGCCGCTCTACCAGCTGAGCTACACCCCTATATTTGCTTTTCATACAGGCCGACAGCGCTTTTATAAGCGAGTCGGCCTGTATATTACCACAATTTTGCTGCGTTTACAATACCTAATTTTTATTTACTCAGTCGGTTTGTTCGCTTGTATTAGTTTTTCAAACTTGCTCAAGACTTCCGGTATGTCGATGTTCTGCGGACAAAGCGGCAGACAAGCTCCGCAATTTACGCATGCTCCGGGTAATTCATCGTCAGAAAGTCTTTCTACCAAATCTTTTGCAATCCATGAAAACTCGACTGCGGCTTCATTGTATGTCGTCAGCAGAATCGGAATGTCCAAGCTGCGGGGACAGGCACTTGTGCAATAACGGCAGGATGTGCATGGTATAAAGTCACCCATGCTCTCTACAACTTGATTCAAAACGGCCAAGTCTGCATCAGTCATAGGATCATGATCACTGAATATTTCAATATTTTCTTTGACTTGTTCTATTTTTGACATTCCGCTGAGAATCACCGGGGCATTTTGCAATGATTGCAGATATCTAAACGCCCAAGATGCCGGGGTTGCATGAGGCCTGGCTGCTTTTAAAATTGCAATTTCCTTTGCTCCGGGATTTGCCAGTTTGCCGCCCCGCACAGGCTCCATGATGATCACCGGCAAACCGTGCTTTGTGAGCAAATTATATTTTCGCGTCCCTTCTTGAATCGTTGCATCCAGATAATTGTGCTGCAATTGCGCAAATTCGAAGCAATCATATTCATTTAAGAATTTTTCTAAGCATTCATATCCGGCATGTGTTGAAAACCCAAAATGCTTGATGCGTCCGGCCTTTTTTTCCTCAAGCAGATACTCAATGATCCCTAGTCTTTCGTCTGTGTAGATATCCATGGTGTCTTCGGCTACATTGTGCAGTAGGTAAAAGTCAAAATAATCCACACCACACTTTTTGAGCTGAAACTCAAATACATCAGCGGGACTGTCAAAAATCATCGCGCCTGCATTCATGCCCATCTCTACTTTGAGCTTCCCATCAACCACTTCCATAAAGTTTCCAGGCATTTTGTCTGCAAGATGCCATGTGTCCCTTGGAAATACCGCCAATGCCTTGCCCACAATATGCTCCGATTCGCCTTCGTGATAGAAAAAGGCTGTGTCAAAATAGTTTACGCCGTTTTCATAGGCATACCTGATCAGCTTTATGGCCGGTTCTTCATCAATAGGTCCATTTTCTTTGATGGTCGGCAAGCGCATCATGCCAAATCCCAATTGCGAAATCTCTAAATTGTTGAATTTAGTGTACTTCATCAAGCACTCCCTTCGCCAGCTCTACGCCAAGCTCTGCCAGTTGCGCTTGGTCAACCACATCCGGGCATCCGGTCATCAGTTCTGATGCATTTTGGACTTTCGGGAATGCGATCACATCACGAATGCTGCCTAACCCGGCCAGATGCATCACCAATCTGTCTAATCCATATGCAATACCCCCATGGGGCGGCGCTCCGAATTTAAATGCGTTGATCAAATGTCCAAAACGCTCTTGTGCATCTTCGTCAGTAAATCCAAGCGCTCTGAACATGTCCGCTTGGAGTTTCGGCGTATTGATACGTATTGATCCGCCACCGAGTTCCGTTCCGTTTAGAACAATATCATAGGCTTTTGCGCGGCAACTTATTTTGTCTGTCTCAAGCAGGCTTGCATCCTCATCCATCGGGGCGGTAAATGGGTGGTGCTTCGCAACATATCTTTCCTCTTCTTCCGAATATTCAAATAATGGAAATTCCGTTACCCATAGGAATTTATAATCGCCCTCTTTTGTCAGCTCAAGTCGCTTAGCACATTCGCATCGCAACGCACCAAGCGCTGCAAACACTACGTCATCTTGAGCATCTGCTACGATAAGAATGATTCCGCCAGGCTGCGCTTGCGCACGGTCAAGGATTGCTTTGTTCTGCTCGTCTGTCAGGAATTTTGCAAATGACGATGAGACACTTCCGTCCTCGCCCAGTTTCGTCCATGCCAACCCCTTTGCGCCATAGGTCTTTACAAACTCAACGAGGGAGTCTATTTGCTTCCTGGGCAGCGCACCGCCACTTGGCACATATATCATCCGGACGCTGCCGCCGCTCTGAACCGGTTCTGAGAATACTTTAAAGTCGCAATCTTTAACAATGTCACTGATATCTCGTAATTCTAAGCCGAAGCGTATGTCCGGTTTGTCCGAACCGAATCTGTCCATAGCTTCTTTCCAAGTCAGGCGCGGCAAGGGTGTTTCAACTTCTACGCCAAGTACATCTTTCCAAAGGCGCTTGATAAAGCCTTCGTTCATTGCCAGCACATCTTCAACGTCAACAAATGACATTTCAAGGTCAATCTGTGTAAATTCCGGTTGCCTGTCTGCTCTGAGGTCTTCATCCCGGAAGCATTTGACTATTTGCATGTATCGGTCAAATCCAGCCAGCATCAGCAGTTGCTTATATTGTTGCGGCGATTGCGGCAGTGCGTAGAATTTCCCGGCATGAACACGGCTGGGCACGAGATAGTCACGTGCGCCTTCGGGTGTTGATTTGGTAAGCATCGGGGTTTCAATTTCCAAAAAGCCATTTTCATCAAAATAGTCACGCACCACTTTTGTTGCTCTATGCCTGAGTGCGATATACTTCTGCATATCCGGACGGCGCAAATCAAGATATCTGTATTTTAGCCGCAGCGCATCATTGACATCGGAGTTCTCAATGATCTCAAATGGCGGCGTTTCTGATTTTGCAAGTATCCGGAGCTTCGTGACCTCCAGCTCTACATCGCCTGTCGGCAGTTCCGGATTCTTCGCAGAGCGCTCACGCAGGATTCCGCTTGCACATAGTACAAATTCGCCCCTTACGGTTGAGGCGGTCTCAAAGACATCTCTTGCGGTGTTATCGTCAAACGCAAGTTGCAAGAGTCCTGTGCGGTCTCGCAGGTCGATAAAAATAAGCCCTCCCAAATCGCGGCGGCGAGCTGCCCAGCCGCAAACGGTCATTTCACGGCCAATATCAGCGGCAGTAGGTTCCCCGCAATAGTTTGTCCGGTTGAATTTTTTGTTTTCCAATGTTCTCCGACTCCTTCCTATAATGTTTCTTATTCGAAACACGCGTTTTTTTCTATATGCTTACGCATCGCTACGAAGCTTTCTTCGCTCATGACATGTTCTATCTTGCACGCATCGGCGGCGGCGACCTTTTGGTTAACGCCAAGTGATACCAACCACTGTGTGATCAGTGTGTGGCGTGCGTACATGCTTTGCGCAATTTCCATTCCGCTTTCTGTGAGCGTTATGTGCCCATCTGCATCGACAACAATGTGTCCGCCGATACGGAGGTTCTTCATTGCCACGCTTACACTGGGTTTGGAGTATTCGAGTTCGTTGGCAATATCAATTGAGCGCACCGGGGCGCCGTTTTTTCCGAGTACAAAAATCGTTTCTAAGTAGTTTTCTGCTGATTCTTGTATTCTCAAGGATATCACATCCTTTCCCATATATCGCAAAATAGGCGCTGAGATAGATTATTTCAGTAGTTTACCATGAGCTATCGTACTGTTCAACAGAAATTTGGGCGGCCTTCAATACTGCAACTTAAATGGGGTTACAGTTCGGTGGGTGCGAAGAATAGGAAATGAAGGCTCAGCAGAATTAATTGTTGACACCCTAGTTAGTCTATGCTAACATATGCGTAATTAGCTCATACCAACCTATAGCCGATCTCAAACCAATCTGAGGAGGTTTCTATTATGGCTGACGTTCATTTTTCATTTTTACTAATCTTTATCGCAGGTTTAGCCACCGGAGTCGGCGGTTTGGTCGCATTGCTGTCTAAGGCCACCAGTACAAAATTCCTATCCATCTGTCTTAGCTTCTCCGCAGGTGTGATGCTCTATGTTTCTTTTGCAGAGATCTTCCGAGAGGCGGTTGAGGCTTTAGAGTATGGGTATGGTGATGCGATGGGGTTGCTCATTGCCACTGTGGCTTTTTTTGCCGGAATTCTCTTAATGGTGATCATCGACAAATTCATCCCGCATAATGATGACATCACGGAAATTCTGGATTCAAAATCTGAGAGAAAGAGTCAGTTTTCCGCGGGTGAGCAGAGTGAATTAAAGCGCACAGGGGTCATGTCCGCTATGGCGCTCGCCATTCATAATTTCCCGGAAGGGTTTATCACTTTTATTGCGCTCATGCATGATCCGGTGATGGGTATCGCCATTGCGATTGCGATCATCATCCACAATATGCCGGAGGGTATTGCAACCGCAGCGCCTATTTACTATGCAACCGGAAGCAAGGTCAAGGCGTTTCTTATTTCTGCCGGCGCGGGGCTTGTGCAATTGGTGGGTGCTTTTGTGGCGTGGATTTTGTTGCAAAATGTTTTTGATGATATTGAGGCTGTATTTGGTATTGTTTTTGCTGCGGTCGCCGGAATTATGGTGTTTGTGGCCATCCATCAGTTGTTGCCCACGGCACACAAATATGGGAAGCATCATCTGGTGATGACGTGGTTGTTTGCGGGGATGGCTGTTATGGCGCTCAGCTTAGTTATTCTTGAGTTTGCTTTTTAGGTGGGGAATAATAGACGTTCATACTTTTTTAACATTTTTGCGGTTGAAATGATTGCAGACCTGTGTTATAAACTTTTGAGCATTAAAAATCCTCAAAAGCATACTATCGATATTAAAATTTCGCAAAAATACACACTTCCATAGGAGGTAAATTCCCCTATGTATCACGTGGCACTATGCGAGGATGAGCAGATATTTTCCGTTGCGTTGGAAAAAGACTGCCGTACCATTTTCCAAGATAATAACATTGAATATGATCTCTCTGTGTTCGCCAACGGCACAGAACTTTTGGCTGCGTATAAAACGCAGCCAAAGCCATTTGACCTTATAATTCTTGACATCGTTATGGAGGATTTTAATGGAATCGAAGTCGCCAAAAAAATCCGACAGCTACACGATGATGTAATGATTATTTTCATCACAGCCAATAAGGATTATATTTTTCAAATTCCCGGTGTACACCCATTTAACTTTTTAACTGAAACTTCGCACATGAAAATATTCATTGCACCTTGAAAAATCAATATAATCTAGCCATAAAGAATGGCGAAAACCTTGTGAAAATGGTATAATGTTGGTGTTACAAGCCTACAAAAA